>Ga0256914_1000145_pt1 | contig 66884 bp, 52 predicted proteins | sample HulkmetaG_FD_191571 | JGI IMG/M metagenome (GOLD analysis project Ga0256914, IMG submission 191571) | Hydrothermal chimney microbial communities from Main Endeavour vent field at the Juan de Fuca Ridge, Pacific Ocean - Hulk | ecosystem: Environmental > Aquatic > Marine > Hydrothermal vents ...
ATCTTGACTCGCCAAGCAATGGACTTTTTCCCTCTGGGGATGCTTAATGCCAGTCCGCTTATCATCAAAAACAGCAAGGGAATAATCCGCACGTTTCCTGGGGCGTGGATGGGAAGCGCGATGGAGTGAACGCCTACACTGAACACGGTGAGCAACTTGTAGATCATCTGGGGCCAGGGCACAAAGGGGTGGCCCGTGCGGAATGTGGGGCTGAACAGGAGTTTTTTCTGCCACCAGGCCAGGGGAATGTACGGGAGAGCAAACGCGGCATAGGCCAGTATCCATCCTCGCCACCGCCGAATCCATTGTCGCGGCGCGAATCCGCTCATCAGCACGTGGGTGGGGATAAGCAACGCGACGAGGAAGTGCATGTAAATCCCCGCGGAGATGAGTGCCACGTACCAAAGCCAGCACGCGGATTGGCCCCGTTCAAACGCGTTTTGCCAGCAATAAGTGGCTGCCAGCACAATCACCAGGATGAACGCGTACATGCGCAGTTCCTGGCTATACCAAATCGCGTAGGGGGAGGCTGTGAGGAATAGGGTGGCTAGAAGTGCGCTTCGTTCCCCCACCCATCGTCTTAACACCTGGTACGCGAGGGGCAGCACCAGCACTCCGGCCAGCACGGAAATGTAGCGGAGAGCAAAATCCACATGTCCGAAGTAGGCAATCCACGGACGCATGAGCAGGTAATAGAGGGCCCCGTTGTGGCCGGGTGTTGTGAACATGGCCAGGAGTTGGGGGAGGGGCTGGGTTGCGAAGCGGACGGTGTCTACTTCATCCCGCCACAGGCTCTGTGCGTCCAATCCCCAGACGCGCAGGGCCAGACCCAACCACGCCAGCGCGATGATGATCTTTCTCGGATTCCGGGTGAACGCTTGCTTGCGGATCGCTGTCCGTGACACGGTGCCCATGTTCATCGTGTGTTCTCCCGTCGTTTTCGAGCGAGATAGAGCACAAGGGCCATAACCAGGAAGATGATCCCGGTTACGTTTCTCCAAAGGAACAGGAGCACGCGGTCGACCCGCTGGGCCCAGACGTACAAACGTGGGGGTTCTGGTGGGGGCGCCCAGGGACGGCGTAGGGATGGGTAGATAAATCCCCAATCGAAGTGAATGTAGGGGAGGAACTCATGTTGGGAGAGGCGGGTACGGTCTACTGGTGTGGGCCATGGGGTTGCTACCTCGGTGGGACCGGGAAGCCATTGTTCGGTTGGCAGAATTTCCAGGGGCGGCGCGTAGGTGGGGATAGGGGTGTAACCAGGTAGCAAGTCTATGCCGCGCGGCCAGGGGGTGGGCGTTGCTGAGGGCATTGGCGTGGGGAGAGGAGTTGCAGTCGGTAAGGCAGGTGGAGATGTGGGGCTTACGGAGGGCAGTGGGACAGGGGTAGGGGTGGGGAGGGTAGGGGTGGGTGTGGGTTGGAGAGGAGCGGTTGGGGTTGGCGTGGGGGAGGATGTAGGTGTCCATGTGGGTGTCCACGTTGGCGTCCACGTGGAAGTCCACGTAGGGGTCCACGTGGGTGAAGGGGGAAGGGTCCAGGTAGGAGTGGGTTCCACAGGGGATTGGAGGGGGGAGGAGGAGTCCAGTAGGGAGGCGCTGTTGCTGGTCGCGGCAGGGTGCAGGGCGATGATGACGGCTACTATCCATATGAGCAGGTGGGTGGTCAGGCGTCGCATGGATGTGCCCTTTTGCCGATTGGGATGCGTACATTATACTGGCTTGGGCGGGAAGGGGGAAATGGGCTGTGGGGGTCCCGGGGGCACGGGAGGACATTGGTTCCCTTGAAAGTTTGACAGGTCCGTACCGGTTGTGTACAATATCTCACGTCGGTGCAGGAGCACCGAATGTGCCGAAGTGGCGGAATGGGAGACGCGCTGCGCTCAGGACGCAGTGGGCATTTCGCCCGTGTGGGTTCGAATCCCACCTTCGGCACCTAGCCAATGCCCAGGCGCTTCGGCACCTGGGCATTTCTTGTTTGAGGTCTGTGTTCAGGGACCAAGGAGAAGGGGTGTGGATACCGCAAAGTGGTGGGAACAAGGGCGGCACGTGGTTAAACTGATTTCTCTGGTGCGTGTGGCCTTTTTTGTTTTGATTGTCAGTACCGTGGTTTTTGTCTACTTCTTTGGGCGCTTGTTGCATGAGAAGCAGCAGGCGTTGCAGGAACAAGCGCAAGTGCGTGAGCAGGTGCTGTACGAGGAGAAACGGCATCGGGATCTGGAGGCGTTGTTTGCTCAAAGCAATGAGGATTGGGTGTTGATTCAGGAGGCGGCCCGGATTTTTGGTGTGGCTGTGCCTGGTACTGTGGTGGTGCGGGTTGAGGAGCCTGTGTCGGGAGAGTCGTCGGGAGGTGAGGTTTCGCAGGAGAGGACGTCGTCAGGAGAACCGGTGTGGCAGATGTGGCGCCAGGCTTTTCACCTTTCCCCGTAGGGGATCCGTTTTCTAAAAGTCTCCGTATCTTTGACAGGGATGCCTGGTTATGGTATATTACAATGTGCTGCGGGGTGGAGCAGTGGTAGCTCGTCGGGCTCATAACCCGAAGGTCGCAGGTTCGAATCCTGCCCCCGCGACCTCACGAGGGCGAAGTCTGGGTCAATGGGGCTTCGCCCTTTTCTCTCATTGCATAGCCGGGCGGCGTAGCTCAGCGGTAGAGCAGGCGGCTCATAATCGCCGGGTCACAGGTTCGAATCCTGTCGCCGCCATCCCATCCCCACCCAACTGGGTGGGGATTTTTGTTACGCGGTTCCGCACTTCTCCACACTTCCCCCACGTTGAAACACACCCTATTTCAACGGCTATTGTCGCGAAAGAGGATTCACGATGAAGGCAATTGTGCTGGCCGGTGGCGAGGGCACCCGTCTCCGTCCCCTGACGGTTGGACGTCCGAAGCCGTTGGTTCCGTTGGTGAACCGTCCTATCCTGGGGCACATTTTAGCCCTGCTGCAGCGACATCGCTTTGAAGATGTTGTTATTGCTATTTCCTATCGCGCGTCCATGATTCAGAATTACTTTCGGGGGGAGCACAGTCCGGGCTTGCGCATTCACTTTTCCGTGGAAGACCGTCCCCTGGGAACCGCAGGCGCGGTACGGTATGCGCGTTCTCTGCTCGATGGTCCTTTCCTGGTGATCAGTGGGGATATTCTGACGGACATGGATCTCTCCGCGCTGGTGGAATTTCACCGTCAGAAGCGCGCGTTGGTGACCATGGCCTTGTACCGTTCCCCAACACCTCTGGAGTACGGCATTGTGGTGACCGACCAGGAGGGCCGGGTTCGCCGTTTTTTGGAGAAGCCTTCCTGGGGTGAGGTCATGTCCGACACGATTAACGCGGGCATTTACGTCGTGGAACCCGATGTCCTGGATCTTATTCCCGCGGACGCCCCCTCGGACTGGAGCCAGGATATTTTCCCTGTGCTCTTGGACAAATACCCGGACCGGGTGTACGGATACGCATCTCCCGGATACTGGACGGATATCGGCACAATTCCCGAATACGTGCGGGCTGTGGATGACATTCTTATGCAGCGCATTGATGTGGGCCCCCTGGGGACGGAGTGGGCTCCGAATGTTTGGGTGGGGGAGGATGTGGAAATTGCCCCAGACGCGCGCATTGAAGGGCCTGTGTACCTGGGGCACGGCGTTAAAGTTCGGGATGCCGCGGTGATCATAGGTCCCACGGTTATTCGGGACTATTCCTTTGTGGACAGTCGAGCGCGCGTTGTTCATTCCATTATCTGGCGCAACTCTTACATTGGGGAGTCCGCGGAACTAACAGGCGCGATTGTGGGCCGACGCTGTGCTATCAAGACCAACGCGGTTATCTTTGAGAGCGCGGTTATTGGTGATGAGACTACCGTAGGGGAAGGGGCTATTATTCACCTGGGCGTCAAAATCTGGCCGAACAAGGAGGTGGAGCCGGGCGCGATTGTCCGTTCCAGTATTGTCCTGGGCACACGAGCCCGACGTCGGTTGTTTGGCCGTTTCGGCATCACCGGTGTGGTCAACGTGGATTTGACGCCAGAGTTCTGCGCCAGGCTGGGGGCAGCTATTGGGGCTACTCTTCCCCAGGGAAGTCATGTCATTATGAACCGGGATCCACACCGCAGTTCCCGCATGTTGAAACGCGCTCTTATTGCGGGGCTTCCTTCCGCGGGGGTGAATGTGTGGGATGTTCACTCCGTGCCCATTCCGGTTGCCCGTTATTACACGCGCGTGACACCGGCCGTGGCCGGGCTACATGTGCGCCTTTCCCCTTTCAATGCCCGCATTGTGGACATTCGCGTGTTCGGCGGGGATGGCATAGATCTGGGGCGGGAAGATGAGCAGCGCATTGAGCGTATTTTCTTCCGGGAAGATTACCGTCGAGCGTATGTGGATGATATCGGCGTTATCAGCGATGCTCCCAATGTGCTGGAACGGTATCAGGAGGATTTTCTGCAGCACATTGATAGGTCTGTGTTTGAGCAGGCGTCCTTCAGCATTGTCGTTGATTATTCCCACTCCACGACTGTGGATGTGTTACCCTCTATTTTCTCCGCTTTAGGGGTGGATGTGATCCCCCTGAACGCGCACATCGATGAGAACAGAATCTCGTTGCATGAGGACCTTCAGGAACTCCACCAGCAGCACCTGGCTACGATTGTGCGGGCTCTGCACAAGGATTTGGGAATTCAGTTGGATGTGGGGGGAGAGAAGATCGTGCTGGTGGACGATCGGGGGGAAATCCTGCCCCCTCAGGTAGCAGCGTTAGCAGTTATCGATCTGGTTATGCGGTATCAGACGGGTAAAGCAATTGTTGTTCCCCTGACTATGACCAGTAAGGTGGAGAAGGTGGTGGGATTTCACGGCGGATACGTTATTCGCACCCGTTATGACTTGCACGATATCATGCAGAAGGCCACGGATCCGGATGTGATTCTGGCCACGGATGGTCGCGGCCACTTCATTTTCCCCCAATTCCAACCCGTAGTGGACGGTTTATTTGCCTCGGTGAAGGTGTTAGAACTGATGGGGCGCTATACGACGCACCTTTCGGTAGTGCTTTCGCAGGTTCCACCATTTCACGTGTACAATGCCCGGGTGGGTTGTCCCTGGGAGAAGCGGGGCAAGGTGATGCGCTTGTTGGGCGAGCGCATCACTGCTTCGCGCGTTGAGACGTTGGATGGGATTAAGGCGTGGTTTGACGATGAGACCTGGGTTCTTATACGGCCTGACCCTGACCATCCTCTGTTCCACATTGACGCGGAGGCCCGGACAGCCGCTGAGGCCCAGGCTCTGGTACGTGAGCACCTTCACCTTGTCGAGATGCTGAGCGAGGAAGAATGAAGGACTTGCCCATTACTGTTGAGGAAGCACGACGTTTGTACACCGGGCGTGACGCGGCGCACGCGTTCGACCACGTGCTGCGCGTCTATCGCCTGGCCGAGCGCATTGCCCGCTCAGAAGGCGCAGACTTGCGCGTGGTTCTGACCGCGGCCCTTTTGCACGACATTGCCCGCGACGATCCGGACCACCACGTGCGCGGTGCTGAACAGGCGCGCGTTCTCCTGTCCGGAGAACCGCCCGCGTTTGTCGAAGCCGTGGCCCATTGTATCGAGGCCCACCGGTTTCGTAAGGGGCCTGCCCCGCGCACTCTGGAGGCGAAAGTTCTCCAGGATGCAGACAAGTTGGACGCGATAGGGGCTATTGGTGTGGCCCGCGCCTTTGCCCATGCTGGATATCATGGTCATCGGTTATGGGCTCCTCTGACAGCCGTGATGTCCTCGCCTCCCCCATCGGGAGAGGATTACACGCCGGTTCACGAGTTCTGGCACAAGTTGCGGCACCTGGAGGGGTTACTGCACACGGAGACTGCACGCGCGATGGCTCGGGAACGCCACGCGTTTATGGAGGCGTTTTTTCGGCGCCTGGATGCCGAATGCCGCGGGGACGCATAGGATCACACCAGCAGCGCGTATCCACCGTCAAGGATAATTGTCTGTCCTACAATCATGGCCGCGTCGTCCGTACATAGCCAGGCGGTCACTTTGGCGACTTCTTCTGGGGTAACCAGACGGCCGGCTGGCGTGCGTTTCTTCGCCGTCTCAATGATCTGGTCTTTGCTGGGGAAGAAATCCAGGGCTTCGGTTTCCACCACACCCGGTGAGATCGCGTTTACTGTGATGCCGTGAGGGGCGAGTTCTACCGCGAGGTAACGAACCAGGGCTTCAATGGCTGCTTTGGAGATCCCCACAACACTGTATTCCGGCAGTACGCGCACGGAGCCAATGCTGGAGATCGCGATCACTCGTCCCCATCCCCGGTCCTTCATGTAAGGAAACGCTTCCTGCACGCCAAAGAGGATGGAGCGGGCGTTGATGTTGAGCGTCCAATCCCACTCCTTGGCTCCCTGCTCCATAGCAGGTTTGAGTACGCCTGACGCTGCATTTCCAATGAAGATGTCCACGCTGCCGAAATGGGCCGCGGCCTGACGCACCAGATGTCGCACCTGAGTCTCATCACCCACGTGAGCCTTGATGACCATGGCCCGCGCGCCCTGTTCCTCCACCGCGTGGGCTGTTTCCTCCGCGGGCGCGCGGCGGCGGAAGTAGTTCACTACAATGTTGCAGCCCCGAGAGGCCAATTCCAGGGCGATGGCCCGTCCAATGCCGCGGCCGCTCCCTGTGATGACCGCGGTTTTGCCTTCAAGTGTCATGGGTTTCTGTCACGTCCGTCCGTCAAATTATGAACGCTTTCCCCTATCAGGATCCTACCAGGGCCCTTAAGAAGAAGAGCAGGTTGGCCGGACGTTCGGCCAGGCGTCGCATGAAGTAGGGGTACCACTGGCTCCCGTAGGGGACGTACAATCGCATACGGTAGCCTTCTGCCACCAGTTGAGCCGCCCGGTCCCGCCGAATGCCGTACAGGAATTGGAATTCGAATTCGTCCTTGGGCACGTTCATACGGCTGGCGAGGCTGCAGGCGTATTGGATGATCGCTTCATCATGGCTTCCTACGGCCACGCGGCTTCCTTTGGCGCGTGCTTCCGGTTCCCACATCTGGCGGATGAGCGCGATGAACGCTTCGCGAATGCGCTGTCGGTCCTTGTACGCGATGGTTTCCGGTTCGTCGTACGCGCCTTTGACCAGGCGTAAGTCGGCAATTCCTTCCTCGATGAGTTGGGCCACATCTGATGGGGTGCGGCGCAGGTAGGATTGGACAACCGTGCCCACGTTGTTGTATGTCTGTCGGATGCGTCGGTACATGTCGAGGGTGATGTCGACGTAATTGGAACTTTCCATGTCAATGCGCACAAAGCGACCGACTTCCGCGGCCTTGTCCACGATGCGGCTTAAGTTTTCATAGGCCAAATCGTGATCAAGGTCCAGCCCTAAATGCGTGAGTTTAACGGAGACCCCGCTTTGTAAGTTTTCCTTACCAATGGCATCCAGGGCGTCCACGTACGCGTCGGCCGCGGATTGGGCTTCCTCTGGGTTGGTGACGTTTTCCCCGAGGTGGTCAAGGGTCGCCGTCATTCCTCGCTGATTTAACTCCCGAATGACGGCCAGCGCGTCGTCGAGATGCTCTCCAGCCACAAAGCGCCGCGCGACTTTCCGCGAGACGGGAAACGCGACAATGCGTTTCTGCATGTGCGGATCGCGCGACATCGCGAGTAGGACCTTACGTACGACGTTGTACATGAGGCGCTCCTTGGATGATGTAGGTGCAACAGTGGTCCCCTTCCACCATGTTCTGGGACCGTTGCACGATGGCGTCCTCCAGGACTGTCTGTATGAACGTCAGTTCGGTCCGACAGGCCTGGGGAAACGCTTTGGCGACTTCGTAGATAGCACAGTGGTGTTCACATAACACGTATGTGCTATCCTCCTCGTGTCGCCATTCGGCCAGGTACCCGTCTTCATCCAGAATGTGAGCCAGTCGTTCCACCTTTTGCTCAAGGGAAAGCCCCTCCAGTTGGGGGCGAACAGCCTCAATTCGACGCTGAGCCCGTCGTTCAAAGAGATGTGTTACCATATCCTCGCCCATCTCTTCGGCCAGGTAAGATAACAACTCCACGCTGAGGGACGCGTATCGCTGGTCGAACAATCCCAAAGCCTTCTGCGTCAGGTAGTAGACGTGGGCCGGGCGCCCCTGTCCGTGACGAACCACACGGTAATCTACCAGTCCGTCCTGATGTAGGGCCGAAAGGTGGCGACGGATCCCCATGGGTGTGAAGTGGAGGTGTTCGCTGAGTTCCTGCGCTGTGGCTTCGCCGAGGATCTTTAGGGCTACCAGGATACGGTATCGTGTTGAGCGTTTTGTTCGATCAAGTAACGGATGCCAGCCCTTGCGGTCCATTTTCATTCTCCCTGAAATTGCCGTTACATTATAGCACACGCCCAGAAAAGGCCAACAAACGCCTGGGGGTGGGAATGTCCAGGGCGCTTTGATGTGGGTGAACGTGTGCGGTGCGTTTGGCACTCCCGGAAAAGGGCGGCCGTGGCCTCGCGACGGCACGACCTCGTGTGTTCTCGTTGAGGTGACGTTATTTGCTTAGCCGCTGTCCACATCCTATTTCGACTTTGGGAGGCGTGAGATCGGCCAGTGATTGAAGAAGGAACTCAAGCAGAGGTGATCGTTGTGGGGGCAGGGCCGGGCGGAAGTGTCGCGGCCATGCTCCTGGCCCAACGGGGACATGATGTGCTCCTGCTGGATAAGTCGGATTTTCCCCGGGATAAAACGTGTGGCGATGGTTTGACCCCGCGCGCGGTGAACACTTTGCGACGTCTGGGGTTGGAATCAGCCGTTGCGGCTCAGGCCCAACGGGTGACGCACGCGTTGCTTTACGCGTCCTCCGGACATGTGCTGGACGCTGCGTTTGATCCTCTGGTGCGGCCTTTGCCCCCGGTGGGGTACGTTATCCCCCGGCTTCACCTGGATGATGTTCTGCGGACGGCCGCGGTACGGGCCGGGGCTCGCTTTCTCCCCCGCGCGTATGTGTTGGACATCTTGCAGCAGCGAGGACGAGTGTCCGGTGTTGTGGCCCGTGTCAGGGACCGGGTTCAGACGTTTCGTTCCAAGGTCGTCATTGTGGCTACGGGGGCTTCCCTGCAATTGCTCAAGCGGCTGGGGATTGCGCCCGATCAACCCCATGATATTTTGGCCGTGCGGGGGTATTGGGAAGGTGTTTCGGATTTGCAGGCGGGTTTTGAGTTCCACTTTGTCGCGGATGTAGCCCCCGGATACGGGTGGGTGTTTCCTGTCAGTGACCAAGTTGCCAATATCGGCGTGGGAGTGTATCGCCTGCACCGAAACGATGCCCGTTCTCCCAAAGTGTACCTGGACCGGTTTTTGTCCTCATATGGACCTCTTCAACAGCGTTTGGCCCGTGCCCGGCTGGTGGGACCTGTGAAGGGGTATCCTATCCGAACAGATTTCCCCCGCCAGCCGCTGTTGGGCCCTGGGTGGTTGGTCGTGGGGGAAGCGGCCGGCCTGGTGAACCCGGCTACAGGCGAGGGCATTGATTTGGCCATGGAAAGCGCGGAGTTGGCAGCAGGGGTTGTGCACAAGGCCCTGAGCGATGGGGACACGGATATGTATCACTTGTGGCCTTATGCATGGCATATGTATCGCCACTTTGAGGGTATGTTTCGGGGGCTGCAGTGGATCCGTCCCATTGTGATGCGCCCTCACCCTTTGGACATTCTCATTCGGCAGGCGCACAAGCATCCCGGCCTGGCTCGACGCATTATCCGCATCACATTGGGCATTGATCCGGCCTACACCGCGCTGCTCCCCTCCACGTGGTGGTGGTTGTGGCGGTGAGATCTCGCGGGCGTTGGGTTATGGCCTCTTTCCCTCCATGGGAAAGTAGGAGAAGATTCTTTGCCATTGGGCTTCGACCACGCAGAGGCGGATTGCGTCAACAGTGAAGGTGGTCGTCTGACTGTCCCCATCTTCGCCTGTTTCCAAACTCAGTTGCACCTCCTGCCCTCGCAGGTGGCCCCATTCCGACGCGGGGAGCACGGCCAGGAATTCGTCCCAGGCCAACCCGTTGTGGACGCCATCACTGGTGTTGCCTGCGCGCAACAAGGACACAACCGGTTGGCCATTCTTTCCCTTTAGGGAGAGTGTTAGCCAGTCGTCAAAGGGGAAGGTGGGTGTAGATCCCACGCCCGCGTCTTGCGTTTCAATGCGGATGGCCATGAATACAGTCATTTGAAGGGCTCGTGGGGGGAGGGTGAAGGTTTGGGACATCCAGGTTCCATTGTGCGCGGGCAGGCGGACTGCGTGGTTTCCCTGGTATACAGGCGCGTCCACCAGGAGCATTCCTTCTCCCTCCCATGATGTGAGTCCCTCCTCAAAGTCTCCGTTGTGGAGGAGATCCCGGCAGGTGGCAGGCCAGGGCAGGAGGGGGGCGTCCCCCTGGGGCACTTCGGGTGGGAAGGCCGCGGGATGTGTCTCGCTCACGGTTCGACCCACGTGGATTCGCCCGAAGCCGTAGAAGGGATCCCAGCCAGGTACGTCCTTGTCAGGGGGGCCAACTTGATCGTCCGCGCGGGTTTCGATGAGCGTGCGGACTTCTGTGGGTGACAACGTAGGGTTCCGCGCCAGGATAAGGGCAGCCAATCCGCTGACGTGGGGAGTTGCCATGGAGGTGCCACACATGATGCCGTAGCTCCCCCCTGGAATTGTGGAGATAATGCTGACCCCCGGGGCAGCCACAGAGATGTAGGAGCCGTAGTTGCTGAACCAGGCAATTTGGTCTTCGCTGTCGGTGGCGGCCACTCCGATAACCTGGGCATGGGCTGCCGGGTAGAAAACTCGGTCGAAGTTGTTATTCCCGGCCGCGGCTACAATGACCACGCCTTTTTGGTGGGCGTAGGCCACGGCCAGGGCTTCCCCTTTGCTGTAGGTGGTGGCGCCCAGACTCATGTTGATGACCTTGGCCCCGTTGTCCGCTGCGTAGAGGATGGCTCGGATCAGGTCATAGTACGTGCCCACCCCCATAGGGGTGAACACGACCAGGGGCATAATGGTTGTTCTGCCAGCAATGCCAGCAATTCCTATTCCGTTGTTGGTGGTGGCCGCGAGAATGCCCGCAACGTGGGTGCCATGGCGGTGAACATCCCGGGGATCTCCCCGGTCCTCCACGAAGTTCCACCCAAAGCGGTCATCTACGTAGCCGTTGTGGTCGTCATCCTTCCCGTTGTTGGGGATTTCATCCTCGTTAACCCAACAGTGTCCTGCCAGATCGGGGTGGGTGCAGTCTACACCGGTGTCTATCACCGCGACGGTAATTCTTGGATCCCCCAGGGTGATGTGCCACGCGTCCACCACTCCCAGACGGTCCAGGTAGCGGAAAGCGTAGGAGTTGTATTGGGGGTCATTGGGGAACTGGGACGGGGCTGTCATGTCCTCGACGGTGGGAGGAGAGACGATGGTGGTGGACTCTGTTTCAAAGGGATCCAGGTGGAACGTGTAGTTGGGTTCGGCCCAATCCACAGCAGGCGAACGGTTGATTACGGCCAGGGCGTGGGAGAGGGTGTTGCCGGGGATGTCCCATCGTTCAATGCGGAGTTGGGGAACTTTTCCGACCGGTTGGGCGTTTAAGAGCGTGAGGAGTCTCTGCCTTTCGCCGGAGAGCAGGGTGTTACGTTCAAATGTCTGATCCTTCCAACGGACCAGGATGCTCTCTCGGGGGAGTGAAGGCTGGACGTGGGCCTGGGCCGGACGGAGAGGCTGTGAGAAGGTTGGAGTGAATATTAGCCCCCAGAACAGGATAAGGAACAGTAAACGCCTTTGCGAGATGTTGGGCATTGCCTGGAATTCCCTTGTCGGGTAAGATATGGTATCTTGCATCAGGTGTTGAGCCATCAGGGACTATAACTCGGAAGTGGGGGTAAGAGCAAGTCCATGAGCGAATTATCCTTGGTCGAAATCGGACAGCGTCTGGCAGAAGCCCGTGAAGGTCGACGAATTACCCTGGAACAAGCGGAGAAGGAAACGCGTATCCGGTTGAAGTATTTAATGGCCATGGAAGCGGGGGATTTTGACTCGCTTCCTAACGAAGTGGTGGCGCGGGGTTTCCTGCGCAGTTATGCCCAGTTTCTTGGGTTGGATCCGCAGCCTCTGTTGCAGGCGTATCAAAGCGCGCGTCCTTCGCCCGCTCCAACGCCTTCCTCCCGTGCGCCAGAACGGGGTCCCCATGTGCTGGAGATGGACCTGGGACGTCGGCCGGGAAGTGGGTTGGTTCGCCTTTTTTCGGCGATTTTGGTTATCGTGTTAGTGGTGGCTGCAGGGTATCTCCTGGCACTCCAGGGTGTGTTACCCCTTCCGGGGCACTTGAAGGCGCCGACCTTCACCCCCACACCTACAGCGGTCCCCCCCACGGCTACTCCGGTAAGCGTCACGCCCCCTTCGGTTCCTTCGCCCACCCCTGTGATCCCGGCTGCTGTGGTTTCCCCACGCCCTTCTCCTACTGTAGCCCAAACCCTCAACCCGACGTCTACTCCCACCAGGGTTTCCACACCCACGCCTACGCCCTTCCGTCTAGCCAGCCCGACCCCGACGTCCACGCCGGTTCCCGTGGAGAAGGTGAAGGTGGAGGCGCGGATTGTGGATCGGACGTGGTTGCGGGTGCTGGTAGATGGCCAGGTGGTGGATGAGGGGTTGTACGAGCCGGATACTACCCTGACCTGGGAGGGGGAGACGGTGGAGATCCGTACGGGCAATGCGGGGGGGATGGAGTTAACCGTGAACGGGCAGGATTTGGGAGTTCTGGGGGAGAAAGGGGAAGTTCTCCATTGGATCTTCACCGTTCAGAATGGGGAGGTCGTTCGCTTGACGCCCACACCCACGCCTACACCGGCTGAAGGATAACAGGGTGTTATGGGGAAACGCGGGAAGGGTCGTCGGTCGCGCAGGCGCTCAAAACCCACCTTTTTCTTGTTAACTTTGGGGTGTCCGAAGAACGTCGCGGACAGTGAGGGCATGAGCGCGTTGCTGGAACAAGCAGGGTACCGCCCCACAGAGTCGCCAGAGGACGCGCGCGTCCTCATTGTGAACACGTGTGGCTTTCTGCAATCGGCCAAGGAAGAGTCCATTGAATATTTGAACGCCCTGGCTCAGCAAAAACGCCCTGACCAGGTGCTCATTGCAGCGGGCTGTCTGGTGCAGCGGGATCCGGAAAGCATCAAGGAGCGGGTTCCCCAGGTGGATGGGTTCATCAGCACCTTACGCTGGATGGAGATCCCGCAGTTAGTGCGCACCTTGACGCAGACCTCGCGCTCACGGCCATTTGCCAAGCGGGAACTGCTGGGTGAATCCCCTTACCCTCAACCGGTGGCCCGCCCCAAACGCGTGGGACCCACCGCGTACCTGAAAATCAGCGACGGGTGCAACGCATCATGTGCCTTTTGCACTATCCCCTCTTTTAAGGGACGCCTGCGAAGTCGTCCCCTTTCCGACCTGGTGGACGAGGCTTTGTTGCTCACCCGAGGGGGCGCACGGGAGATCATCCTCGTGGCCCAGGACACGACGGATTATGGCCGTGATTTTGGGGACCCGTTGGCTCTGCCCCGGTTGATCAACGCGCTGACCAACCGGGTGCCGGACATGCACTGGCTGCGCCTAATGTACGCGTATCCGGGACACATTTCTGATGCCCTCATTGAGGTAATGGCATCCCATCCAAAGGTCCTTCACTACCTTGACATCCCCTTGCAACACGGGGACCCGCGCACGTTGCGGCGGATGCGCCGGCCGAGCAATGTGGATCAGGTGTTGCGTACCATTGAACGCTTGCGGGATGCTATGCCGGATATTGCTTTGCGCAGTACGTTCATTGTGGGCTTTCCTGGGGAAACGGAGGAGGAGTTTGAAAACCTGTTGGCGTTTTTGGAGACCATTCGGTTTGACAAGGTGGGAGCGTTCACCTTTTCTCCTGAACCGGGTACCCCTGCTGCTGAGATGCCCGATCAAGTGCCTGAAGAGGTGAAGCAGGATCGGTGGCACCGCCTTATGGCTACACAACAGCGCATCTCCCTGGAGCGGAATCGGGAACAAATTGGGCGCGTATTGGAGGTGTTAACCGAGCAGGTCGTGGACGCGGAGAACCTGGCGGAATGGCTGGCGGGAACCGACATTCGCGGGCCTGTTACCCTGGCCCGGTCGTATCGGGATGCTCCGGAGATCGACGGGATGGTCCTCATCCCCGGAGTGCTCCCGGTGGGGAATTTCTACCGTGTGCGCGTGGTGGATGCTTTAGAGTACGATCTTATTGCCAGCGTGGATGAAGACCACGACCGTTAATCCCGGTCGACCACACGGTACGTTCCATCGATCACATCTTGGGCCTTACCGTTCAGCCGTTCTTCGATCTCCTGCACAACCTGGGGCGGGCTCATCTGGATGAACATGCGGATGATGAACATCAGCGCCACCAGGTCGTCCAATTCCCCCAGGATAGGAATGACGTCGGGGATGATGTCCAACGGCATTAGGAGGTAAATCACCCAGAGCACGGGGAGCAGCAATTTGGTCCATGTTGGAACGCGTGGTTCCCATAACAGCGCCCACGCGATACGGGCATCCTGCCAGAGCCGTCGGATGAGATCCATTCGGTCACTCATTTTGGCCATGGATTCTCTACCTCTCCCTCGTTTGCTTCAAAGTGCCTGTGTGACGGACAATATAGAGCATATGTCAACCCATTGAATTTGGCAAGATCCATGCGGAGCCTACGACAAGCCCTGGCCACCTATCCATTTCACTGGCTCGAAGGGCTGGCCCTCTACGTTGGGCTGCCCTTAAGTGGGCGCACGGCGAGCGACGCTGCAGCAGAGTTAGCCGCGCACCTGATGCGTCCGGACATTGCTCAAGTGTTGTATGAAGGGCTATCCGAACAGGCGCGTCAGGCGTTGGCTGAGATTTTGACCGCGTCGGTGCCTGTGCCATGGGCTACGTTTGTGCGTCGTTACGGCCCCGTACGGGAGATGGGGCCCCAGCGTCTGGTGCGGGAGCAACCATGGCGAGCACCGATTAGCCCCGCGGAGGAGTTGTATTATCGAGGGTTTGTATATCGAGCCCTGATCCGTCAAAACGGGACCGTTGTGGAGATTGTGTACGTGCCCAAGGAGTTAACCCTGTTACTGCCCCAGGCCCAGGAGCGGAAGTCCCTAAAGGACATCCCCATGGTCGCTCCGCCCGAACAGGTACGCACGGCCGGTCAGTCCTTACTCAACGATGTGGTCATGGTGCTGGCGTTCGCGTACAACGAGGGACTGCACGTGGACTGGGAAGGGCGTCCCTTGCGGGGGGATTTAGTGCGCCTGGGCGAGCGTTTGACATCCCCCCTTGAGCCCACGGATTTGTTACGCCTGCCCCCCCGGGTTCAATTCATCCTGTATCTGGTGTATCACCTGGGATTTGTTACTCAGGAGGGGGATGTTCTGCGACTGCACGTGAAACGCTTGCAATCCTGGCTAAAGCAGCCAGTGGCGTATCACCGCCTGATGCTCTGGCGCCTGTGGGCGGAGGGGGAATCATGGTGCGATTTGTGCCATGTTCCCCACCTGGATCCCATTGAGGGTACGTGGGCGGACACGGCGTTGAGCGCTCGGCAGCGTATATTGCAGCACTTGCGGGCGCTGTCCGCGGGGATGTGGTACGCGTTTTCCGACGTTCAGCAGTTTGTCTATCAGTACGACACGGATTTCTTGCGCCCGGATGGGAACTATGATACATGGCTCATCCGACGCCGGGACGATCAGACTATACTGCGAGGCTTTCAGCATTGGGAGGATGTGGAAGGGGCGTTGCTTCGCTTCTACCTGTTCGGTCCTATGTTTTGGCTGGACGCGGTGATGATCGACGAGGAGGCACGACGGTTTGCTTTGACCGACGCGGGCACTCGGTGGTTGCGACGACGCAGCGAGCCCATGCGACAGGTTCGTCCTCCCTTGCAGGTTTCTCCCGACTTCCGAATTGCTATGCCCCACAATGTGCATCCTCTGGATCTCTTTCGGGTAAGTCGCTTTGCGGATTGGGAACTCACACGGCCGGAGTACGTGTTTCGCATTACGCGCAAGGGCTTGCAGCGGGCTGCTCAGCAAGGGATTTCAGGGCAGCACATTTTGTTGTACCTGCGCAAGGCCACACGAGATCACTTGCCCAGGAATGTCCAGCGGGCTTTACGCAGGGTTCCGTAACACCTGGGAGGGAGATGTGTCGAATTGTTTTCGCACTTCTCAAGGGGCTCTATTAGAACTCTGATGAGGTGGAGGCATCATGGCAACGTTCTTTGGTCTTTTACCGGCGGTGTTCATTATTGTCCTCGCACAGTTGGGACGGCGGGTAAAGGTGTTCGCTGCCCTTACCTATGCTTTGCTCCTCCTGGTGGATTTGATTTTGTTGTTGACGGCCGCGGGTATGGAGGTGCTGGCCAGTCAGGGGAATCCTTTAACCGGGCCGTGGGATGGACAGACGGTGTCGATTTCCCCTGCTGATCTTCACACGGTGTCGGTGTACACAGGGGTGAGCGCGGTTGTTGCTCTGCTGGTGTTGCTGCCCATTGTACAGCGAGGGTTGGCGTATGTTATCCGTATTCGACCGCGCGATCCGGTGCACGCGACCGCGCTTTCTTACGCGGCTTATCTCATCCCCCTTTCCGTAGTCCAGCGGGTGTTCCTGGACGCGATGACCCGCGCGGGGGTGAACGTGTCCATTGTGTCAGCAGAGGATCTTATCGGGCAGACGGCTGCCCTGATCTTGTTGGCTTTCTTTGGCGTTGGTTGGTTTGTCCAGCGCCCCACCGGGGAGACTTTCCGTCGCCTGGGGGTGGTCTGGCCGCGAGGCCGTGAGGTGACGGTGGCCGTGGGGACCGCGTTTGGTCTGTTGATGATGCAGTCTGTGTTGGGGGTGCTGTGGATGGCCCTTTCTCCGGAGGGTGTCCAGGCTGTGGAGGATCTTTCCCAGATGCTGTTGGGGAAGTTTTTCAATCCGTGGGGGGCTGTGCTCATTGGCGTCGCTGCCGGACTTGGGGAGGAGTTGGTGTTTCGGGGCGCGTTGCAACCTCGGTTTGGGGTGTTGCTCACCAGTGTGCTCTTCGCGATGATGCATTCTCAGTACTTTCTCTCCTTCGCCATGGTGGTGGTGTTCCTGTTGGGTGTGGTGTTGGGATTGGTGCGGAAACGGGTGAACACGACCGCGGCTATTCTGACTCACGCACTTTACAACACGGTTCTGGTGTTATTGGCCATTTATGCGCCCAATTTCTCCCCCTGAGGTGTGGGGAGGCATTCCCAACACGCTAATACCTCATAGGTGGAGGTCACGTACAGGATGAGCGATCCAGAGTCCAAAACAGGAGCCCATGCCCATTCTTCTCCTGAAACTTCGTGGACAGAGGCGTTTCAGGATCTGCCGCTGGACGCGTTGCCCGCGGAGTTTTGGGATCACCTGGGGAGGGCGTTGGAGGAGGTGGGCCGCGCGCTTCGCATTCTGGCCAGGCATGTGGGGGGGACAACAGACGTGGAGCGGCTGTACAACGCGTACGATCGCGTCATGCGCGAGCGCACTCACGTGGGCCCTCCTCCCCAGGCGTCGGAGTAGTTTTACGGCGACAGGACGGTTTCCAACACGCGGGCCCAATTCCCGCCCATGATGGCGGCGATTTCATCCGGACGAAAGCCGCGGCGCTCCAGGCCCGCCCGGATGTTCTGATATTGCCCTGCGTCTTCTAACCCGCGCGGGGGCGGGGTGTCCGCTCCCAATCCGTCGAAATCCGATCCAATGCCCACATGGTCTATCCCGACCACGTCCACAAAGTGTTCGATGTGGTCCAGTACGTGATCCAGGGTGGCCTGGGTGGGGTCATTCGTGAGGAAGTTGGGCACAAAGGTGACGCCGATGACGCCGCCCGTTTCGGCAATGGCGCGTGCTTGGTCGTCGGTCAGATTCCGGCGGTGGTCGAACAGAGCGCGGGCATTGCTGTGGGAGGCGACGACAGGTCCTCGGGCTACTTTTAGGACATCTTCCACTCCGGCAGGGGAGAGGTGGGAAACGTCGACGACAATGCCCAGTTCCTCACACATGTGCACCACGTCCACGCCAAAGGGCGTTAATCCGCCTCCGCTGCGCGCGTCAGCCACGCCGTCCGCGACCGCGTTGCGGAAGTTCCACGTTAAGCCGAGCCAGCGAACTCCCAGTCGGTAGAACGCGCCCAGGGTTTCCGGAACTCCGTCCAGGGGTTCGGCACCTTCCAGGCTGAGGATGCCCCCTACTTTTCCTTCTCGAAGGGTGCGAGTCACATCCTCACGTCGCGTTATGGGCATGAAGCGGTCCGCGAACAGGGTGGCTTGTCGGTGGAATGTCTCAATGAGCCGCAGCGCGTACGTTGTGGCTCCGTGCCGTTGGTAGGGGATGGGTACCCAGCAGGCGAAGACCTGAATGTTCACGTGTCCGGCTTGTAACTTGGGGATGTCCACATGGGCACCGGGAATACCTTCACCCAGGGAGCCCTTTCCCTGAAGCACGTACTGCAGCGTATCACAGTGTGCGTCAATGACCACATGTGTTTGAGGTGTCATGGTTGTGCCCTCGTTGGTTCGCGCTGTAACGCGAGGATGGAGGAACTCCCTCCCATTCTACCCCCGATCTTCTGTTCCCACCAATTGGGATGTTTTTCGTCACCGCGGTGTCCACGGCTAATTCCCCCCAAAGAAGTTTGCACAATTGGCTAACAGAAGGTAGAATGTCCCGACACACATTTCAGACACCACCATTGTTGCCATCTTCAATGCCACGTGCGGAGGTCCCTCATGGACGAACGCATCCTCATCGCAAACGGACTTGTAGTCACTGAGAATGGGGTATTCACGCACGACGTGCTGGTCGAAGGTCAGCGGATTGCCGCTGTGGGGTACCGTCTTCCGCGTGAGGGGGTAAGTCGTGTTATTGACGCGGAAGGGTGTTATGTGCTGCCGGGGGTTGTTGATCCTCATGTGCACATTCAGTTGGATACGGGGATTTATAAAACAGCCGATGATTGGGAAGTGGGCACCCGCGTGGCGGCTTTTGGCGGTGTGACCACGGTGATTGATTTTGCTACCCAGTTCCCAGGCCAAAACGTGCGGGAAGCAGTGAACAATCGTCATCAGGAAGTGGGGGCTAAGGCCTATGTGGATTACGCGCTCCACGTTATGCTTACGGACCTTCCCGAAGACGATGGTGTCCTCCAGGGGTGGATGAACGATCTGGTTGTGTTGGGAACTCCCGCTGCTAAGGTGTACACCACGTATCGGCCTAATTATTATCAGGATGATGATGCGCTCCTCCGCGTGTTTCGTGCTGCTGCCCAATCCCATGTGCTGGTGATGGTACACGCGGAGAACGATGCTATTGTGTCCGCCAGCACACAGCGCTTGGTGCGTGAGGGCAAGACATCTCTAGCCTATCACGCGACCGCGCGGCCTCCTTTTGCCGAGGCAGAGGCCGTTCATCGGGTGCTTTTCCTGGCTCGGGAGGCCCAGTGCCCGGTGTACATTGTGCACTGTTCTACGCCTGAGGCGGTGGATTTAATTACTCGGGCCAAGCAGGAAGGGCAGGTGGCTTTTGCGGAAACGTGTCCTCAGTACCTGCTGCTGGATGACAGCGCGTACACGGGCCCTCACCCGGAATGGGTGATCCTGCAGCCTCCTCTGCGGAATCGTGAGCGCGTGGAAAAGCAATGGGAACACCTGGCTCAGGGGCACATAGACGCATTGGGTACTGATCATTGCGAGTACACATTGGACCAGAAACTTGAGACCGGGAATTTCACCACCACTCCGGGAGGTATCCCCGGGCTGGAGACGGCGTTGCCCTTGATGGCTACCTACGGCGTCCTTCGCGGTCCCCTTACCTGGCCCGAATTGGTTCGGCTGATGAGCGCTCGCCCCGCGCGCTTGTTTGGTTTGTACCCGCGCAAGGGGACGCTGACTCCGGGCAGTGATGCGGACATTGTTATCTACGATCCGCGAGGTGTCTCGCGCGTTCACAGCAGCAACATGCACGGCATTTCCGGGTATACTCCTTATCAAGGCATGGAAGTCCAGGGCCGTGTACGCTTGACCATGGTACGCGGTCGAGTGGTGGTTGAGGAGGGTGAACTCAAAGGAGAACCTGGGTGGGGTATATTTGTTCCTGGCCGGGGATTTGTCCCACCCCGAGGATGAAGATCAGGGAGTGTAGGGCGACAGTTTGAGCGAGGAGTTCACGATGACCCGAATACCGATGTGGCGTCTTCCCCGGTGGCGGGGAACACGGTTGGTGTGGGTGTACGTGGTGTTTCTGTTACTTGTTGGGTGGGGTACGTTTTCCGCGGGGGCAAGTTCGCACTCCCAGGAAGCGGCCGCGGGCATTCGGGGCTATGTGTGGCTGGATGCCAATCACAATGGCTTTCTGGACCCTCAGGAGACCCGCCTGGCCTCTGTGTGGGTGTACTTGGAGGATGACGCGGGCAACGTAATAAGTCAAACTCAAACGTACGCGAATGGCCTGTACCAGTTTTCCAACCTGGCCGGTGGTCGCTATGTTCTCCACATTCTGGTGCCGGCTGGCCTGATGAGCATTACAGGGGACAGGGTCATCTGTGAAGTGACAGCCGGGCAAATTTGCGTTGTCAACTTTGGCCTCGCCCAGGGCCCATCTCCCAGTGGTATCACTCCAACGCCGACGCCTTCATCGCCCCTGCCGACTCCCACCCCCACGCCCACTGCAACGGCCACACCATCACCCACGTCCACCCCGACACCGACCCCAACTCCCACGCCATCCATCATCCTTGTTCGTTGTACAGATGTGATCCGCAACGGTGATTTCAGAACTCAGGACGGGTGGGATCTGCCGAGAACCCACATTCAGGGGGCGATTGTGGACGCTCAGGCTTTTCCCCTGAACGAGCAAGGGACGCCTGTAGCCACACCCCACAGTACACCCTTTGCGTTGCGGTTGGGGGCGATTGAACCTGTGGATCCGCCCTCTTATTCCTCAGCCCGACAGGTAGTGAATATTCCTGCTAACGCCACATCGGCCCGCATTACCTTTTACGTGTGGACGTTCTCCCAGGATACTTTGGGGGATCGCCAGGAAGTGTACCTTCTGAACCCGCACACTCTGCGCATTCTCCATCGACTGTGGCGCGCATCCCCGGCCCTGAACGAACGGAAGTGGGTGAAAATCTCCCGCGATTTGCTGCCTTATCGCGGCGGGCAGTATGTCCTTTACTTCAACGCGTACAATGACGGCGACAACAAAGTGACCGCGCTTTTTGTGGATGATGTGGAACTGCAAGTATGTGTCCCCGTTGAAGTGACCCCAACGCCTACCCCGTCACCTACGGCCACTTTGCAGGAATCCCAAGGCGCGGCCCGTATGGCCCAGGCCAGCACGCCTTCTTCACCGACTCCGTCTGAGGGCGAAAAGACGCAGCAAGCCCAAAAGGGGCAACAGACGGGCGAGGAACAGTCGTGGTATTCCAGGATAATGCGTTCTCTGCAAAACACTGTGTCCGGCTTGCAGAAATTTTTCGGGTATCTGTTCTTCGTTGCTGTGGTGGTCTTAGTTGTATCCCTGCTTTTCCTGGAGATTATAGGGGAGAAACCCTCGCCACCGGACAGCACATAAGGCATGGTACAAGTCCATGGTGTTAGGAAAAGCCTGCCCGGGCGAGATGCTGTCGGGGTTTTAATACGCGTTGCGATCGCGGAAGATGCGGAAGATCGTGCGGATGATGATTTTCAGGTCCAGGGATAAGGACCAGTTTTCAATGTACCACAGGTCGTATTTTGTCCGCTCGGTGATGGAAGTATCCCCGCGCAGTCCGTGAATTTGCGCCCAGCCGGTCACGCCTGCTTTCTCCCGATGACGCTCCATGTAACGGGGGATGCGCTGGCGGAACTGCTCCACGTATACCGGGCGTTCTGGACGTGGCCCGACCAAACTCATATCGCCCATGAGTACGTTGATGAACTGAGGCAATTCGTCAATAGAGTACTTGCGGATAATGCGCCCCACACGGGTAACCCGCGGATCTCCAGGGCGCGTCCACCCGGGCCCGTCCTTTTCCGCGTCCACTCGCATGGATCGGAACTTCAACATCTTAAAGGGGCGAGCATCCAATCCCATGCGTTCCTGGACGTAGAACACAGGTCCTGGGGATTCCAATTTGATGGCGATGGCTGTCAGAACCATGATGGGCGAGAACAGGATAAGCCCCACAATGGCTCCAACAATGTCCATCGCGCGCTTGGCAGCGAGTCTCCACCCCCGCATCGCCACATCCCGTACAGTCAGCAGGGGAAGTCCCCCCAGATCCCCAATGGAGATCTGGGAAGCCATGATCTGAAACACGTCGGGGAACACTTTGATGCCCACTTTTTCCCGTTCACACAGTGCTACCAGGCGGACGATTTCCTGGTGACTGGCTTCGGGCAGGGCGATAATCACCTCATCGACCTTGTAATCGTCAATGATGCGGGGGATATCTGACGGTCGGCCCAGGACCGGCATACCCATGACCGTCTTGCTGCTCCCGTTGGTGGAGACAAATCCCACAACGCGATAGCCCAATTCTGGCTGCTGGATGATCTTTTGCAAGATCATGCGCCCTACCTCGCCAGTGCCCACAATCAGCACCCGATCCGCACCGATACCGCGCGCCTGAACAGACTTTTGGATCATCCCCAAAATCGCGCGGCCGAATGTGAGGAACACCACAGAAAGCCCCCACGCGTAGGCCAACATGCGACGCTGGTAGTTGAATTGTTCCTTGTACACCAGGGACATGATGGCCAGGGAGATGAGCAGGGATAACGTCACGCTGGCCGTTACCACGTACAACTCATCCAGGGGTTGGGCAATACGCTTGTGTCGGTAGGAGTGGTTGAACGCCATGGTTAACACGAGGATGACCACATAGGTAATGACCATGGGAACGTAGGGGGTGAAGGATTCGGTCATGCCCGGGTGTGGCGAAAGAAGGCGCAAGCGAAACGCCGCGTAGAACGCGGCAGCAGCCAGAACCATATCCAGTACCACTTGTGCAAATACGAAGAAAAGGTGTACTCGCTTCATAGCACCCTGTTACGTGCCTTTCCCCGCCCCAGACTGAGTTTCAACCATCGCCAGCCCACATCCAGGGCGCCTTTGGCAGCAATGCCACCCAGGATAAGCCAGTGCAAGGGTTTAGGCGTCGTTGCCTCGTAGTGTTTGCGGTAAAAGATAACCATGGCCCGGTAGAATTCAACTCGAGCCCGTCGGCTCTTCCGGGAAGATGCTTCCTTCACGTGCAGAACTGTTACATCTGCATTGTACCACACTTCCCATCCCTGTTGTTTAATCCGATACGCCCAGTCCAAATCCTCGCCGTACATGAAGAACTGCTCATCGAGCACCCCCGCCTGGGCTATTGCCTCCCTTCTGACCATCATAAACGCGCCCACCACACTGTCCACCTGGATGGTCTTATCCGGTGGGATGTATGTCAGGTTGTACCGCCCAAATCGTGGACTGTGGGGAAAGAGGCGGTGTAAGCCGAGCATACGATAGAAAGAGACTTCGGGCGTGGGAAACGAGCGCCGACATGCCAGGTCCAGTGAGCCGTCCGGGCGGACCAGGCGCGGACCTGCAACGCCGGCCCGAGGACGGGCATCCAGAAAAGCCACCATATCTGCCAGGGCTCGGGGAGGCAATTCCGTATCCGGGTTCAGGAGTAACGCGTATCGTGGCGGGGTGGACGGTTTGGCCAGCAACTCCCGGTAGGAAGTGGTCTTTCCCTGTTCCCACACAGGGATGTCAGGAGGATTGAGGTGGAGGCGGGTTTCCTCTCCGAGCGGACGGAACCCATATCCCAGCAAACCCAGGTTGTTTCCGTATGGGTACCCTCCGTTTATTGGACTGGCGATCAGCCGAACTTGGGGAAATCGCTCTCGAATCATATCCGTGGTCCCATCCTGGGACGCGTTGTCCACAACAGTGACATGAAACGAGATATCCCCTTGGCTCGCGAAAACCGTTTCCAAACAGCGAGCCAGCAGTTCCCGCGTATTGTACGTGACAATGATAATGCCAACGTCCAAGATCTCCATTCCCCGCCTCGCGCTTGCGCGTTCTTCAGAAATAGCAAACCTCCTCCTGGGGAGATGCATGGACATTACCACACCTCACCGAGTTGGGATTGTAGCATACCCCTATGTGCGCTCAAAGCAAAATTCCCCTCCGGGTACGCCTTCTCCCTGGAGGATTCTGTTGCCCTGTCTTGTGGGCGGGCCCAAGCCACGTTATAATACGCTCAAATGTTCCACGGCCATGAACGCGGGGCATTGGGGCAGCAAGACGTGCGGAAGGGGGCATGATTCTGTGGCTCGGTTTGCAGAGGTGGTCGTCAACACGACCGTTCGACACACATACCGTGTGGATGTGGATGCCGAATTCTCCCCCGCGGGCTTGACCTTTCATTACAGCATCCCCCCTCACCTGGCGGATGTTGTGCGCCCGGGGCATTTAGTACGGGTCCCCTTTCGCACCCGGGAAGTTCACGGCATTGTCATCGCGTTGCACGATGAGAGCCCGGTGCCAGAGACCCGTCCCATTCTGGATTTGGTGTACCCTGAACCGGTTCTGACTTCCCTCCAACTTCAGTTGGCCCGTTGGATGGCCGAGGAGTACCTGACCCCTCTCATTTACGTGCTCAAGTTGTTTCTCCCGCCCCGCCTGACCGCCCCGCCAGAGCCTGTAATCATGCGGGTGCCGGACGTGCCACCTCCTCCGGGGTTGACGCCTGAACAGCAGTTGCTCCTGGCCCGTCTGGAGAACGGACCTCAGCCGGAGCGTTTGCTGAAAGTGGGCAAACACAACCTGGCCCGCCCTCAAGTGCTCCAGCCGCTGTTGGACCGCGGAGTGGTGCGTCGGGTGTATCGGGTTGTGCACCGTCCTCCCCAACCCAAAACCGAGGCATATGTGCGTTTGTTGGCCGATGAGGAGACCATATCGCACATCCTCCCCCAATTGGGACGGCAGAGCAAGCGAGCCGAGGTGCTAGCCTACCTTCTCTCCATCCCCGACCCCCTCCCCACAGTGGAGCAGGTGCTTCAGGCCGTTGGGTGCAGTGAGAACACGCTTAAGCGCATGGCTCAGGATGGGTGTATTGTTTACACGCCGCCGGTCACGCGTGTTATTCTCCTGCGCCCGGTGGACGCGTTCCTGGAGGAGGCTCAGCGCCTGGAACGCCGATCCCCTCGTCGTGCCCACGCGCTTCGCACCCTGGCTCATTTGGGGAGCGGCATGGATGTGGCCACGGCGCGGAAACAGGGGATCTCCCGGTCCGTGATTCTTCAATTGGAACGGGAGGGTTGGTTGCGCCGCGTGACCGACCCGGCTACGGTTCATCTGGCCCTTTCTCCTGAGGAAGCCGAGGAGCGCATTATTGAACTACGGGGTACCGAGCCTCATCGTCGTGTGTTGGAGGCTTTGGCAGAGGAAGAAGATCCAGTCTGGATCGGATGGCTGTACGCGGAAACGCGGGCCAACCGTCGGGTGATTAAAGAACTGGAGGAGGCCGGTCTGATCGCGGTTGAACGGGCTGAGGTGTGGCGCGATCCGTTGGCCGATAGGTCCTTGCCCGAGACCCCTGAGCCGTTCCCGAGGTTGATCGCGGAACAGGAGGAGGTGTGGGAAGTCATCCGAGAGGCGTTGGATGCTCCACCGGTGCCCGGGGAACCACCGGTGTTCCTCTTACACGGGATTACAGGCAGCGGGAAGACGGAGATTTACCTGCGAGCCGTGGCCCATGTTCTGCAACAGGGGCGCCAGGTGCTGTACCTGGTTCCGGAAATTGCCTTAACGCCCCAAACGATCCAGCGGGTGGCCGCACGGTTTCCCGGCAAGTTGGTTATCTGGCACAGTGATTTAAGCGTGGGAGAGCGCTTTGATACGTGGCGGCGGGTCATGTCGGGGGATGTGGCCATTATTGTGGGCACTCGTTCCGCGCTGTTCGCGCCCGTGTCCCGTTTGGGACTGATTGTCATTGATGAGGAACACGATGAATCCTACAAGAACCAACGTATCCCCTATTACCACGCGCGCACTGTGGCCCTAGAACTCGCCCGACGGACACAAAGCGCGGTGATTTTGGGGTCGGCTACGCCAGATGTGATTTCGTACACGCGAGCGCGGCGTGGGGAATACCGCCTGTTGGAGTTGCCCCAACGCATCCTTTCCGCGGGGCGGCAAGTGGACACAATGAAGGCCCGTGTTGGTGTATCCCTTTCGGTTCGCGATCGCTGGCAGCCTTACTCGCAGGAACGCCCAGACGTGAGGACCATTCCCCTCCCTTCGGTGCGGGTGGTGGATATGCGGTTGGAGTTGAAGGCGGGAAACCGGTCTATTTTCTCCCGCGCTCTGCAGCGCGCGTTACAGGAGGTGCTGGACGCGGGCCAACAGGCTATTCTCTTTATCAACCGACGTGGGCGAGCCAGTTTTGTCCTCTGTCGGGATTGCGGGCACGTGCTCAAGTGTGATCGGTGCGATGTGCCTTTGACGTTTCACATTACTCGGGAGGATCCGGTTACACACCGGCAGGAGGGGATTCTCCTGTGTCACCACTGTAACCGCCGCTACCCGGTGCCTGACGCGTGTCCGGTGTGTGGGAGCACGCGCATTCGCTACTTTGGTGGGGGGACGCAGCGGGTGGAGGCGGAGGTGCGGCGTCTATTCCCCCACGCGCGCACACTGCGGTGGGATCGAGATGTTACCAGCGCGCGAGGCGCGCACTGGCGTATTCTGGAGGCTTTTGCTAACCACGAGGCGGATATTCTCATTGGCACGCAGATGTTGGCCAAGGGGTTGGACCTTCCTCGGGTGACGCTGGTGGGTGTGGTGAGCGCGGATGAGGGGCTTTTCTTGCCCGATTTTCGCACGGGGGAACGGACGTTCCAGGTGTTAACGCAGGTGGCCGGTCGAGCAGGTCGTGGGCTTTGGGGCGGCCGTGTTATTGTTCAGACCTACAATCCCCAGCATTATGCGATTCGGGCCGCGGCCCACCACGATTATGCGCGTTTCTACGCTCGGGAGATGGCGTTTCGCAAGGAAATGAGATATCCGCCCTATTCCCGCCTGGTGCGAGTCCTGTACACGCACACGCGGGCTGAACGGGCCCAACAGGAGGCAGAGCGTCTGGCCGGGGACCTACGGGATGAGGCTTTGTTGCGTGGGCTGACGGATATCGAGATCATCGGTCCTGCCCCGTGTTTTTACGCTCGCTTGCGCGGGCAATATCGATGGCACATCATCCTGCGCGGTCCGGATCCTGTTCGCCTGCTGCGTGCTGTTCCCCTTCCCGCGGGCTGGCGTGCTGATGTGGATCCGGTCTCACTGCTGTGACCCGCCCTTGTCCGGTTGTAGGGTGAATGTGTGTTCTGCCGACCGGGGGCTACGCGGGATCCCCTGGTACGTGTCCACTACCTGCACGCTCCACCGCACTTTTCCGCCCACTTGAAGGAGTGTGTTCTTCCACTCGTCGGTGAGTTCGATGAAGGGCTGGCGGGTGTGCAGGTGCCACACATGTCCCCCCGCGCGAAGGGTGACTTCGTAAGATTCTGACGGCCACAAGTAGCCCACCGCTGTCCACGCGAGCAGCAGTCGGCGGGATGGGTTCAGTGTGCTGCCGTCCGCGGGCAAGATTAAGAGGGGGCTGGGGTACGGAGGGCCAGGGGTAGGTGTGGGGGTGTGGTAAGGGGTTGGGGTGGGCGTTGGTGCTGGCGTGGATAGAGGGATAATGAGCACTGTTCCCGGTTGAATGAGGGTGGGGTCTTCCAGGTGGTTGGCCTGGATAATGCTTTCCTGGGAAACGTTGAACCGCTCGGCGATGAGGAACAGAGTGTCCTCCTCCTGCACAATGTAGTTAATTATCCCTGTTCGTGGGGTGGGCGTCGGTGTGGGCATAAGCAAGCCATTGGCCGGTGGGATGATCAGTTTCTGCCCCACGACCAGGTAATCGTCGGGCTGCAGGTGGTTGGCCTTTTGCAGATCTTCCACGGAGATCCCGAATTGGGCCGCAATAGATGAGAGGGTGTCGTGGAGTTGGACTTCATAGATGTGCGGGGTGGGCGTCGGTGTGGGTGTGGGGGTGAATGTGAAGGTAGGACTGGGTGTAGGTGTGAGTGTCCATGTGGGTGTGGGGGTGGGGGTAAACAGCGCGGATTTTTCCGCCATTGCGGTGTGTGTAGCTTCCAGGGCTGCCAGGCGGGAGCCTCGCACGCGCCACCATCCCGATATCAGGATCACTGCCATGAGTACAACCAGGATCTCCGGCAGCGGAATACGATGCTTTCGCGCGGGAACATATAAGCGTGTTCCACACGCTAGACACACTTCATCTTCCGGTCCGACCTGGGTTCCACAGCGGGGGCAATATCGCTCCCCGTTGGGACCGTAAAGGGCAAAATCCTTGGCCTTGCTCATGTCTCCCAACTAATCAACACGACCTGTCAAGGGTTTGGACAGGCCCAACGCGTTCATGATCAACTGAACGCGAGCGTGCATCTTCGCCCGGTCGCGTTCTTCGCGGAAGAAGTCCACCAGCGCGTCGGGATCCAGGTGGTAGCCGGACGCGGGTTGACCTTTTAGGCGTTCCGCGGCCACGTCAGCCAACGCCATGAGTTTCCGACATCGTTTACTACTGGTGTACACCACGTCTGCCAGGTGTTCATTTTCCACCCGGGCGAAGAACGCAACCCGGTGGCCGCTCTCACGCACCTCCTGGCCCAGTGGCGTGTAATCCGGCGGTGGGGACTCCACCCGGTGATGCAGTCCCTGTCGATGGTATTCGGCAACCTTCACATCCACCTCCTCCGTTCGCCTTTCGGTGCCCCTTGAGTGTGGGGCAGGCTGTGTGTCATTATACCAGGATTGTCTTTCTTTTGCTTGGTATCGGAGCGATGTGTGACGCGTGGGCTCTCCAGGGTAGGAGGCGGCGCGACCGTCCGTTGGAAACAATTCAAGCGTGTTCGAGCAGTGGAAATTGGTGGGGTTTGGAGTATAATACGCTAAATTCACATTCCTCTTTTCCCATTCCTAAACAACGACTGGAGGCAAACATGGGCAAGCAATGTGTGGCGCTTTACATGCAGGATAAGCACGACTTACGCACAGAAGCCATCCCGTACGTTCAATACGCGGAGGCCAAGGGTTTTGACGCAGTGTGGCAGGCTGAATCGCGCCTGGTACGTGACGCCATTGTGCCCATGGCCGCGTACGCCGCGACCACAGAGCGGATCAAGATTGGCAGCGGTGTGATCAACTGCTGGACTCGTAACCCCGCGCTGATAGCGAGCACCTTCCTCACATTGGACGATCTGGCACCGAATCGCATCATGTTGGGCATTGGGGCCTGGTGGGAACCGCTGGCCAGCAAGGTGGGGGTGAACCGTCGGAAGCCGTTAAAGGCCATGCGCGAGATCGTCACTGTTGTGCGCCGCTTGCTCAACGCGGAGCAGGTCACCTTTCACGGGGAATTCGTCCACGTGACAGACATCATGCTTGACGTGGTATACGGCCGCAAGGGGCCGCGCAATGTGCCCATTTACATTGGGGCCACAGGAATGAAGATGATGGAATTGGCCGGGGAAATCGCGGATGGGGTGTTGCTGAACTACCTTGTCTCGCCCAAGTACAACGAGATGGCCATGGAACACTTGGAAATCGGGGCCAAGCGGGCTGGGCGCAGTATTGATGATGTTGATCGTCCGCAACTGGTTGTCTGCTCCGTGGACCACGACCGGAAGAAGGCCCTGGATAACGCGCGTAAGTTGGTGACTCAGTATCTAGGCCAGCAGCCACACATTATGAAGGCCAGCGGTGTGGACCCCGAACTCATCGAGGAGATCAACCGCATTCTGGATTGGCCTGCCACTGAAGAACAAATCGAACAAGCCATGGAACTCGTCCCGGACGATGTCGTTCAGATGATCACGGCCAGCGGTACGCCTGAGGAAGTCCGGGCTAAAGTGCGGGAATACTGCGAGACTGGGTGCACGTGTCCGGTGTTGTATCCTCTGGGCGATGATGTCAAACTGATGATCGACACTTTTGCCGACGGGTTCTGATGCTCCCTGACCAACATTCGGGAGAAAGACGCGCGGGCACGAACCAGCCGCAAAGGACATCTTGGGGACAGGACATCACACCCTTAAATGTGGATGTCCTGTCCCGCGCGCTGCGCGGACACCGTATTGGGTGGCCCCTCTACTATGTAGAGCGCGTCTCCTCCACACAGGATGTGGCCCGCAAACTCGCACAAGAGCGCGCGGCCGAAGGGGTCCTGGTGTTGGCTGAGGAACAGACCGCGGGGCGAGGGCGTGCCGGGCGGTCCTGGTGGGCTCCGGCGGGCACAGCGATCCTCTCCTCCCTTCTCCTGCGTCCTTCCCTTGCCCCCCAGCACTTAGGATACCTGGGCATGATCGCGGGATTAGCGGTCGTAGACGCCTTGCGGTCCGTGGGCTCCATCCCCTCTCTCCTGAAATGGCCCAATGACATCCTTGTCCAGGGGAAAAAGGTGGCCGGCATCCTTGTGGAGATCATGTGGACCGGAGAGAAGGTACAGGCCGTTATCCTGGGCGTCGGCATCAACGTTCGGGCGCACATCCCTGCAAACCTTCCCTTCGCGCGCGAGGCCATCTCCCTGCTGGATGCGGGATTTGATGTGTCGCGGGAGGATCTCGTTATCGCTTACGTGCGCGCGTTTGAAACGTATTATGATCGGGTACTCAAAGGATGGTCCCCGGTGCGCCTGTGGGCTCGTCACTTGCATACCCTGGGGAAGCGCGTACGAGTGGTGGATTCGCATGGGACTTGGGAAGGGATGGCCGAAGATGTGAGTGAGGACGGAGCCCTCCTGGTGCGGCAGGGCACGGAGGTCCGCGTGCTCCGTGCGGCTGATGTGCGCGTTCGGACTGTGGAGGAGGGTCTCTAATGCGCGGGTTGCGGGTTGTGTATTCCACCCTTATGGCGTTGGTCCTGGCGGGCGAACTGGTAGCACGGTGGCGACATTGGGGGGAACTTCCTCCGTCGCCGGTGCGACCGCGCGGGGTGGTCTTTGATGCCGGTCCCACGGCCCCCACGCTGGTTGTGTTGGGTGATAGCATTCCGGCCGGGTACGGCCTTGCCGATGCCACCCAGGCCTGGCCGGCGCGGTTGGGTCATTTGCTGGCGCAGGCTGGTACCCCGTATCGCGTGGTGGATGCCGGCATCCCCGGGGAGACGTCCGTGCAGGGATGGGCTCGCTGGGAGCGGGATGTGCGTCCCTGGCGGCCCCGTTACGTGCTGATCGCCTTTGGGCTGAACGACGGCCATCTAGCCCACACCCCAACGGACGACTGGCGCTGGGCCCATGTGCCTCAGGGCATAGGCCGTTACGTGCGGCTGTTCCACCTGTGGCGAGTGTTTCGCCTTGCTCCCCCGCGAGGGGAGCACCGTACCCTGGCCCCGCGTCTCACGCCTGCCCAGACGGCCCAAATCATGCGTGGGCTTATCCACCGGTCCCGCTGGGAGGGAGCAGTACCGATTATCCTCACGCCCACACCGATCACGGACGCGTTTCATCCAGAATGGCCGGACGCGGTGAGAATGTACCAGCGAGAGGTGTACTCGCGCACGGCCGCTGCTATGCGGCGGGTGGCTTATCGCGAAGGTGTCCCCCTGGTGGACATGGCTGAGATCATGTATCCTCCCCAAGAACAGTGGTACCAACCCGATGGGATCCATCTGCGATCTGAAGGGCACGCCCGTTACGCGGAGATAGTGTACAACCATCTGTCCGCGATGTTACTCGGAAGATGACGCGAACCGGATTGTAAGGAAAAGAGTGGAGGTTCCCATGACGCATGTAGTCGTTTGTGGCGCGGGTATCGCCGGCATCAGCGCGGCCTATTTTCTGAGCGTTCGTTACGGCGTGGCCCCTATTACCGTGGTTGATCCTCTGCCTCCGCTAACGTTGACCAGTGACAAATCCACGGAAGCATATCGAAACTTTTGGCCCGGGCCGGATGAGAGCATGGTTCAGTTGATGAACCACAGTATCGCGCTCATGGATGACCTTGCTCGGCGCACGGCCAACCGTTTTCTGTTGAACCGACGGGGGTATGTGTACGCGACTGCTCGTGAGGACGTGGCCGACTCCCTGGTAGAAGCCGCGCACCGGGTGGCGGCTCTGGGGGGCGGGCCTGTACGTGTACACGAACGCGGGGATACGTATGTGCCCTCCCCACCAGAGGGCTTCGAGCATCTGCCGGACGGAGTGGACATCCTGCCGCGCGGTGATGTTATCCGGGATTACTTCCCCTATTTGAACCCAGACACTCGTTTGGTGTTGCACGTGCGCAAGGCGGGATGGTTAAGCGCTCAGCAGTTGGGTATGCTCATGTGGGAGCAATCTCGTGAGCATGGGGCTCGTCTCGTAAAAGGTGAGGTCATTGGGGTGGATAGTGAAGGGGGGCGCGTGGCACGGGTGTGGGTGAGGACAGAACAGGGCGAACGCTCTCTCCCCGCGGACGTGTTCATCAACGCGGCAGGACCGTTTGTGGATCGGGTGGCCAGGATGGCGGGGGCCACTCTGCCCATCATTTGGGAGCGGCACCTCAAGGTGGCTTTCAACGATCACCTGCGGGTTATCCCCCGTCATGCGCCTTTGCTTATTTGGAATGATCCGCAGTTTGTTCCCTGGGATGAGGAGGAGCGGGATTTCCTCATGGAGAGCGAGGAGGGGCGTCGCCTGTTGGAGGAGTTTCCTCCGGGCGTCCACACGCGACCTGAGGGGGCAGGGGAAAGTACGGTCGTGTTGGGGTTGTGGGATTACGATGTTCATGTGGACCGGCCTGTTTTCCCTGTTGAACCAGATCCTGTGTACCCGGACGTGGTATTACGAGGGCTGACAACACTGGTGCCTGGGCTCCGTGTGTATTGGGAGCGTGCTCCCCGTCCCAGTGTTGACGGGGGATATTACACGAAGACGCGGGAGAACCTGCCCTTGATTGGACCGGCCGGTTGGGAAGGATCTTACGTCATTGGTGCGCTTTCCGGCTTTGGGATTATGGCTTCATGTGCTGCTGGGGACCTGCTGGCCCGTTATGTGGTCGGCTTAGATGTGCCCGAGTACGCGCGGGCGTTTCACCCCCGGCGTTATACTGATGCTGAGTGGTATCCCAACCTGAAGGCGTGGGGGAGCGAGTGGCAGTTGTAAAAGGGGCACGGCCTAGGCCGTGCCCCTGGGGTGTAATCTATTTGCCCAGTCGCTTTTTGGCTTCTTCGGTCAGCGCGGGCACGATCTTGAAGAGGTCGTCCACGATCCCGTAGTTTGCAATCTGGAAAATGGGCGCTTCGGGATCCTTGTTGATGGCGACGATGATCTTGGACTCCCGCATACCTGCCTGGTGCTGGATAGCACCGGAAATACCGCAGGCAATGTAAAGGTCCGGCCGCACGGTCTTGCCCGTCTGACCTACCTGGTGATCGTAGGAGATCCACCCTGCATCCACGGCAGCGCGGGACGCGCCGATGGCCGCTCCGAGCACTTTGGCCAACTCGCGCAGCGGTTCAAAACCTTCCGGTCCTTTGACGCCGCGCCCACCGGAGACGATGATGCGGGCGTCGGTGAGGCTGATCTCGCCTGTGGCCGTTTCCTCAAAGCCCACCACCTTGGTGGGAATTTCATCCTCGCTGAGCAGCGCGCCCTTCTTCACAATTTCCCCGGTGCGGGACGTGTCCGCTTCGGGCATGGGCGCGGTGCGCGGCCGCAGGGAGACCACCGCGGGAGTTGTGTGGATCTCCACGGTAGCGATCATGTTACCCGAATACACGGGCCGTTCTGCCACCACCTTTCCATCCTCAAAGCGCACGTCCTGCGCGTCTGGGGCCAAGCCCAGGTCCGCGTTGCAGGCGAAGTAGGCGCTGAAATCCCGTCCGCGCGTGGTGGCAGGGAAGAGGACCAGGTTAGGTGTCTCGTTTGCTACTGCGTCCTTCATGGCCGCGGTATAGGGTTCAAAACGGAAGTCCGCGTACACAGCGTCGTCATATAGTATCACGGCGTCCGCGCCGTAGTGAATGGCACTTTCTGCCACCGCGTCCGCACCCTGGCCCATCACCACTGCGACCACCCGGTCCGCCAGGGAGCGGGCTTTGCCCAATGTCTCCCAGGATGCGGGTTGCACGTTTCCCTGTCGGTGGTCAATCCATACAAGTACACTCATATCGGAACCTCCTCATAACGAGATAGGGGTGTGTTCATTGTTGGCTTAGATGACCTTCTCCACGTTCATCAGGTAGTCAAGCAACTTTTGCGCCTTCTCTTCGGGGGTTTCGCCCTCGATGATGACGACTTCTCGCTTCTTGGGTTCAGGCTTGACCAGGTCGCGCCAAGTGACTCGTGCCGCGGCTTTACCCACCTGATCCGGGGAAATGCCCAGATCTGCCGCGCTGAGTACAGGGATTTTAGCCCGCGACGCCTTGCGGATGCGGATAAACGTGGGGTAACGCGGTTCGTTAATTTCCTTGACCACCGAGACTACCGCGGGGAGAGGGGCTGTTACCGTCTCGCGCCCCTCGTCCAGCAGGCGCTCCACGGTGATTTTGCCGTCCGCGATGTCCACGATTTTCGCCACCTGCGTGAGCAGGGACACGCCCAGTTTGCAGGCAATGCCATGAGCGACAGCCCCCGCGTTGCCGTCCACGGACATCTTGCCCGTGAGCACAACATCCGCGCCCCCGTCCTTCTCAATGCCCTTGGCCAGGATGAGCGCGGTTGCCCAGTAATCGCTGTCGACAAACGCCTCGTCCCACAGGCGCACTGCCCGGTCGCATCCCATGGCCAGAGCAGATTTCAGGGCCTCGTCCACCTTGTCGGGCCCCACGCTGAGTGCAACGGTTTCACCACCAAACCGCTCCTTCAGCCGAATGCCCTCTTCGATCGCGTACTCATCCCACGGATTGACCACCAGGGTTGCCCCCTCATTTCCTGCCAGGGCCTGTTCCGGGGTGATTTTGGGCAATTCGGCAGTGTCCGGTGCTTGTTTCAAGCATACGATGTATTTCAAGGCGCACCTCCTCCCTTTGGGATTTCGGTAATGTATGAGAACGTCACCCCGCGGGGTGACACGACTACTGCCTCTTTTCCTTCCCCCTACCTTACGCGAAGCGGGTTGGGGAGATGTTCAGGACATGTTCGCGTGTTGGAGGCGTGTTTGGATTCTGGCCACGGCCTCTTCCGGCGTGCTCGCCCGTTCTATCAACTGGAATGTGCTGCTGCCCATTTGTGTGTGCGTTCGGAACACCTCGATCACTGGCTCCCATTCCTGTCCTAGCAGGACAAGAGGCCGGGTGGGCCGGCCGTGAATGTGGTCCAGCAGGATGATATTCCACACCACAGTGAGTTCGGCCAGTGTGCCGATGCCCCCGTGCGCGGCTACAAACGCATCGCCTTCGTCCACCATGCGCTTGATTCGGGTGATGAGGTCGGGTGTGCGGCGTTCCTCGCTGAGCCAGGGGTTTGGATCGAGCGTCGCGAACACGTCACTGGTGTACCCGACCACATATCCTCCTGCCTCGGCAGCCCCACGACTCACCGCCTCCATCACACCCATGTATCCCCCGCTCCCAACCCAGAATCCCGCTTGGGCCAGCAATCGCCCCAGGCGGCGAACCTGACTGTACAGTGGACTGGTTTCGGGCACACGGGTGCCGCCAAAAACGATAACCAGGGGAGAGGGGGACGATCCCCCGTGTTTCTCATCAGACATCGGCCATTTCCTCTCTTTGTTCGTGGATAAGGGACTGCCATTGGTGATTCAGCCAGGACCACAGGCGGCGGGCCTGTTCGCTGGCTCGCGGCAGGATCGGGCGGGTCACCACTGGCTCTATGCTCAGAACCCGGTAGGGATACGTGTTAATGACCGTTGTCTCCGCGAACCGTGTAACGGTCGGAGTATCCTGGCGGTACACGTGCACGTGTCCGTGGATTAGGTAGCGCGGTCGGAACACGCGCATGAACCAGCGGAAGCAGGCAAAGCCTCGGTGGGCCATATCCTCCCTGTCGTGAATGTAGCGCGGGGGCGCGTGCGTCACAAGGACATCCAGAAACCGCCCGTACACCACCCGGTTCCACAACAGGGTGGGAATGAGGGAGAGACAGTGGAACATCATCTCGTTTTCCGTGTACTGGTGAGGAGCATTGGGCCGGTAGCGATAGGACCCTTCTAGCCCGGCCAGGAGAAGACCGCGATGGCGCACGACACGCCGATGCAGGTTGGCTCCCGTAGGTACAGGGCGCTTGTTCGGCCAATGCATGTGGGCACCGAATGTGTGGTTTCCGTACACGAAGTAAAAGGGAACGTTCAACGTGGTGCTGAGGAAATCCAGATAATAGTGGGGCACATCTCCACAGGAAATCAGCAAATCCACAGGCCCGACCACATCCGAGATGTGGCGGCTGTAAAGTTGTGGGACGACTTTGTCCGAAACAGTTAACACACGCATGGGCAACATGGGCACCTTTTCAGCATATCCGATCTGTTCGGCCCTGCTCATGGCCTTATGATAGCGTTAGTCCACTTTCGTGGGATTTACGGCATCACCTTGTGGCGAGGTAGAACGGGCCTTTCCTTCACATATGCACATTGTACGCGAAACCATCTAGCGTGTCCAAAAGCGGTAAAACCTCGCGAAGTGCTTCCTGGTTTTCCACCTGCCGATGGGACGCGCGTTCGCGCCCAGCAAGGGCGCTCCCTTGTGAGGTCATTCTTGTTACTACCCTCATAATTAGGCAGAAAGATTTTTGACAAATTACCTGCTTTGCGTATGATGTGAAGTCAACAACTGAATATGGCCTTTGGCCTGACGCTCTTATCCAGAGAGGTGGAGGGACCGGCCCTGTGAAGCCTCGGCAACCTGGTCTGGAAAAGTGGTCCCCAACGGCGTGGAACACCTTTTCCCGACTAAGGTGCCAATTCCGGCAGAGGAATGCGGAGTACTCTGGAAGATGAGAGGTCGTCGGCGTTGACGTTGCCCTAGCCTCTTCCAGAAAGAGGCTTTTTTGTTGCCGGAGCCCTCCCAGCATACAGACGAGGAGGGCTTTTATGATCCCGAAGACATGGACATCCACGGACACGCGCACACCCGTATCCTACCGACACCCCCATTCCCCGGCTACCCGGGCTGTTCACGCGGGTGAAGCGCGACCCAATCCCTACTTCAGTGTGCCGACCCCTATTGTTCAGAGCGCGACGTACGTGTTCCCCAACACGGACACGCTCATTCGCTTTATGGAAGCCCGCAAGGACCTCCCCCCCTCCTTTCGGGAGTACGGTCGATACGGCAACCCTACAGTTCGGACTGCTGAGGAGAAACTGGCGGCCCTGGAAAATGGCGAAGATGCCCTCTTGTTCGCGTCGGGGATGGCCGCCATTACCCTCACACTAATCACATTGCTCACTCCCGGGGACCACCTGATCATCACCCGAGACACTTATCGCCGGACGCGCACCTTTTGCACGACCTTCCTCCGCCGCTGGGGCGTGGATGTGACCGTGGTCGATCCAGGCGATTACCGCGCGCTGGAAGAGGCCGTGACAGAGCGCACCCGTTACATTTTCTCGGAAACGCCAACCAACCCCTTTCTCCGGGTGCTGGATTTAGAACGGGTGGTGGACATCGCTCAACGTCATCACGTCAAGGTGATCGTGGATAGCACGTTTGCGACGCCGTTCAACTTGCAACCCTTGACGTTTGGAGTAGATTTGGTGATACACAGTGTGACCAAGTACTTGGGCGGACACAACGACCTGCTGGCAGGCGTGGTCGTGGGAAATCGTGAGGACCTGGATATCCTGCGCGACGCGCAAGGCACCTTCGGCGCGGTGGTGGACCCCGGTACTGCTTATCTCATTGTGCGGGGGATGAAGACTTTGGCCCTTCGGGTGGAACGCCAGAACGAGAACGCGTGGGCCATTGCCCGTTATCTGGATTCGCATCCCAAAGTGCGGCGGGTGTGGTATCCCGGCCTGCCCTCTCATCCTGATCACGAGGTGGCCAAGCGGCAGATGCGCGGTTTTGGCGGCGTTGTTTCCTTTGAAATTGCCGGTTCTGCCCAGGACACGCGAAAATTTGTGGACGCACTGACCATCCCGCAACTGGCGACCAGTTTGGGCGGGGTGGAGAGTTTAGTGACCATTCCGTCCATTATGAGTTACTATGATGCGTCACCCGAGGAAAAAGCCGCGGCCGGGATCACCGACCAGTTGGTGCGGTTGTCCGTGGGCGTTGAAGATGTGGGGGATTTGCTGGCCGATATAGAGAGGGCTCTGGATGTGGTAGGTACATCTTGAAGGTGAAGGAAAGGAACTGTCCATGCGGGTACTCAAATTCGGCGGTACATCAGTAGGTTCTGCAGATGCATTCGCTCGTGTGGCGAAAATCGTCCAACAAGCCCACGAGAATGACCAGATCGTCGTAGTCACGAGCGCGATGTCCGGCGTAACCGATGCGCTCATTCGGGCCGCAAAAGCCGCGGCCGCAGGGGATGAAACACCCTATCGAGATACACGGAACGAATTACTGGTAAAGCACCAGATTGTCGCCGGTCAACTCATTGAGGATGGCATTGAACGCGCGGCCATAGGGCGCTTATTGGACGACAAACTTCGGGAATTCGAACGCCTTTGCCAGAGCATCTACGTGCTGGGAGAACTCACCGTCCGCGGGCTGGACGTTGTGTCTGGGCTTGGAGAGCAGATGGCCGCTCCCCTGTTGGCCGCGGTCCTGCGGAGCCAGGGCGTGCGCGCGGAATCGGTGGACGCGCGGGAGATCATCGTGACCGATGACACCTTTGGCGCGGCCAATCCTCTCCTTGACCTTACATGTGAGCGGGTGCAAGCCAAGATCCGTCCCATGCTGGAGGAAGGCATTGTACCCGTGGTGACCGGGTTCATCGCTGCCACCGCGGACGGTGTCACAACCACCCTCGGCCGGGGGGGATCGGACTATTCTGCCTCCATCCTGGCCGCGTGTCTGAACGCGGACGAGGTACAAATCTGGACGGACGTCAATGGGGTGCTCACCGCAGATCCGCGCATTGTCCCCAATGCCCGCACATTGCCCGAACTCTCCTACGTGGAGGCCGCGGAATTGGCCTACTTTGGAGCCAAAGTGCTGCACCCGAAAACCATCCTCCCCGCCATTGAGCGGGATATCCCTATTCGCGTGCTCAACACCTTTGACCCCGAAGGGCCCAGCACGCGCATAGTGCGGAAACCTCGCCCTGTGGGGACCCCAGTGAAAGCCATTGCCGCCATTCGCGACCTGGCCCTGGTCACTGTTGAGGGACGTGGCATGATGGGGGTGCCTGGTATTGCTGCCCGTACCTTTGGCGCGGTGGCCCGCACCGGCGTGAGCGTGTTGATGATCTCCCAGGCCTCCTCGGAACAGAGCATTTGCTTCGTGATCCCGGCCCGGGACGTGGACCAGGTCATCTCCTCCCTGCACGAGGAGATGGAGCGTGAACTGCGTCGTGGGTACATTGACCGCATATGGAGCCAGGATAACATCGTCATCATCGCGGTCGTGGGCGCGGCCATGCGGGGCACACCGGGCATTGCCGCGCGAGTGTTCGGCGCGCTGGGCAGCGCGGCGATCAACGTCATCGCCATTGCCCAGGGCTCCAGCGAAGTGAACATCTCCCTGGTCGTTGTTGCAGACCAGGCTGATGAGGCAGTGCGCCGCATCCACGAAGCGTTTGAATTGCACCGGGTGGAGGAGTTGTGGGACATTTCAGGAGATGCCCATGACTAAATCCAAACGGTGGTTTACCTACGCCTCGGCCGCGTGGGGTGGCTTTCTTGCCCTCGCGGTCGAGGTGAGTTTGGCCCGCCTGTTGCGTCCCTGGTTCGGCGATATGCTCTTTGTGTGGGCGGCCATCATCGGGTTTGTGCTCCTGTACCTGGCCCTGGGGAATATCCTGGGCGGGCGTTGGAGTCGTCAGGCCACTCCCACTCATCTGGCCCTCATTCTCTTTATGGCCGGGCTGGGTATTTACCTGTTGCCCTGGATGAGCCACCCCCTGTTACGGTTGGCCCAATCTGGAATGCGCACGTACCAGGTCACCGTGCCCGCGGCTGCTATGGGCGTCATCCTGGTCATCCTGGCCTGGCCACTGACCTTGCTCGGCACAATAACACCTATCAGCGTGCACCTGCTCGCGACGTCCTCAGGAGAGCAGGGGGGGATTGTAGGGCGTGTACTGGCTGTGAGCACTGTCGCCTCATTGGCCGGTGCCTTTGCCCCTGTCTTCGTTCTGCTCCCCCACCTGGGCACTCGTGGCACCTTCTACACGTTGGGCCTTGCAGCGATGGCCTGGGCCCTGTTCACAGGGAATCTCGTCCGCCGCGGTCGATGGTGGGTGGTAGGCGCCGTGATCCTGGGAATCCTGAGCCTGGCAGCCTGGGCCCATGTCCACGATCCCATTAAAGGTCAGGACCCCAGTGGTCGAGGCCGTGTGCTTTACGAGGGGGAATCGGCCTACAACTTCATTCAAGTGTCCGAAGTGGACGGGGAACACTGGTTACGGCTGAACGAAGGGGAAGGACTCCATTCTGTCTGGCGCCCTGAGGATGGATTGAGTGTGGGCATTTGGGATTACTTTCTTCTGGCTCCGTGCTTTATGCCCGAACCGCACACATCGCCCCAAAGCCTGCTAGTGATTGGCCTGGCCGGGGGCACCATCCCAACACTCTACAAGCACGCGTTTGGGGACATCCCCATGGTGGGGGTGGAACTCGACCCTCAGGTGGTGCAAGTGGCTTATCAGTTTTTCGGATTGGATGCGTTGCCCTCCCTGCGCGTGTGGGTCGGCGACGGCCGTCTCTACCTCATCCAACATGACACCCGGTTTGACGTTGTGGCTGTGGATGCCTATCGGCCCCCGTACATTCCCTTTCACCTGACCACGGCTGAGTTCTTCCGCTTGACGCGCGATCACCTGACAGAGCGGGGAGTTGTCGCGGTCAACGTGGCTCGTACCGCTGAGGATGACCGGCTGGTTCGATCTATTGCAGCCACCATGCACCACGTGTTCCCCACCGTATTCATTGTGGACGAACCCCTGGCAGGAGCCGCGTGGGGGAATTCGCTGGTCGTGGGGACACGCGTTCCCATCACCGAGGAGACAGTGCGCGGCCGGATGCGCGAAGCATCCAACCCGTACGTGCGGGCCGTGGCCGAGGAGGCCCTCCCCCGGGTGCGAATGTCCACGGATAGAACCCCTGTGTGGACGGATGACCGCGCGCCCGTGGAACAGGTTATTCACAGCATTATGTGGGAGTTCCTGACAGGGAAAGGGGGATAATACCGAAGTCTGCACCATGGCAATGGTTCATTGCCCTGGCGTTAGAACATCGGGAGGGACCACGTGCTCCTTCCCCCCGGGGGGACGCCAGTAAAAGCGCAGTACCTTGGCTCCACCCTTTTGGAAGTACTCCACTCGCACTTCATGCCATCCCGTTCGCAGGTTGACATCAGCCTGAACTTGATTCATCGTGTCCGGCCGCCAACTCTCCCCCAACATCCTTCCGTCCAGCCAAAAGCGTACCCCGTCGTCCGCGTCCAGGCGGAAGTGATATACCCCATCTGTGGGCGCCCAAATGTACCCGGTCCAGCGCACGGAAAAGGGCCCTACCGTAGGTTCTGGATCCTGCCATTCCAGAAGTAATGTCCGGTCCACTCGCGAGAAAAGCAGCGGCCCCGAAAGGTCCATGCCACGCCTGTACTCCCCAAGAAGTCCTTCTCGCGGGGGAGGCACAACGAACAGATGCGTTGGGGGAACCAGCGTCCAATTCTGTCCCGCCCGCCTCCAGAGGAGTCGAACCTCTTTAGTCCTTACGGCCGCGTCCCCCGATTGCGTGATAGAGAGCGCGTGCAACCCCTTTCCCAACATCCGGTCTCCGGTCCAGGGCGATCCGTCCACGTGAATGAGCACATCTCCTTCCCCCCGGAACCCGTACACCCCGCTCTGGGGGATGAACACACTGCCCGTCCACGTTATGCGTTGTACTTCCCCCAGCCGGCACCCTGCTGGCAGGTCCTGGGGCCATTGAAGCGCGATCTGTCGGTCACGCCGGGTGATCGTCTGCCCGGAACAGGGGGCGTATGTGCCCTCTAGCCCCCAAATCGCCCGCACGTCGTCCAGGGGAATCTGGATGCGAACGTAGAGGGGGATGTTGAACCGGCCCACTACCAGTTCTGCCCGGGTGTGGGGGTAATACTCAGTGAAAATGTTCAGCAAGTCCGCGTATACTGGATCCAGGAGGAAGAGCGCGTTGTTCCCTATGGGTTGGGTGAGGGGGAGATCCTCCACGGGCTGGATCTGGTGAAAGGGCGGGTTTCCGTTTTGACTCGCGCTGAACGTGAGGTATCGCAACGGCGAGCCCCAGTAAAGGGTCGGGCTCAGGTACACTTCATTTGTGGGCAAACGGGCTGCCACCTCTCGGGCCACCGCGGTTTCCATCGGGGAAAAGGCTAACCACACCCGATCATCCTGGGCCCATTTTTGGAAAAACGCGGACACGTTGAAGAACGCTGTGACCCCGATCAGCACGATCACAGCCCCCCACCGTATTCGGCTGCGCACATCAGGATGTCCCCAGTCGGGCACAGGCATTGTCCCCAACACCTCCCCGGCCAGCAGCGCAACGGCGATCACCACATCGAGGGTGCGGTACGCCTGCGGTGCCTCGCTCACCAGGGAAAGGATGCCCCCCAGCAAGGGGATGATGAGCCAGGTCAACGCCAGCCCGTGGCGGTGGTCCCGGGGATATCTCAGCGCGTAGAACAGACCGTACAGGAAGAGCACCCCCGTAACCGGGTCCAACATGGGGGCGCCGGGAATATTGTGCCGGGGATTGTAGTCTCCTTCTACGTGGAACATGCGCGCGTGCTTGACAATACTTTCCCCCAGCGGACGGAAACTGATATCCGTGGGGAGGTGCGCCGCGCGAAGGATCGACTGCACTGGCTGAGGTAGGGGATGGTCCGGTGAGTAGGCCGCGCGCATATCGTTGAGGATGCTCACCTGACGTGAGCGATTGAGAAACGTGAAGGGGTTCTTCGCGTACGTAGTGCCCAGGGGGGCAAACGTCAATGCATACGCGAGGAAGAACAACACAACGCCCCACCCTGCTCGCCGCAACCATCCCCGTTCCCCAATTCCTCGGTAAAAGAGGTAGGCCACAACGGCCAGAACAACCAGTCGGGACGCGAGATACGTGTACATGCCCAATCCCAACCACACTCCTCCCAGGAGAAAGTGGCCCGGGTTTCGGGTTCGACTCCCCTTAATAAGGAAGTACACCGCGAGAATGTGAAACAGGGGTGGCGCCACTTCATTCCACCCCCAGCGGCTCATGGTCATATGCCATCGGTTCAACGCGAGAAAGGCCAGCGCCACGACGGCCACCCGTGGGCCGAAGAGGAGGTGAGCCAGGGCGTAAAAGGCAACCAGCGTGAGAATCGCGGGAATGAGGGAGGCGGCCTTTAGCGTCATATATGTGGGACCAAACAGTTTAATAAGTCCAGCCATGTAATACATGTAACCCAGAGGCGTCTCAAACCACCCTACCCCGAAGGGTGATCCGTTCCAGCCACTGAGCAGCCGGAGCGCGTCCCCAGCAGCATTGGTTTCGTCCACGAAAATGCCCGGAGGGATTCGGTCCAGGTGATAAACGCGGACTCCCATGCCCACGAGTACGAGGAAAAGCGCGGCCATGTGGAATCCCCATTCCCTGCGCAGGGCGGAAAGGGACGGGGAGGGCGGGTGCAGAAGGTAGCCGCCCAGGGGCAACGCGACAAGCATCAACACCCACAGACGAAATCCCCACACGTCGGTGTCGGAATGCCACACGCGCAGGACAGAAATCACCCCCGCGGTGATCCCCAGGAACAGCACCCCCCATCCCGGCCACGGGCGCGAGGCTGTAATATATCCGGTCTCCTCCGCTTCCGGCTCCTGGGGCGGTGGGGGCCACGCCAGGAGGACACCCAGCCCGCCCGTGAGTATCAACACCACGCGGCCAATCCCCCAACTTTCCTGGCGCAGGGCATAAGGCAACAGAATGCCGGCTCCCACTGCCAACAGGATTCCCAACCACGGCCGAACACGCGCGAACGTTGAACGGATCATCGGCCTCCCCTCATCTCCTTCCCTTGCCGTGGTCCCTTGCCGAGCAACCAACGTACGCGTTGAGTGGCCCGACTTTGTTGGCTAGCCTCCCCTTTACTGAGCGACTGCGCGGTACACATGACCGCGGAATTCCATAATGCCTTGTGGATCACGCCCATAATACACACGATTGGTCAGACAGACAATGACGGTTTCCGTAGTCGGATCCACGTGTAACGACGTGCCGGTAAAACCTGTGTGCCCGAAAGAACGGGGACTCAGCGGTGATGTGAAGGCTTGGGGATCGGTTGAACGGAGTGCCCACCCCAATCCTCGGCGGGTGTGTCCCTCCTCTGCTTGCAGGGATACCGCCTCGCGCGCTAAGGAAGGGGGCAGCGGCAACGGACTTTGCCCGCGCAGCACGTCCAACCATGCCTGCCCAAAGGTTCCCACGTCCTCGGCTGTACTGAATATCCCCGCGTGGCCGGCGATCCCGCCCAGGGCCCACGCGTTTTCATCGTGAACTTCGCCCCACATGCGTCGTCCCCGCCACGCACAGAACTCCGTGGCTGCCACCTCGTCCTCACGTGGCGGAGCCACCTCACCCAGGGGGCGATACGCGGTGTGGGATAGGTGTAAGGGGGTGAATACCCACCTGCGGATGGCCTCATCCAGGCGCATGGCAGTAACCTTTTCGACAATCCACCCCAACAGGATGAAGCCGATATCCGAGTACACCACACGCGTGCGGGGCGGGTAGGAGAAGAATGTGTGGAGCACGCGTTCCCGAATGTGCTCCCGCGGCCATTGATACAGGGGGCGCCAAGCGGGAAGACCGGACCTGTGACTCAGGAGGTCGCGCACGGTGATTTCTCCTGCGTTGACGGTTCCTGCTTTCTCCGTTACGGTGACCCACTCCCCGGGATGCAAGGGATCCTCATAAGCGCGAATGGGGCGTTCTCCCCGGAACTCCGGGATTAGGTGGGCCACTCGCGTGTCCACCCCCTGGGGAAATGCTTCCCTGTACTGGTGGACCAGGGCCAACACCGTGGTCGCGGTAAAAAGTTTGGTGAGGGATGCAAGGTCGAAAAGGGTGTGGCGGTGGGCTAACGCGGGGGAAACCTGGGGATTCGTCTGGCCCACCGCGCGCTCGTACACGACCCTCCCGCGCTGGCGGATGTGCAACACGGCCGCGGTGTACACCCGTCCCACATACGTTGCCAACAAACGGTCCAGGATGTGCGTCTTGTCTTCGTTCCACATGGTGTTTCTGGGCCTCGCTTTGTGTTGTCTGCTTTCTTTCGTCCTCGTGGAATGTTATAGAGCAACAAAAACGTTTCTAAAATTGACTGCTTCGCCACCACTGAATACAATCGTCCCACACAGCACATTGCGGCGCCGAATGGGTGAGCACGACTTCGGTGTCGTCGTAGTATCCCCCACATGTGCCATATTATAGACGGAGGTGGATTGTGACACATCAGTTACCCGCATTGCCCTACGCGTACGATGCGTTGGAGCCGTACATTGACGCCCGAACTATGGAGATTCATCACACCAAACACCACGGCGGTTACGTTAGCAAGTTGAACGCGGCCCTGGCAAGTTACCCGGACTTGCAGGACGTTTCCGTTGAGGTTCTCTTGCGCAACATTGCCAGTGTGCCCGAGGACATCCGCACCGCGGTGCGCAACAACGGTGGTGGACACGCGAATCACAGTCTGTTCTGGAGCATTATGGGGCCCAACGGTGGCGGGGAACCTACCGGTGAATTGGCTCAGGTCATAGCCCAACGATTTGGTGGGTTTGCCGCGTTTAAGGACATGTTCTCCCAGATCGCGGCCACGCGCTTTGGAAGCGGTTGGGCCTGGCTGGTGGTCGATGGCTTCGGTAAATTGGCCGTGTACTCCACTCCCAACCAGGATAACCCGTACATGAACGGGCACATTCCTGTGCTTGGTTTGGATGTGTGGGAGCACGCGTACTACCTTAAGTACCAGAATCGCCGCGCGGAGTACATAGCGAACTGGTGGAACGTTGTTGATTGGGACGCGGTGGCCGAGCGGTACGTTCAGGCCCTTGCCTCGCTAAAGTAACACGGCCGGACGGCTGTGTTACGACCCGGGGGAGAACAACCGTCCTCCCCCGGGGGATTATCCTCCCGCTATCATGTGGAGGATGCGCACATTGTCATTTTCCCCCACTTGATAGGTATCCCATTCGTCCTTGGGGATAACCTTGCCGTTTACTGTCACAACTAACATGGGGAAAGTGAAATTTAACGCTTTGATGATATCACGAATCGTCATGCCGGGCTTCCAATCCACCTCGAACTTGTCATTGACGCGAATCTTCCCCATGCATTCCTCCGCGGTCTCTTCTTTGCCCAAAGGAAATGGGTGAGTTCATTCCCCCATCGGTGCTAAAGGCACCGATGGGGGAATGGATCTTAATTCTTCCCTTCCTCGCCCAGTGCCTGCTGGACTACCCGCACTACATCCGGATAGTCAATCCCCAGGCGCTTTAGCGTCTCCAGGGTGGGGATGCCATCCTTGGTCCACCCGCGGCGTTCGTACACAGCATCCAGGAGTTGTTCGTACCGCTTCATCCGGTGCTCCCGCAGGATGCGCATCTTCTCCTCGGTGGACAGTCCAGCGGGATCAACCCCGATTTCCTCTTTCAGTTGTTTGTCGTATCGCTTTCGTCGGGATTCGTATTCTTCGACGGTTACCGGCCCCATGGCACGGTAGGGCGGGTAGTCGTTGGCCCGGCGCCCAGACCCTCGACGAATGTTGAACACGCGCTGGAAGTTGTAGACCTTTTCACTTTGCAAGATGAGGTCGTCACCGGTGACGGGGATGCCCGTCATGCCCTCGTACAGCCAGCAATAGTTCTCCACATGTTCAGGCACTTTGTGGGGCTCCGGTTGGAGCGCGTTGTCCGCGGGTTCGATGTCGTTCCACGGCAGTTTGCACAGGCCGTGCAGACTGAACCAGGTGCGCCACATGGGGAAGTAGTGGAGCGCTTCTGCCTTGTCCTCAAACGTGGGAATTTGGTTGTTCACCATGTCCATAAAGATGAGCCACGCTTCATCGTGTTGAGGCCCTTTGTTGGCAATCGCGTATCCTCCCTGTTGTGCCAGGGATTCTTTGGTGACGTAGAAGGAGAACTCCAGTCCCTTTACTTCCATGCCGATGTCGTTCAGCAGTTGCGGATCCGCGGCGTAGGTCTCGGCGAAGAATTGCTTCATCCAGCGGACGCCCTGCCCTACGATGCGGCCAAAGCCTTCCCCGCGCGCCAGTTGGTGCAGGACTTCCAGCACTGCTTCCGCGTTGCCCCACGTCAAGTCCAGGCCCCCGGTGCGTTCGCGGTTAAGGATGCCCCGCTGATAGCATTCCATCGCGAAGGCCATGGACACACCAAAGGAGATGGTGTCCACGCCGTAGGTGTCGCAGTAGAAGTTCAATTCCAGGATAGCGATGGGGTCGAAAATGCCCAGGTTGGCTCCCAACCCGGCCGCGTTTTCGTATTCTGGCCCGTCCACCAGCACAGCCTGACCCTTGAAAGGACCGGTGCGCAGGTGGAAGTGGTCGACAGCGTGGGAACAGGCCAGGGCACAACCGTAATGACATCCATCAGGAACGCCCTGGGTGAAGAGGGCTTTCCACACTTCTTTGGAGATCTTGTGTGCTTCGGGGTGGCTGCCGTACTGGTAGTTGTGCACGGGCAGCAGGTCGTAGTCGTTCATAATCCCCACCAGGTACGGGGTGCCCACCCGTCGCATCTGGTTCTGTTTGTCATCCAGTTCCGCGATTTCCCGGGTGATGCGCTGGCTCGCCTTGCGGATGAGTTCGGGTTTGGCCGCGTTGTTGGATTTCGCGCTCCAGCCAGATTTGCGCACCACAATGCCCTTGAGGCGCTTGTCGCGGAATACGGTGCCTGTGCCACCACGGGCGGCTTGCTTGTAGCGCACTTCCTTTCGCCGGAGGTCATACCAGGAGAAGTTGAGAATGCCGTAACGGCTGTGTTCCGCACCAATGCCCGCAGCCACCACTGCCACATTGCGCATGTCTGCTTCGTTCTTCGCGTACATTTCCGTGAGTTCGCGGGCCATCAAGTGGGAGTACGGTTCCTCGAGCGGTGCTTCCTCAATGGTGATGGTTCCCGTGTCCCCGTCAATAACAATGATGACATCCCTGTCGGCTTTACCCTGAATTTCCAGGGCATCAAATCCAGCACCCTTCAGATAAGGACCTACCATGCCCCCCACGTTGCTGTCGATAACCAGGTTGGTTAAGGGAGAGATGGTCACCACGGTGGATTTGCCAGTACCAGGATAGGAGAGGATGCCACACAGGGGGCCGTTGGCGATGATGAGTTCGTTTTCCGGGTCATTCCAGCGCGTGTCATCCTTGACCGCGTTCCACAACAACCAGAGGGCGAACCCTCGTCCACCCGTGAACGTGCGCTTCATTTCCTCTGTCACGGGTTTTTCCTTAATGGTGAGGTCGGAGAGGTTGATGTACAACGTGCGGTTGGCGTAACCGCGTTCCACTGGCCGGAGTTCATAGTGGTATTCGGCCAACTTGCGATGCGCCTTCTTCATCACTTCGGTCGGGATGACGCTCATGGTATCTCCTCCTTGATGAGGATGGGTAACGTGTTCGTGCTATTCCCAGCCCTCTTTTGCCTGGGGGACAGGCGATGATCGCGGCGAGCGATCCCCTTTATCGTGTCCCTGCGGTTTTTTATTGTACCGGAGTTTGGCGTTTTCCCCAAACGGAGGATGTTCTTTCTTCCCGAAGGATGTTCGGCGCGAACTCTCTTCCCCCTGTTCGTCCCCTCCCTACTCCACAGGTCGCGTGTAAAGGGGCTTCGCATTTTCGAGCCATTGTCTGGCCGCCTGGGGAAGATAAGCCAGGGGCGCCCGTTGGACCGTACACGGGGGCAGGGAGTCCAGGAAGAGCTTTCCATAGGCCTTGGTTTGAATGCGGCGGTCCAGCACTACCACCACGCCCCGATCTGTGCGACTGCGAATTAGACGCCCAAATCCCTGTCGGAAGCGCAGGATGGCCTGAGGAACCTGGTATTCGTGGAAGGGATTTTCGTACGTTTCGGATCGGGCCTGCACAATGGGGTCTGAGGGGACAGCAAAGGGCAAACGGGTGATGACCAATACGCTTAGCGCTTCACCGGGAACGTCCACGCCCTCCCAAAAGGATCGGGTGCCCAACAGGATGGCTTTCTCTGTCGTGCGGAAGTTTTCCAGCAGTTGCGTTCGGCCTCCCATGCCTTGTTCGTACACGGTGATGCCCATGCTCTTCAGGATAGGGCCGATGTGTTCCGCGGTGCGACGTAACTGGTTGTAGGAGGTGAAGAGGACCAGCATTCGGCCGTTGGTCGCCTGAGCCAATTCCACCAGCGCGCGTTCGACGGTCTCCTGGTATCCGCGTTGGTTGGGTTCTGGCACGTCGGTGGGGAGGTACAACAGGGTGGATGACGCGTAATCGTACGGGGACCCCAAGGAAAGTTCTTCCGCCTCCCACGCGTTGAGACGTTCGCGCAGGTAGTCAAAGGTCCCGCCGGTGCGCAAGGTGGCGCTGGTCATAATGACCGAACGTTTCTCATTCCACAGGTACCGGGCCACCAGGTCACCAATGTGAAGCGGTGCGGATCGCAGGGTGAGCCGTTCTCCCTCCGCGTCCTCTTCAATCCAGTAGATGTACTCGTCCAGGGGCTGAGTCACCGCGCGGGTGATTTTCTGGACGGATTCTCCTAGCCGTTGGGCTGCGCCGCGGATTTCTATGACGTCGTCGGCCAGTTCATCGAGCATGAGGGTGTTGGCAAAATGGTCTAGCCGGGTCGCGAGGCGTTCCAGGTCGTTGATGAGTCGCTCCAACGCGGGGACGCATCGGTCCCAGGAGATTTCCACGTGGGACCACGCGGGTTGGTTGCGTTCAGCCGGGGTAATGCGCAGGCGCCGCGTGTATGGGCCGTTCCGATCTGGGCCGTGTTCTCGCAGGAATCGGGAGAGGTCGCGCCAGAAACGTTCCAGTACCGGGCCCACACGCATGACGTCGTCCGCGATGGTGTTGAGAATGCCCCCAATCTCGGTCATGCGCTCGATGCCCAGTTCCACCGGCGTGAGGTGTTTCTGGACCCGGGTGATCAGGCTGCGCGCTCGGGGGGCCCGCGGGTTGTAGATGGCGTTGAGCATTCCTTGCAGTGTGGAGGCGCTGACCGCGTACCCCAGTTGCTGGGTGACCGCGTCTTCCAGGTGGTGCGCTTCGTCCACGATGAGGTGCTGATACGGGGGAAGCGCGCGGTTTTCCACGCTGATGTCCGCGAGCAGAAGGGCATGGTTCACAATGAGCAGGTGGGAGCGTTCGGCTCGGTCGCGGGCAATGAAGTAGAAGTCACCCGCTTCCCGGCACCGCTCGCGAGAGCAGGTGTTCGCGTCACTCGCTACTTCAGGCCACAGACGGGATTGTTCCTCTGCACTGAGTCCTAATTCCGCTACGTCGCCGGTGCGGGTCATGTGCAGCCACACGGTGAGTTTGACCGCAAAGGTGATCTCCGCGGGGGTCAGGTCCGAGCGTTTGATGAATTCTTGCAGGCGACGGACACACAGGTAATTACCGCGGCCTTTGAGGACTGTGGCGTACACGTCAAAGGGTAATGCCTGGGTGAGTGCTACCAGGTCTTTGTGGAGGAGTTGATCCTGTAAGTTGATGGTGTGGGTGGATATGACGATTCGTTCTTGGTTTGCATGGGCGAAGAACGCGGCCGGGATGAGGTAGGCGAGGGATTTTCCCGTCCCTGTGCCCGCTTCTACCAGCAGGTGCATGCCTTCGTTGAGCGCGCGAGCCACTTCTCGGAGCATGTGTATTTGCTGCGGGCGATGTTCGTAGGTCGGGAGGGCCTGGGCCAGCGGGCCGCCTTTATCCAGGTACTGGGCCACACCCTCCACGTCAATGGGCGCGTAATCCTCGCGCGGGTGGAGCACTGGTGCTGTGGGCGGGGGAGCAAACGTGGGCAGGTCGTTAAGCCGTGGCCGCAGGGGGAGCACGTCTTCCTTGCGGTGGAGGTTGCGGGCTCGGTGCTCTTTCCGCATCCAATGGAAAAAGGGCGCGTACGGCCAGGAGCGTCCTTCGATGATGCGGGCAATAGATTGGTGCACAGGCCAGGGAAGCATGATTCCCTCTTCTAGAAGGGCGGCAAATACCAGTGCGGTGGCCCGCGCGTCGTCCAATGCCCGGTGGGCGTCCTTTAGGGGGACGTTTAATGTTTCTGCCAGGGTGCCCAGGTTGTAGCGGTTGAGGCCGGGCAACAGCATGGTCGCCAGGTCAAAGGTGTCCAATGGCTGCCCCGGTGGGTGTACACCGTGGGTTTGGAGGAAGTTCAGGTCGAACGCGATGTTGTGTCCCACAATGGGGGCCTGGCCAATAAAGGCGATCACTTCCTCGCGCACGTCGTGCCAGGTTGGCGCGTGGGCTAACATTTCGTTGGTGATGCCTGTCAGTTGGGCAATGCGGAAGGCAACATCACGTCCAGGGTTCACCAGGGTTTGATATTCGTCAATAATGGTTCCATCTGGCCGGAATTTGACAGCCCCCACTTCGATAATTGTGTCACGGGCTGGGTCTAACCCGGTGGTTTCCAGGTCCAGCGCTACTAAAATCATGTCCACGGCGAATAAACCTTCCTGTTCGGCGGTAACTTTCCCCCTGTCTAGGGGCACAACATGAGTCATTGTAGCATTGACGTTGAGGGACCGACAAAACAGACGTGGGGTTCCCTCGGGCTTGCATTTGCGGCGGGGAAATTCGTGCTGGAGGGAGGTTATGTTATACTGTGCCGACACGTGTATAAGCGGTACTGGAGGAGGCTAAAATCAGGATGACGGTAACGGAGATGGATATCTGGCATTATTTACCGGAGCGCTTGCGCACACGGGAACTGGTCCGTTTTATCAAATTCGCCATTGTCGGCGCTATCGGCATGGTGGTGGATCTGTCGATCCTGAACCTTCTGCACGGGCTGGTTGGCTTACACTTACTGGTGGCAAATTCCATCTCCTTTTCTGCTGCTGTGGTGAGTAACTTTACCTGGAATCGGCTATGGACATTCCCGGAGACACGCCATCGTCCCGTGCACACTCAGTTGGCCCAATTTGCCACGGTGAGCATTATTGGCCTGGGCATTAATAATGTGGTTCTGTGGCACGTGTACCAGGTACTCCGCCCCCACCTGGCGGCTCCCTGGAATTACAACGCGGCGAAGATCCTGGCTATAGGCGTGGTGTTGTTCTGGAATTTCGGCGCGAATCGTGTGTGGACTTTCCGCGGTGTGTGAGCGCACACGTTACTGTTGGATGGGCCAGGTGATCATAAGGTGTCCTTCTGTGTCGAACGCGTAGTGGGCAAAGAAGACCCCGTGACGTTTATCTTCTTCCAGCGCGCGGGGGAGGAGGATGCCCACATCTTCCACCAGGTTATACTCGTGGATTTGCTCCACCGGCACCCAGGTGAGTGAGCCCTCGATCGAGGCTTTAGGGTCGGTGGTAACCGCGTCCGCCAGAAAGACGAAGAGTAAGATGCCCACGGGTTCGCCGGTGTCGATGTTGATGATCCCCCGTAGCCGTACGTTGGTGACCTGAAGTCCGCTTTCCTCTTGAATTTCCCGTACTGCGGCTGTGTACACGTCTTCATCCGGCTCCACGTGACCGCCAAGGCCGTTATATTGGTTGGGCCACAGGCGTTTGGTGGGCGCTCCTTTGAGCAGCAGTACCCGGCCCCGGTCCAACACGAAGCACAGTACGCGCGGGATGACACGGTATCGCTGTGCCCCGGATTGCACTCCCTGATCCTCAGGGCGCATTTCCGCCACCTCCCACGCCTACGGTGGGGATGAAGTGTTTGTGCTTCATTGCAGGTTCTCGCCATCGGTAGTGAAGGGTCCACGTTTTCTCCCCGCGGGTGACCCAAACCAGGTGGACGCGGCCTTCGGAATCGCAGTGGGCCCGTAAACTGACGATAGGATGTTCCTGGTGTGTGACTTTTTCCGGGGTGTGCCATACGGCATCTGCCACAGGGCCTCGACTTCGGTGCAGGATGGCGGTTTCTTCAGTCCACAATGCGTGGACGTATCCGTGGGGCGATGTGACAATGGAAGGCATCTGGTGGGTGCCCGGCGCGGAGAGTGCTAGGGGTTTTCGCCAGGATGCGTATTGCCCGAACGCGTAGCCGATGACGGACCTTTGGCCAAGCCGCTCCTGCCACACGACGTGGACCATGCCGTTCTGGGCAGGGGCCGCGGTTGGGGCCGCAGAATCCCGGTTGGGGGAGTCGGAGATGTTTTCCGGCAATGTCCACCCGTCTTTGCTTAACTGGGAGTGGTAGATGTCGTCTCCCTGCCGCGTGGGCATTGCGCCTTCCCAAATGAGGTGGATTTGTCCGTTGTGGTCGTGGGTTAGTGTGGGACGCCACCCTCGAGCCCCCGGAACCGGCGCGTTGATCCAGTGGCCTTCTGGGTTGTAGGCGTGGTAAATGCTGGAGAATCCCGGCGTGTCATCTTCCCACACTACGTAGATGAGGCCATTTGGGGCCGCGAGGAGGGCCGGGTGCTGGGAGAGGCCTGGTGTACGGGAGATATCGTACGGGATGGCCCAGAGTGGGTCTCGGAATGTGGTGTAATACACCTGATAGCGTCCGCCGAAGTCGTGGATGAATGCCATGTGAATAAACCCGTGGGCATCCACGTCTACACTGGGCTGTACCCCCATGAACAGGCGTTTGGGCTCTGTCCACCCATCTTGGGTTCGGTACATGTGCCAGAGCCAGCCGTCCTCTGCCCAGAGGATGTGGACTCGCTCTTCCGTGTCCACCACAACCAGGGGGGATCCAATGGGCGATGTGGTGGTGCGCACTTCTTCAGCATCGGCCCAGCCCGTTGCTTCTCTGTACTCGGGTGGGGCTGGAGGGGTTAGGCCGTGTCCCTCCTCTAATGTTTTGTCCAGGGAAGGCAGATCACGCTCGGGGGCATGTGTTTCCGTCATGGCCCTCTCCTTTCAGCGGAGGAAATGCTGCGTTGTGTGTCGGATTGTGTGTTCAACATCTTAACACATTTGCGCTGTTCGCACAATGTCCACATCTCGCTCTGTCGGACGTGGTTTCTCGGTTTGTGCTGTGGTGCTCAGGGGGCAGAGGGTGTATTTCACACGCTCTGCCCCACTTTTGCCACGGAAGGTGTTTCGGCGTTTTTAGAAGCCTTGCAGTTTGCTCAGGTCAGCGATGCCGTCTGGCAGTGCAGCCACCCGTTGGACCAGTGCCAGACGGGCCTGGCGCACTTTGGGGTCTTCGGCCATTACCAGGATGTCGGTGAAGAAGCGGTTGATGGGATCCTTAAGTTCTCTTAGGGCTTCGACCAGGGTGGGGACTTCGGGGTCCGCGTCTACTTTCGCGCGCGCTTTTTGCCAGGCTTCGTAAAGGGCTCTGGCCGCGGGTTCGGTGTAGAGTTCTGGTGCGAGGGGGTATGTTTCTTTCAGGTCTCGCACGATGCGCTTGGCACGGGCGTACGCGATGAGCACTTCGGGCCAGTCCTCGGCCTGGACGGCTTCGGCCAGCGCGGTGGCTGATCGGTACGCGGCGTACGGGTCGTCCCCGCGTTCGGCAATCGCTGCTTCCACTACGTCATGGGGAAGGCCCTGGTCACGGAGCCATACCCGTAGACGGTCCACCACGAAGTTCCACACGTCGTCCAGGATTTCTTCTGTTACCGGGACGGGTTGTAACTTGGCCGCTTCGGCCAGGTGGGTGCGCAGGCTGAAGGGCAGTTGTCGCCCAATGAGGATGTGAACCAGGCCGAGCGCGGCCCGACGCAGTCCGTAGGGATCCGCGGACCCTGTGGGCTTTAATCCCACGGCAAAGAGTCCGACCAGGCTGTCCAGACGGTCCGCGATGGCCAGGACGATCCCCGGTTTGGTCTCTGGCAGTGCGTCGCCAGCAAAGCGGGGTAGATAATGTTCGTAAATGGCTGTGGCAACAGGTTCCGGTTCCCCCCAGTGACGGGCGTATTCTCGCCCCATAATACCCTGTAGCGAGGTCATTTCGATGACCATGTTGGTGGCCAGATCGGCTTTGCAGAGGTGGGCTGCCCGTTCTGCCCAGGCCTTTTCCTGCGGGGTGAGGTGGAACGCGTCGGCAAGGATGGGAACGAGTTTTTCTATGCGTTGCTGTTTTTCCAGCATGGACCCTAACTTTTCCTGGAAGGTGAGGGTGTGCAATTTGGGCAGGAAGTCCTCCAGGGGTTTCTTCAGGTCCTCTTTGACGAAGAATTCCGCGTCCGCGTAGCGGGCTCGGAGGACATCTTCGTAGCCGCGGCGCACAATGCCCATGTCCTTGCGGAGTCCGTTGGAAACGGCGATGAAGTAGGGCATCATTTCCCCTGTTTCCGCGTTGACAATGGGGAAGTACCGCTGATGTTTTTTCATTACGGTGATGAGTACATCCTTGGGCAAACTCAGGTACTTTTCCTCAAAGGCTCCTCGAATGGCAACGGGCCATTCGACCAGGTCGGTGACTTCGTCCAGGAGCGCGGGGTCATCAGGCACGTGGCCGCCCATGCCTTTGGAAAGGGCTATGATCTGTTCCTTTACCCGACGTCGACGCAGCGCGCGGTCCACGATGACGTAGTGTTTGGACATGACCGCGTGATAGGATTCGGCTTGTTCTACGGTCAGTTCGGGCGATCCCAGGGGCCGCGGTCCCCGGGTGACGTTACCACTGGTTAACCCCGCGTAGGTGAAGGGGATGATCCGATCTCCGTGCAGGGCGAGGATCCAGCGAATGGGACGACTGAACGCGACGTTGGTTTTGTTCCAACGCATGGTTTTGTTGAAGCGCAATCCCGCGATGAGTTTGGGCAGGGCTTCTGCCAGCACTTCACCCGCGTCGCGTCCGGGTTCACGTTTGATCGCGACGACGTAGGATTTTTTGCCCTCTGTGCGGACTTCTAAGCTTTCCACGGGCACACCTTGGGCACGAGCAAACCCTTCCGCGGCTTTGGTGGGCTTGCCCTCTGCGTCAAACGCTATTTTTGTGGGAGGTCCTTTGACTTCTACGACGCGGTCTTCTTGACGAGGGGCCAGGGATTTGACGTAAGCCACTATGCGGCGCGGTGTGGCTGTGACAGAGATGCCCCGATGTTCCAGGCGCAGGTTTTTCAGCAGTTGGGGCACGGCCTGGCTCCACTGTTCAATGGCGTGCCGCACGTCCTGGGTGGGCAGTTCTTCGGTGCCGACCTCTATGACGAAGTCCCGGGGCTCGTCCAGGGCCGGGGAGGTGATTCGCGGGGCGGAGGTGGGTTCTTCCTGTGAGGCGGGGGCGTACTTCAGCCAGGGGAAGCCCGCTTCTTCCCGCTGTTTCAGGTAGAGTTCCCCCACCTGTCGGGCCAGGTCACGCATTCGCGCGAAGTAGGAGGCTCGCTCGGTGACGCCGATGGCCCCTCGCGCGTCCAGGACGTTGAAGGTGTGGGAGCAACGGAGGATGTAGTCATGTGCAGGAATGACGAGGCCGGCCGCGATGGCGGAGCGGGCCTCGGCTTCGAACAGGTCGTACATCTGGCGCAGGCGCTCGATGTCCGCGATTTCAAAGTCGTATTTGCAGTGGTCGATCTCTGCTTGCAGGAGAATGTCCCCATAGGTGTGGATGCCATCCCAGTCGATGTCCCACACGCTGCGCACTCGTTGGAGGAACATGACAATGCGCTCCAGGCCGTAGGTGATTTCCACGGCCGGGGGGTCCAGTACTTGGCTACACGCTTGCTGGAAGTAGGTGAACTGGGTGATTTCCAGTCCGTCCAGCCAGACTTCCCACCCTAATCCCCAGGCTCCCAGCGCGGGTGATTCCCAGTTGTCTTCTACGAAGCGGATGTCGTGTTCTTCCGGGTCAATGCCAATGGCTTCTAAACTCTTGAGGTAGATTTCCTGGGGGTTGCCCGGATCGGGCTTGAGGATGACCTGGTACTGGGTGTGCATTTGCATGCGGTTGGGGTTTTCTCCGTACCGTCCGTCGTCAGGACGGTAGGACGGTTCCACGTATCCCACGTTCCACGGTTCAGGGCCTAGCACTCGTAACACGGTGGCTGGGTTCATGGTGCCCGCGCCGACTTTTTCGCTGTACGGTTGCCAGAGGAGGCATCCTTGGGAAGCCCAGAAGTTGTGCAGTCGCTGGATTACTTCCTGGAATGTTGGTGCTTTGGTCATGGGAATTGTTCCCTCCACGTGTTCTTTTTTCATTGGTCTTGCTTTTGGTGCAGTTTCGCCCACACCCGTTCCGGGGTCATGGGAATTTCGTTAAACCATACGCCAGTGGCATCCCGCACCGCGGCAACGATGGCCGGGGCCAGGGGGATGAATGGCATTTCTCCCATTCCCCGGGCCCCGTACGGTCCCTGGGGGTCAGGATGTTCCAGGATAATGGAGGTCATTTGGGCGGGCAGGTCTCGACTGGTGGGCACGAGGTAGGTGCTTAGGGTGTCGGTCAAGACTCGCCCTTTTTCTACTTTGAAGTCTTCCATGACGGCCCAGCCGTATGCCTGGGCGACTGCGCCTTCGATTTGCCCTTCTACCTGGATCGGGTTCACAGCCTGGCCCACGTCGTTGACGGTGATGACACGGGTGAGGGTGATGTGCCCGGTGTCGGGATCTACTTCCACTTCAACGTATTGTCCTACGTACCCGTAGGTGATGTTCGGGTCGGAACGTCCTGTTTCGGGATCGTAGGGGGTGGTTGGACGCGGGATGTACCGGTAGTGGGCGATGGCCGGTCGCTGTCCCTGGTTCCACAGGCGAAGGGCTTCTGTCGCGGCACGGGTGATCGCGTTCCCCGCCATGAAGGTCATACGGGAGGCGGAGGCGCTGCCCGAGTTGTCTGTGCGGGCTGTGTCCGAGACGATGAGTTCGATTTTGTCCAGGGGCAGGCCTAGGGTTTCGGCGGCCATCTGGGCCATGACGGTGTGCGCGCCCTGTCCGACTTCGGCGCCCGCATGGCGCACTATGGCCCGCTCGATGCGATCGTTTCCGTGAAGTTCCACGGTTGCGTGACATTCGTCCACAAAGCCAAAGGAGAAGCCAATGTTTTTGTACGCGATGGCTAGACCACGTCCGCGCAGGCGACGAGCGGGCGCGGCTTCCAGCGCGGTGTACGGGTGGGCTGTGGATGTGTCTGTTTCGGATGGGAGGGGAGGAGGCGGTTGCCATCCACGCTTTTCGTCGTATGTCCACCCTGCTTCCCGAGCCAGGCGTTCCAGCACTTCGGGCATGGAACAACCAGGGGGGATAGGGCTCTGGGTGGGAAGAAGGGATCCCTCACGCAGTACGTTGCGGGCGCGCAATTCCACTGGGTCCATGTTCAGGGCTTCTGCCAGGCGGTTGACCATGTTTTCGGCGATGAAGTGGCCCTGCGGCGCGCCAAATCCACGAAATGCTCCGCTGGGGATGTTGTTGGTGTACACGGCCCGGGTGTCCACCCAGACGTTGGGGATCTCGTACGGTCCTACACAGGTGAGGGTGGCGTTGCCCAGTACTTTGGTGCTGGTGTACGCGTACGCGCCCGCGTCCAGGGAGAGGTCTACCTGGGCCGCGACGATGCGACCGTCTCGGGTCGCTCCCCACCGGGCCCGGGCGATCATGGCGTGGCGTTTGTGGTGCCCGATGATGGATTCTTCACGTGTCCAGGTGATTTTGATGGGCCGGTATATGCCCCGTTGGGCCAGTCGCCACGCGGCCAGGGCCAGGATGATCTGAACGCTCATGTCCTCACGGCCACCGAACGCGCCTCCCACGTGGGCGTATCGGACGATGATTTGGTCTTCGGGCAGGTTGAGCGCGTGGGCTATTTGTTGGCGGTCTTCATGGACCCATTGGCCCGCGGTGATGACTACGATGCGTCCGTTTTCGTCCACGTAGGAGACGCCCGCTTCTGGCTGGAGGTATACGTGTTCCTGGAAGCCGGTGCGGAAGGTTTCTTCTATGATGATGTCTGCCTGGGCAAATCCCTGCTCGATGTCCCCGCGACGGATGCGGTACGCGAGGAGGATGTTGTCCTCCCGATGCGCGTGGACGCGCGGGGCATTAGGCTGGAGCGCTTCTTCCAGGGATCCCACCACGGGTAGGTCTTCGTACTCGACCTCGATGAGGTCCAGGGCTGCGGCGGCCTGGGCTTCGCTTTCTGCTACGACCAGGGCGACTTGATCACCCACAAAGCGCACTATGTCCGCGCCTTGTTTGGTGGATCCTGGACCACAGAGCACGGGTTGATCGGGCATGATGAGCCCGTATTCGTTCACGGGGACGTCTTTGGCCGTGAGTACCGCGATCACGCCGTCGGCAGATTCGGCCTTGCGGGTGTCCAGACGCCGAATGCGCGCGTGAGGACGATGCGCGAACAAGACTTTCATGTACAACATTCCCGGGAGTTGGATGTCGCCGGGATAAATCGCTTCCCCCGTGACTTTGGGACGGGCGTCGACCCGGGGGGTGTTTTTCCCTATAACACGCATCGGTTATCCTCCGTTCTGTTCCGATTTATGAGTGCTCCATGAGTTCAATCGCTCGTTCCACGGCCCGAATGATTTTCACGTAACCGGTGCACCGACAGAGGTTGCCCGTTAAGGCCAGGCGCACGGTTTCTGCATCGGGGCGGGGATTTTCTTCCAGGAGTTTGGCCGTTGTCATAATCATGCCCGGAGTGCAGTAACCGCACTGCACGGCTCCGGCTTCGATGAACGCGCGCTGTACCGGGTGCAGGGTCTCGAGGTCTTCGTCCCAAATGTCAGGTGGGTAGTGGTTGAGGAGGTTGAGATCTGTGGTGGGACGTGGTCGAATTCCCTGGGCCAGTCCTTCGATGGTGACGATGTTCGCGCCGTGGGCCCGCGGGGCCGGAACAAGACAACTCATCACTGCGATGCCGTCCAGCCATACGGTGCACGCTCCACACTCGCCCTCGTCACACCCTTTTTTGGGACCGTGGAGGTGGCCTACTTCGCGCAGGGCATCCAACAGGCTCATGCCGGCCGCGTTGGGAAGGGTGACTGTTTCTCCGTTAATGGTTGCTACAATGGGTGTGTTCGGATCGTGTTCCGCGCGCGGTGCGTGCCCTGCGGGGTAGGGGTTTCGTCCGTTCCATGTGCCCCAGAGTAGCGGTGGGCGTTGAGGCCATCCCCGCCGTTCTGTGCCCTGTCGAAGTGCTTGAAGCGATCGTTGGACCAGGGTTTCTACCATGGCCCGACGATAGGCAGCGCTGCCCCGAACGTCGTCAATGGGACGGGCCGCTTCTCCGGCCAGGCGTGCGGCTTCCTGAATGCGTTCATCGCTGAGCGGGAAGCCTATGAGCGCTCGCTCTGCTTCTTGGGCTCGGATGATGGTGGGGGCTACCGAGCCTAAGGTGATGCGCGCGTCGGTGACTCGGATTGTGTCCCCTGGGGCCTGGTTGGGGGCAAGTTCCTGCTCAAAGGTGAGGAGGACGGCCGCGTTGACAACGGAGATGGCTTGGGCCCGTCGCAGTCCCAATTTGAGGAATGTTCCCCGTTGGTTGGGCGCGAGGGCCGGGACTTGGATGTCCACCAGCATTTCGTTGTCTTTTAGATCCACGCGGCGTACGCCCTGGTAGAATTCTGCCAGGGGAATAACTCGCCGCTGACGTCGTGAGGCGAGGACCAGGCGAGCCCCCATGGCCCACAGGGGGGGGATGGTGTCGTTGGCCGGGGAGGCTGTGATCACGTTTCCGGCCACGGTGCCTCGGTTGCGGATTTGGGGTGCCCCTACTTCCCAGCAGGCTCGCGCTAAGGGAAAGGCTTTTTCCACAATAGTGGGGTTGATGATGACGTGGTTGTGGGTCACCATGGGGCCGATGTGGATGGTGCCGTCCGGGTCCAGGGTGATCTCCTCTAACCCGGGAATGCGGCTGATGTCGATGAGTACGCGGGTGTGGCGTACTTTGCGGCGCAATTCCAGGACGAGATCGGTGCCTCCCGCGACAATGCGGGCGTCGCCGCGATGCCGATCCAGCAGGTCCAGGGCTTCGGCGACATTAGCCGGTGTGTAGTAGCGTTGCCACATGTGCATCCTCCCTTAAATCGAACCGTCCGGTCGTTCTGTTTGGCAAAAATTGGGCAATTGGATACCTTATGAGTCGATGCTCTGCCAATTCTGAAAGTACGAGGGGTTAAATATGCGACATTTATGGACACCCTGGCGATTGGATTTTATTCGAGGCCCCAAGCCAAAGGAATGCGTGTTCTGCGCCAAAATCCACGCGGACGACGATGTTGAACTGGTTGTGGCCCGGGGCGAACACGTTTATGTGACTCTTAACCGGTATCCGTACAATAACGGTCATTTGCTCATTGTTCCCTATGATCACGTGCCCAGCATCGAATATCTGGACGATGCTACGTTGCTTGAACTTATGCATATGACGAACCGGGCCATTCAGGCCCTACGTTCGGCCATGAATCCTCACGGGTTTAATGTGGGCTTCAACCTGGGCGCCGAAGCGGGGGCCGGGATTCGGGATCACGTTCATTTGCATGTGGTTCCCCGCTGGTCGGCGGATTCTAATTTTATGACTGTATTGGCTGATACCCGCACGATTCCCCAATTGCTTCAGGATACGTATCGTGAGTTGAAGGCTCACTGGCCGCGAGAATAATGGATGTTTCCTGTTTGAGGTTGAATTGTACGTCAGGCTGTGACATCGTACAAACTGTCACCTGTCCTCTCTTCAGGGGGGAACACGCCTCCTCTCATTCTGGCGCCGGTGCCGCGGGGTGAGGGGTGAGGGATGAGGCGGCCGGCAGTTGGAAACTGCGGCCTTCGAGAGGCAAAACCGCCGGGGGCGGTTGGGCGCAGCCCCGCAAGGGGGCTTGGCAAGCGAAGCCCGCAACGTCGAGGTGCCGGGCGTTTTGTGCGACTTCCACCCACGGATGATGGACGCGGCCAAGGGCGTTGGGGCTCGGGGCGGCCGGCAGTTGAAAACTGCGGCCTTCGGGAGGTGAAACCGCCTGCGGCGGTTAATCGCAGCCCCCGCGAGGGGGCTTGGCGAATGGAGCCCGCAACTTCTAGTTGCCGGGCGTTCTGTGCGACTTTCACCCACGGACGCTGGCCGCGGCCGAGGGGCGTTGGGCCTGACACGGCCGGCAGTTGGAAACTGCGGCCTTCGGTGGGGCGCAACCGCGGGGGCGGTTGGTCGCAGCCCCCGCGAGGGGGCTTGGCAAGCGAAGCCCGCAACTTCCAGTTGCCGGGCGTTCTGTGCGGTTTCCACCCACGGGCAGTGGCCGCGGCCGAGGGGCAGTGTGGCTCGGGAGCGGCCGGCAGTTGGAAACTGCGGCCTTCGGTTGCGAAACCGCCGAGGGCGGTTGGTCGCAGCCCCCGCGAGGGGGCTTGGCAAATGAAGCCCGCAACTTCTAGTTGCCGGGCGTTTTGTGCGGGCTTCCACCCATGGACGATGGCCGCGGCCAGGGGGCGTTGGGCTCGTCACGGCCGGCAGTTGAAAACTGCGGTCTCCACCTGCGAAACCGCCAGGGCGGTTGGGTGCAGCCCCCGCAGGGGGCTTGGCAAATGAAGCCCGCAACTTCCAGTTGCCGGGCGTTTCGTGCGGTTTCCACCCACGGGCGGTGGCCGCGGCCGAGGGGCAGTGTGGCTCGGGAGCGGCCGGCAGTTGGACACTGCGGCCTTCGGGGGGCGAGGCCGCCGGGGGCGGTTGGTCGCAGCCCCCGCAGGGGGCTTGGCAAGCGAAGCCCGCAACGTCCAGTTGCCGGGCGTTCTGTGCGATTTCCTCCCACGGGCGATGGCCGCGGCGAGGGGCGATGGGTCCCGATACGGCCGGCAGTTGAAAACTGCGGCCTTCGGTGGGGCGAAACCGCCAGGGGCGGTTCAGTGTAGCCCCCGCCAGGGGGCTTGGCAAACGAAGCCCGCAACGTCCAGTTGCCGGGCGTTCTGTGCGGTTTCCACCCACGGGCGGTGGCCGCGGCCGAGGGGCGGTGGGCACGATACGGCCGGCAGTTGAAAACTGCGGCCTTCACTTGCGAAACCGCCTGTGGCGGTTAATTGCAGTCCCCGCCAGGGGGCTTGGCAAATGAAGTCCGCAACTTCCAGTTGCCGGGCGTTCTGTGCGGCTTCCACCCACGGGCGGTGGCCGCGGCCGAGGGGCAGTGTGGCTCGGGAGCGGCCGGCAGTTGGAAACTGCGGCCTTCGGTGGGGCGAAACCGCCGAGGGCGGTTTCGCGCAGTCCTCGCTAGGGGGCTTTGCAAACGAAGCCCGCAACTTCTAGTTGCCGGGCGTTTTGTGCGGGCTTCCACCCATGGACGATGGCCGTGGCCGAAGTGAAGCGAGGGGGAGAAGGGTGAGGGATGCGGCGGCCGAGGGGCAATGTGGCCCCGACACGGCCGGCAGTTGGAAACTGCGGCCTTCGTGGGGCGAAACCGCGAGGGCGGTTAATCGCAGCCCCCGTCGGGGGGCTTGGCAAATGAAGCCCGCAACGTCCAGTTGCCGGGCGTTTTGTGCGATTTCCACCCACGGACGATGGCCGCGGCCAAGGGGCGTTGGGCCCCGGGGGCGGCCGGCAGTTGGAAACTGCGGCCTTCGGTGGCGAAACCGCCAGGGCGGTTTGAGGCAGCCCCCGTCAGGGGGCTTTGCAAACGAAGCCCGCAACGTCTAGTTGCCGGGCGTTTTGTGCTCCCCCCGGCTAGGGGGGCGAGTGAACTCCGCGAGGTTATGTACCTTCTGAGGTGACCTTACTTCTACTGTATTCCACCCGTTAAATTACAGAAATTTTGCCTGTTTACCCCGGTAGATTACAATGTGTCGAAGTTAGTAACGGATACCTTTATAATGATAGAGGAACCTGGTGAAGATTAGTGGTGTGTGCAAACGTGCCTCCACATAATTCTGATTTTTCCTTCCTTCCCCTTCCTCCCACCGTTGTTTATACGCGAAGGGCATAGTTATACCAGGGATCGGTTCTCGGCGAATCAACAATCCAAATACTAAAAAGTGCAGAGAGTCTGCAGGAGTTCGACAGTGATTGTCCAACAGGTATTGGCGGTCTTGATCTGCGGAGCCATTGGTCCGCCCCGGTTTGGGAGGTACCGTGGCCATGTTGCCTTTCGCTTAAATGCAGTGAGGCGTACGAGTCTCTTCCAACTTGTTGACTTTATCCATCCGTCGTCCCATGCCCCTAGTAAAACGCTCTTCAAAATCGCGGTCCTGTCTCCGGACGGGGTGACGCGTTAGGGACACAGAGGCAAAGGGGGTGAGTGGAATTGTCAACGCCAATCTCGAGGCTTCATTACACTCCCGGATAAATGGGCGAGGATTTGCTGGGCGCAGGTACGCCTTATGTAACGTAAAAAGAGGAGGTCCTTTATGAGAATTCGCACATTTGCTGTTCAAGCCATTTATATCGTTCTGGTTCTTCTTGTCATTCTCTTTCCTTTGTGGATTGTCTACCGAATACGTACTGGTTATCCTCTCGACGACGCGTTTATCACTTTCACATATGCCCGAAATATCGCGCGAGGTTGGGGATTCTCTTATAATGGCGCTCCGCCCTTCTTAGGAACGACGTCCCCGTTATTGGCTTTACTCCTTGCGCTTCTCAAAATTCTTGTGCCCTCTCAAGAAATCTACGTGATCGGGATTTGGTTAAGTGGGATCTTATGGGCTGTGGGCGTCGCTCTAAGTTATCTTCTAGGATATATACTGGAAGACAAAAGAGTCGGGCTTCTAGTCGCTCTGGGATACGCAACTCATAGCTTGCTGCCCTGGGTGAATGGTTTCGAATATGCCCTCTTACTTGCGCTGGATCTCTTGGCCATTATTCTGACGGTTCGAGGACATGTGGGAAAGGCGGGCATTGTTTTAGGTTTTTCATTTCTCACGCGCGGGGATTCAGTACTCCTCGCAATTGTGCTGGGTGGCACATGGCTTATCCTGCACCGACGAATTCCCTGGCGGATGGTTCTAGGATTTTTTATTCCGGTGCTTCCATGGATGATCTATGGCTTTTGGGCCTTTGGGAATCCATTACCGGCTACGCTGGGAGTGAAGTTAGCCCACAGAGCCATTAATGCATGGCCCCATATAGCCAAGGGCTTTTGGCGTTGGTTTACCCGTACTGGCTGGAACTTTCAATTTTACGTGTACTTAGCAGCAGGTCTCTCCCTTTTGGGGATCGGGTTATTCATCTACCGCCGGCGGTGGTGGCATCTTGCGATAATTGGCTGGGGAAGTGCGTATATAGTTGCTTATCTTATCATCAATGTTCCCTTTTACTTCTGGTACATAACACCGATTCTTGCCTCTATGATAATTTTTGCTGGTTTAACATGTTGGGAGGTGTATCGCATAATATCTGTACACAACCGTCAGAAGGTCTCTGTAGTGTACTTATTGGCTGTTGTTCCTTTGTTAGTTTACTTCGTGTTTGTTGCAAGGGGAGCCGAAAATGTAATAAATAGTACCTCATCACTGCGTGGTATACCGCCCAAATTGGTAGCATATAGAGAAGCGGGACTTTGGCTAAACGAGCACTCTGTTCCCGGGTCATCAGTAGCATCTATCGAAGTAGGTGTGTTAGGATATTTCTCGGATCGTCCAATCATAGATATATTAGGGCTCACATATCCGAATGTAACTCAATATATTAAGTCGGGTCAACTGCATAAAATCCTGGAGGATTTCCAACCGGATTACTACGTTAGAAATACGAATTTTGATGCATGGGGAATGTCTTTGTCCATACACGAATCGGAATTCTTTAAAAATCACTACATCAAGGTGGCTTCATTCGATATCCCGCGCAAAAAACCTGTTGATATTTACAAGTACAAAGACACTCAATTTACCATGAAGTGATATCTTCACTTACCCGGATAGAAAAAGTCTCCTCCCCGGTAGACGTTACACTGCAGGAAACACCGGGCGGCCCGGGCGGAATAGGCGTGGACGTGGGTGTAGGCGCGGCGCAGGCGTTGGGGCCCGACACGGCCGGCAGTTGAAAACTGCGGCCTTCGTGGGGCGAAACCGCCGGGGGCGGTTAATCGCAGCCCCCGCAGGGGGCTTTGCAAATGAAGCCCGCAACTTTTAGTTGCCGGGCGTTTTGTGCGGCTTCCACCCATGGACGATGGCCGCGGCCGAGGGGTGTTGGGCCCCAAGGCGGCCGGCAGTTGGAAACTGCGGCCTTCGGTTGCGAAACCGCCGGGGGCGGTTCGGTGTAGCCCCGCAGGGGGCTTTGCAAATGAAGCCCGCAACGTCCAGTTGCCGGGCGTTCTGTGCGGCTTCCACCCACGGGCGGTGGCCGCGGGTGAGGGCGTTGGGGCCCGACACGGCCGGCCGTTGGAAACTGCGGCCTTCGTGGGGCGAGACCGCCGGGGGCGGTTCGACGCAGCCCCCGCAGGGGGCTTTGCAAATGAAGCCCGCAACTTCCAGTTGCCGGGCGTTCTGTGCGGGCTTCCACCCACGGACGATGGCCGCGGCCGAGGGCGTTGGGCTCCGACACGGCCGGCAGTTGGAAACTGCGGCCTTCACTTGCGAAACCGCCGGGGGCGGTTGGGCGCAGCCCCCGTAAGGGGCTTTGCAAATGAAGCCCGCAACTTCTAGTTGCCGGGCGTTCTGTGCA
>Ga0256914_1000146_pt1 | contig 66865 bp, 62 predicted proteins | sample HulkmetaG_FD_191571 | JGI IMG/M metagenome (GOLD analysis project Ga0256914, IMG submission 191571) | Hydrothermal chimney microbial communities from Main Endeavour vent field at the Juan de Fuca Ridge, Pacific Ocean - Hulk | ecosystem: Environmental > Aquatic > Marine > Hydrothermal vents ...
GGAAATCAGTGCCAATCTGTGCAGATCAGTGGCCGGGAAAAAGTTAAATGGTTTATTGGTTGAATCGTTGAATGGTGTATTTGTGCCCAGGGTTTCCCTTGGGTATTATTCAGGGTAGCGCGGTGATTTGTTGCGGTGTTTTACCCCCCGTAGCCCCCCTCAAAGGGGGGCTTTGGTTTACGGCCCTGGGGGGAAGCCGGTTGCCGAGTAGTTCCGATTCATCGGGATGTATCGAGGCACCGGCGGCCTTTTGGCCCTTTCCTTTTTCTTTTTTCATTTTTCCTTTTTCATCTCGCTCTGTGTGGATCAGTGGCCGGGGAAAGTTGAATGGTTGATTTGTTGAATCGTTGAATGATGTTTTCGGTGCTTCTTCGGTGGGGTTCGGTGGCTGCATTAAGTTAAAGGTTAAGGGTGTAAGGGTTAAGGGTTAGCGGTGCGAAATCGTGCCGACCTATGAGCAATTTTGGTAGTTCGCGGCATTGTTTTACCCCCCGTAGCCCCCCTCAAAGGGGGGCTTTTTGCGTTTGGCGGTGCAGCCCTGCGGGAGAAGCCGGTTGCCGAGTAGTTCCGATTCATCGGGATGTATCGAGACACCGGCGGCCTTTTGGCCCTTTCCTTTTTCTTTTTTCATTTTTCCTTTTTCATCTCGTTCTGTGCAGATCAGTGGCCGGGGAAAGTTGAATGGTGTTTACGGTGCTTCTTTGGTGGGGCTCGGTGGCTGGATGAAGTTAAGGGTGTAAGGGTTAAGAGTTAATGGTACAAAATAGTGCCGACTTATGAGCAATTTCGGTAGTTCGCGACATTGTTTTACCCCCCGTAGCCCCCCTCAAAGGGGGGCTCTTTGTGTGTGGCGGTTTGTGGCCCTGCGGGGAGAAGCCGGTTGCCGAGTGGCTCCGCGCCAGCGGAGACGTATCGATGCACCGGCGCGCCCATTTCCCCTTGTTCCTTTTTCATTTTTCTTTTTTCCTTTCTTATGTGCATTGACGCTTTGTTTTGAACAGTAGGCCGGTAAAGCACTGAGGTAGTTTACACGGCTAAGCGAAGCATACGTTTGCGACGAAGTTGGAAAACATAGTGCAAAGCGCGTCGTTCGGCTTCGGCTTTGGATAGGCCCGCATCAAATTGCAAAATGGCCGCGCGTTCCTCGAAAAATTCATATTCATCCTCAGAAAGATCATTCGTTTTGAGTGTAAAACCAAGCATCGAATTCTCTTTTATGTTACGCATTATGCTACCCTTTAAACAAAATAGTACTAACGTACACCTAAAATATAAGCAGTGACAATTGAATTGTCAAATTAAAATTTAAAATGTATGCTTATCGATAAGAACCGCTGAATTGGCAAAAAAAAGGCCCGTCCCGAAGGACGAGCCTTAACATTTGGCAACCGTAAAGTTCAAATGTTACAAGTTAAACATTTTGCGATTGTCCACAATATCTGCTTTGGCTTTTAACGATTCATACCAACTGTTAAAAACTCGATTGCGTTTTTCGGTTAGCAATTGTGCGCGAATCTGATCTTTCTGTGCATTAAACGCAGCCGAATCGAATTTTGTTTTTTCCAGCAATTTGATGTAATAGTCGCCGCGATCTGTTTCCACCAAATCGGAAACTTGTCCCGGTTTAAGAGCAAAAGCCGTAGCATTAAATTCAACCGAATAGCCCACCCCGGGTACGCTGGAGTTGATGGTAAAAAAGCCGGTTTCGTTGTAACGTAACTTTTTACTCGGATCGCTTTCGGCAATTTTCTTAAAGGGTACGCCCGATTTCACCTGATCAGCAAATTTTTTCATGAATGCTTTGGTCAAATTTTTAGCCTTTTGCAGGCGGATGCGATTAATAATTACTTGTTTAACTTCTTTAAGAGGACGATATCCTTTAGGAATAATTTTGCTTACCATAACCACAATATACCCATTGTCCACATGATAAACCTTAGAGACCTCGTTTAAATCTCCGGCAAAAGCAAAGGCTTTAATGGCAGCATGATTACCGATGCCGGGGATAAAATCGCCCTCTTTGGTAAATAGCGGGGTTGTTTTAACCTGATAGCCGTTTGTTTTGGCCTGTTCAACAAAACCGTGGCTTTTGGCATCTTCCGAAAAAAGGCGGGCTTTGTTTTCCTGTGCTTCAACATGGGATGGAGCCGGATGGACTTTCATTAAAATGTGGCTCACTTTAACCATCAATTTTCCGTTTTCGCGTTTTTTGTCTTCCACTTTAATCAAATGGAAACCGTATCTTGTTTTAATCGGCCCGACCACCTCGCCAACCTTTGCCTGAAACGCAGCTTCTTCAAACGGTTTAACCATGTCGCCTTTGGAAAAATAGCCCAATTCGCCTTTGTTCTTTTTTACCGAAGGATCTTCGGAATATTCAAGAGCTAAATCGTTGAATTTTTCACCATTTTTCAAACGTTGTTTAATGTGTTGGAATTCTTTCAGAACCTCCATGGTATCATCTTTGGTGGTGACAACGGGAAACTTAACATACGAAAGAGCGCGGCGTTCTTCCTGCACAAAATCTTCTTTATGTGTCTCGTAATATTTTTGGATTTCAGCGTCCGAGACCTTAAGCGAATCGGAAAGGAATTCGAAAACCGAGGCGCCGAGATATTCCACTTTGGCTTTGATGTTCTTTTTAATGAAAGCGTCTTTCACTTCTTCGTCCGATACGCGAACCGTATTTGTAATCAGGTTTTGCAGTTTAATGTAAGGAATTTGTTCCCGATAAATTTCTTCCACCTGCATCCAGGGAATGTTTGGATTACCCAAAGCAGCACGATATTTTTTCATATCAAAAACGCCGTTGGTCTGAAACGCCGGATGCTGACGAAAATCCTGCAAAGGATAATTGTAAATTTCATAAACAATTTCGGAATCGCTTACGGTAATACCTAAGCGTTTCATTTCGTTTTTAAAAAGGACCTGTTGAATGAATCGTTCCCATACCTGATCACGCATTTTGTGCAGGTCATCATCCGTAAAATTGGTTTTGCCGGTGCGTGCACTTTCTTCTTTGTAAATCTGCTGAAACATTTTATCGAATTGGGAATAGCGCAATTTTTGTCCGTTTACTTCGCCCACAACATCTTTTCTTCTGGAGCGGCTGTTGTAATCGGCTCCCCATTGAAAAATCATTAAGGCAATAAAGGCCAAACCAACAAAAATAATAAAAGCTTTACTGAATTCACGAAATTTGGTCATCATAAGGCCGAAATCTCCTACCTTGTGTTATTTGTAAATAAGCATGGAAATATAATTGTTCAAAACGTTAAATTCAACTTACAATGGCCGAAAAATGTTTCAATAAGTAAAAAAGGTGCACGTTAGTTAAGCTAAGGAAGAGGTCACAGTAACTAATTAATTGGTTGCTTGGGAAAATGTTCTTTTTCGCCTATTTTGAGTTTGTTTTTATCCCGAAGCAGAGAACATCGTTAAGATATTCAATAGAAAATTCCGGGCCGTCGGTCATTTTTTTTAGCACCCCGAAAAAAGAAGAAAACGCGAAAGCAAAATCGGCTTGATTTGATTTATGCTGTGGATTAAATTGCTTAAATGATTTAATTTTAATAAGCAGGAAACGGATCTTAGGGATATGGGCAAAATTATTACGATTACCAATCAAAAAGGTGGAGTTGGGAAAACGACTACGGCCATTAATTTAGCCAGTTGTATTGCCATTGCCGAAAAAAGCGTACTTTTAGTGGACATTGATCCGCAAGCAAATGCCACCAGTGGTTTGGGCATTATTCCGGACGAACAGGATTATTCCACCTATGAGCTTTTAATGGATAACTTACCGGTGGAAGAAGTAATTACCAAAACCAATGTACCGTTTTTAGAGCTAATTCCTTCGCACATCCGGCTGGTAGGGGCAGAAATCGAGATGGTAGATTTACCCAAACGGGAACAGCGTCTTAAAGAAAAACTGGATGCCGTAAAAGATAAGTATGATTATATTTTTGTCGATTGCCCTCCTTCGCTCGGCTTGCTAACCTTAAACGCATTAACTGCGGCCGATTCGGTTCTAATTCCCATTCAGTGCGAATATTACGCACTGGAAGGTCTCTCCCAATTATTAAACACCGTACATTTGGTACAAAAAGGTTTGAACCCGGATCTAAAAATCGAAGGGGTTTTGTTGACCATGTTCGATAATCGTCTTAATTTATGTAATCAGGTTGCACAGGAAGTGCGCGATTATTTTAAAGAGAAGGTTTACCATACGGTTATCCATCGTAATGTACGTTTGGGTGAAGCTCCCAGTTTTGGCAAGCCCATTATTATGTACGATGCGGTTTGTGTGGGAAGTCAGGATTACATCAGTCTTGCAGAGGAAGTAATTGGTGAAGAAAACAAATAGGTTGGGGCGCGGGCTCAGTGCCCTTATTCCGGAAAAAAACGAGGCAGCGTCATCGGCTTCGAAACAGGGAACATTAACCGATATTCCGGTGGCCAAAATTCGGCCAAATCCCTTTCAGCCAAGGCAAGATTTTGATCCCGTTAAGTTGGAAGAATTAATAAAGTCGATCAAGGAAAACGGGATTATTCAGCCCATTACAGTGCGTCAGGTGGATAATTATTATGAGTTGATTGCCGGTGAACGTCGTTTACGCGCCGTATCGGATTTGGGTTACGAAAGCATTCCGGCTTACATAATTAAGGTAGACGGCAAAGAAGAGATGCTGGAGCTGGCACTTATCGAAAACGTGCAGCGCGATCATTTGAATGCCATTGAACAAGCGCAAGCTTTTCAGCGTTTGATTGACGAATGCAATTTAACTCAGGAAGAAGTGGCCCAAAAAATAGGCAAAGATCGCACAACGATTACCAATTTTTTGCGATTGCTAAAACTGCCCGAAAAAATTCAGCAAAGTGTCAAGGACGAAGAAATTTCCATGGGACATGCACGGGCCCTATTGGCTATTGAAAACCCGCAACTACGGGAAAAAGTTTGGCGCAAAGTGCTCAAAAATAAATTGTCGGTGCGCAAAGTAGAGCAAATAGCCCGCGAGTTGAGTGAACAACCCCTGTCTGAAAAAAAGAGCATTAAGCCCAAGCGTTCCGTTTTTATTCAAAAAATGGAAGCGGAGTTACGTGATATTTTCGGTACAAAGGTTATTATTCGGTCACGCAAAGAAGGGGGCAGTATTGAAATCGAATTTTATTCCCCGGAAGATTTAAATCGTTTGTACGAAATTTTCGAACACTTGAAAGATTAAGGTTGGTGAATTCATGGCTCATCGCAAGCCTGAAAAAAAATATATTAATTTTTTAATCATTCCCGACGGTAAAGACGAACCGCGTTCCCTGCGTTTGCGTGTGGGAACGGTACGTTTTTTGCTGATTTTGCTGGTTGTCTTTTTCGTGTTGGTAACCGGTGGATTTGTGGCTTACTGGAAACTGGGATCGCTGTTAATTCAAAACAATCGGTTAAAGGAAGAAAATTTTAAACTGGTAAAAAGTTTAAAACAAGTCGATAAAATTAAAGAAGAACTTTCTGCCCTGCAAGGGTATGAGAAAAAAATCCGTTCATCCATTCAAGGCTATGTTAAAATTACCGAAACCTCTCCCAAAGACTCTGTCCCGTTAAATGAAATCAATTTTGAAAACATGAACCGCGAGAAAACGGGCAGCTTGTTCAATAGCATTCCCTCGCTAATTCCGGTGGAAGGATTTATTGCGCGGGGGTTCGAAACCAGCTCTCTTTTTAGCGATGCACATTTGGGTATTGATATTGCTGCTCAAACCAATTCGCCCATTCGCGCACCGGCCGACGGAGTAGTGGTTATGGAAAGCTGGACGGATGACGGAGGGAATGTACTCGTTATTGAGCATGCGTTTAATTACATTACCATTTACAAACATAATCAGGTAAATTTGGTTAGCGAACTGGAGCATGTTAAAAAAGGGCAGGTGATCGCCTTATTGGGCAATACGGGTAAAATAACATCCGGTCCGCATTTGCATTACGAAATTTGGCATAACGGCAAACCGGTTAATCCGATTTATTATTTAAACGAAAACCCAACGAAATAAGCGAGGATATTATGGCTTTTAAATCCACAACAACAGAAAGCGGTTCCACCGAACTGAATTTTATTGGCAAAGGAACAGTAGTGAACGGTGAAATTTTAACGGAAAGCAGTTTGCGCATTGACGGGCGTGTTAAAGGTAAGATCATTTGCAAAAACACTCTAACCATTGGTGAAACCGGACAAGTAGAAGGCGAAGTAGAAGCGAACAACGCAATTGTAGGGGGCAAGGTTAACGGCAAACTATTCATTAAGCAAAAACTGGTGCTCGAATCAAAATCCAGCTTAATTGGCGAGTTAAAAGCCAGTAAGTTGATTATCGACGAAGGCGCCGTTTTTCAGGGGACATCGGATATGGGAATTGGCTCGTCGCCCGCTTCGTTAAAAGAACAGGCTACTAAAGCCAATGAAAACAAATAATAAAAACAAACAACAATTGGATATTCATAAAGCTTTTCAGGCTGCCGCCCCTTATTTGAATATGGCTTATGTGATGATAGGCAGTATTTTGATATTGGGCTATTTGGGGTATTATTTGGACAAAAAATTACAAACAAGCCCGTTGCTTTTATTGGTTGGTGTCTTTTTAGGCTTTGGTTTATCCATTTACAATTTGATTAAAGTTATCAACCATTCGGATCGAAAGTAGGCATGAAATCAAAAACCTTTTTTTTAGGAGTGTTGCTTATTTTGATCGTTTATTCGGTGGGCGGCTGGCAAATTGCCCATGCATTACAATTTGGTCAGGAAAAAATAAAAAGTTTGTTGTACTCGGGAATAATCGGAACCATAAATATCGTTGCTGCTTTTTTTACGATCAAATTAACAATAGAAAAAGAAGATAAAACGTTTATGAAAACATTCTTCGGCGGAATGGGCATACGGGTTTTGATTTTAATTGCGGTGATAATTTCGATTATTAAATTTCTTGATATCGATCAATTTACTTTTATTCTATCTTTACTTATATTATACGTCTTATATCAAATTTGGGAAATATGGTTAATTAACAGCTACCTGAGGAAGGAATAGCGCGTAATGACGACGATGAGTTCCGTTGATACCCTATCGCATGCTGCGGATGAAAATGTAGGCGCCTGGATTCAACACCATGTCCAGAACAGTCATGTTTGGCATGTGTTTCCGGGGGTGGAAATCGAATTACCTCATATTCATTCTTTTCGTTTTTTAGGTATGGATATCAATCTTTCCATCACCAATCATGTTGTTATGCTTTGGATTGCCGGTATAATTGTTTTTTTTATGTTCGTATTTGCACTGAAATCGTACAAAAAATACAAAATGGTTCCCAGAGGATTTGCCGCTTTCATCGAAATTCTTGTTCTTTTTGTACGTGACGAAATTGCCATTGCCAACATGGGCGAAGAAAACGGCAAAAAATTTACCCCGCTTTTGATCACATTTTTCTTTTTTATCCTTATTAGCAATTTAATGGGGCTTGTGCCCATGTTTTCGACACCTACGGGAAATGTTAATGTAACGGCAGGGCTCGCTTTGATTACCTTTTTTTCCACCCAATATTTTGGTATCAAAGAACATGGTTTGTTGGGGTATTACAAATCGCTTGTTCCGCCTGGGGTACCCTTATTGCTAACCCCGTTAATGTTTATTGTAGAAGTAATGGGTCTTATTGCCAAACACTTTGCTTTAACCATTCGTCTTTTTGCTAACATGATTGCCGGCCATATTGTGCTGTTTGCATTTTTAGGGCTTATTATCATGTTTAAGAGTTTTTTGGTGTCGCCCATTTCCGTTGGTTTTGGGGTATTCGATTATTTTCTGGAAATGTTGGTGGCATCAATTCAGGCATATATTTTTACGATTTTATCGGCTTTATTTATCGGGATGAGTCTTAATCCTGAACATTAAAAATATTTAAAACTAAATTTAAGGAGGTCTTACAATGGCTAATTGGGCAACAGCTTTAGCGTATCTGGCAGCAGGTTTGGGTGCCGGACTGGTTTCTATCGGCGCGGGTTACGGAATCGGTAAAATTGCAGCGGCTGCTTCCGAAGGTACGGCACGTCAACCCGAAGCAGGCAATGCGATCCGAACTACGATGATTATCGCCGCGGCTATGATCGAAGGTATTGCACTTTTCGGCGTGGTCGTTTGTTTCTTGTTGGCTGTTAAATAAGTAAATACTTGGGGATTTACCTATGTTAAATTTAGACCCCGGAATGATTATCTGGACATGGATTACCTTTCTGATTGTCTTGGTAATCCTAAACAAGGTAGCACTTAAGCCGATCCTTGCAGCGATTGACAATCGTGAGAATACCATTCGTAACGATTTGGAGCAGGCAGAGCATCAGCGTGAAGAGGCCGAACAATTGCTGGAAAAGCACAAGAAAATGATGGCCAGCGCTGAGAGCGAAGCTCAGCAACTGTTAAAAGAAGCTCGTGAACTGGCAGATAAGAAACGTCAGGAGCTATTGGAGCAGGCGCGTCACGAATCGCAAAAACTGATCGAACAAGCCAAGGCCGAAATTCAGCACGAAAAAGAGAATGCTTTAGCTTCGTTAAGAGCTGAGGTTGCAGATTTGGCGGTAGGGGCTGCCGAAAAAATTATCTTGCATAATTTGGATGAAAAGAAACAAAAAGCGATTGTAGAAGAGTACATGAAATCGCTTCCCAAAAACGTAAATAATTAATTAAGGAACGTGTGCATTGAACCGGGTAGCCAAAAGATACACAAAGGCTTTGTTTGAGCTCGCGCAGGAACGGAAAATCCTCGACAAGGTCGAAAAGGATATGGAGCAAATCGGGAAGATTATCGATGAAAGCCAAGACTTCCGCGATTTTTTAACCAATCCTTTGATTAGCGAATCGACCAAACAAAAAATCATCCGCGAACTTTTAGCCAATCGCATCCAAAAAGTGACTTTCCAGTTTTTGGAATTGTTAACCGAAAAACGGCGTATTTCCATTTTGCCCGCCGTGGTGGAACAATTCCGCGAAATGTTGCTGGCGTACCGGCACATTCTCGAAGGGGAACTCATTAGTGCGGTTCCGCTGGAAAAAAAGCAATTCGAAGCAATTAAAAAGCATTTGGAAGATATGCTCGGGCAAACCGTTACTTTGCAACGTAAAATTCAGCCCGAAATTATTGGCGGGTTTGTGGTGCGCATTCAGGATTTGGTAATCGACAACAGTATTCGGTTACAGCTTAACAAACTGCGCGAAAAATTAAGCGCTCGGTAAGATTAAACATGGTGAGGAAAATTCAATGGGTGATGCAGTAAGACCCGATGAAGTATCGGCCATTCTTAAAAAACAACTTCAGGAGTTTCAAAAAGAAACCGATGTTTACGAAGTTGGTACGGTTCTTCAGGTTGGTGATGGTATTGCGCGTATTTACGGTTTGAAAAATGTAATGGCAGGCGAGCTGGTGGAATTTCCCCATGAGGTAATGGGGTTGGTGCTCAACTTAGAAGAAGATAATGTGGGTGTTATCTTGTTCGGGGAAGACACACTGATTAAAGAAGGCGATCAGGTCAAACGTACCGGTCGCGTGATGGAAATTCCCGTCGGCGATGCCATGGTTGGTCGTGTGGTCGATCCTTTGGGCCTTCCCTTAGACGGAAAAGGAAAGATCGAAGCCACCACAACCATGAAGTTGGAGCGGAAAGCGCCAGGCGTCATTTATCGCCAACCGGTAAAAGAACCGCTGGCAACGGGTATCAAAGCAATTGACGCCATGATCCCGATAGGACGCGGGCAGCGCGAATTGATTATCGGCGACCGGCAAACCGGTAAAACCGCGGTGGTTCTGGATACCATCATTAATCAAAAAGGCAAAGACGTTATTTGTATTTATGTGGCCATTGGTCAAAAAGCCTCGACGGTGGCCAAAGTAATCAAAACGTTCGAAGAACACGGTGCCATGGATTACACCATTGTCGTTTCGGCTACGGCCAGCGAACCGGCACCCTTACAGTACATTGCACCCTATGCCGGAGCAGCCATCGGAGAATTTTTCCGAGATAGCGGTCGCCACGCATTGGTGGTGTATGACGATTTAACCAAGCATGCCTGGGCTTATCGCCAGGTATCGTTGCTTTTACGTCGTCCTCCCGGACGTGAAGCCTATCCCGGCGATGTATTTTATTTGCATTCGCGTTTGCTGGAACGTGCCGCTAAGCTGAGCGACGAACAGGGAGGTGGATCGTTAACCGCCTTGCCGATTATCGAAACCCAGGCCGGTGATATTTCCGCTTATATTCCGACCAACGTTATTTCCATTACCGACGGACAGATTTTTTTGGAATCAGGTCTGTTCTATTCCGGTGTGCGTCCGGCTATTAATGTGGGAATTTCCGTTTCCCGTGTGGGTGGCAATGCCCAAATTAAAGCCATGAAGCAGGTGGCCGGTCGTTTGCGTCTGGATTTGGCTCAATATCGCGAAATGGAAGCCTTTGCCAAGTTTGGTTCCGATTTGGACGAAGCCACCCAGCAGCAGTTGCGTCGCGGTGAGCGGCTGGTAGAAATTCTTAAGCAAGGGCAATACAAACCGGTGCCTTTCGAAAAGCAGATTGCCATCATTTATGCCGGAACGAACGGATATTTGGATTCCTTGCCCGTAGGGGTGTTAAGCCGTTTCGAGCAGGAATTTATTGAGCACTTGGAAATGAAGCATCCGGAGCTCCTTCAGGAAATTACCGAGAAGAAAGTGCTTAGCGACGAATGGAAAGAAAAAATGAATAAAGTGCTGGAAAACTTTGTAAAAAACTTCAAGGTTGAGGAATAGTTATGGCCAACCTGCGGGAAATTCGCAAACGGATATCCAGCGTTAAAAGCACGCAGCAAATTACCAAAGCCATGAAAATGGTTGCGGCTGCCAAAATGCGTCGTGCGCAGGAAAATATTCTTGCCTTCCGGCCTTATGCTTACGAATTGCGAAACTTAATTGCCGATTTGTCGGCCAAAGTGGAAGATTTTACCCAAGTTCCGTTAATGGCCAGAAGACCGGTTAATAAAGTCCTTTTAGTTGTCGTTACGGCAGATCGCGGTTTGTGCGGTGCGTTTAACAGCAACATTGTTCGAAGGGCAGCGGAGAGAATCCATGAATACCCTGATGCCGAAGTGGAACTATTTATGGTCGGCAGGAAAGGCGTGGAATTCTTTCATCATCGCCATGTAACCATAAACGGGCAAAAGGTGAATTTTTTTAACGACCTTTCTTTTGCCGATGCCTTGGATTTATCGGAAACAATTTTGAAAATATATCGGGAGCAAAATTACGATCGCGTGGAATTTGTCTATAACGAATTTAAATCGGCGATTCAACAAAACGTAATCGTAGAACAGTTTTTGCCTTTTGTTCCCGACGAGGCCCTGGAAAAGAGCCCCGAGCAGGTTGATTTTATTTATGAACCCGATAAAGCGGCTATTTTAAACGCTGTTATTCCCAAGCATTTGCATGTGCAGGTCTGGCGAATTCTGCTGGAGAGCAATGCGGCAGAGCAGGGCGCTCGAATGACGGCTATGGAAAATGCCACCGATAATGCCGAAGAGATGATCCACGATTTAACGATTTACTACAACCGTACCCGTCAGGCCTCGATTACCACTGAAATTTCGGAAATTGTCAGTGGTGCCGAAGCATTGAAAGAAAGTTAACGAATTGGGAAATTCAAAATTAGGATTGAATCATGAATAAAGGAAAAATTCGTCAAATCATTGGCCCCGTAATTGATGTTGAGTTTGAAGAAGGCAAACTTCCGAATATTTACAACGCCTTAAAAATTACCCGGGAAGACGGTACCACCCTAATTACCGAAGTACATCAGCATCTGGGCGAAAACTTAGTACGCTCGGTCGCTATGGATTCTACCGATGGCTTAAAACGCGATATGGAAGCCGTGGATACAGGCGATTCCATTAGCGTGCCCGTTGGCCCGGAAACATTGGGTCGAATGATTAATGTCGTGGGCGATCCCATCGATGAGGAAGGTGAAATTAAGGCAAAAAAACGTTATCCCATCCACCGTCCGGCGCCTACTCTGGAAGAATTGAGTACTTCGGAAGAAATTCTGGAAACGGGTATTAAAGTAATCGATTTGCTTGAGCCTTATTCCAAGGGCGGTAAAACTGGTTTGTTCGGTGGTGCCGGTGTGGGTAAAACCGTTTTGATTATGGAACTCATCCATAATATTGCTACCGAACACGGCGGATATTCGGTATTTGCCGGTGTGGGGGAGCGTACCCGCGAAGGTAACGACCTGTGGCTGGAAATGAAGGAATCGGGCGTAATTTCAAAAACGGCTTTGGTTTTCGGGCAAATGAACGAACCGCCCGGAGCGCGCCAGCGTGTGGGCCTAAGCGGTTTGACCATTGCCGAATATTTCCGTGACGAAGAAGGCAAAGACGTGCTGTTGTTTATCGATAACATTTTTCGTTTTACCCAAGCTGGTTCCGAAGTATCGGCTTTGTTGGGCCGCATGCCTTCGGCCGTGGGATATCAGCCTACGTTGGCAACGGAAATGGGTGAATTGCAAGAACGCATCACTTCCACCAAAAAAGGTTCCATCACCTCGGTTCAGGCGATTTACGTACCGGCCGATGACCTTACGGATCCGGCACCTGCAACGGCCTTTGCTCACTTGGATGCGACTACCGTGCTTTCGCGGCATATTGCGGAATTGGGTATTTATCCGGCTGTGGATCCCTTAGATTCCACCTCGCGTATTCTCGACCCGCGCGTAGTGGGCGAAGAGCACTACTATGTTGCCAAAACTGTGCAGGAAGTTTTGCAAAAATACAAAGATTTGCAGGATATCATCGCCATTTTGGGTATGGACGAACTAAGTGAAGAAGATAAGTTGACCGTTGCACGTGCCCGTAAAATTCAGCGCTTTTTATCCCAGCCCTTTTTTGTGGCGGAACAATTCACTGGCGTACAAGGAAAGTACGTACCGCTCGAAGAAACAGTGCGCGGATTTAAAGGTATTATCGAAGGGGAATACGATCACATTCCCGAACAGGCTTTTTACATGGTTGGTAATATTGATGAAGTATTGGCCAACTACAAAAAAATGGAAAAATAAAATAAAAAAGCTTGGGCCTTTTACGGCGGAAAGGCCCAAGCTTAAATTCGTTCTATTTGAAAATAGATAAAGAATATCTTAAGTTATTTATCATTTGTAGGAAAAAATAATACTCCTATTTTAAAAGGATATGATCCATGGCGACGGAACTAACGATCCAAATTGTTACTCCTTTCGGTCGGATTTTCGAAGGTGAAATAGCCAGTTGTTCACTTCCTGGTGCTGACGGACATTTTCAGGTTTTACCCCTCCATGCAGACCTTGTCTCCTTGTTAGAAATCGGCCCCATAAAGCTTCAATTAAAAGACAAATCCGAAAAATGGCTTGCCTCCGGCGGGGGATATTGTGAAGTTAAAGATAATCAATTAAAAGTAATGGTCGAAAGCGCGGAATTTGCCGAAAAAATTGATCTGGAACGGGCGCAAGCGGCATTAAAAAGAGCCGAAAAACGTCTGAAATCTCCCGATTCGAATACGGATATTAACCGAGCAAAAATGGCCCTGGCCAGAGCGCTAAACCGAATTAAAGTGGCACAATTATCCCGAAGTTTACATTAAAGATATTAATTTTTTTAACGAATATACAGAGCGAAATAATTAGTTAGAGTGATAATTTTCTTGACTGCACAGTAAATAATTATAAATTTAATTCTGTGTGAGTATTACAGGATTAAAAACTTAGGTTTTTTCTTATGAGAAACAAGAAGCATTTCTTTGTATTTAGCGCTCTGCTCCTCTTGATATTCAACCTGGGGCTTTACGCTCAGCAAAAACAAGAGCCTGCCAAACCCGCTTCCCAACAGCAAGATCTTTTGTACACATCGGCGCTAAAGCACTATGTTAACGATTTGATTACGAATTTGAGCGCCAGTTCTATCGGGCAGGAACGGTTTTTAGTGCAACAGATACGCATGTTAAATGCCGAAATGCTGGATCGGGTAAAGGGCGTTAGTAAAGTAAAAGAATCCTATTTTCAGCTCTTAAACCAGCGTTTAGCCGAAGTAAAAGCCCTTAAACGTCGTTTGGCTCCGTATCATTCGGCTCAGTTGAATGATTTTTTGAATAAAGTGGAAAACACCATTCAGGGTGCATTGAGTGCCGGTAAGGTGGATTTTCAAAAACAACGTGCCATCGAAGACGCCATGCAGCTTTTATACGTAGCCGAAGAAATGATTAAAATGGATCCCAATGCCAAGCTCGATAAAGATGCGGAATTTGCGCAAGACCTAAAAAAGACCGAACGAAAATTGGTTTCCAAATCGTTGACCGATTTGAGTTATGAAGATTATCAAAATCAAACATCGGGTAAAGAAAAGCCGACCATATATGATTTGTACCAAGAATGGAAACGGGCAGAACATGTGAACTATCAGTTGCGCTGGACCGATGTGGAAATTATTAAAAAGAAATTGATCCGGGAAGGCACCGCTGCCGAGCGAGAGCGGATGTTTAAGCGGGAATTGCGACAGGCGGCCGAAGCGTTTAATTACGGATTTTACGATTTGGCCGAACGATCGTTTGGGGAAATTTTAAATCGCTATTCGTTTATCGGCCAGTTGGATGATTGTTTGTTTTATAAGGGGTTATCCAATTTTCTTTTGGAACGATATTTGGCGGCCCAATCGGATTTTGAGCGTTTTGTACACGATTATCCCACCTCTTCCTATTTACCCAAAGTTTATCGTTATTTAATGCAAATCGCATTGCATTTTGATAAATACGATAAAGTTTTAACCTATTACGAAGACTTTCAGAAAACAGGAGTTCAGGGAAGCGAACTTTACGACGAAACGACCTTTATGGCTGCTTCGGCTGCTTTGAAGATGGGAAATTTCGAGAAAGCCATTCAGTATTTGTCCCGTTTGGGACGAAAATCGCCTTTTTATTATCAGGCCCAATATCTCTTGGCCGAATCGTTCGTAGGAGTTAATAACTACAACGAAGCGCAGCGTATTTTAAAGGAATTGGCGATTAATGAAAAGTTAAATCCCGAATTTCATAATAAAATTTTACTGAAATTGGGTTTACTGTATTATCAAATGGGTAACTATAACAATGCCATTCATACCTTTGATTTGATTAATCAGGACTTTTCGCAGTACGATCGCGTTTTGTTGGGGTACGCTTGGAGTTATTTTAAACAGCAAATGGCCCGACCGGTTGCACAAAGAAACTTTTCTCAGGCGCAACAAAGTCTTAATGTTCTGATCGATACGTTTTACGGTTCCGATTATTTGTTGGAAGCACGTACGTTATTAGCGTATATCCATCAGTTGCAAAATGAAACCGACGCGGCGCTAAGAAATTATCAGTACGTTTATACGGCGCGGGAGGCCAAAGATCTTTCGGATGCCTTAAATAAAGAAAGCGAAATTTTAGGCAAAATTATGGATCAGGCCAAATCGTTGGAAAATAAAGCATTTGATAAAGATGATCCCGAAGCTTTTCATAAAGCATACGCATTGCGTAAAAAATTATATCGGCCCTATTTAAAAGTTACCTATCTCGATTTAAGTTCGTCGGGATTTGGCTTGCAACACGAGGTGGATCGTTTAAATGCCCAGTTGCACGAATTGGAACGGTTGCGTAAGGAGGCCAAAGCCCAGCAACGTAAAGATTTGGTCAAACGGATTGAGCGTATGGAATATAAAATATACGGCGCTATTAACTCCATAACCATAAACAAACCTTCTCACTTGTTGGGGATTAACTATTTTGACGCACATCCCCTTGCCCGCAAAGAGAGCGTGCTTGAAATGCGCAACCAGCAAATAGAAAACATGCGTCGTGATATTGAAAACCAAAGAAAGGAAATCGTAAAGCGATTGAATGAATTGAATATTCAAATAAATCAGGCACGGAAGGATAAGGATTACAAAAAGTTGGTCGCTTTGGAGTTGAGTCGGGAGCATTTTGCTGATTTAATGAAAAAATTGGATTTTCTTGAAACGCAGGCTTACGACATGGGTGTACGCAAGTCGAATATCAATCTGAATAAATGGAGCGATTACGGTGTTTTTGGGTTGACCAGTGTAAAGTTCAACGTAAAAACCATGACCACCAAAGAAATTGAACAAATGCAAAATCGAATTCAGGAAATCAATACTTTCCTGCAATTGCGTCGTCAGAATATCGAACATATTATTCGGCAAATTAACGAACAAATTATTGTAATGACACGCAAAGTACGCCAGCAAGAACGATTACGCAAGCGAGAAGAAATGAATCGCCAGTTTGAGGAATCTTATTTTGATACCCATGATACCGAGTTGAATTACGATGAAGGTCAGCCGCAACAAGCGCCAAAAAGCGAAGAGAAATCACCTCAAACTGATAATCAACAAAAATAATGATAATAGTTGGTTCAAACACAGGTTTATGAATAAGACAATGAAAGCACATCACATCGTACTTTTGGTTATTTTGAGCTTTAGCATGCTCTTTGGCCAGCAGGAAAAATTTTCTCCTGTGGATACGCTTTTTAATCGAATGAAAATAGAAGATTTGTTAAAGATTAAAAAGTATTTTGAAGCTAAAGCCAAAAAGCTACAATCGCAGGGGCAAAATTATCTTTCCGAGGGAATTGATTGGGGAGAGAATTTTTTAAAAGAAGAAGGCAGTAAAGTAAAAAACAGGGATGTGGTTTACATTCGTCTTGCCGAATATTATATAGATGATGCCGAATTAAAACACGAAAAAGAAATCAAAAATTACGATAAAAAACTTAGCGAATACGAAAAAAAATTAACGCTTTACGATCAGGGGAAAATTAAAGAAGAACCGAACCCACCCGTATTCCCGAAAATCGATTATTCTAAAGCCATTGCCTTGTATGATCGGTTATTAAAAGAATATCCCACCAGTAAATATGCCGATGACGCATTATATTCCAAAGGTTGGTTGCTGGAAAAAATGGGAAAGGGCGAAGAAAGCCGCAATGTTTATCGCCAAATAATCGAAAAATATCCGGAAAGTCCGTTTGCGCCGGAAGCCTATATGCGGTTAGCTGAATATTATTTTGCCCCGCGCGAAGATAAAAAAAGTGAAGATCAGATTGTCCTGGAATTACAAAAAGCGATTCAATTATATAAGAATGTATTGCGTTATAAAAATTCAAAACGATATGATGAAGCACTTTACAAATTAGGATGGAGCTACTACAAGTTAGCGGCTCGGGATCCTAAATATTATAACGATGCCATTACCTACTTTTTAGCCGTTGCCGATGATATCGAAAAGGCCAAGAAGCTCGATCCGAATGCAAATATTTCTAATTTTGATGTTTATAATGAAGCCATTGAGTACATTGGTATAAGCTTTACGGATGAGCATTACGTTAAAGACGGTGTAGATAAAGCCAAAGATTTTTTGATTAAAATAGGCGGCCGTCCCTATGGCCCGGATATTTTTAAGGCAATGGGACAAACTTACGAGCGCATAGACGAACCGCAAAAAGCCATTTATGCCTATAGAACATTATTGCAACTGTATCCCGATTATTTACAGGCACCGGAAGTTCAGCAACACATTGTGGATGTGCTTTACACGATGGGCAAAGATAAAGAAGCCTATCAAGCGCGTATGGAACTGTTTAAAAAATACAATCCGCAAAGCGAATGGTATCAAAAACTGGAAAAATCCGATAATTTAAATAAAGTGCGTTATTTGAATGCGGCTTATAAATACAGCGAAGAAGCATTACGCACCAACCTGGTAATCGATTTGCAAAAAGCGGAAGAATTAGCAGCCGAAAAAAAGGATGCCACGCCGCTGTACGAAAAATTTGCCGAACATTCAAAAACATATCTTAAATACTTCCCGGCTGATTCCAATGCGTATGAAGTTAATTGGTCGTATGCTTACATGTTGGATACCCGCTTACATCGCTACAAAGACGCATTCGAAGAATACATTAAAGTTAGTAACGATTATCTGGAAACCAAGCACCAACACGATGCCGCTTTAAATGCGGTGGTTGTTGCCGATAGCCTAGTCAAACGTAAATTCGGTATTCAGGATACGGCTCGCTTTAATTTGGCCAATCCCGAAGAATTGATCCCCGAAGAACTGTCTCCGGAAGAATCGATGCTAATCGAAGCGTACAACAATTATATTCGGCTTTTCCCTTACGGAAAGTATACGCCGAATTTTCTTGCCTCGGCCGGTGGTATTTTTTACAACCACAAAATGTTTGCCGAAGCCAAAGTATATTTCCAAACCTTGGTAAAACGCTTTCCCAATGCCGCCGAAAAGAGTTTGGCTTTACGCTCTATTATGGATTCCTATTTTGCTTTGGGTAAATTTAAAGATAGCGAAATTGTAGCCAAACGGATTTTGGCAGAAAAAAACATACCCGAAGAACAGCGGAAATTTGCCTTAAAACGATTGGGACAGGCCATATTCAAAAACGCCGAATATTATGAACAGCAAGGCGATTATTTTAATGCCGGTATGGAATACATGCGCGTTTACAAAGAAGCTCCGGGCGATAAGCGTTTGGTAATTGCCGCCTTATTCAATAGCGGATTAAATTTTCAAAAAGCCAAAGATTGGGTACGTTCCAACGAAGCGTTTAATACCCTGGCTACCGAATACCCGGATTCCAAGTATGCCGTACAGGCCTTGGATAACATGGCCCGCAATTATGTGGAGATGGAAGATTATGTCAATGCGGCCAAAACCTATGAACGCATTGCCAAAAATTATCCGAAAAGCGAAAATGCCGAACCGGCTTTGTACGATGCGAGCCTTTATTATCAAAAAGGAAAAGATTGGCAAAATGCTATTCGCATAAACGACGAATATATTGCCAAGTATCCCAATCAACCTTATTCGATCGATCTTTTTTTTAACAATGCCAAACTGTATTTAAAATTGGATAATCTGGCAAAAGCAAATCAAATTTACGAACAATTTGCCCAAAAATATCCGAACGATCCGAGAACGGTTACGGCTTTTTATGAACGCGGTAAGTACTTTTTTGATAACGGCATGTATGATAAAGCCAAACAAGAACTGAATATGGCGCTTGCCCGTAGCGAACAATTAAAGAAAGCGGGAGGCGATTACAACGCTTTTGTCGCGGCAGAAGCGGTGAATTTATTGGCCGAAATTTTACATAATGAATTTATGGCTATTCAGTTAAAGCAGCCACCTTCCAATATTAAGGCGAATTTGGCTAAAATGAAAACATTAATGGGCCAGTTGATCGATACGTACCGCAAGGTAATTTCCTATGCTTCTCCGCGCAGTTTTGAAGCCACCTATGATATTGCCAAAATATACGAAGAATTTGCTGATAAGTTTGTTTCGCAAGAAATCGATCCCAATTTGGATGCGGATAAACGATTTGTCGCTCAAAAAATGATTAACGACCAAGGCTATGCTTTGTATGACAAAGCCGTAGACCAATATAAAATGGTGGTAGATAAAATTCCTGTATTGGCGCAAAAATTGGGTATCGACATGGAAAAACCGGCCGAAGTAAAAGCGAAGCAAGATACCAGCGCCTTGGCTGTTTCGCGCATAGCAGCCGTGGATTCTACCCGCGATTTGGCAATTAAATGGCACGAAAAAGCCAAAACAAAAATTTCCGAACTATTGTTTAAAGAAGCCGAGTTAACTTCGCAGAATGTATTTAAGGCCATAGCCATTAAATCGCCATACAAAAAGCCCATCGAAACCTTAGTTTACAAATATCAGGTTTTAAAAAAGGTGGCCTTGCCGGCTATCCAGAAAACAATCAATGCCCATTTACGTAATTTGCAGGAATCGCAAGCGCTTGGGTTGTCGAACAAATATGTCGAAGAATCCAAACGTCAAATTCTGCTGATCTCAAACGTATTGGGTGAGCAATATCAGAATTTGGCTTTCTTCTCGCTGGATCGGTACAAAAGCGAAATCAAAAAACTGGAAGACCTGATCGAACAAAAATACGGTACGGTAAATGCCGAAGGCGAAGATTACTTTGTGGTGGATAACAATGCCAGTCAACTGATCGATCTTTCCAAAGAGTTGAGTTTGGCTGCCATAAAATCCTATGAAAATTCATTGGATTTGGCTAAACAGAACAATATCATAAACGATTTGATTAAAACGACCAAAAATGATTTAGTGCGGTTGGCCATCGAGATTACGGACGAAATGTCTGTTTTAGCCGATACGGCCAAAGTACGTTCCGCTTATTATCAAACCCGGTTCGATTCGACGCAAAACTACAATTATGACGATGCGGCCGGTTTTTTTGAAAACTATTATGTAATGTTAAACGGCCATTCCCGCGAAGTGCTCGATGCCGCTTATGACGCCAAGAAAAAATACAATATTAAAAATATTTGGGTTAACAAACTTATCTTCAAACTGCTGCAACTCGATCCGTTAAAATATGCTTCGGAAGTGGAAAAAGAGAAAGTGATCATTCAGAGCGATTCCACTTGGCTCTATTCCACAAAATATTATCCCGAGCAATGGAATCGAGTTGATTTCAATGATTCCAGTTGGGCGCATCCTCAGGTGCTGGTAAGTTATCAAAATCAATTTGAAGGGCTCGGAGTGAATCCCGATGCTATCTGGCCGCCGCTGCCAAACGCTGGGCGGAATCCGGTCAATGATTCGCTGAGTGTTCAGGATTCTACCATGCAGACCGACAGTTTGAATATGATAACACAAAATGCAGCGCAAGATACGCTGGTCTTTTTCCGCAAGGCGTTTTATTTAAACGGCAAACCGGTCAAAGGTGTCATTTATATCACAGCAGACGAAGATTTCAGAATTTATTTGAACGGCGAATATTTGCTGGATGATGAAAAGAACGACTATGCGGTTCTTGACACATTGGATTATACTACCTTTGATATTTACTTGAGAAAAGGCAAAAACGTTATTGCCGTTGATGTTGAAGACCGCGATCTTACCCGGGGCGGATTAAAGGTTTATGGTTATCTTGAAGTGTTGCCGGAAGATATTTTGAAAAAAGCCGAAGAGATGGCCCATCCCAAAAAGATTATCGTTCCGCCTTCAATACTTAGAACCATAAATGTGTTGAACAAAGATCGTATCTCTTTAAAAGGAGCGAGCCAATGATAAAGCGCGTGATGAAATTAAGTTTGCTTTTTTTATTGGGTATGGTATTCAGCCTGCAGGCACAGAATACGCCCAAAAAAGCAAATAATCCCAACCAAGTAATCGATTTGGGTACGACCAAAGTAAAGATAAAAATTGAAACACCGCAGGTACAAATTTTCTCGAAAAGAATAAAACCAGAATTTGACGATGTGAAAATTGACCGCTCATTTCGCAAGGAATTGATTGGGGAAGACGAAAAAATAAATTTAAAGCAACGCTCGGATTTTGCCGAGTATTACAGAATAAACATTGAACAATTAATGAAAAAATTAAGGTAAAATTTAAGGAGGGTATCGTTCATGTTCATGGCTCAATTTGGTGAAGCGTTTAAAACCAGTTCCGAAGGTTATATTTTTATGTACATAATCGCTCTCTTCGGAGCAATCGCTTTGGCTATTACCATCGAGCGTTTATATTTCATCCTTGTGAAATCCAATGTAAACGCTGATAAATTTATGGCGGAAATTCGTAAATTAGTTGCCGGAGGGAATATCGAACGGGCAATTGAATTGTGCGAAAAAGGCAAACAAAAAGCATTGCCTTATGTGGTATTACGAGGCCTTAAACGTGCAAACGAAAGCGAAGCTTTGGATTTCCGCGCCATTCAAAATGCGGTAGACGAAGGCACGCTGGAAGTAATTCCCAAACTAAAAGAACGAACCAGTTATCTTTCGATGTTGGCAAATGTGGCCACACTTACCGGATTGATGGGGACGATTTACGGTTTGATTATTTCTTTTGCGGCTGTGGGTAGCAAAACGGTTTCCGAAGAAGATAAGTCGCGTCTGTTAGCTAAAGGTATTGCAGCAGCCATGAATACGACTATTTTCGGTTTGATGGTGGCAATTCCGACGCTGATCGCTTATACGTATATTTCCAATCGCACAAACAAGATTATCGATGATTTAGACGAACATCTTGTTAAGTTAATTAATTTGATTACCGGAAATCGTTAATTAATGAAAGGAAAGGAAGGAAACTTCCATGGCATACGAACCATCAAAGCGCCGAAAAAGCGAAGAGCTTGAAATGGAGTTGGACATACGGCCAGTGATGAACCTAATGGTCGTTTTGATTCCATTGTTATTAGCCGGTGCTGAGTTTGTTAAAGTCGGTGTAATCGAAATTAATTTGCCGCCTCCGCAGGCACCTGGCGTCGGGCAAAACAATCAAAAGTTAAACCAGGAAAAAGAAAAACAAAAAAGGCTTAATTTAAAACTGGTTATTACCGATCAGGGAATTACCATCGGTAACGATTTCGGCATTTTGCGCGATGCTTCGGGTAAAGGGCCTACGGTTGGCAGAACACCTGACGGGAAATACGATTTTGCCAAATTAAAAGCAAAACTTATTGAAATTAAAAAGAAAATAGCGGGGCAGGGATTTGTGGATCAAAATCGCGTTATTATGACCGCCGAACCACAAATTGAATATCAGACCATTATTAACGTAATGGATAACGTGCAAACTTACACCGATTCCACGGATAATACCGTTAAACCGTTATTTCCGGAAGTAAGTTTTGCCAAAATGTTGTAAAAACAAAATTAAGAGGTGAAAGATAAATGGCTTTCCAACCCTCCAAAATAAAAAGACATATGAGCAAAGAGTCGGGAACTTTAAACCTGAACTCAATGATGGATATGATGACAATAATCCTGCTCTTTTTACTAAAATCTTTTTCTACCTCTGGCGTAATTGTTACACCGTCAAAGGAACTGCATTTGCCCGCATCGCTTATGGGCGACAAAGTAACCAAACAGCTTACCGTTTCCATTGCCCGTAACAAAATTCTGGTTAACGATCAAAAAATAATGGACATGAGCGAGGTTCCAAAGGATAAATTGGATATCCCTCAGTTACGAAAAAATCTTGATTTTTATGCCCAAAAAGAAAAGAAGCTGGAGCAGGAAGTGGGCAAACCTTTTTCTCATGAGGTGATTATTGAAGGTGACAAAGAAATTCCCTTTGATATCCTTTTAAAGGTAATGTATACTTGTAGCCATTCTGATTTTTACAAAATGCGTTTATTGACAATTAAGAGAAGTAAAAGTACCAAAAGTTAGAAAAGAGAAGTATCATGCCAGGAGTACATCAACAAGCTAAAAGGCGTGACACCGGTCGCAATTTTGGCATACACGCCTTTCCGAAAGAATTTGAAAGGAATATCTGGGAGGAGCTGGATCGGCGCTTCTACATCATACTTATTGCTTCTCTGGCAGTAGTTTACGGGTTTATAATATACCTATCACATGTACAGTTTTCTCAGGAACAAGTGGAACAGGCCATTAAAAAAACGTATTTAAAAAAGATTTATGAGGCCGAACTGGTTGCCGAAGAACCCGTAGTAAAAAAGACGCAAACCAGCGAAGGCCAAGGTATTTCCGAAGAGGCCATTCCCGAACAACCCAAACCGGAAAAACCGGATATTCGGGCCAAGAAAGATCAGGGTAAACGTGTAGAGGGCCGCGGAGCTTCGGCGTCACAACGTGCCATGCGCAGACGGAGAGCCGAGCAGGTACGGCGTAGCCAACGCAATGCCTTGGCTTCCAAAGTGCAGGGAGGCGGGGTACTTGGTGTTTTAACGGCTGCTAACGGTGAAGGTGTGGGGGTAGCCGAAGCAGGTGCGTTAACCGATGTTGGTGGTGGCGGCGTAAACGATTTGGATAAATTGTTAAGCGGTGTGGGCTCGTTGCAAAATGCCTCTTCCGAACAGCGACATTCGCGCCTTGGTGCCCGCACGGTTGGCAGTGGTACGGGGAATCAAAAAGGCGTTGGTATTGATGATATCGTTACCGGTGGCGTCGGAGAAACCGGCGATTATTCCATTGCGCGTCAAGGTGATTTTTCCTTAAAAATGGGCAAAGGCAGGGTTACCGGACATGCGGCCAAATCCACTGCTCGTTCTGCTGATGCCATAGCTGCTTTGATCAATAAACATCAGGATGCTATTGTTGACTGTTACAAACGGGTTGCTCGCCTGAACCCGAATTTGAAAGGGAGTATTACGGTTCAATTTACGATTGAGCCCAACGGACGCGTAAGTGCCGTGCGTATTTTGCAATCTACATTAAACAACACCAAAGTGGAAAGTTGCATTGCGCGCAGAATTCGTGCCTGGCGTTTTGAACCAATCGATCCAAAAGAAGGACGCGCAATCTTTCGCCAGAAATTTGTCTTTACCACTTAATGGATCAAGCAAAAGATATTTTTACTAAAGCCACCCCTTAGGTGGCTTTTTTTATTTGTGGAATTCGGACTTTCATAATATATTTGAACCAATTTTTATACAATGGATTGGAAATAGATAAAGGTATTTTTATTTAATAATGGAGCAACAATGAAACGTACACATCATTGTGGGGAGTTAAACGAATCTTTTATCGATAAAGAAGTGGTCTTAAACGGTTGGGTTAATAAATGGCGCGATCATGGAGGATTGATTTTTATTGACATACGCGATCGTTACGGATTAACGCAAATTGTTTTTAATCCGCAAGTAAATAAAGAAACTTACGAAAAAGCCAAAAATTTGCGCAGCGAAGACGTCATTGCCGTTAAAGGCATTGTACAAAAAAGACCGCCCGAAGCCATTAATAAAAAGTTGGTTACCGGAGCCATTGAAGTTCATGTACAGGATTTGCAAATTTTGAACAAGGCCAAAACGACACCTTTCGAAATTAATGATCAAATTGAAGTGAGTGAGGAGATACGTTTAAAGTATCGTTATCTCGATTTGCGCAGAAATCGGTTGCAAAAAAATTTAATCACGCGCAGTAAGGTTTATAAAATTGTACGCGATTTTTATCATGAAAATGATTTCGTAGAAATAGAAACGCCCTTTTTAATGAAAAGTACTCCGGAAGGGGCCCGCGATTTTTTGGTACCAAGCCGAAATTTTCCGGGTCGATTTTATGCATTACCCCAGTCGCCGCAAACTTACAAACAATTGCTGATGATCTCCGGCTTTGATCGCTATTTTCAAATTGTCAAATGTTTTCGTGATGAAGATTTGCGCAAAGACCGTCAACCCGAATTTACACAAATCGATGTGGAAATGTCCTTTGTGGACGAGGATGATGTAATTGCCATTTCGAGCCGATTGATACAAAAATTATTCAAAGAAATCATAAATTATGACATTAAGCTTCCGCTTCGACGCATGAGTTTCCGCCAAGCTTTTGAAACGTACGGTAACGACAAACCCGATTTGCGTTTCGGAATGCCTATTGTAACCCTAAACGAGGTGTTTGCGCGCAGTTCTTTTAAAGTGTTTACGTCCGTTATTGAGCAAAAAGGCCGTATTGCGGCAATTGCCGTGCCTGCGGCCGATCGGTTTTCTCGTAAAAAGATTGATGCCTTAACCGACCGCGCCAAAAGCCTTGGCGCCAAAGGTTTGGCTTATCTCATTTATACGGCAGGTGCCTTTAAGGGAAGTATTGCCAAATTTATTTCGGACAAGGAGCGTAACGCTTTGATCGAGAAAATGGACCTTAAGGACAATACCCTTGTTTTGATCGTTGCCGATTCTTACAATACCACCTATTCCGTTTTGGGACAATTGCGTCAGGAGATTGCCAGTGAATTAAATATTATCCCGACCGATCGTTACGAATTGTTGTGGATTGTCGATTTCCCCTTGTTGGAGTTCAGTGAAGAAGAAAACCGCTATGTCGCGCGTCACCATCCCTTTACCAGCCCTAAGCCGGAGCACGTGCCGCTATTGGATTCCCAGCCAGAAAACGTTTTGGCCAGAGCATACGATTTGGTTGTGAACGGTAGTGAAATTGCCGGCGGAAGTATTCGTAACCATCAACGGGTTATACAGGAAAAAATGTTTGAAATATTGAAAATTAGCAAGCAGGAAGCACAAGCCAAATTCGGATTTTTATTGGAAGCACTTGAATACGGAGCTCCGCCACACGGAGGAATTGCTTTCGGTTTGGATCGTTTGGTGATGATTTTGACCGGGGCGGAATCTATTCGTGATGTTATTGCTTTCCCCAAAACCAGCTCGGCACTTTCTTTAATGGATGGTGCTCCGTCACAGGTTTCTGCGGAACAATTGGATGAATTGAAAATTAAGGTGGCACTAAAATAGTTTAGTAATTGAAATTATTGTACGTAAATCAAAATTTGCTTGACAAAAATACTTAAATTTGTTAGCTTCATTCAGGTAAAAAATTACTAAATTTTGTCTATCTAATCCAGGAGGCGTGTCGTATGAAGAAGTTTAAAATCGTTATGATAGCGGTTGCAAGCATAGCGATGCTTTCGCTAAGCAGTTGTAAATGGAAACCCAGTGATGAACAAATTAAAACATTGGAAGAAACCAAAGCGGCTGCTTTATCTGCTGAAAAAACTTTAGCCCAGAAAAAGGCTGAGAGACAGGAATGGGAAAAGAAAGTTGCGGCAAAAAAGGCTGAACTGCAAAAAGTTAAGGCCGATAAAGAAAATGTACAAAACTTTCAAAAACCAGCAGCAGAATAAGTTTAACGAGTTTGAAAAAAAGGAGATAAGAATATGAAAATAAGAATGACACTAATTGTTAGCTTGTTCCTGTCACTCGTTTTTGCCAATGTTATTTTGGCACAGCAGTCTTACAATTACGAAGAGATGACTCAGGAACAATACAATGCCTTGTTGGCCGAATGGCAAAAACGCCTTGATACGGCTAAAAAAGGCATTGCCGAAGAAGAAGCAAAAATCGAGCAACTGAAAAAAGAATACGATGCATTGCAGGCGCAAATCGATCAAACCTGGCAAGAAATTTACAAACTTGCCGACCAAAGCAAAGAACAATACGATACTTACAAATCCGGTTTAAGTCAATTGCGCGATGATGCCCGGGCTTTCCTGAATCTTTCTCCGGAAGAGATTTACAGCAAGAGTAATGAAATCGACTCGTTGCAAGCCAAATTGAACAAGTTTAAAGAAAATCCTTTTTCGGCCACTGCGGAAAATCAGGCGTTGATTAATGAAATTCAAAGTTTGATTGATCAGGCAAAGGAAAAAGCCAAAACCGCAGTGCCGCCTACCTACACCGTTGTTAAAGGCGATTATTTATGGAAAATTGCGGGTAAAGACGATATTTACGGCAATCCGCATGCCTGGTGGCGTATTTACACGTCTAACCTGGATCAAATCAAAAATCCGGATTTGATTTATCCTAAACAAGTTTTGGCCATTCCGCGAGCGGTAGGTCCCAATGAACATTTGGTACAGAAAGGCGAATTTCTATCCAAGATTGCCGGATATCCCAATGTTTATGGTGATTCTTTTAAATGGCAAAAATTGTATGAAGCCAACAAAAGCTTTATCACCGATCCCAATATGATCTATCCGTATCAGGTATTAAAAATTGCGCGCTAATTTTTAAATACAGCTTTTTGAAAAAGGCTTTCGGGCATGTTTCCGGAAGCCTTTTTTTGTGTTGGGGAAGGTAGAATGGAAGAAGTGATCGAACACCTGTTAGATATTCCCGATTCCTTGAATCCGCTTATTGTGTTGGGACAGAACGATACTAATTTGAGATTAATAGAAGAATATTTTAATGTGCGTCTTATTGCACGCGGACAAACCGTTAAAATAATGGGCCCGCCGAATGAAGTAAAAAGTGCCGCCCATGTTTTGGACGATTTGATTTCCGCAGCCAGAAAAAACAAAGTATTTACCCGCAATGATGTGATTACCTCTATTCAGATCGCGCGTTCTGTAATCGAAAAACCGAATTTGAGGGATCGAATGCCTACGGATGGCATAAAACGTACTCCTCTTTTGGCCATCGAAACGTTTCTGGGCATTGTAAAACCCAAAACCGATGGCCAGGAAAAAATGCTTGAATCCATTGAAAAAAACGATATTTTGTTTGCCGTGGGGCCGGCCGGAACGGGAAAAACCTATCTGGCGGTTGCTCTTTCTGTAGCCTATTTAAAGGATAATTTGGTAAAAAAAATCGTATTGGCTCGTCCTGCGGTGGAAGCGGGTGAAAGCTTAGGCTATTTGCCCGGCGATTACAAAGAAAAAATCGATCCCTATTTAAAACCGTTATACGACGCGCTTGAAGATATGGTGCCCAAAGATTTGTTAAAACGTTTTTTAGATCAGCAAATTATTGAAATACTTCCTTTGGCTTATATGCGCGGCCGAACGTTAAATAATGCATTTGTTATATTGGACGAAGCTCAAAACACTACTTTTATGCAAATGAAAATGTTTTTAACCCGGCTCGGCATTAATTCAAAGTGCGTCATTACCGGTGATATTACCCAAATTGACTTGCCAAGCAAAAAGAATTCGGGCCTGGTTAGTAGTTTTACTATTCTTTCGAATATTCCGGGAATCGCATTTGTGCAATTAACCGAGCGGGATGTAGTGCGTCATCCTTTGGTAAAAGAGATTATTAACGCCTATGAAAAATACGATAAAAAACAGGATAATTCTTAAAGCAAATTGGTATTTACCTGCTTGCATGACTTATGTAAAATGATTAGATTGCCTTAACTTACAGCTAAATTTTGGGGGAGTTGAAAAATGAAGCAGTTAAGAGAAGTGGTTATTGTGGGCGCAGCACGAACACCGGTCGGGAGCTTTGGTGGTGTGTTTAAAAATGTGCCTGCCACCAAATTAGGCAGCATTGCAATTAAAGCGGCTCTGGAAAGATCCGCAACGCCGTTTGATGCCGTTGACGAAGTGATTATGGGCAATGTGCTTACCGCTAACGAAGGTCAGGCACCGGCGCGACAAGCCGCTCTGGGAGCCGGATTGGATGTTTCGGTTGAATGTATGACCATAAACAAGGTTTGCGGTTCCGGATTAAAATCCGTAATGTTAGCCGCCCAGGCCATTATGGTTGGTGATGCGGATGTTATTGTTGCCGGTGGTATGGAAAATATGAGCCAAGTACCCTATTATGTGGCCGAGGCCCGATATGGGTATCGTTTGGGGCATGGGCAGTTGGTAGACGGAATGATTAAAGACGGTTTGTGGGATGTTTATAATAATTTCCACATGGGCAATGCCGCGGAATTGTGCGCCCGAGAATGCAATATTTCGCGAGAAGAGCAGGATGAATTTGCCGCATTAAGTTACCGCCGTGCATTAAAAGCCCAAGAAGAAGGTTGGTTCGATGCCGAAATCGTACCAGTCGAAGTACCTCAGCGCAAAGGTGATCCCATTATTGTGAACAAAGACGAAGAACCCGGAAAAGTGATTTTTGAAAAAATGCCCAAATTGCGCCCGGCTTTCGAGAAAGAGGGAACCGTAACGGCGGCCAATTCTTCGAAAATCAATGATGGTGCTGCTGCCGTAGTTGTGATGGCCAAAGAAAAGGCCGAGGCCTTGGGCATTAAACCCTTGTTTAAAATTGTGGCTCAAGCCTCAGCGGCCAAGGCTCCGCAGTATTTTACCAAAGCACCGGCCGATTCTATTCGCAAAGCTTTGGATAAAGCCGGTTTAACAGTTGATGATATCGATCTGTTTGAAATTAACGAGGCATTTGCTGTGGTAACGCTTATTAACAACAAACTTTTAAATATTCCGATTGAAAAGGTAAACATTCATGGTGGGGCTGTGGCCATCGGCCATCCTATCGGAGCGAGCGGAGCCCGTATTTTGACGACATTGCTGTTTGCCATGCAAAAAAACAATGCCAAACGCGGTATCGCCTCACTTTGTATCGGTGGCGGTGAGGCGGCCAGCTTGATAGTAGAATCGATTTAACTTGAGGAGATTGAACATGAGTAAAAATATTGCGGTTATTGGCGCCGGAACAATGGGCAACGGTATTGCGCATGTGTTTGCCCTGTTTGGTAATTCGGTAACTTTGATTGATATCCAGGAAAATATTTTAAATGCGGCATTGGGTAAAATCGAAAAAAATCTGAAACGACAATTGAAAAAAGGGACCATCAGCGAAGTACAGGTGAAAGAAACATTAAACCGTATCAAACCGACCACCGAAATGCAGGCCGCCGGTCAGGCCGATTTGGTTGTCGAAGCCGTTATTGAAAACGATGATTTAAAGAAAAATATTTTTAAACAATTGGATTCGATCTGTCCCCCCGAGACCATCCTGGCATCCAATACATCTTCGATATCCATTACAGAATTGGCGGCGGTAACTTCAAGACCGGATAAAGTGATTGGTATGCATTTTATGAATCCGGTACCGGTAATGGAATTGGTGGAAATTATTCGCGGTTTGGCCACATCCAACGAAACGTATCAAACGGTTTTCGAAATGGCCAAAGCCTTACAAAAAACACCGGTGGAAGTTAACGACTATCCCGGCTTTATTTCCAACCGTGTTTTAATGCCCATGATAAATGAAGCCATTTATTGCCTGATGGAAGGTGTTGCGGACAAGGAAGCGATTGATACGGTAATGAAACTCGGTATGAACCATCCTATGGGGCCGTTGACTTTGGCCGACTTTATTGGATTGGATGTATGCTTGCATATTATGAATGTGTTGTATAAGGGGTTGGGTGATCCCAAATATCGCCCCTGTCCTTTGTTGAAAAAAATGGTTGCCGCCGGACATTTAGGAAGAAAAACCAAAAAAGGATTTTATACGTACGAGTGAAGATGACACGAAGAAAAGAACGGGAGCTTGTTCTTAAAGTTCTGTTTGCGCAGGAATTTAATCCGATTCCTTTTTCGGAACAGTTGCAATACCTCCTTGAAGAGGGAGAGAGTAACGGTATTACGCCGTTTGTAGAAAAAATGATTCGGCTGTATTTAGAGCACAAAGAGGAATTGGATGCGCGTATTAAAACCAAATTGATCAATTGGGACTTTAGCCGAGTTGCGCCCATTGACCGTATTTTGCTGCGCATGGCTCTGGTGGAATTTCTGTTTTTCGAAGACATCCCGCCGGAAGTAACCATCGATGAAATGATCGAAATTGGCAAAAAATACAGTACTCCCAAAACGGGCAAGTTTATTAACGGTTTGTTGGATGCGCTGCTTAAAGAGTTAAAAGCAAAAAAATTGATCAAAAAATCCGGCCGTGGATTAATCACTAAAGTCAGGTTAGATAGTTAAAGATGGCAATTGCAGTTATTTCGGATATTCATGGAAATCTTGAAGCGCTAAGTACGGCTTTGGGTTACATCGACGAACAGGGAATTAAAGAAATTTACTGTTTGGGTGACATTGTCGGTTACGGTCCCAATCCCAATGAATGTATCGAAATTGTCCGTCAACGCTGCAAGGTAGTGCTAATGGGCAATCATGATTATGCTGCCATCGGAATGGCCCGTATTGAGTATTTTAATCAGTTTGCCAAAATGGCAACGTATTGGACTATGGATCGGTTAAGCAAAGAAAATCAGGAATTTTTAAAACAGCTCCCGTTTATGCATCAAACGGATATGATGATTTTTGTTCATTCTTCACCATCCAATCCTTCGCATTGGTATTATATTTTATCGATTGAAGATGCGCGCATGGAAATGGAAAGTTTTAAACAAAATGTCTGTTTTATCGGCCATTCGCATGTCCCTGTTGTTTTTACTAAAGATAAGGCTTTGAAATCGGATACAAAAATTGAACAAAATCAGAAATATATCGTTAATGTAGGCAGCATAGGGCAACCGAGAGACGGTGATCCAAGGCTTAGTTTTGCGATTTTCGAACCGGGCGACGGATCATTGAAGTACATACGTTTGAATTATAATATTGATAAAACCTATCAAAAAATTATTAAATCCGGATTACCTACATTTTTGGCAGAACGTTTATTAAAGGGGTATTAGAATAAAATGAGCATTATTACCAAGTTATTTGGCACAAAGCACGAACGTGATGTAAAAAAACTTTGGCCTGTAGTACATCAAATTAATGAGTATTTTGACCAATATGAAAAGTTGAGCGACGAAGAGCTTCAGGCAAAAACAGATGAATTCCGCGAGCGCTTGAAGGCCGGAGAAACCGTGGACGATTTGCTACCCGAAGCGTTTGCCGTTGTCAAACAGGCCTGTAAACGCCTATTAGGCAAAAAATGGTTAGTGGTGGGACGCGAAACCACCTGGGATATGGTCCCATTTGATGTCCAGCTTATCGGCGGTATTGTACTGCATCAGGGTAAAATTGCCGAAATGGCTACAGGTGAAGGCAAAACGCTGGTTGCCACTATGCCTCTTTATTTAAATGCTCTGGAAGGCAAAGGCGCTCATTTAGTTACCGTAAATGATTATTTGGCACAGCGTGATGCCGAATGGATGGGCGAAATCTACAAATTTTTGGGCTTAACCGTCGGGGTTATTTTAAGTAATATGGATTCTGCTCAACGGCGAGAGGCCTATAATTGTGATATTACTTATGGCACGAACAATGAGTTCGGCTTTGATTACTTGCGTGACAACATGGCTTCCAGCGTGGAAGATATTGTACAAACGCGCGGGCATCACTATGCCATTGTTGACGAAGTGGATAGCGTTTTAATTGACGAAGCACGAACGCCTTTAATCATTAGTGGTCCGGTTAGCGGCGACAGCACTGCCTATAAATTTAAAGAATTAAAACCTTACGTAGAGCGTTTGGTTGCCAACCAAAACCGGTTGGTAAACCGCCTTATTCTTGAAGCCGAGCGTCTGTTAAAAGAAGGAAAGGAACGCGAAGCCGCAGTTAAATTGTTTATTGCGGAACATGGTGCCCCCAAACATAAAAAGCTGCTCAAAATGTACCACGAAAAAGGCATTAAAAGTTTGGTACAGCAGGTTGAAAATGATTACTATCGGGACAAAGGTCAAAACAAAGTTTCGGACGAAACCTATTTTGGCGATTTGTATTTTATTGTCGATGAAAAAAATCATATCATCGACTTGACGGAAAAGGGACGGGAAGAATTGAATCCCAATGATCCCGATATGTTTTTATTGCCCGATTTGGGTGAAGAAATTGCCAAAATCGAACAAGATCCCGATCTTTCAGAAGAAGAAAAACTGATTAAAAAAGAAGAAATTCATTCACTTTACATAGATCGCAGCGATAAGTTGCAAAATATTTCTCAATTATTACGCGCCTATACGTTGTACGAAAAAGATCAGGAATATGTGGTTCAGGATGGCAAAGTTCAAATTGTGGATGAGTTTACCGGACGTATTTTGCACGGACGTCGATATAGTGATGGCTTGCATCAGGCCATAGAAGCCAAAGAAAACGTACAAATCGAAAAAGAGACGCAAACACTGGCCACGATTACCCTGCAAAATTACTTTCGCATGTACGATAAACTGGCCGGTATGACCGGTACGGCCGAAACCGAAGCGGCTGAATTTTGGGAAATTTACAAATTGGATGTGGTTGTTGTTCCTACCAACAAGCCGGTTATCCGTATCGATCACGATGATGTGGTCTACCGTAGTAAGCGCGAAAAATACAATGCGGTTATCGAACAAATTATCAAAGAACGCGAAAAAGGACGTCCTGTTCTGGTCGGTACAACCACAGTTGAAGTCTCCGAGATTTTGAGCCGTATGCTTAAACGACGTGGCATTCCGCACAACGTGTTAAATGCCAAACATCATAAACGCGAAGCTGAAATTATTGCGCATGCCGGTGAACCGCAGGCGGTTACCATTGCCACCAACATGGCTGGCCGCGGTACGGATATCAAATTGGGTGAAGGGGTCGTAGAAGCCGGCGGTTTGGCCATTATCGGTACGGAAAGACACGAGTCGCGGCGTATCGACCGGCAGTTGCGTGGTCGTGCCGGACGTCAGGGAGATCCTGGCAGTAGTATTTTCTTTTTGAGTCTGGAAGACGATTTGATGCGTCTGTTCGGTAGCGAACGGGTGGCGCGCATTATGGATCGTCTGGGCATTCAGGAAGGGGAAGTTATTACCCATCCGATGATTTCGCGCTCCATCGAAAAAGCGCAAAAAAAGGTGGAAGCACAAAACTTTGCTATTCGTAAGCGTTTGCTGGAATATGATGATGTAATGAATCAGCAACGCGAAATTATTTACGATCGGCGTCGTGTGGCTTTAATGCAGGAAGACACACGCGAAGAGGTCGAAAGTATTCTGGACGAATACATCGAAAGAGAGTTGGATGCTTACGTGCCCAAAAATTCTCGTCCCGATGAATGGGATTTGGATGCTCTGGAAACGGATTTGGGTAATGTTTTAAATATCAGTTTGTATCAGGTGCGCGAAAATTTGGAACAATACGACAGAGAAATGTTGCGTAACTACATTCGTGAACAGGCCTTACGGGTGTACGATTTAAAGGAAAAACGTATTGGCCGTGAGCGTATGTCGGTGCTGGAACGCTATTTTATTCTTAATGTTATTGACGACAAATGGAAAGATCACATGTATCAGATGGATATCCTTAAAGAAGGTATTCATTTGCGTGCTTACGGTCAAAAGGATCCTTTGGTGGAATACAAACGCGACGCTTATTTGATGTTTGAGAACCTGATCCATGAAATAAACGAAGATACTTTGCGTTGGTTGTGGAAGTTTCAATTGGTGGACGAACCGGTTAATCGTGCCGATGCGCGTCGACAACGCCAGCCACAACGCATGCAATTAATTCATGAAGAGGCAACGGGTTTGGGCCTGCAGGCTGGAGGCATGCAAGAAGAAAGCGATATTCAAAAAGCGGGTAAACAACGTTCCAGCAAACGGCAACCCATTCGTGTGGGCGAAAAAATTCGACCGAATGATCCGTGCCCATGCGGAAGCGGTAAAAAATACAAATATTGCCACGGGCGTGTGCAACAATAAAACTATTTGCCGCAAAAGCAATAAAATTGTTTTTGGGAAAAGAATACGAAAAATCGTCCTGAAAGGGACGATTTTTTTTTGCTCTTTCCGCGAAATCCATGGGTTGTTTTAGCTTATTTTTAAAGAATATTCAAAGGAAGGGGCAGTGGTGGTAAAATTTTTTACAGACTAATGCGCAACGCACCGTACTGTTAAACGACATGTTAAAAGCGGACGGTATTATTGTTTTAAGGTAAAAATCCAGCGAATTAAATTTACCACAATTAAAATTGCGCCCTCGGTGCGCGAAACCTTCCACCCGGTTCGCATAAACACAACAACGGTAATAACCAAAAGCACCATTAAAAAAATGTCCAGTGGCGCGTCTTGCGAAACGTGCAAGGGTCGCAAAATGGCGGCCAATCCTAAAACACCCATGATGTTAAACAAATCGCTACCGATCAAATTTCCCGCCGAAATGCCGTGGCGTCCCTTAATTGCGGCAACTAATGAGGTGGCAAATTCGGGAGCCGAAGTACCGGCCGCAACCACAGTAACCGCAATAGCCCAATCCGAAAGGCCCGCAGCCCGGGCTAAAAACGTGGCTGAATCTACCAAATAATGTCCTCCGATCACTACCACCACCAAACCAACAATTAGTTGAATAATGTGGTACCAGCGGAATTCTCCGGTCGGAATTTCTTCCTCAAGCGTATCTTTGTGGATAAATAGATAGGCCAAGTAAACGACCAAACTACTCAGTAAAAAAATGCCTTCAGCCAGGCTCAAATTGTAATCCCTTAAAAAAAACAAAAGTAAAATAGAAATGGCAATCAGAATGCTTCCTTCGCGGTAGACAATTTTTCGGCTTGTTTTAATGGTACGCAACAAGGCCACACCACCCAAAATGAACCCCAAATTAAAAATATTGGAACCTACGATATTACCCACGGAAATATTGGCCTGTTGCTTTACCGCGGCCGTAATGGTTACGGCAAATTCCGGTGCGGAAGTTCCAAAAGCAATAATCGTTAAGCCAACCACCAAATCGGAAATGCCGATTTTGCGTGCAATTTTAGGAGCCGGATCCACGATCCAAACCGCACCCAGCCAAAGAGCCACTACGCTTAAGGTCAGAATTCCGATATTCAGGTAAAGTTCCATACGGTTCCTTCGATTTGTCAAAGACAAAACTAATAAATTAAACCATAAGCAGCAATACGAAAAAGAGAAAACATGGCTGGCTGCTCCGGATTGCAGAAAAGGCCCGTTCCCGCAACGACCGTTTACTTTCCGTTGATTTAAATATATGCAATGCCTATTTTCGGTAAGGATAAAAACGGGAGTTTTCATGAAATTATTCTATCGCGAAATGGGGCGGGGTGATCCGTTAATTATTTTGCACGGCTTGTTTGGCATGTCCGATAATTGGATGACTTTGGGTAGACGATTTTCACGGGAATTTCGCGTCTTTTTACTCGATTTGCGCAACCATGGTCGTTCCCCCCATGATGCGCAATTTGATTATGACTCGATGGTACAAGATCTGTTGGAATTTGTTGACGATCATCATCTTGGTCAGGTGCATTTGCTGGGGCATTCGATGGGCGGTAAAACGGCCATGCTGTTTTCTTTGAATTATCCGGGCAGAGTAAAAAGCTTAATTGTGGTTGATATTGCCCCGCGGGCTTATCACCATTCGCGCTTCAAACAATTTTTAAAATTGCTGCTTCTTATGGATTTAAGTAAACTGCACACGCGTATCGAAAGCGATCGTTATTTAGCTGCTAAAATTCCGCAAACGCCCATTCGTCAATTTTTGCTTAAGAATTTACGTCGCAATGAACAAAATCGATTCGAATGGAAAATAAATTTACCGGCTCTTTACCAAAACGTAGATCGTATTTTGGCTGCAATCGATTCGGACGAAACGTACCAGGGACCGACGCTGTTCTTAAAAGGAGAACAATCGGAATACATTCGGCCCGGTGATGCGCAGACGATTAACGCCTTGTTTCCGCAAGCCAAAATAGTTACCGTACCCGGTGCCACACACTGGGTACATGCCGATGCACCCGAATTTTTGTATCGGATGGTTGTTAAATTTACCGCAGGCAAGGAACATTAAATGAAGATAAAAGAGTTGATAAGGAAAAGTCGTAGTTGCCGGAGGTTTAGGCAAAATAAAAAAGTGCCGAAGGAAGATTTGCGCCGGTTAATCGATTTGGCCCGGCTTTCCCCCTCGGCTTCGAACTTACAACCGCTAAAGTACATTTTGTCAAACGATGCTCTGATTAACGAAAAAATATTCTCCACCCTCTCTTGGGCGGGTTATTTAACCGATTGGTCGGGACCGGCCGAGGGGGAACGCCCGCCGGCTTACATTATTATTTTGGCGGATAAGACCATCAAATATCCCGTAGATTGCGACCACGGAATTGCCGCCCAAAGCATTTTATTAGGCGCCACCGAAATGGGATATTCCGGCTGTATTATCGGTTCGATTCGACGAACGGAATTAAAATCGCATTTGGCCATTGCACCCAACTTGGAAATATTGTTAGTTATTGCTTTGGGTACATGTGCCGAAAAAATAAAACTCGAAACAGTTGGGCCCGATGGCGACATTCGTTACTGGCGCGACGAACAGGGAGTACACCACGTTCCCAAACGTTCGTTGCAATCTGTGATCGTTAAAGAATTTTAACGGTCCTCTAAAAGTGACGGAATGCAATAAATATGGTGAACATAAGTAAACATAAGCAACACAATAAATTGGGGAAAGGTGCAATGAAAAAGTCAATTTGGGCTGTTCTGTTATTAAGCTTGTTTGTATTTTCTTGCCAAAAAAAGAGTTTAGAGGATTATCGCCAAATGATTGATCAGGGAAAATTTAGTGAAGCCAGCAAAGAAATTAAAGAACGTTTGAAAAACGATTCGTCCATGAGTGATTCGTTACGGCAAAATTTGCTGTTTGAACTTGAACGTATGAAACGTATTCGAAAGGACTTTGGTCAAACCGAACAAGACGTACTGAAATTTATTAAACAGTATGTACCCGACGTGACACCAAAGGATTTACTGCGTTGGGAAAAAGAAAAAAAATTGGAATACATGGTTATTGATGGGAAGAAAATGTTCTTTAATCAGGCAGCGCGTAATTTATTCCGTTTGGATAAGCATTTGAAGAAAATTTGGCAACAGGCTCATGCCGATGAAAATAAAAATAAATTTGATTTGGATGCGCACATCAAGCAGGTCATGAAAGATTGTTTGACCACAAACGAACCATATTCCGATCCCATAAGGTTTAGAATTCATTATTCCGTTACGGTGCTACCAGATCAGGTCCCTGCCGGGGATACCATTCGTTGTTGGCTCCCTTTCCCGCGGGAAATACCCCACAGGCAAATTAACATTAAAATTCGGAAAACCGATCCCCCAAAATACATTTTGGCACCCAATAGTTATTTGCAACGTACGATTTACTTTGAAAAACCAAGCGCCGGTTCCGATTCTACCCGATTTTCGGTAACCTATGAATACACCTCGCAGGGTGTTTATGTGGATATCGATCCGCAAAAGGTACAACCCGTTAATACCAACGGACCGTTAAGAAAATATTTGCGGCAGCGTCCGCCGCATATTGTTTTTTGGGATACTTTGCGCGTTTTATCGAAAAAAATCGTGGGCAATGAAACCAATCCTTATCGTATCGCACAAAAAATATTTGCCTGGGTAGATACCAACATTACCTGGGCTTCGGCACGCGAATATTCTACCATTCGCCATATCGGTTTGTATCCCGTTTTAACCCGTCATGGCGATTGCGGAATTCAGACGTTGTTGTTTATTACCCTGTTGCGCATGAATGGCATTCCGGCCCGTTGGGAAAGCGGTTGGGAATTTCAGCCGCCGCACGATAGCATGCACGATTGGAGTATGGTTTATTTTAAACCCTACGGTTGGGTTCCTGCCGATGTTACCTATGGCATGCGTCAAAGCAATGACCCGAAACTCAAATTCTTTTATCTAAACGGAATGGATAGTTACCGTTTGATTTTTAATGACGATTTCGGCCGTAAATTTTATCCGCCCAAGAAATTTTTTCGATCGGAAACCGTAGATTCGCAACGCGGCGAAGTAGAATGGAAAGGCGGAAATTTATATTTTGATCAGTGGAAATGGAACATGGATTGGGAAATCATAAGCAAATAGAATATTATAGAGGATAAATTATGCGGAAAAAACATATTGTTGCCATTTTTGGCGGGGCAGTGGCTGGTTCAGAAGCAGCAATACAACTGGCCGAAAAAGGTATCCCCAGCGTTGTTTTTGAACAGAACGCCCTGCCTTACGGTAAACTGGAAATCGGATTGCCCAAATGGCATTTTAAATTGCGTGACCGCCAAGAGAAGATAATTAATGAAAAACTTAGCCATGAACAAGTGGAGTTCGTACCCCTGGTCCGGTTGGGCAAAGATGTTCGTATAGATGAAATTATTGAAAATTGGAAATTTTCAGCGGTATTGCTGGCCATCGGAGCCTGGCGCGACCGTCCGTTGCCCATTGATGGCATAGACGATTACGTGGGGAAAGGATTGCTTTATCAATCAAAAGTAACCAAATGGTTCAATTTATGTCATGATCCCGAATACGAGGGGCCACAATACACCGTTCCTTACAAAAATGTGGCGGTTATTGGCGGCGGATTGGCCTCTTTGGATATTATAAAAATTGTGGTGATTCGTCAGGTATTACAACGTTTGCAGGAAAAGGGAATTCGCTACGATGCTTTGCGTTTGGAAAAATTAGGTGTACCCCAAAGCTTAAAAAAATTGGGGATTACCTACGCTTCTTTGCATATCGAACCACCAACGTTGTACGTGCGCACTCCGCTTGAAGAAATGCCCTTGGTTCCTTTGCCCGAAAATGCAACTGAGGCGCAACAGCAAGCAGCCAATGCCACACGCAAAAAACTAATTGCCAAATTGCAGGAGAAGTTTCCTTTTAAACTGGTCAATAACATGCAGGCTGTGCAAAAAATTGTCGAACGAGACAAACTGACCGGATTGATTTTTCAAAAAACGGAAAGTCGCGATGGCGAAATTCATTTGATTGCAGGAAGCGAAATGCCGGTTACCACCGAACTGGTTATTGGCAGCATCGGCGCAATCCCCGAACCATTGCCGGGTATCCCCATGAAAGGCGAAATTTTTGACGTGGTTGATTTTAATAGCGGAAAAATTAATCACTTTGCCAATGTATTTGCGCTGGGCAATGCGGTTACCGGTCGGGGAAATATCCGACAATCCATGTTGCACAGTAAACAGGTAACCGAAACAATTATCGATAATTACCTTTCTGTTGATGAAGAAGATTATGCTAAAATATTCGAAGCCCGTAACGAACAGGCCGAAAAACGGGTTAGTTTTATCATTCAATCCATTATGGATCAGAGTCCGTTAACTGCCGAAGAAATTAAAAATATCGAACAACGGGTTGCGGAATTGCAAAATAAGGCAGGCTACTACGGAGATTTTACAGCATGGATTCAGACACATTTACCGCAAAGGTTAGAAAAACAGGTGCATTTCGAATGATGAAAAACAAAAACAGCGCAACGGTGTATTCCACCGATCCGAATTGGCATTTGCAGGAAGAACCGAAAGAAAAAAAGAATGTTCGGCAGGGAACCGTTTATTTGCGTCGCGAAAGCAAAGGACGCGGTGGGAAAACGGTTACGGTGATTAGCGGATTGGTTGGCGATTTGAAACAATGGAAAAAGGAACTGCAAAAATTATGCGGGTCCGGTGGTACGGTAAAAAGTAATTTTGTCGAAATTCAGGGCGACCATCGCAAGCGTATTGCCGACTTTTTGCGGGAAAAAGGGATTAAAAGCAAATTTGCCGGCGGGTAATCGTTGTGCTGGTTGTTGTCAAACAAGTATGGGAAGGCATAAACCGGCGGTAATTAAAATAAACGGAAAAAACAAAAAGCCCCGATTTTTCGGGGCTTTTTAGTCGTTGGTTTATAGTTCGATTTATTGTTTTGCAGCCATTCTGCCGCCAAGGTGCTTGGCTAAAAACTTTTCCATGGCACCGTAAAAATCAAAACGGTTTTCTTCGTTGTGGAAACCGTGTCCTTCGTTTTCTTTGACCATATATTCCACCTCAATACCTCGTTTACGCAGGGCTTCTACCATTTGATCCGATTCATTTTTATTTACCCGCGGATCATGCGCGCCCTGAGCGATAAACAACGGCGCCTTTATCCGATCGGCATGCAACACAGGCGAAGCTTCGGCTAATAGCAAACTGTCTTTTTGGGGATCACCGACCATTTCATGAAACATATCCAGATATGGTTTCCAGTAAGGAGGAATGGTGTTCATGAACGTAAACAGGTTAGATACACCCACGTAATCTACCCCACAACAATAAAGGTTCGGTGTAAAGGCCAATCCGGCCAAAGTGGCATATCCGCCATACGAACCGCCGTAAATAGCTATCCGCTTGGGATCGGCAATACCCTGTTTAATAAGCCATTTTACGCCGTCCGTAATATCGTTTTGCATGGTTTTGCCCCATTGCTTAAAGCTGAGTTCCCAGAATTTTTTACCATAGCCGGTAGATCCCCGATAATTAATTTGCAAAACGGCGTAACCGCGGTTAGCCAAAAACTGTACTTCCGGATTAAATCCCCAAGTATCGCGGGCCCACGGACCGCCGTGCACATTAACAACAACCGGTAGGTTCTTGGGAGCCACGCCTTTAGGCAGGGTAAGATAACCGTGAATGGTTAAACCGTCTCGCGATTTGAACTGGATGGGTTTCATATCGGCCATGTATTTTTCTTTGAGCCAAGGGCTAACATCAGCCAATTTTTTGAGTTTTTTGGTTTTTAAATTATAAAAATAGTACGATCCCAGTGTTTTATCGCTATAGGTACGTACCATGGCCTTGTCTTCATTTCGGTTCATGCTGGTTACCACTACTTCGTAGCCCGGCAATTTAGCTTCCAGCTCTTTTTGTAATTGTTTGCGTTGGGCATCAAAAAAATGGTAGTGCCGTTTATCAGTAACGTAAACTACGCCGGTAATTACTTTACGTTTTTTGGATTTTAACAAAATAGAAACATCCACTTCCGGATTTTGGTAAATAATTTCTGTCTCTTTGGCTGTGGGCAAATCGAATCGGACAATGGCCGTTTTATCGCGCCCTAAATTGGATGCGGCATAAATTTGTTGCTCATTGTCGAAAGTAAAAAACAAAGGCTGCATGGTTTCCTTAAACGAAGTGGTCAGGATTGTCTTAAAAGGTTTAGTCGGGTCTTTGCGATAAAGAAGGCTGGTATTAACCCCGTCCGTTGTAGTGGCCAGACGAATATTGCCTTTCCAGTCGGTAATCCATTGAGAAATATTCCCGGGATTTTGGGCGATCATCGTCATTTTTCCGGTGTTAATATTAATGCGATAGGCATCAAAAACCCGCGGATCGCGTTTGTTCATTTGAATAATCATTTCGTCCGGAACATCTTCCAGATCGTCAACAATGCCAACACGAACTTTGTTAAACGGAGTTAGCACCTTAAAATTGGAACCGTCAATATTTACGGCGTACAATTTGAAGTTTTCGTCTCCGTTTTTGTCTTGTACGTAAACAATGCGTTGATTATTAGCCCAGGCAAATCCCGCAATATCACGAGCTTCTGCAGCGGTGATGCGGGTGGCCGTGGTATCGCCGATTTTTTGCACATAAACATTCAAACGTTTGTGCCAAGGCTGTAAAAAAGCCATGTAATTACCATCCGGAGAAAGACGGAAACTGACTTTCGTCGGGTTTCTAAAAAAATCTTTCATCGGAATTAACGGCGGTACTTGATCCTTTTTCCCTGCGGTACAAGAAAAAATAAGCGTCATGCTAAATGCAGCAATGAGCGCAAATAAAAGTTTGCGGTACATAAATCCTCCTTCAAATATAATAAATGCAAAAAACGAACAAGTGTTATGTACGTAATTTAAGTCGGTAAGTTGCTTTAAGTTGTGGCAAATTGCCTTTTTGTCGGCAAAAATAATGGTTCGTTTGCGGAAAAAATGCGGTTTAATAAAAAATAATTTGAGAAAATGGTTAACGAACGTATACGATTTTTTGCGTATGACTTTGTCCGGAGGTTTTTAAACGTACCAGATAAAGACCGCCAGGTAGTAATTTCCCCTGGTCATCACATCCGTTCCAGATAAATGAATATGACCCTTTGGCCAAAATTTTCTTTAAAAGTGTTCGAACGCGTTGTCCGCGAATATTAAAAATTTCTAAGCGTACCGGCATCGGGTGCAAGATGTCAAACTTAATACGTATCCGGCTATTAAACGGATTGGGGTAAATGCGGAACAGAGCGAATTGATTGATTACGGGAATTTTATTTTGCTTGATGCCGATAACTTGCGAGTTCGTAACCCGAATATCATCAAACCAAAGGCGGCTTCCGCTCATGCTGTTTTGCTCGGCCACAATTTCAAAACGATCGATATGACGCCAGTCGAATTTTCCTTGCGGATTAAACCAGCCGTTATCCCAGGATCCGCCTTCTTTGAAATCCTTTAATGGTATTCGGATTTCCTGCCACAAGCCGTTCCAATTAATTTCATCGCTGCTAATCGTTGCCTTCATGCGCCAAGGGTGATCATTCGCATCATTGGTTTTTGTATCCACAAAACGCACATCAAAGGAGGTTCTTTGCCCTTCGGCCCGCAACCAAAAACTTAAAACAAAATCGTTGGCTTTTAAGTAGGACAAATCTTTGTTCGGTACAAAATCAAAACCGAGTGATCCGTATTGTTGCGCATCGCTCCAATAAAGACAAAATTTTCCGGCATGCGGGTTATCTTGGTTGTAATAATCCAACGCACTCACAGGTGAATAGTTCGTTTGCATAATACCCTTACCCGTATAATCGTCGTACAAAATAAAGCCTGCGGAATCCGGACGAAGCACAAACTCCTGTTGTTCGGGTACCTGAAACCCCAGGGCGTTTAACAGAGGAATGTTTAGGTCGTATTGGAATAATTCGTCGGAACCTTTTTCAAACAAACCGAAACCGCCTTTGTAGTCCCACATGGTCCAAGCTATCCCATGATCTTCAAGATAGCTTCGTACGATCCGGTACCAAATATTCCGATCGCTCGAGGCACTGTTGGGCATATACACCCCCATTTCTCCGCAAAAGACAGGTACCCTTCTTTGTTCAGCAAAGCGAATGGCCATATCTAATTGCCCGCGGACATAGCCCACCGTACCGGTGTTGGGATAATTGTCCAGTGCGCTTTCTATCCAAGTGCCTTGTAAATCGGGCGGGCAGGAAGGCATGCGTGAATCGATATAAGGAAACGGAACCCCGGCCAGCGAAAGCATGGGCGGGTTGGTCCATCCCGCCCCCTGATGGGTAAACACAAACGGTTCGTAAAAATGGAAGGTGTAAATTAAATTGGAATCTGCGTATGAAGGCATATATTGCAAATTGTGATAGCTATTCCACCCGGCAGGTCCCACTACAATGGTATGTACCGTATCGACACTGCGGATAGTGGTAATTACCGATTGCTGAATACGATTCCAAACCGAATCGGCAATACCGTGCGGTTCGTTTAGCACTTCGTAAAGTACACGTTTTGAACGGTTTTTAAAATGACGGGCCATTTGACGCCAAACCGCATTAAGAATTTCTTCGACTTCCGGTTTGGTGTTTACAGCCGGATTAAAGCTGTGGTTGTCCAAAATCAGGTAAAGGTTTAAAGATTCCGTCAGGTCAATAACTTGATCCAGAAAATAAAATAATAAGGGATCAATGGTGTAATCCGGAGGGCCACTGGTCATGGCATGTACATTAATGGGTAAACGAATAACATCGCATCCCAACGATTTGATTTCCCGTAAATCTTCCGCACCAAATTTGTTGAATTGTATGCGATGGGCATCATTGTTTTGGAACCAGTTGGTAAGATTTACTCCGCGCCGAAACGGTGTTTGCGAAAAAGCAACGGATAAAAGTAAGAATATGACAGAGATGCGTTTCATGGCTTTGCCCGAATCCAAATACTGCGGCAAGATAAGCGAAACTGCGGAAAAAAGCAAATTTGCCTAATTCTGTTTGCAAATGCTTGCACTCAATTTTTTTAATGCCTATGTTTAATATTTATTCGGCAAACAAAGGATCGCAAAATGTCATTTTTACGAAAAGTGAACGAATGGATTGCCAAGCTGGAATTGGGTTTGCTGGTATTTATTGTATTGGGTATGGTGCTTTTGGCGGCTTTGCAAATTATCTTACGAAAATTTTTCAATTCGGGCATTTTGTGGGGCGATATCTTTTTAAGACAGTTGGTACTTTGGGTTAGTTTTATCGGCGCTTCGCTGGCTACCAAAGATAACAGACATATTAATATGGATTTGCTGGGTCGGGTGCTAAAAGGCCGCTGGCAATTTGCCGCGCAAATACTTGTTCATCTTTTTTCGGCATTTGTAACGGTTTTGTTAGCCAAAGCCGCCTGGACGTTTGTCCGATCCGAAATCGAATACGGTTCCACGGTTTTTAATAATGTTCCTTCTTGGTATTTCGAAATTATTATGCCTATTGGTTTTGCTTTAATGGCCTTGCGTTTTTTGCTTAATGCCCTGTTTAGCTTTTGCTCGCTGGTTAAGTTTGGAGATATTTCATGATCGTAACGCTGCTTATTATTTTAGGGCTGTTGTTATTAACGGTTTTGGGGGCGCCGTTATTTGTCATCATCTCTTCTGTGGCTCTACTGGCCTTTCATATTGCGCAAATTGATAGCAGCGCGGTTATTATCGAACTTTACCGGCTTACCAGTCAACCCGTTTTTTTAGCCATTCCATTATTTACTTTTGCCGGTTATTTATTGGCCGAAAGCAATACGCCCAAACGTTTATTTAATTTATCGCGTAATATTATCGGCTGGTTACCGGCCGGGCTCGCTTTGGTGGCTTTGGTTTCATTAGCCATTTTTACGGCATTTACCGGTGCTTCGGGCGTAACCATTATTGCCTTAGGCGGATTACTTTACCCCATGATGCTGCAAGAACGGTATCCCGAAAAATTTTCGTTGGGCTTGATTACCGCTTCCGGTAATTTGGGCTTGCTTTTCCCTCCGAGTTTGCCCATAATCCTTTACGGCTTGGTAGCTCAAGTGCCAATTAGTCAATTGTTTTTAGGCGGAATTCTGCCCGGTATTTTAATGGTGGTATTATTATCGATTTATGCCATTTTCTACTATCGTAAACACATTGGCCAAAACGAACGCTTTAAACCCACTTCGCGTCAGCTTTGGCAGGCCGTTAAAGAATCGGCCTGGGAAATTCCGTTGCCGGTGTTGATTATCGGAGGAATTTATGGCGGGCTGTTTACGGCTACCGATGCGGCTGCGGTTACCGCAGTGTATGTTTTGATCATCGAAGTGTTTGTTTACAAAGACATTTCGCTTTTTAAAGATTTGCCGGAGATAATCAAAAAAAGTATGATTATGGTAGGGGGCATTATCGTTATTTTAGCGGCTGCGCTTGGCCTGGCCAATTATCTGATTGACGCACAAATTCCGGCACGCATTTTGTCCGGAATGCAACAGTTTATTAAATCACCTTTGGTTTTTCTGCTGTTCTTGAATATTTTTTTGCTTATCGTTGGTGCGTTAATGGATATTTTTTCTGCTATTATGGTTATTGTGCCTTTGCTTTTACCCATAGCTCATTCGTTTGGAATTAATCCGGTACATTTGGGGATTATCTTTTTGGCCAATTTGGGCATCGGCTATTCCACCCCGCCGATTGGCATGAATTTGTTTATAGCCTCCATACGATTCGACAAATCGGTAACCTTTTTGTATCGTTCCGCTTTACCGTTTTTGTTAATTTTACTTGTCGCATTGGTCATCATTACCTACTTTCCCGAGTTAACCCTTGCTTTTTTGCATTAGACAAATTCCCGAAAATCAAATTTGCTCCTCTAATGGTTTGAAAATTGCATAAAAATTAATGAAACTTTAAAAAATTCCGATCGTAGATGATGTAAGCACTTCTTTGAACACCTCTTGCCTTAATCGCAGAGGTTTCCCTAAACCGGTACGGAAGCGATTTCGTGCCGGTTTTTAATTATAATCAGGAACTAATTAAAAAAGCCTACGTTAACAAAATTAAACGATTCGAGCAACGGTTTGCCTCCGATTCCGAAAAGCGAAAAATATGATAACTTTCTTGTCACAGACGAAAAAAGGAAGCAAATATTGACCACTAAATTAAAAAATAAGAAAAAGTTTCCGATGAAAAAATTATGGCAAACGTCCGGCCCGGCTCCCCGAAAGCCATAATTTCGGATTTAACATTTACATTAAATACACAAGGAGGACAAGATGAATCAAGTTGTTTTATTGATTCAAAAAATTCGGAAATTGCCCTCCTGGTTCAATGGTTTAACAGCCTTATTCCTTTGCTTTTTATTGGGATACATCGATTACGTTTCATCTGCGAATTTATTTGTTTTTTATCTTATTCCCGTAGCATTAGCCGTATTATTAGCCAATATTGAAACCGGTGTCATCGTTTCTGCCGTTTCTTTTGTCCTATATTTCGGTTTGAATTTTTATATTCAACCGGCAAATGTGACCATTTGGAATACGGCAAGTACGGCTGTTCTTTTTGTTGTTTACAGTGGTTTGATGCTGAAAATGCGACAGGTTCTGGACGAGAACAAACATTTGAAAGCAAATGATGAGTTAACGGGGCTACTTAATGCCAAGGCGTTTTTCCGGCGAGCCGAGGAGGAATTGCAAAGAAGTCATCGTTACAAACGACCGGTGACATTAGCTTATCTCGACTGCTCGAAGTTGAAGCGCATTAAAAAAGAACAAAACTTTAGAATGGAGCGCGAAATTCTTTTGAATATTTCGCAGATTATGAAGGAGCATTTGCGTACCACAGATTTGTTCGCTCGCGTGGACGATGAAAGTTTCTTGATTTTGTTGCCGGAAGTAAATGCCAACGGTGCCAAGACGGCTTTGCAAAAAATCCAAAGTTTAATTCGTCTCAAATCCATTGCCGAAAATTGGCCTCTGGAATTTAATATCGGTGCGATTACCTTTAGAGAACCTCCGTTGGATATGGAGTCGATTTTGGATTCTATCAGTTCCATGGTGCACAATCCCGAAGAAGATGCCAGTAATTATTTGCTTCATGAACAGGTTTACAACTAAAACTTTTTACGATACGCCACAGCAAGAAAAAACCGGAAAGTTTCGTGTGCTTTCCGGTTTTTTTATTTGAAAATCGGGAAAGCTAAGTTCTTAACATCATCCTCCGGTTTCCACCTTCATGGTTTGATAGTTAAGTTCGGAGCCCATCATGCTGTGGGGAATCATAAAAACCATCAACATAACAATTGCGGCCAGCAACACCCACCAACGGGCCTTTTCCGGACTGCTTTTAAGTACGCGCCACAGGGCTAACAGCCAAAATATAAAAGCGATTAACGTTTTATTATCGGTCAAATCAAACCCAAAAGGAACGCCCGTCCAATAAGCGCCAAAGGCTAATTTTTGCACAATGGGGCCCATAATCATACCGCCAAAGAAAAGAATAATCACCGTGATAATCGTATATTTTTTTATGTCGGGTCCTTTAAAGGCTGCTTCGATTCCGGCATAATTGGCAAATAACATGCTTAAAAACATCAATAAAATATGCGGTGCCAAAACATAGGGAGGAACAAAGCCTTTAAAGCGAATTACTACGGTTTTCTTTTGCGGAATCGTAATTTCTTTCTGCCCTTTGCGAAGAGTAATAAAATATTCCAGTTTGCCAGCGGGAGGTTGATGGGGAAGTTCCGCCAAAAGTTTTTCGCCCTTTCGTGCCATGGGAAGCACCGTCCAATTTTCGTTTAATTTAAAGCGTTTAAAATGCAGTTGAGCCCGCACGGAAGTATCGGGGATGGTAACGGAAACGATCTGACCGTCTTTGCCCCCGTGGCTGCGGGGCAGGGCGTATTTGATTGTTTCCTGTGCCGAAAGTTGCGCCTTCCCTCTTAAGGGGTGGGTAGGGCCGGTAGCCCGTTGATAAGCCGCGGCAAACAACGTAATCAAAACGGCCAGTAGCCATTTAACCCAAGTTTTATTCATAATAGGCCTCCGTTGTTTAAAAAATTAATGGCATTCAATTAAATTCCATCCTAATTTTGAGTTTACGCATGAAAAATTCCATTTTCAAATGGAATTGCAAAATGAAACGCGATTTAAAAGCAGAAAATTTCGTTAAAACTAAGAAGGGATTACCCATGAAGAAACAAGATTCCGAGCCGGTTTGGTCGTTAATGGGATTGCTCTTTCGCGCCCATCCATGGCATGGGGTCGATATCGGTGACGATGCCCCTGAGATTGTAAATGCCTACATCGAAATGGTACCGACTGATACCGTTAAATACGAACTCGATAAAAAAACCGGCTTGCTAAAAATCGATCGTCCCCAACGGTTTTCTTCCATGCCGCCCATGTTGTACGGTTTTATTCCGCAAACGTATTCCGATAAACGCAGCGCCGAATATTGCAACAAAAAAACCGGACGTACGGATATTATCGGTGACGGAGATCCCGTGGATATTTGTATTTTAACCGAACGCCCTATTTCCAAAAGCAATATTTTGGTGCCTGCCGTGGTTATTGGCGGATTGCGCATGATCGATAACAATGAAGCCGATGATAAAATTGTAGCCTATCTAAAAAACGATGCCTTGTTCCGCAAATGGGAAGATATTACCGATGTACCGGATGAATTGATCGAACGTTTGAAACACTATTTTTTAACCTATAAAGATATTCCGGGAAGCGAAAAACATCGCACGGAAATTACAGGCATTTACAATAAAGAAGAAGCCTACGAAGTCATTCGTCGCGGGCGTAAAGATTATGATGAAAAGTTTGCCGGTATCGAAGAACTTTTAAACGACGCGTTGCGCAAAATGCATTAATGCCCAATTGCCTTCGGAAAAAAGCATCTGGGCGATTCGCTCTGCCGATTAAATATTTCGAAACGATTTTAGGGTGTTAATGTAAATAACATACTGTTCGTAATTTAAATTACGCATTTGTTCCTGAAGCAAAGTAAAAGAGGCCCCGGGCCGGTTGGGATAAGCGCGCAAACGCTCGCTTTCGGCCAAAAACAAAAGGGCGCTAAACCGTAATGTTTTGCATATTAAATCGTTGGGCTTTGCGGATAACTGTTGCTCTTTGTTTTTAAGGAATATTTCAAACGATTGCCGGTTCCCTCCGATGTAGGTTTGTCCGTCTCTCCAAAGCTCAAATGCCCATCGCGCTCGCGCTTTATTTTCATCTGAAAATTTATGCCGTAATGCCTCCAGTTTACGGCGGAACGTTTTGGGTTTTAGATATTTCTCTTTGAGCGAAAAAGGATCGGCGAATACGGCAAAGGTGTAAAATTCCATAGCCGCATGGATTTCTTTTCGCTGCCAATGAACATAGGCCTGTAATTCTCTTAAATACGGATGTTCGCCGTAATGACCAAAATAATTTTCCAGCGAATTTCCGGCTGCTTCAAGATCGTTTTGCCGAATAAAAATTTCTGCTGGATGTAAGTCCTCGGCAATAAAATCAAACGCATTTTTATGCAAACGTTCGTAAAGCATTTTACAGATTCCGCGCTTTAAATGAAACATATCCTTTTGCAAAGGCTGTAATTGTTGCATACGATCTGCCGTTTGATACAACCAAGCCAAATAAGACGGTTCGAGCCGGTTCTTAAGCTGGTCTTGTAACCAATTTAATGATTCGGCCCTTTGATCCAAATCCGAAGGCGGATTAAATGCTTGCCCCCATTTTTTCAAATTTTCAATTGCAGCCTTCAAATTAAAATCTTCCAAATTCTGATAATATTTATTACGATTCAAATTATCTTCACTAAACAGACTCAGTTGTCCATTCATAATTTAACGAAATCTCCTTTCTTTTTTATCGCCAGTTTGCTCTGGTGGCACAAATTCCCATTATTTTAAAAATAGCGGAAAAATCTGCACTTATTGTGCTTTTCGTAACCAACATGGGCATGTGCATTAATTTTTTACCGCAATTTTCAGAAGACCTATAAAATAATTTATTTATGCAAAAGTTTCAATTTCGTTATACATTTTAGCGGTTGGCGATTGTTGGTATTTCGGATGTATTTTTACCAAAAAGATGTAAAAAAATTTTTGTATTTTAAGCACAATAAAGGTTAAATTTGTTTAACAAATGTTGTATCAGTATGCATGCAGAATCATCAAACAAAGAAGAGCAATTGTCGGGGTAAAGTCATGGTGCGTTGCCAAACAAACAGGAGCGGTAGCAACGTAGTTTACCCTAAAGTGTTGAAGAGATAAGGAGAATGAAATGGAAAATAAGATAACGCGCGAGGATGTTCTTAAAGCAATTGAACATGTGGAACACCCGGAAATTGCGGCGACATTATTCGATTTGGGAATGATTTTGGATGTTGCGGTGCACGGAAGCCAGGTTAATGTAGCTATGGCATTGCCTTTGCTAGGCATTCCCGAGGCCGTGCGCGCTGCCTTGGTCGAAAGCATACGCAAACCGATTGAGGCTCTTGGCTTGTCGCTGTATGTTGATTATTTTGAAATGACTCCGGAAGTGCGTGAACGTTTTTTTGCCATTTCCAAAGCCAACTGGAAAGGAGCCATCTAATTTTTATGGTTTTTGGCGATTAACTTAAATATCAGGAAAAAATGATGATCAAGGTACAAATAAACCATTTGGGATTGCTGAATTACTCGGAAAACAAGGCAAAAAAATTTTATGCGGATATTTTGGGATTTAAAGAGCAATATCGTTTTTCGCTTTCGGCAAACGAGGCTCGGTCAATTTTCGGGATTCCGCAAGACATTCAGGTTTTGGTGTTGGCCGGAGAGCAAATCAAACTGGAAATTTTCATTGTTCCAAAAGGCGTGGAATTTAATCCGGCGGTGAATCATGTTTGCTTGACTATTGCCGACCGCTCGGCCATTGCGGAACAATGCCGAAAGAGCGGGTTTACTGTTTTGGAATTAGAACGCAATGGCAAACGCCTGATTTTTGTTAAAGATGAAGCAGGCAATATTTTTGAATTAAAAGAAATCGAGTCAAAAAATTAAGTTGGAGATCGGTTAAAAATAAACGGATGAAATTTAAGGATTGTAGTCATGAGCCGTATTAAACTGATTTTATATCCGGATGCCGTCTTACGGCAAAAGGCCCTACCCGTTAAGAATGTGGATGGCAAGGTATACGACCTGATTACGGCCATGAAAAAGATTATGTACGAAAACCGGGGCATAGGTCTTGCCGCGCCGCAGGTCGGCTATTTACAGCGTATTATCATTGCGGATGTGGAGGGGCATTTTTTGGCTCTCATCAATCCCGAAGTTATTCAGGGTACAGGTAAAGAAAAGCAGGAGGAGGGCTGCCTTAGTTTGCCCGATATTCGTGTAAATGTTAGCCGTAACAGCGGTATTTTGGTGCGTGGGTTGGATATTAACGGCAACGAGCGGCAATTGGAATTACACGGTTTGATGGCGCGGGTAGTTCAGCATGAAACGGACCATTTGAACGGTCGCCTGATTATTGATTATGCGACTACTCCGGAACGTATCAAATTGGCCGATGCTCTGGCAAAATTGGAAAAAAAGTATCCGTTCACATCGCTGTAGGCGATTTGGCTAAACGATAAGCGAGAAAAGAGTAAAGCAATGATTGAGCAAGCAGCGGAAGTAATTCGTCAGGCAAAATACGTCGTAGCGTTTACCGGTGCCGGGCTTTCCCGCGAGAGTGGTTTACCGTTATTTAGCGAATGGCCGGAATTTGATCCCCGAATTCTGGAAATTAATTTTTTTACCGAACATTACGCTCACGCTTGGAAGCATATTAAGGGTTGGTTTTACGACTTTTACGAAAAAGCAAAACCTGGCGAGGGACATATTGCTCTTAAGCAAATGGAGAATAAGCAATGGATTCGTAGTATTGTGACCTTGAATATCGACGGCCTGCATCAAAAGGCGGGTAGTAAAAAGGTTGTGGAAATTTGCGGTAATATCAGAGAATTGGAATGTTTGCAGTGCGGGCAAAAAATTAACGCCGCACAAATTGGAAGGGAACCATGGCCGCCTGCATGTCCGGTTTGCGGCGGAATGATAAAACCGCATATTTTATTTTTCGGTGAAAATGTACCACAACCGGAATACAAACTGGGCTTAAAAGAGGCTAACCGCGCCAAGGTTTTGCTGGTGGTGGGCGTTTCTGGCCAAATGATGCCTGCCGGTGTGATTCCCATGTTTGCCAAACAAAGACACCAAACAAAAATTATCGAAATTAACATTCAACCTACGCATTACACGCAAACAGTTACGGATATTTTTATTCACAAGTCGGCCTCTGAAGCACTTGAAGAATTGCGGCGGGCTTTAGGCTAAAAAACCTGTTTTTTCAGGAAGTTTGAAATAGGTCGCGCAAACGTATTCGTTTTAGATTACCATTACGCAATTGCATTTGAATATCGGCTAATTTTTGTTCAAACGGTCCAATATCCCAACATTGGTCGTCCGGCAAGAGCTCTACCGGGGTGCCGCTGGCATTGAGCGGACAAATATCTCGGAATTCTACCATGTGTCCGTCCGCTTCATATTCAATCCAGCGCAACGGCAGGCCCTGCGTACGACACACATAAGGGCGATGTTCGTAAATACGGCATAATCCTTTTTCGTCCAAAAAGGCACAGGCACCTTTGGCGTGTGGTTGTTGCTTTAAAACATCGGGATAGTAATAGCGGATGTATTCGGCCTCGGCTTCGTAAACGGTTATGTTGTCAATACAGCATTCATGGCAACCCGCTTTACATTGCATACGTTCTGCATTGCGTTTTTCGACTCGACCGATTTCTGTGTCGAGTTCGCTGTAAAAGCGATCCATTAGGGCAATGAAGTTTTCCATGATGCTTTTCCCCCGGCTTGTAAATTCGATTTAAATTTAAGAAAAAATGGACCCCATTGCTTATAAACATGGATGCGCAAGAGTAAAATTTGCCATGAGGTGTTTTGAGCAATGAAACATACCTGGCAAGGCGTTTTGCTTTAATTACTTTTGGGATTTCATTTCGCTTTCTCTCCTACCAAGGCGGCGTGCTACTTGCGGATCGATGCGTCCGATCCAGCCGTCACGACTTTCGGTGCGCATATCCAATCCCTTGGTAAACGGTTTGATATCCAATATCGGTGTGCCGTCGAGCATATCAAGATCGTTCACATAAACCCGGTTTTCTTCCACTTTTTCGATACGAACAAGGCTTAATCCGATGGGATTCGGTCGCTCTGGAGCCCGTGTGGTAAAAATACCGCGTTCGGTGGTGTGAAAAAACGGTGTCAGTTTTAATTTAAACGCGCGTGCCTGATGAAAATGAAAAATCACGAAAATGTGCGAAAACAATTCCAAATCCTGCAAGCCTTCGGCGAATTCGGGAAAAATTTCCAGATAACCACGAAAGCCGTCCGCATAAATCGGCTGGATAGGAGTTTTGCCGCGCTCATGGTGCGGACTGTGTACCACGCCGATCGGGTGGTAGATGATTGTATTTTTATCTGATTTTTGTTCCATACGCTTTATTCCGCTAAAAATTCAGCAATTGCTTGTCCTACTTTTTTAAGATTGCAACCTATGCCCAAATGGCCGCAAGGGCTGTCCAATATCAGTGTTTTGGCAGATAAATAGCGCGCAAACGTAAGCGCGTTTAAAGGATTAACCATGTGATCGGTACTCACCTGAATGATAAACACCTTTGCTTTTACACGTTGCGCCGCTTTTTGCAAATTTCCGCCATACGGCTTGCTTACGTCATGACTTAGCATGGCCCGTACCTGCGCGGCAAAGTTATCGTTGGTAAATACGCAGGGTTCGCCCGCAAAAAAGCGATTAAATACGGAATCCATTTCCTGCGGGCGGTAATGGGTTGCAATCCACCGGGGTGTACGTACAAGAAGATGCGTAAACGCATTAAGCATTCCACGAATTGAATCGCTTGGAATATGGTACCGTTTACCGATTTTAATCATATTAAGCACCTGTCGCCATTCCAGAATATCGTAGCTACCGAATTTGGGGGTACCCACATAAGGTATCGCCTTATCCATAAAGTTGGGGTAGCGCACCATCCATTCGAACGTTTGCATACCGCCCATGGAACCACCGATTACGGCAAACAAGTGGTTAATATGTAAATGATGCACCAGCAGTTTGTATTGTGAGCGTACCATATCGGCAATGGTAAACCGAGGAAAATTTTCGCCCGGTTGGCCAGCGCTGTTAGATGGTGAAGAGGAAATACCGTTACCCAGAGCATCTACGGCGATGATAAAATATTTGCTACTGTCAATTAATTTATCCGGTCCGATTAAACGTCCCAAATGTTCGCTTTGGCCTCCGAACCAGGTTGGGAATAGAATGGCATTATTTTTTTGCGCATTTAGTGTGCCATAAGTACGGTAGCCAATGCGGCATTGTTGAATGGTTTGACCGTTTAGCAGGCGGAAATTACCCAAATCGGCAAATTGTTGATTTCCTGCAAAGGCAAGCGAACCCCATAGCAATAAAAGCACAATTCGGGCAAGGCGGTTGGGTCCGTGCATATTTTCTAAAATCCGCACAGGCTGTTTGTTGCGTGTGAATCTTAAAAAGATATTCTGATGTTTTAATATGCGCATTAACGATTTCTCCCGTGTATCGTTGGTAAAATTGCAACGCTTAATTTAATAAAGAATGGATTACAAACAAATGGCCGTGTAAAATTGGTAAGTGCCGCCTATGAATTGGTAAACTGAGATGTTTTATTAAAGATAAAACGTATTTTGCGTAACAGTTCGGTAAGTTTAAAAGGCTTTTGTAAAAAGTCCACGGCATCTAATTCATCAAAACCCATAACGCTGGTATCGGTATAGCCGGACATAAATATGAATTTACAATTGGGGTTGGTTTCCAAAATTTTTTCCCGAAATTTTTTTCCGTCCATTTGTGGCATAACCACATCGGAAATAATAAGGTCGATTTGTTGGGAGTTTAGAGAATATATTTCCAGCGCTTCACTGCCATTAATGGCTTCGATGATATGATACCCGTGATTGGCTAACGTTTCTACCACTACCTGCCTTACGGTTTCGTCGTCTTCGACAACCAAAATTGTTTCGCTGCCTTTTAATTCATTAAGCAAAAAGGTACCTTCGTCTTCGCCGAGCAATTCATTTTGTGTTTCGGCCGATTTGGGGAAATAAAGGAAAAAAGTGGTTCCCTGGCCTTCCTGACTGCGTACCGAAATATGACCGTTAGCCTGTTTGATAATTCCGTAAACAGTGGCTAAGCCCAATCCCGTTCCCGAACCTTTTTCTTTGGTGGTGAAAAACGGTTCGAAGATATGTTCCAACACCTCTTCGTTCATGCCATGTCCGGTATCCATAATGGAAAGCAGCACATAATCGCCCGGTTTGGCTTCCGGGTGTCTTTCGCAATATTCCTGATCCAGATACACATTACGCGTTTCAATAAACAGTTTCCCGCCGCCTGGCATGGCGTCTTTGGCATTAACGATCATATTCATGATAATCTGTTCGATTTTGCTTTCGTCAAATTTAATAAGATCAAGATTCGAAGACAGGCGGGTAATAATTTCGATATGTTCGCCAATAATACGCTGTATCATAGAAATCATATTGGAAATGACATCGTTCAGATTAATGGTTTTGGTCTGAAAAACCTGCTTGCGGCTAAAGGACAACAGTTGTTTGGTTAAGTGCGAAGCGCGTTCGCCGGCGCGACGAATATGGGTTATATATTTTAACAGCGGATTATCCGGATCCATTTTGCGAAGCAGCATATCGCTGTAACCGTTAATAACCGTTAAAATGTTATTGAAGTCGTGGGCAATGCCACCGGCCAGCATACCGATGGCTTCCATTTTTTGAGACTGTAAAAATTGTTCTTCCAGCTTCTTCTTTTCGGTGACATCGATTTGCATGCCCCACATCCAGTACAGTTTGCCGTTTTGAATGTGGCCCACAAAAGAGTTGTTAAAATAATGCAGCTCGCCATTTGCGCTTTTTTCCACGGTTTCCATTAAATCGGCTTTAAAATCGTTTTTTACGAATTCCATAATGCGCTTGATGCTTATTTGGGGATCGGTGTTGAACATTTCCGGAGTTTTACCGATAATATCCTGCGCCTCGGGAATTTTGTACATATTCAAAAAAGCCTGATTACACTCGCTGATAATGCCGGTTTGTAAAATTTTTCGCGCAATTTCTTCCGCAGGCAAATCGATTGGAATGGGCTGCGGAAATTCCATTCGCCAAATACCTACCAGAGTGTTTTTGAAAAAATTTTCAAATTGGATATTGCGGTTTTTAAGCTCTTCGCGGATGGCATAAAATTCGGATAGATCGTGAATAATGGCCTGAACGTAGTATTTGCCTTGCAAATGCAGTGGGGTAAGGCAAACTTCGCCGATTAGCGTTTGGCCGCTGTGGTTAATAAACCGGCACTGAAAACATTTGCGGCCTCCGGTTAGGGCAATTTGGATGTAATCTTTCAGTTTTGCCTTTACTTCATCTGCGGCAGGAACGACCTGTGTGCAAAAGCGATCAAAATCATGTCCGATAATTTCGTCTTTGGACAGCCCGACAAAAGCTTCCATGGCAGGATTGCAGTCCAAAATTTTTGTTTTGTCCATTAACAGAACGGCATTTTTGGCATTTTCAAACAGGGCTTTATATTTTTCGTGCGAATTGCGCAGCTTCTCTTCCATTTGCTTGCGTTGCGAAATGTCTTCTACAATGGACAGGACTACCCGTTGCTCCTCGATAAAAAAGGTATGGGCATCTATGCTTACCGGAATAATGCGCCCGTCTTTGGTTACGTTTTCCAGCTCGATATTAAGTTGCCCTTTGGTTATTAGCTCTTTTAGCAAAGCCTGCGTTTTTATTTTGGAGTCTTTCGCTTTTAAATCGACAAACGTTAGCCCTTTTAATTCTTCCAGTGAATATCCGGTCATTTCGCAAGCCGCCTTATTGGCTAAAATACACACACCTGGAGTTAAATCGGGTTTAACTTCCCACAAAAAAATGGGCTTATTGGCTTTGTTGAATACTTCAAAAAAGAGATGAGGATATTGCAAAACTACCGATTCACCTTTAAAACGACGTTTATGTTCCGGCACATATAAACGTAAATTTGTCGAATAGGCTTTTGGGTTTACCGGAAAAATGTCCGTTTCTTCCGGAACGGCTTTGCGAAATTCGAGCGCATTGCCTTCCGAATAGGGGGCATTGGTAAGTTGGCCAAACAGATTGTTCAGATAATCATAAAATTGCGGAATAAAGGATCTGATGGAATTCAGATAAACGCGATGGCTACCGTTAAGCAAAAAATCCTTGCCCTGATAAATGGGTTTAAAACGATTGTTTTGCACGATGACAAAGGCTACAAAATTGGTCTCGAAATCGCGATCAATAAGAATTTCTCGATCGTCAAGACCGATACGGAGCAGGCCGGTAAAGGTGCGGTTCTTTTCCGGATCGCCGCGAAAAATTTCTTTTTGCCACTCGTTAAATCCGAACAGAATGCCATGAATGGTTTTGTACAAAAAAAGTTTGTTTTCATGACTGACGAAGGCTGGAATCGGTTTGCCTAAATTTTCAAGAGGGATGCGTTTGGTTTGATCGATGCCTTTAAAGCCCGAAAGTTCAACGTAACGAATGACCATTTTAACATGCCTCCTTCAAAAATAAAGAGACACTGTCCGGCATCGGGCATGGGGTACAAAAAAGATGCAAAACAAACGATCCTTCGTTTATTAAATGCTCAATTAAAATAAGGACAGATATCTACATTCTTATAGATACCTTATCGATCAATTATGGAATAATATAAGAATTTATTGAAAACATTTCTAATTAAAATTAAAGGCTAAATTACTGATTTGTAATTATTTTTGCCTTGAATTTAGGAATGATTTAATTTCTTTCGTATTTATCAATATTCAACGGGTGACCTTATGAAGTTTAAAAAGAAAGAATTTTTTTATCTTTCCAACCTATTAAGCATTTCGCGATTGTTTTTTATGATTCCCATTATTTATTTAATTCGCCTTAATACGGCTCAGGCAAATATGTGGGTCATCGTTTTGGCTGTTGTGGGGGCTTCGACTGATTTTCTGGACGGATATGTTAGTCGTAAACGGCATCAGGTAACGGATTTGGGCAAGATACTCGATCCGTTAGCCGATAAAATTTGTCTTGGTCTCGGACTCATTATTTTAATTTTGTATCGCGGATTTCCTGTGCCTTTGGCTATTTTTCTCATCTACCGCGATTTGATGATTATCATCATGGGCGGGCTTATCTTCAAAAAGCTGGGGCATCCCACGCCATCTAATTTTTGGGGTAAATTAAACACCACGGTTATTGCGGTTACCGGAATCTTGTTTTTAATTAATCTTCCCGTACCTCTTTTAAACGGGTTTATTTTGCTAAGTTATTTTACGATTCTGGCCTCCGGGGTGGTGTACGCAAAGCTCGGACAAAGCCTTCTTTGTCCTACCTTAAAAAGCAAAGTGATTTATTGGATAATTTTGACCGTGCCCACGGTATTCGTTGTTTTATGGGCACTTAATTTTAATTTTATTTTAACGTGATGAATACAAAAAAACCATTGATCATTGCGCATCGAGGTGCTCATAAATTGGCACCTGAAAATACGATTGCAGCGGCCAGGCTGGCTTTGCAAAATGGTGCTTCTGCATTAGAAGTGGATGTGCGTCTATGCGCTTCGGGCGAAATTGTTTTATTTCATGACAATTTTTTATGGCATCATTTTCACCGTTTAAAACCAGTAATTTTTACCAGCATTCAGGAATTAAAAAAACTACGTTTTGCAAACACGGAGCAAATGACTAACGATTTTGTGTGCACATTGGACGAATTTCTTGAGGCGTTTAAAGGTACGGTTCCCTTGAATTTGGATGTTAAAACATTTATGACCGATTATTTTACATTAGCCGATACACTGGTAAAAACCGTAAAGCGGCATCAGGTGCTGGATCAGGTTTGGTTTTCTGCTTTTAATCCGTTGTTTTTAATTATTCTCAAACGGAAATATCCCGAAGTACGGGTGGGCTATTTATTCCGTAATATGCCTTGGTTGCACCGCGAATTGGATTTGTTGATTAAAGCCGAAGCCTGGCATCCGCATTATCATCTGGTCAATGAAAAATTTTTAAAAAAAGCGCGTAAACTGGGTAAAGAAGTGTATGTTTGGACGATTAGCGACGAGGTAATGTACCGAAAAATGCTCGGCTATCCCTTTAACGGGATTATTACGGATATTTTGTTGAACTCGGACGTTTAAAAATAAAAATTGTTTTTTTTTTTGATATAGGTTTTAAAAGGAATTCTTTTGCAGCAACCAATGCGGTAAGGGGAGAAAAGCTTTTTGCCGTAATTCAAATCAAGATAGACCGTTACCAATGTTAAACATAAAAAACTGGAATTCGCGCGTAAGATTGGAATTCAGCATTGTATTGGTATTAATCGGTTTGATTATTGCCTTTTGGTCGCTACCGCAAATCGGTTCCATGGCCATTAAACTGCCGCCCGTACCCAGCCATCGCATTCAAATGATTCAAATTCCGCGCACAATTCAACATGTAAGACAACAAGCCCCGCCGCCGGTTCGCCCTTCAGTTCCGGTGCCCAGCGACGATATTGAAATGCTGGATGAAATTCCCCTGAAATCTTCTTCCTCAATCATATCGGCCAAAGGGGAAATTAGCCCCAACGCTCCGTTAAGCGAGGATGACCTGCCTTACATTCCGCGGCAAATTATCGAAGTTTTGCCCAAGGTAAGCGATTTAAAAGTCCATGGCCAGGTAACCCTAAGGCTTTTAATCGATACCAGCGGTAAAATGAAGGATTACAAAGTTCTTTCTAATAGTACGGGGAATCCGCTTTGTTTGCAACGTGTTATTGCCGCGGCGCGAAAATCGCGTTGGGAAGTTATCCGTTTAAATGAGAATAAAGTGGAGTATTGGCTGACCAAACAATACAAATTCGGCGAATAAGTAAATGCCCCTTTCGCTCGCATTTTCTTTTTGCATCGCCATTGAATCTAATAGAAAAAAGTCATAGATTTTTATCCCTAACGGATAATTTTAAAATAATCGGCAAAAGCAGATTGTTTTAAAATTTGTCCCACATTAAAACCCGGTTTTTAAATCAATTTTCAGGATGAGGATGAAAGAAAAAACGGTTATTACCTACGGCACTTTTGATTTGTTTCATGTAGGGCATGTGCGTTTGTTAAAGAGAGCTCGCGAATTAGGCGATCGTCTGATTGTTGGCGTGTCGACCGATACGTTTAATGCCATAAAAGGGAAAAAAACAATTATCCCCTATGCGCAACGGGCGGAAATTGTGCAGAGCATCCGTTATGTAGATGTGGTGATTCCTGAAAAAAGCTGGCAGCAAAAAGTCGAGGATATTCAAAAATTTAATGTTGATGTGCTGGTGATGGGGGAAGACTGGAAGGGGAAATTCGATGATTTGCAAAAATACTGTCAGGTAATTTATTTGCCTCGAACGCGCGATATTTCTTCCAGTCAGTTAAAAAAATCGTTGAAAAGCCTGCTGCAAATTTCGCCTGCCAAATTACGCGAAGCCATCGATGTACTTGAGCAAATATTAAACGATTTGGAATAAGAATGGCGCGCGGATTTTTAAAATCGCATAAAATACGGGCCTTTTTGTTTTATCCCTTGTATTTTCTTTCTAAATTCTGGGCGCGCGATCACACTCTTTGGTTGTTTGGCCCCATGAATAACGCTTTTTTGGATAATGCCAAGTATTTGTTTTTGTATGTGCTGCATAATCATCCTGAAATTAACGCCTATTTGCTATCGGATAAGCCCGAATTAATTCGAAATCTTAAAGAGCAAAAGCTACCCGTACTTTACAAATGGAGTTTCAAAGGATTGCTTTACGGATTAAGGGCGCGATATTACATTATCAGCGCCTATGCGGATGATATTAATTTTTGGACTTCGGGTGGCGCGGTGGTCTTTAATTTGTGGCATGGTATTCCCTTGAAAAAAATTGAATTCGATATTAATAGCGGATCTTTGGCCAAACGGTACCTAAAAAAGCCGTTGTCTTTGCGTTTGTTTAAACCGTATTTTTATCGCAGACCCGATTTTGTGCTTTCCACTTCGCCAGAGGTAAGCCGTATTTTTGCCGGCGCTTTTCGCATTAAGCCGGAGCAATGCCCTCCGTTGGGATATCCGCGTACAGATATTTTTTTCTGGGAGAAAAAACGTATATTACAACACATTCGGCAACGGGAACCCCAATACTTAAAAAGTTTGACGGAAACGGCGGCCTCGTTTAACCATGTTTTGCTTTACATGCCTACCTGGCGCGACGACCGTTCCGATTTTTTACAGAAGGCATTTCCCGATTTGCCCGGATTGAATAAAGTTTTGGCCGAACAAAATGCCCTTTTACTTATTAAATTGCATCCGAACGATGCGAGTTTGCAAACGTTTCGGGATTTGAGCCACATCCGCTCTTTGCCCGCCAAACTTGATGTGTATCCGTTTTTACCGTTTACCTCGGCCCTTATTACGGATTATTCTTCTATTTATTTTGATTATTTGTTACTGCGCAAACCGATTATTTTTTATCCCTTCGATTTACAGGAATACATTCAATTGAGGGCATTGTATTTTGATTACGATCAGGCTGTTGGGGCCCCTGTTGTCAAGTCGTTTGAACAGTTGCTTGCGGTTTTGGCCGATTTGCAAAATTTGCATGTTGCTGCAAAACAGGAAAAACTGTTGCAGCGATTTTGGTATTATAAGGATGGTGGTAGCAGCAAAAGAATTGTACGCTTTTTAAAAGAACACGCCGGGAAAATTGAAAAATAGAATCCGAGAAATTTTACTCGATATTTAACCATAAAGTCTGTTTGTATTCGAACGCTAAATCTGCTAAATTCAGTTTTTAAATTATGTTAACCAAGGGAGGGTTCCCGTGCGGCCCGTTTCGGTAATTATCAGTGTTTTTAACAGGCTTGATTATTTGGAGAAGGCTCTGCTTTCCGTTAGTTATCAATCCTTAATTCCGGACGAGGTGGTTATTTGCGATGATGGCTCCGAGGAACCGATAGTCGATTTTGTTAAAAACAGAGCTTCCGAGTTTCCTTTTAAACTAAAATTGGTTCGCCAAAGCGACAAAGGGTTCCGGCTGGCGCGATGTAAAAACAACGGAATTCGGGCGGCCCGAAACGATTTCCTTGTTTTTTGGGATCAGGACGTGGTAGGAACTCATGATTATCTGCAAACTTATTTCGAAAATCGGCGCCCCGGGTTTTTTATCGTATCGTATCCGGTGCGCCTTACGCCATACCAAACCGGCCAAATTACGGCAGAAGACATTAAAAAGGGGACTTTTGACCATTTGATAACCAAAGCGCAAATTGAAAAAATTCATCGGCAGTTTCGAAAGGACCGGTTTTATTTTTATTTGCGCAAATTGGTTTTGCCTAAAGACACCCGCCCGAAATTGCGAGGCGGTGTATTTGCCGCATTTAAAGACGATTTGTTAAAGGTTAATGGCTTCGATGAAAATTACCGCGGGTGGGGCAATGAAGATGATGATCTGGGACGTCGGCTCTATGCCGCCGGAGTAGTCGGGTTCAATCCGTTTTACGACCAGTTCCCGTTGCATTTGTATCACGCTCCGCATCATGTAAACGGTAAACGCACCAATCAGGAATATTATGGAAAGCGCAAAAAGGAAATTGCTTCAGGCCATTATCGGGCGGAATTCGGAATTGACCGTTCACGGGATGACGATCCGGTTGAAATATTGGAATTTTGAGCATGGAAAAACTTTCTGCGGTAATTATTACCCTAAATGAAGCGGATAATATTGAGCGCTGTTTGCGTTCGCTTGATTGGGCTGACGAAATTTTAGTCGTTGACTCCGGATCCGAAGATGATACGCTAAAAATTTGTACCCAGTACGGCGTACGTATTGTGCAAACCAATTGGTTGGGATTTGGTCGTACCAAGCAATTCGCCGTCGGGCAGGCAACGCACGATTGGATATTGTCCGTTGATGCCGACGAAGAAGTTACCCCGGCTCTCCGTAAGCGTATTCGGCGTATTTTGCAAAACCCGAATGCCCAAACGGCTTATCGCATAAAACGACAATCGTTTTATTTGGGTAAGGCCATTAAGCATTCCGGCTGGCAAAACGATTTTCCGCTGCGTCTGTTTAACCGGCATTACGGTAATTTTAACGAGAAGTCGGTCCATGAGTCGGTTCAATTTAACGGACGGGTAGAGCGCCTGTACGAACGTTTGAACCACTACACCTATCCGACAGTATCATCGCATATTCGAAAAATGAATCGTTACACTACCCTTAGTGCCAAAGAAAGCCCCAAAGAAGCCACTATTTTAGGTAGTTTATTAAGTGCGGTTTTTAAATTCATTAAGATGTATGTCTTAAAAGCCGGTTTTTTGGACGGACGCGTGGGATTTGTACTGTGCTTTAATTCGGCGTTTGGCATTTACTTAAAGTACATCAAACTATGGGAAAAGAGACTGAGATAAAAATACTGCATTTGGAAACCGTGCGGGAATGGCGTGGCGGACAACAGCAAATTGCCTATTTGGTAAAAGGACTGTTACGCAACAATATTCAAACCGTACTGGCTTGCCATCCCCGTTCCGAAATTATGGCCCGCTTTAAACGTAATCGGTGGCCCGTTTTTCCGGTGAAAATGGAGCACGGCCTTGATATTAAGGCTGCCCGTCAAATTGCCCGTTATATTAAAGAGAACGGCTTTTCCATTATTCACGCCCATTCGTCACACGCTCTTTCTTTGGCCCTTTTGGTTAAAACAATGCATCGGCCTGTTAAATTGATCGCATCCCGCAGAGTCGATTTTTCGGTTAAAAAACCGATTGTTGGTTCGGTAAAATACAATAATCCGCTCATCGACCGGATTGTTTGCATTTCGGATAATATCGCCCGCGTGTTAATGCAAGACGGAATTAAAAAACAAAAATTAACGGTAATTCATAGCGGCATTGACATGCAGCGCTTCAAAAAATCGTCATCCGTTAGTTTAAGAGACGAATTGGGCATTCCGGCCGATCATTTGATTGTGGGAACCGTGGCCGCTTTGGTAGGTCATAAGGACTACCCAACGCTTTTAAAAGCAGCGCGGTTAGTGTGCCAAAATTATTCCGCCGTAACGTTTGTGGCGGTAGGCGAGGGTAACGACCGTAGCGAACTGGAAACATTGCGCGCCAAATTGGGACTGAAAGAGTGCTTCCGCTTTACAGGCTTTCGTTCCGATTTGGAACGTTTTTATCATCTGTTCGATGTTTTTGTTTTGGCTTCGTATAAAGAAGGATTGGGAACTTCGGTACTGGATGCGTTAGCGCAAGGTGTGCCCGTTGTGGCCACCCGTGCAGGGGGCATTCCGGAAATGATTGTTCATGGTCAAAACGGAATGCTTGTTCCGCCACGTAACCCTGAACAATTGGCGGTTGCCATCGAACGTTTGTTGCACGATGCCGATTTTAGAAAACGTTTGGCACTTCGGGCTCGGTTAAGCGTAGAAAAATTTGATTACCAAAACATGGTTCAAAAACATATTGCCTTGTATCGGAATTTGTTGACTTAATGGTTAAACTTTTCGCCACCGTTTACAAGGCTTTCTACGGCGGAGATGATTTCCGGAGCGTAACACCAAGGGAACATTTTCATCGAAATGAGTAGAAGATATAAAGGCATGGATGTTGTAAAGGCATGAAAAACGAAACAGAAGGAGGATCGTGACATGAAGTTCGAAATGATTAAGCGGGATGTGGCTTTGGATACGGAAACAGAGAAAATTATTGCCAGAAAAATCGAAAAAATCGAACGATTGTTGGAAAATTTTAATGAAGACTTGTTTTTCCTGCGCATTAATTTCCATCAAATCAAAAAACGCAAACGGTACAATATCCGTTTGATGTTACAGGTAGTGGGACGTTATTTGCGTGTCAAAAAAGAAGGGCCCGATTTAACCGCCGTAACCAACGAAGCTTTTGACGCTTTGATTCGCGAAATTAAAAAATTCAAAGAATTTCTGAGAAACGAACCCGAATTCAGGCGGAAAATTCGTCCGACCTACAAAGAAAAAATCAACAAGGCGCAACTTAAACAAGAAGTACAGGAAGCCTTTGAAAAGTATGTTGAAGAAACCATGCCCAGATTGTACAGCTTTACTTTAAAAGAAATCCGTAACCGCGTGTATCAGGGGCAGTTGAAACCCGGTGATATTCAGGTTAAGGATGTCTTGGACGAAGCTATTGTGCAGGTTTCGGACGCTATCAAGGATTCTACGGAATTTAAAGAAAAAGAAATACGAAAAGAATTGTATCGCCATATTATTCGTATTATTAACAAATGGACTCAGGAACGACGCAATCAATTGAGTGTGCTGGACAAAACCATTCCGCCCGAGGAAATTGACACGGAATTGTACGAGTTTTACCAGCCGGATGACATCGTGCATGTGGAAGACATTATTCCCGATACCGTAGAAACCCCGGAAGAAGAAGTAGAAGACGAAGAAATGCAAAAAGCCATCGATCAAATGATTTCCATGATGCCGGACAAATGGCGGCAGGCTTTCCGTTTGATCGAACTGGAAGGTTTCTCGCCGGAAGAGGTAGCCATGATTCAGGATCGCTCTGTGGAAGAAGTCAAAAAAGAGGTGGAAA
>Ga0256914_1000147_pt1 | contig 66785 bp, 84 predicted proteins | sample HulkmetaG_FD_191571 | JGI IMG/M metagenome (GOLD analysis project Ga0256914, IMG submission 191571) | Hydrothermal chimney microbial communities from Main Endeavour vent field at the Juan de Fuca Ridge, Pacific Ocean - Hulk | ecosystem: Environmental > Aquatic > Marine > Hydrothermal vents ...
GCTGTGCAACACCCGCATCCAGGGCTCCGCCGCCGACCTCATGAAGTGGACCCTCCGGCGGCTGTTCGAGGAGGCTCCCGAGTGGGTGGAGGTCGTCACCACCACCCACGACAGCTTCATGCTCCAGGTCCCGGAGGAGCGGGGCGAGGAGGGGGCCGCCTGGCTGAAGGAGAAGATGGAAGCGCCGATCCCCTGGCTGGGCAACCGGCGCTTCCGTGCCGAGGTCAGGACCGGCCGGACCTGGGCGGACGTCTAGTCCCCGGGCGGCCCTTCCACCTCGAACCGGTTCATCGTCCGGCTGAACCGCTCCCGGGCCTTCTCCAGGAGCGCCTGCGGGTCGTCGGACCTCATCAGCTCGTCCGCCAGCACCCGCCCGCCGTACACCTGGCTGATCATGTTGGCCCACGCCTCCTTCTCGGCCCGTTCCATCCACGGCTCGGCGTGCCCGCCCATCAGGGCCCGCCCGGACCGCAGGGCCACCCAGCGGTAGAAGTAGTCGAGGGCCGCGAGGATCGCCGACTGCCCGCCGATGGCGGTGGGGACGACGAGCTGGAGCCAGTTCCCCATGTGGACCATCTTGGCGAGGAACATGATCCCCGCGAACATCCAGGGGTACTTCGCCAGCCACCGGAAGCGGAAGGCGGAGATCGCCTCGGGCGACGGGACGCCCAGCTCCCCGTGCGGCGGGATCGTCTGGAGCATCGCCCGCGCGGCCTCCCGCTCCTCCTCCGTGGCGTTCCGGCCGAGCCACCGGCGGAAGGCGACGTCCGGCGACTCCATCGGCGGGACGTCCACGTCGCCCGTCTCGCCGGCCCGGACGAGGGCGTCGATGAGCTGGCGGACGCGGGCCAGCCGGGCCCCCTTCTCCCACGGCAGGCGCGTCTCCGGCTCCCTCGGCCCGGGCCCGGCGTACACCTCGCCGTGGCCCCACTCCGGCCGCGTGGCCCGGAAAGGACGGGTCAGGAAGGTCTTCCGCCCGAGCCCGGCCAGGAACCGCTCCCAGGCGTCCAGCCGGCTGAGGTAGACGGACTCCCTCACCTCGGCCCGGGAGAAGCGGGCCCCCGCCCGGTCGGTGATCAGCCAGTCCCGCAGGGCCAGCGGGAAGGTCCGTAGCACCGCCCAGGCCCGCCCCGGCAGGGTGGACAGCACAGGCGGCCGGCCGGCGGGCGAGTAGTTCGGGTACACCCGCTCGGTGTGGTAGAGCGCCGTGTAGTCCCGGGCGTTCAGCTTCAGCCCGCCGATGTCGATGACCTCGTCCGGCACGCCGTCCATCGCCGCCCACCAGCGGAAGGCGCGGAAGGTGACGCCCTTGAAGTAGAGATCCGTCAGGTAGAGCCCGAACAGGGCAATCCTGGCGAGGCCCTCGTAGGCCCGCTTGATGGGCATGGTCGGGGAGAGCTTCTTCGTCTTCTCCCGGGCCCCGTAGAACTCCATGAACTGCTCGTAGCTGGAGATCAGGGCCTCCCGCCGGATGTCCCGCTTGAGGACCCCCTTGCCGGCGAAGAGGGCGAGGAACTTCCGCAGCCCCACGTCGAGGAAGGTGCCGGCCTCCAGCACGGCGGCCCCGGCGAGGAAGAACGGCGCGGCGAGCATACTGCTCAGGCTGGTGCTCATCCGCACGCCGCTGAAGAAGACCTGCGTCAGGTTCAGCGCCGTGCCGGCGATCGGGTCCACGAGGGTTCCCACCGCCCGCAGGGCGGAGACGAACAGGGTGTGGCGCGTCGGCGCGCTCGGGCCGAGCCGCAGGTCCTGCGCCGGGTCGATGGCGACCAGCCCCCGGATGAACCTGTCGAGGTTCGTCGGCTTCTGCCCGAACCAGTCCTTGAACCCGTTGTCCAGGTGGCGCTCCGCCAGGTCGGGAATCCCCAGCGTCCGCTGGACCCACATGTTGTAGAGCTCCCGCTGGGGCGAGGGGAGCTGCCTGGCGAGCCGCTCCCCGCGCACCTGGATCGGGGCGAGCCAGATGTAGTTCGCCGCCCGGCGGAGGTAGTTCGAGAAGGTCAGCAGGAAGCTGGGCAGCACCCGCTCCACCTTCTCCTCGCGCCGCTTCCCGTGGACGAAGCCGACGGGCGGGGGCTCCCGCAGGTCGGAGAAGGCCGTGGAGGAAGTGTCCTTCGCCAGCTCCCGCGCCCGCGACGCCGTCAGGGCCTCCTGGTGCGGGGCGTACTCCTTGATGTCCGCCCCCTCCGGCTCGGCGATCTGCGTGCGGGTCGCTCGCTTCTCCTCCAGCAGCTCCCGCATCGCTTCGAGGTCGCGCTCCACCGTCTCCAGGCGCTTCTTCCGGGCCTTGATGATCCGGCGAGCCTTGCGACGGGCCTTGCGGAAGATGGACTCCTCCTCCTCGTTCTCCAGCTCGTACACGACGGAGTCCAGGTCGAAGCCACAGGCCGCGAGCAGGCCGGCGGGCGAGCCCTCCTTCTCCGCTTCGAGGGCCTGCTCGAACATCGAGATCTCCCGCTGGAGCATGTCCCGCTCGTACTCCAGCGCCCAGGTGGTCATCAGCGCCGGGGCCACCCGGGTCTCCTCGTAGATGCTGGCCCGGGCTTCGAGCCACTGCTCCTTGATCCGGTCGGTAACCTTTCGGAACCGGCGGTAGAGCTCGACGAGGCTGACCTCGACGGTCTTCTTCACGGGCGACAGCGGGCCGGGCCGGACGGTGTAGTAATGGCGATCCAGCCCCGAGGCCACCGCCTGCTCCGGCGTGAGGTCGCCGTTCAGCATCCGCCAGAGCAGGTGGTCCAGTCGCGGGATCCGCTCCACCGCCTCGAAGATGTCGTCCACCTCGGCGAGGATCTGCTTGAGCCAGACGAGGCGGCCCATCAGGGCGGCCCGGTGGAGGGCCCACGGGTTCCGCTCCAGCTCGCCCTCGGCGATCCGCTCGTAGAGCAGGCGGGGGGTGGGGGCCTGGAGCTCCGGCCCGATCACGGCCTCCATCCGCTTCGTGTGGGCGGAGAGGTTCTCCATCGTGAGCAGGAGGGTCCGCGTCTCGGCCAGCAGGTCGGCGATGATGAGCTTCGTCCACTTGACGGGACCGAGCCGCTTCCCCTTCCGCAGGGTCGGGTTGACCGCCTCGATGTTCTCGCGGATCACCCGCATGTCCGCAGTCTCCGCCTCGTCCAGGGCGGCCTCGCGGAGCTTCGAGTAGTTCCGCAGCACCCGGTCCATCAGCTCCCGGGCCTTCTCGTTCGGGCGACCCTGGTCGTCCTGGTGCGCCATCGTGACGGGCGGTAGGACGGTGTAGGGGTCGTCCACCGTGTCGAGGAAGTGGAAGTGCCGCGCGACGGCGTAGAGAAGGTCGGGGTGCAGCTCGGACAGCTTCGACGGGTCCCGCGACCACTGGGCGACGATCTCCGCCGCCTCCTCCAGGGACAGCTTCCGCCCCTCGCCGCGCCGCCGGGCGATGCCCCGCATCGCGTCCAGCTCGGTCCGCAGCTTCTGCGTGGCCGAGACCAGGAGCTTGTGCCGCTTGAGGGCGGCGATGAGGGCCTCGTCGATCTGCGGGAGGAGGTCCAGCGGGGGCTCCCAGCCGAACGGGAAGATGCGCGACCCGTCCGCCATCGGCAGGCCCAGCTTCCGAAGCGCCCGGAGCAGGTGGGCCTTGCGGACCTGGCGGTAGCGCCCGCCGGGCATGGAGAGCTGGCCGATCCGCCGGACGATCCAGGCGGCCCGCTCCGCGTCCGACAGGATCTCGAAGGCCCACTCCGGCAGCCCCTCGCCCCGGCGCGCGAGGTCGAGGGCCAGGAGCCGGGGGTCCTTCTCCATGACCATCTCGTACATGCCGTCGTAGGACTGGAGCACCGAGGTGGGGACCGGCAGCCCCTTCTCCAGGGCCTCGGCGATCGCCAGCAGGTGCTCCCGCTTGGAGGCGTCGGGGTGGAGCGCCTTCCACAGCGGCCAGGGCATCTTCCACGGGGCCGGCCCGCCGGCGGCGGTCATCGCCATCTGCCGCCAGGCCCCGGGTGCGAACTCCCCGAGATCCCGAAGCCGGGACCGGTCGAAGACGACGACCGCAGGCTCGTTGCCGTGGAGGGTGGCCCGCAGCACGACGCCGTCCGGCAGCGCGTCGGCGGGGTCGAGCCCCAGCGACTCCGCCATCCTGGGCACCTGCCGGAGGACCTGCCGGATCGTCAGGTTCCGCTCGTGGACCTTCTCCGAGTCCAGCCTGCTCCAGACGCGCCGGGGGATGGCCCCCAGGTCCAGCAGGCGGACCAGGCGAGCCTCCGTGGCGCGGGCGTCCAGGTAGAGCGACTGGACGCCGCGCACGTCCACCCAGTTCCCCTCGCCGAGGAAGACCTCCTTCTGCTCGACGTTCCTCTGCCGCCCACCCCGCAGGACCGGCACGGCCGGCTGCCGCCAGTGGTCGGCATCGAGCTGGAGGTAGAGCCGGGTCTTCACCGGCACGTCCCACCGGTTCGCCCACTCGGAGCCGGCCTGGAGAGCGGCCCAGTAATCCACCATGCGGAGGTTCCGCAGGTCCGCCAGCTCCTGGACCTCCACCGCCGTCAGCTTCTTCCCGGCGACGGCCAGCGGCAGGACCGTGGAGGAGTCCTTCACCACCGTCACCGCCGGCCGACCGGGCACGACGATGTGAACGGCGTCGAAGGTGGACCCGCTGTCGTCCCACAGCCAGCGGAGGAACTCCACCACCGGGCGGGAGGGCGGCTTCGTGGGATGGAGCCCCTCGCGCAGGTCGCGGACGAACCGCGCCAGGTCGCCGCCGTACCGGGCCGTGACGAACCCCCGGAGGGTGCCGGGGACGTTGACGATGTCGTCACCCTCGGCGGAGACCTCCAGCACCAGCGGGTTCCCGGGGAAGACCCTGACCTCGTGGACGTAGCCGTGCCCGTTGACGGCCAGGGCGTCCACCGCGTCGGCCTCGTCCTCCCAGGCGAGGAGGAACCCGCCGCCCCCCGGGGGATGGCTCAGGCGGAGGGAGAGCCCGAGGGAGTAGACGTAGGCGAGGTGCCCGGGCCAGGCGAAGGGGTCTTCCCCGACGTACCGGGCTCCGGGGGCGGAGGGCTTCCGGTCGGCGAGGAGCTCGGGGAGGTCCTCTCGCCAGACGGGGAGCCTGAACCACCGGAGCTTTCGCCAGATCCGGCCAGCGGGTCGGGCCGCGAGAGAAGGCCGGCGATCCCTTCCCACATCGGAGCCTTCGCGCGGCGCTCGGGCGGCAAGCTGTCCACTGCCATCCGGTAGAGCTTCTCCACGTCCAGGCCCTCCCGCTTCGCCCGCCAGAGCATCGTTCGGAGATACGGGGATACCCCGTCGGTCCGCATCAGGGCCAGGAAGATGCCTACCTCCGCCCGGTGCTCCTCGGAGCTCAGGTAGATCGTCGGCGGCAGGTGCAGCCCCAGTTCTTCCAGCTTGCTCTTGTCCACTTTCTTCACTGCTCATCCCCTTGATCGGGATATGCCCGAAGGTGTTTTTCTCCTTCTCGTAGAGCGCCCAGGCGGTCTTCGTGACCCTGACCGCCTCGACGAGCGCCTGGCGGTCCGCCATCAGCGTGTCGATCAGCTCCTTCCCGAGCCTGGCGAGCATCGGGGCGGCGTAGCGCGTGAGCTGCTGCACCGCCCACTGCCACTCGGGGGCCGTGTGGTCGAAGGCCCCTCCGCCGTGCGCGATCTCGTGGACCGCCACCTCGAAGAAGGTATCGACGATGCGCTCGACATGCACGCGCAGGTAGGAGGTGACGACCTCGTCCTCCTCCGGCGACAGCTCCCCCTCGGCCCACCGCTGGAGCTTGACCACGTCGTGCCTGTCGAAGCCGGCGTGGCGGAGGATCGTGATCGGGTTGAGAACGTACCCACGGAGAGCCCGCGAGGCGTTCATCTCCTCGACGGGGAACCCCTCGCCCAGGATCTCCCGCAGCACCTTGACCCGTTCGCCTTCCTCCAACCAGTCCAGCGGCACGCTGCGGGAGTAGCCGAGCACGTTCGGCTTATCGGTCAGCTCCCAGCCGAGGAAAGGATTCACGCTGTAGGTGAACCTTTGGAGACCGAAGCCGACCTGTCCGGGTAGGGGGATCGAGCCGAGCCCTAGCTCTTCCTTGGCGGGCAGTCCATGCTTGCCCAACAGCGACTCGACATCCACCCGGAGCCGGGCCAGCACCGACAGGATGGAGGTGAAGAACTTCCCCTCCCGGATGCCCTTCACGACCAGCTTGCCGCCCGGGTCCTTGTCGAAGACGTCGGTCGTTCGGAAGAGGTGGAACTTCTGCGGCTTGCCTCCGGCGTGTACGGAGGTCGGCGGCAGCTCGCCGTAGGACTCCTCGACATACTTGATCGAGAGCCGCCTGGCGGCGTCCTGCACGAAACTGTCGATCTTCTCCCGAATGATGTTCTGGACGGAAGATTGGTAGTTCGCCTTCAGGTCCTCCCGCGAGGGCAGGAAGGGATACTCCGCGTCCCGCTCCGGCACCTCCGGGTCGATGTCGATGAAGAGCGCGCTCCCGAGCTGGTTCACGATCTGGACGGTCTGGTTCCCGAGCAGGCTTATCACCGGCATGGTGAACTGCGGCAGCCCACGGATGGAGATGTGAGCGATGATCATCCGGCTGTGGCTGGGCAGGATGGCACCGGTCGATTTCTGCCCGATCCCCCACACCTGTACGTTGCTCTTCTTCAGGCTGCCCTCGATGGCCCCCGCGATCTCCGGCAGGGGCACGAGCCCGATGTCGGAGGCATCCACGCCCTCCCCTCGCCAGAAGTCGTAGGCATCGTTTCCTACCAGCGGCCGCGTCGCCCCCTCGTTGTCCAGCCAGCCCGGGACCGGGAGCCCCAGCGACTTCAGTGCCTTCTTCAGCACCGGCAGCGGGAAGAACGACATGGCCCTGGACGGGCCGCTGTTCAGGCCCATCACCAGTTGCTGCAATGGAGTGGAGAGCAGATGCCCCGATCCCAGGGCCTCTACCAACGAGGTGACCAGCTCCGCCCGCCGCTCATCGGGGGAGCAATACCACCACCACCGCTCGGCCAGTTCGGCGAGACGCGAGCCCTCGGGAGCGATGGTCCCGATGGAGAGGTTCTGGATGGAGGCGCGAGGGTCATCCCCCATCACGAGGCCCTTCCAGGCGTCGGGGATCTCGAACTCGAACCGGACCGCCTGGTCCAGCAGCCCCAGCTCGGCGTAGGACTGGAGGGTGAGGGCCCACTCCATCGTGGGTCGCAGGAAGCGGTTCAGCGCCGGGCCGGGGAGGCTCTCAAGGAAATCGTGCATCTGCTTCCCGGCCAGCTCCGCATCGTTGGGCGGGGCACCGTCGATGTAGCCGGGAAGCCGGGCCTCCGGCGGGTACTTCCAGCGGAGGATGTCGGTCTCCCTGTCACGCTCCATGTCGAAGAGCATGGAGGGGAACCGCATCGTGATCCGCGTGCCCATCGGGTCGTCGGGCCGGGCCGGCCGGGTCGTCATCCGGGCCTTCATCGTCTGCCGGTACTCGTGCGGATCGACTTCCAGCTCGGTGACGGTCGAGCCGTCGTTCGTCCAGACCTGCACCTCCGAGAAGACGAAGATCGCCTTCGCGCCGATCCCGAACCCCCCGACGGTGCCCTCCTTCTCCTGGATCTTCACGTTCGCCAGGGAGAGGAAGTGCTTCCGGATCGTCTCTGGGCTCATCCCGTCCCCGTCGTCCTCGACCGTCAGGGCCAGGTTGGCCGGATCGACGGCGAGACGGATGCGCCCGCCGGTGCCGCCGTGTCGGCGGCGAACGGCCCCGAGAGCATTCTGCACGGCCTCGCGGATGGCGACGCCGACGGGGTGGGACTGGTATCGCCCGGCCGTCTGGTCGTGCAGGACGTTGGAGATGTTGATCTCGCCCCGCACCTCTTCCTGCGGCTCGCCCGCTTCCATCGGCTGCTCCCGCCACTCGTTCGGCTGCGGTGGGTACAGCTCGTCCTCGTTGTGCGCGTCGATGATCCGGATGTTCTCCGGATCGAGCACGGCGACGATGTCGTTGGGCGGCCCGAGATCGACGAGGTCGGTGAAGATCGCCCCGTCGTGACCACCCTTGATCGCGCGATCGACGTTCTCCCCCATGCCGACGAGGTTCCAGGGCTTTCCCTTCGCCGGGACGATGAGCGGGTTCCGGAGCCGAACGGCATTCCGCCGGATGAGATTGAGCTGGATCAGCCCGCGAGCGTGGACGAGCTTGACGAAGTAGTCGTCCGGGTCGGGCTGCTCCCCGGACATGTCCAGCGGCGGCTCGCGGAACCACTCCCTCGGGAGAGAGGTGAAGAGATCCCTCGCGGCCTCGACGAACCCCTCGGGAACGGGGTCATCAAGGTCCGCGTCCAGGAACTTGGGTAGCCGGAATAGCAGCCTGCCAATCAACCTCATGCCCAGCACGTAGGGGGCATGTGAGGCGTTGTACGGGATCTCCAGCTCGTTCTCGTAGAGGGTGCGATCCATCAGCGCGACTCTCGGCATCGCCATGGCGACGTGGGCGATGGGGGAGAGCAGCACGTGGTAAAGCAGCGTATCGTATCCCTCCAGCACGGCATCCAGGTAAACCCCGTACTTCTCCAGGAACTCCTTATCCGCCAGGTTCGTAAAGGCTGCATCCAGCAGCGTGTAGTAGAGGCGGACGACCTGACCGCCGGTCCACCCCAACCGCCTTACGATGGCTTGCCCGAGGTCGGCCATGAGCATGGCGGCGTGATCGATAGCCGCAGACTCCTTGTCGCCTTCCTCAATCCTCCTTGCCGCCGCCTTCAGTGCCTCGAACTCCGGCAGGCTCTGTACCTCGGGCGGAATGTCACGAGCCGTATAGCGCCCCGGCCCGTCCATGAGGGCTATCGTTCCGAACGTTTCAAGACGGTGCAGCGGGAAACCCGTATCGAGACTGGCCGCGAAATCGTATGCCCTGGCGAGGTGGGTGAGGGCCCCCGATCCGAGGAGGCGCTGAACGAACTCCCTTCCCCCCAGGCCGTAGGCGCACCACCAGCGCCACATGCTATCTATCCACTGGTCGGCCTCGGCCGCCTCCGTGTCATCGTAGCCCGGGGGGAAGTCCAGCACTTCTTCGCTGTAGAGCTCATCGAGCGTCGCGGGGTCGAAGGCTTGTCGCTCAGGAAGGCGGAAAATCCCCTCCTCTACCAGGACCTGGATGGCCCTCTTCTCCAGGGGTTCGAGGGGGGCGAAGCCGAGCCCCTTGTTCGTCAACGCCATGCGGGCAATATTGCCGATGTTGCTGGAGGTAAAGGTGGCATGGGACGCCCCGAAGATGGTATGGAAGAGGAGACCGGTCGGGACGGCCCACGTGAACGCCGCACGCCTCGTGGTCATATACAACCACGCTTCTCGGACACGAGGGTCGGGATGGTTGAGAAACCCCATCTCGACGATGAAGACGAAAGGCCCCTCGTAGAGGTCATGCTGGAAGCCCGGCCAGGCGAGCAGCGCAGCCAGCCCCCGCTTCATCGGATCGGCGTCGAGAAGCTGGTTCTTGACGATGGGCTTTGCCGCCTTCTCCAGCGCCGCGTGGAGCACCCCCAGCAGAGGTGCCCGGTTCCCCGGGGAGGCATCCAGCTTCGTGAGGAGGGTCCACGTGGCCGGCTCGACATACTCGGCGAGGTAGCGCTGCTGGGCCTTCATCATCTGTAGGGGCGTCGGGACCTCGCCCTCCTCCAGGTTCCAGGGCAGGGGGATCCGTGGGGGAAGCGGAGCATTCTTGTCCACGAGCCAGCGCAGCTTCGGCATCGATTCGAGCAGCCGTCGGGCTTCCGCTCCCCAGGTTCCGCTCGACGCCAGCACCTCCTTCATGGCGCGCCTGACCTTGTCAGGCCCGGAAACCATGGCGAGGAATCCAAGCCCGCTGATGGTGGACACGTAGGCGGCGATTCCCTGGGAGGTACGTACCTCCGTTGGAGGGGAGGATCTGTAACCCCTCTTCAGGTCGGCCTTGATTCGGAGGGCCCACCAGATCAGTCCATCGGACACCTCGCCCAACGGGTCCCGCGACTCCTCGCCAAAGCGAAGTGGATTACGATACGACGGCTTGTGGAAGAAGGTATGCAGGCTCTTCCGGAGCACGGAACCCGAGGGGAGGGTGGCCCATTCGAGGGGGAAGCTGGACGGGACGCTCCCGGTGAAGGTCTTCTCCACGAGCTGGGGCCAGCGCCGACGAAGCTCCTCGACGGCCGTCTTCCACATCTCCAGCCGACGACGCCTGGCCTCCTCGCTCTCGCCCACGTAGGCCCGCCTGACGATGATTTGCTTCTGGTACTTGAAGAAGACCTTGAAGTCGTCCCGTGCGGCCGTCCTGGAGAAGTGCGGCTCAGCGGGAAGAGCCTTCTCCGCTGCCCACGCCAGCTTGTTGAGCGCCAGCTCGGTGAACGAGCGGGAGGTGACGGGGTCGGTGGCGGCCCACACGGCCATCCTGGCCGAGTAGGCACCGGTCACCTCTCCCAGCCTCTCCTTCTCGTACTGGAGGAACGTCGGGTCGGCCGTCCCGTGGTAGAAGATGATCGGCGAGCCGTCCGGGTGAACGAGGACCGAGTCCTGGACCCACTTCCAGATCGGCCACGTGCTGTCGTCGTCCCCCACCTCCATCGCCTGCTGCTGCCACACGGGCGTGGCGATGGTCGGCTCGGTCGCGTCCTCCGCCTTCGCGCGGGCGTTCAGGACCTTCTTCGCCTGCCGAACGAACTGGCGAGCCGCCAGCCACCCGCCGGCCTTCTCGTAGCCGTCCGCCTGGCGGAGGACGGCCGCCGCGTCGGAACCGTCCCGCTCGACGACGTCCGGTCCCGGCGGGGCCTCGGGCAGCTCCTCCTCCAGCTCGGAGATGGTGTCTCGCAGGGCCTGCACCTCCCCCTTCGTCAGCTCCCGGGGGCTCTCCAGCCGCTCGACCGCCTCGGCCGCCCGGCTGAGGATGTCCGGCTCGACGCCCATCATCTCCCGCCGGGCCTGCTCGAACTCGGCTGCCGCCCGGGGATCGACCTCCGCGAGCCGGAGCTCGCCCCGGTCGGTCAGCTCCCACCGGACGGGCAGGCCGGGCACCGGCGTGAACGACCAGCCGGGCCCGGCGAGGTCGTGGTAGCGGACCGGCGTGATCCGCCCGGACCGGTCCTGGAACCACGGCTCGCCGGCCCACTGCACGACGGCGAGCCTGTCCCCGGAGGGCGTCCGAGCGACGCCGATGGCGATCGGCTGCTCCTCGTCGAAGCCGGCGAACGCCCGCGAGGCGGCCACCTTCTGCTGCTTCGCCGCCTCCCAGGGACGGGTCTCCCAGTCCCGGGCCGAGGGAACGGCCAGCTCCTTCCCGAGCGGGATGTTGATGTCCCCCCGCACGGGCTCCGGCGCGGGCCCCTCGCCGTCCGCCTCGATCGCCCGGGCCTCCTCCCGCGTCAGGACGGTTCGGACTGGCTTCGCCTCCGCCCCGCTCGTGAAGGTGGCGACGACCTCCCGGGGGCCGAGGTCCTCCAGCCGCGCCCGGGTCTTCGCCTTCACCCGCTCCCGCAGGGCGGTGAACTCGTTGGGCCGATCCTCGCCCCGGAGGAACTGCGGCAGGTCGGCCCCGAGGGCCTGCACGTCCTCCCACCGGTAGACCCGGACCCGGCCCGTTCGCGGGTCCCGCGCGACCAGCGGGGGGACGGGCACCCCTGCCTCGTCCAGCCGGCCGGCCAGCTCCAGCGCCGGCGCGAGGAGGCCGGGCAGGGAGCCGTCCTGCATCGCCGGCGGGTCCGGGAGCTGCACGTCGTGCCGGTTGGCCGCCTGTACCAGCTCGTCCGCCCAGCGGACCACGGCGGCCCGACCGGCGACCTCCACCACGCCCGGACCCCGCAGCCCGGGCTCGCGGAAGAAGGCGTCGGTGTCGATCCCGAGCAGGCGATCGACCCTCCGAACACCCTCCGCCGAGCCGGCCAGCCGGCTGGCCTCCTCGATGACGGCCACCGCACCGGTGTTGGCCGCCGCCAGCTCGGCGTCCGACATGGTGCCCAGGGCCGGCCGGAGGAACTCCAGGTCCTCCGCCACCTTCTCGGCCACCTCGATCGGGCGCGGGTCGCCCGTCGCGTCCACGGCCTCCCTCGCGTGCCGGCGGGCCGTGTCGAGCCGCGCCGAGGCCCAGAGAGGCGAGGCCGCCATCTGCGGGTCCCGGACGCCCTGGGGCTCCGGGGCGGGCGCGGGAGGCCCCTCCGCGCGCGTGAGCGGCCGGACCTCCGGGATCGGCGTCTGGAGCACGCCCGGCGTCGCCCGGGGCACGGGCTCGACCGGGGGAGCCGGCGGCGGCGTGGCGGCCGCTTCCCCGGCTTCGAGGAGCGGGCGCTCCCCGGCCCGGGCGGCCAGCTCCGGCACCGGTCCCTGGGGCACGGGCCGCCCGGCGAGCAGCTCGCCGCCGAGCCGGCCCGCCGCAGCCAGCGGGCCGAAGAGGGCGGCCCCACGGGCGATGGCGGACGCCTCGGCCCCGAGGGCCTGCCCGGGGGTGATCTCCCCGGACAGGGTCCGGCCGGCCAGCTCCGGGGCCGCGTAGGCCCCCGTGAACCCGCCGGCCACGGTAGCGTGCCGGACGCCGGACGCCCCGGCCTTCAGGGCCAGCTCGCCGATCCGCCGGCCGGCCGTCTGGCGAACGATCCGAAGCCCCAGCTTCCCGCCCTGCCGCTTCGCCACGCTCCGCAGCAGGTCGATGGCCCGGTCCACCAGGACCTGGTCCGCCTCGGGCGGGAGGATCACCTTCATCCCGCCCTTCCCCCCGACCACCCGCGCGCCGGCCCGGTCGAGCATCTCCGCCGCCCGGGACAGCTCCCAGGTGGAGAGCCCGAGCTCCCGGGAGCCGAACCGCCCGGTGACGGAGAACAGCCGGCGGAGGACCGGCCCGAACGCCTCGGCGACGGTGCTGCCGCCCACCTGGACGGCCAGCTTCTCCAGCGGGGAGGCCAGGAGGTTCCCCGCCCGCAGCAGGCCCCGACCGAGGAGGCCGGCCGGGCCGGAGAACAGCATCCCCGCGACCTCGGCCTTCGTCCGGGCCTCCCGGGGGACGCCGCCCAAGAGGGAGAACTCCTCCTCCGCCCGCCGCCAGCGCTCGGAGAGGGCCGGCAGGTTGAGCGCCCAGCCGCGCACCCCGGCCATCCCCATCGCCGCCGCGCCCGCCCACGGGTGCTGCTGGCGGGAGAGGATGAGCGCCCGCGTTCGCAGCCGGCGGGAGAGGTCCGGGTCGTTCTCCTCGCCCTCGAAGATGGGGACCCACACGGTGCGCCCGGGAGCCCCCGGGCCGGGCAGCGCGGTGCCGGCCAGGCCGAGCCGCCCGGCCTCCTCCCGCTCGGGCCCAGGCAGCTCCCGCGAGGGGGCGAGGTGGTAGGGCCGGATGGAGATGACCCGCCGGCGCTGCATCGAGGAGTACGGCTGCCGCACCGTGCGCCCGAGGCCACCGGGGACGTGGCGGTCCTCCCACCCTTCCGGCGGCACCATCTCGCCGCCCGGGGGCTGGATCGCCCCCTGCTGGAGCATTCGGAGCGTCTCGCCGCCGATCTCCCGGAAGCGCCGGCCGGCCTCGGGCGGAGGAGTCGCCGCCACCCGCCGAGCCAGCTCGGCCCGCATCCCCGCGAGCGGGTCTGCGACGGCGGGAGGCTGGAGCTCGGGCTGCCCGGGCGCTGGCTCGGTGGAAGCAGGAGAGGCCGCCGCGCCGGAGAGCGCGGGCTCCTTCGCGGGCGTCCCTCCCGCCGGCAGGTCGGGAGGGGCCGGCGGATTCGGCTGCTGGAACCTGGGATCGACTCCCGCGTTCAGCGGCGTGAGCGCCATCGTCTCGATCCTCCTACTGTGCCGGGGCGGGCTGGGCCTGGGGGGGCTGGGCCTGGGGCTGTACCCCGATGTAGGGCGAGAGCTGCTGCCGGATCTCCTCGCCGGACAGGGCGGACCCGAAGGTCGTGCTGATCCACCCGCCGCCCGTCGCGGTCTCGTCCATCCACCGCTGCGTGATCATCGCCGCGAGCCTGGGATCCTGCGTGATCTCCAGCGCCTTCTGGTACACGAAGCCCACCACGTCGGCCCCGTACTGGTTGATCAGCTCGGCGTTGCCGCCCTGGAGGCCGTTCTCGATGAAGAACCGGAGGGTCGTACCCTTCGGCGCACCGGGCGGGGTCCATCGGTCCGCTTCCAGCGCGACCTGGCCCTGGAGCCGGCGGTACGCCTCCCCGGGATCGAGCACCGCCTCGGGCGGGTGCCCCCCGGGCATCCTGTCGGAGAGGGCCGCGTCCCGGAGGTACGACAGCTCCTGGAGCCGCGACTGGAGCCTGAGGATGGTCGAGTCGATGTCGGAGATGGCGTCCCGGTAGATCATCCGGGCTCGCGGGGACCAGGTCTCGTGGTAGGCCATCTCGTAGGCGGCCTTGGTGTTTTCGAGCTGCCGGAGCTGGGCGGCGATGTGGCCCGCCGTCTCGTCCACCAGGCGCGCGCTATCGACGCGGCCCCGGCGGATCTGCTCCTGGATCTGGGCGATCTGCGCGTCCGTCCGCTCGATCGTCTTCCGGTTGGCGTCGATCGTCGCCTCGACGCGCCGGACCTCGGCCTCGGCCATCTGCTCGTTCCGCTTCTCCTCCTCGCGCAGGCGGAGAACGTGGTCTCGCAGCTCGGGGTCCTTCTCCCACTCGGGGTAGAGCGAGGTGATGACCGACGAGCCGACGCCGCCCTTGCGCGTGATGTCGGTGGCCTTCAGCAGGGTCGCGGCCTTCCTCTCCCGCAGCTCGTACTCGTGTTTCCCCTGGCTGTACCGGGCCGTCCACTGCTGGAGGGCCTTCTCCGCAGCCTCCAGCTCCTCGGGCGTCTGGATGTCCGCCGGGATCTCGGGCAGCCCCTCGGTATCGACGGGGATGCCGTCCTTTGCCATCTGGTCCAGCAGCTCCCGGTGGCGGCGGTGGAACTCCTGCACCTGCTGGCGGAAGAGCAGGCCCTCCTGCTTCTTCTCCATCCGCCGGCCGATCATCATCTCCCGCAGGAGCTGGAGGCCGGTCCGCACGGCGGCCTGCCGCCCGGCGTGGGCCTGCGAGAGCATCTGCATCGCCATCTCCGGGTGCTGGATGGCGAGGATGGCGATGCCCAGCCGCTGGGAAGGGGACAGCTCGGCCGCTTCGAGCACCCCCTTCATGTATCTCTCGAACTCCTCCTTGTTGACGCCGGGGGGCAGCTCACCCTCTTCCTCGTCGGGCACGATGTCCTTCGCCGCCTGGAGGGGATTCTCCTCGACCTCCTCCTCCGGGACCGGCTCCCCACGCTCATCGACGAGCGTCTCGCCGGGCTCCTCCTCCGAGGCCGGCTCGGCGGTGGGCTGGGCACCCTCGGCGGCCCCGGACGGTTCCTCCGTCGAAGGGGCCTCCCCCGTGGCCTGGGAGGGAGCAGCCCCCTCCGTGGTGCCCGCCACGAGCTCCCGCTCCATCAGGGACTTCACCCGCTCGGCGTGCCCCCGCGACTCCTCCGGCCACTCCTCCGGCGACTTCCCGATGACCTGGCCGGGCCCACCGTTGTAGGCGGCGAACACCTCCTCCGGCGTCTTCGCCCCGTAGTCGGCCTGGAGCCGCTTCAGGTAGCGCGCGGCGGCCCGGGCCTCCAGCTCCGGGTTCCCCAGCACCTCCTTGGGGTCCATCCCCACGTCCTTGACAGCCTGGGGGGTGAGCTGGAAGAGCCCGACGGCTCCCTTCTTGCTGACGGCGTCCAGGTTGCCGGAGGACTCCGCTCGGGCCAGGGCGCGCAGCGCAGCCGGATCGACGCCCTCCTCGTGCGCCACCCGCTCGACGAGCTGCCCCATGTCCGGGTCGAGCGGCGGGAACTTCCGCTCCAGCTCGTCGGCGGCGGGCTGCTGCTGGGGGGTGGAGGGGGGCTGCTGGACGGCGGGCTGCGCTGGGGCGACCAGGCCGGGAGGGGTCTCGCCCTGGAAGATCGCCGGGACCTGCGGGGTCGCGGGAGGCTCCGGCTCCGGGACTGCCGGGGGAGCGGTCGAGATGTCTTCCGCCGGGGCGTAGACGAGAGGGGTCTCCGGCTCCTGCCTGGCGGCTCCGAGGGCCTGGGCCAGGCCCTGGAGGAAGTCCAGCGTGTAGGGCTGCCCGACGTCGGTCGAGAACATCTTCCGTCCTCCGCTAGCCGAAGAGCTTCTTCCCGACGCTGCCGCCGAGGAGGCCACCGATGAAGTTCCCGAGGCCGCCGGCCGCACCGCCGCCCGTCTGGGGAGCGCCGGGGATCGGGGCACCGATCAGCGTCTGCGCCTCGCCGAGCTGCTTGGCGATGAGCTGCTGGATCATGTTCTGGAACAGGTTCCCCGCGAGCCCGATGTCCTGCCGGCGGAGCCCCTCCTGGAGATCCGCGAGCTGCCGGTACGCCTGGTTCGCCTGGTTCTGGGCGTTCAGCAGGCCGGAGGTGAGCATCGCCCCCGGGACCCCCACGCCCCCGGCCGCAGTGTTCAGGTCGGGAGCCACGCCGGCCTGCATGGCCGCCCCCGGGATGGCGGCGCGCATCATCCCCATCATCCGGTTCTGTGCCTCCGCGATCCGCTCCTGGTGCTGCGGCCCGAGCTGGCCGGGGTTCTGGAGCATCGAGAGCATCTGCTGGACGAGCGCACCACCGACCGGCGACTGCCCGCCCTGGAAAAGCCCGGGGGCGAACATGCTGCCGGCCTGAAGATATGCCCCGGGGGAGATCCGCTGCTTCCCCTGCCGGTAGTGCTGCTTCGCCATCTTGTACGGGAGCATCGACGCCCGCGACTGCTTGCTCGCGCCGAGCAGGCTGGCCGCCGCACCGATCGCCGGAACTGCCCAGGCCATCGTCAACCCTCCACTGGCCCGGCCGGGCGGATCTTCAGGGCGAGAGCCCCGATCGCGCCGGTGGCCTGGCCGGTATGCGTCAGCGTGAACTTCATGGACTGCCCTCCGCCGCTCCTGGCCGCCTCGAAGGTGGAAAGGCGCTCTCCGGTGAGAGGGATGGCACTCTGGACGAGGTGCTGCGAGGTCCCGGTCCGGTCGGTACGGCCCCGGAGTTCGAGCACCAGGGTGTGGTCTCCCCAGTCGCTATGGTAGCACGCGCCCCGCAGGACCTCCGCGTACTCCAGCGGGCCGGCGGGGTAGATCCAGCCGGTTTCGAGGACGGAGACGATGTCGCCCCCGAGCCCGGCGAACTCGGCCTCGTCCGCCGCTCCGCGCATCTCGACGTAGACCTTTCCCTCCGAGGACAGCGACCACATCCGGAAGATCGCGGAGTGCTCTCCCGGCGCGAGGTCCACGAGCCGCTTCGAGTTGTCCGACACGACGTGGGGGCCGCTGGCCTTCGGGACGGGCTTCGAGGACTCCGAGAACTGGACCCAGTGCTCCGGCGCGACGTGGAACCAGATCTCCCGCCGGTTTCCGTCGGGGTCGTAATACTGGAACCGCAGGATCTGGTTCGCGGTGTCGTAGGCCAGGACCGTCTCGTCGAGCCGGCTCGTATCGACATCCCTGTCCCAATCGAGCGAGAGGGTGACCTTCATCACGCCGACGCCGCGCTCCGAGGGCAGGCCGCCGTCCGTCATCCAGATCCCGTTGTCCGCGACCCAGAAGACCAGCGGGTAGCCGTCGAAGGCGTGGGCCAGGCAGACGGAGGATGGCGTCCCGGCGAGCCCGATCGCCGGCGAGAGGATCGTGACCTCCATGTCCGTCAGATCGAAGGAGGGTTGGTTGGCGAAGGGGAGCCCCCGGATCCGGAACACCTGGTTCCGGGAGAAGAGCAGCATCACGTCGCCGAGGGAGATGATCGCCTTCAACCGATCCTGCCGTTCCGTCGGGAGCAGGCGGACCGTCTGGACCGTGGTGGGCCAGTATTCCGGCCATCCCGGCAGGCTCCAGTAGATCCGCCGCGTATCCTCTGCCGAAATGCCCACGATCGCTCCTTGGTACAGACAGGCGTCCAGCAGCGTCGGCGGCGTCCCGCAGGCATCGACGGCCAGCGCGCCGGCGAACACGACGAAGAGTGGCGGCGTGCCGAGGGAATCGTAGGGCACCGTGAAGTCGTCGAGGAAGGTCTCGTCCTCCACGCCGATCTCGGCGATCATGCCCATGTCCGGCCAGCTACCGGTCGAGGTGGATCTGTAGATCCGCCGGTGGACGAGGTCGGAGGGATAGCCATGCTCCGGCAGGTTCTGCTTGTCCGGTAGGGTGAGTCTGATCCCGTAGTAGGTATCGCTCTCGGTGACGGTGATGCTGCGAACCGGGCAGGGGGCCGATTCCACTTCCACGGTCTGCCCGTCCGAGAGGGTCCGGCGGTAGATCTCCGTGACGACATAGTTGTAGGTGCCAGGCGGAACCTTCGTGCCATCCGGGCTCCCGCTGGACATCCAGATCTCGTAGACGTAGGCCGTCACGGGGATGGCCCCGACCCGGCCTTCCCCGATGTTCATGGCGGAGATCTTTACTCGCACGGAGCCAGAGTCCACGCCGGAACCGATGGTCGTCTGCACGGTCTGGCGGCGCGTTGCCGCACCATCGTAGATCTTCCGCCAGTTCGTGCCGCCATCCTCGGAGACGAAGACTCGGACGACGGAAGTACCGAAGGAGTACCCTCCGTAGTGCCAGTCGGCGAGACCGGACGGGTCGTACTTCCCATTGAACGTCTTGCCGTTCTGCCTGGACTTCTCTTCCCCCTTCAGCTCCACGTTCAGGATGAACCCCGAGACATCCGTCCCGCTGTCGAACGTCCAGTGGGCGGTGTGCCACCCGTCCGTGGTATGCAAATGAGCGGAGGCTGCCGTCTCCTTGTTTCCGTCGTAGGCCCACTCCAGGTGAATGAAGCCGGGGGAGGTATCGTTGGTGCCGGAAGTGGGCCGGAGGAGCGTGGGCGTGGAGGTGACACCCTCAATGGTCTCGATCTGCGCGGGTGCCAACATCCCGGCGAACCGCCAGTTCCCGTCGCGGTCGCGCACGAGCGCGCGGGAGGCAGCTCCCGTCAGCAACCACCACTGGTTCTGACCGTCGTGGAGAGCCCGGAGCCAGTCCCCCTCCCGCTCGAAGTCGTCGCCGTTGGCATCCTTCGCCGTCGAGAAGGAGAGGCCGGAGAGTGCCGCCTCCGCCTCGTAGAGACGCGAGTTCGCGTAGGCGACGAGCCAGTCAGCCTCGTCCTCGTACTGGAGGTGCTTCAGCCCGATGACGTCCGTGCTCGTCCCCAGCGAGCCGGCCGCCTGCCGCCCGGGCACCTTCCAGATTCGGCTCTGGTCCCCGAGGCGGTAGTACCAGCCTCGCAAGCTGGAGACGGCTCCCGGGGGAAGACGTAGGGCATCTCCCCCCGTGTAGAGCCCCTTCTCGAACGTCAGCTCGACATGGTCCCGCTCGGCCATCGTCTACCCCTTCGGCTGCCACTCGACGTGGATGTGATCCGCTTCGAGGACGACGTCGAACTCGTCGCCGAGGACCTCGCGCAGGCGGTTGGTGACCTTCTGAACGCGCTCGGGGGGGAGGTTGGAGGTTCGGAGGTCCACGGCGTGGCCGACGTAGTGGAGGGAGGTCGGCGAGTGCTTCCCGTCCGAGCAGGAAGTGACGACCATCTCCTTCGCCTTGCCGGTCACCTCGTACACCCCCGCCGCCGCGTGGAGCGCGAGGACGAGCTGGGGGGCCAGCCCGAGCAGCCGGACCCCCGGCTTGAGCCGTATTACCATCACCGCTTCCTCCGCTTCTTCTTGGCCGCCGAGATTCGCCGGATGCGGGGCGTGGAGCTCGTCGAGTTCCGCCGCGAGAGCCCGGCCTCCGACAGGGCGATGGCGATGGCCTGCTTCGGGTTCGTCACCTTCTGCCCGGAGGAGGACTTGAGCTTCCCCCGCTTGAACTCCCGCATCACCCGGCGAACCTTGGCCCGCTTGCCGCGCTTCGTCTTCGCCCGGGTCTTCATCGGTCAGCCCTTCTTCTTCTTCCGACCCTTGTTGAGCTTCTTCAGGGTGATGGCGAGCCGGGCGCGCTTCCCGAGCTTGCCGCCCTTCTTCGCCGCCTTCTTCAGCTTCGAGGCCGGGATCTTCTTTCCCTTCGGCACGCCGAGCTGCTCGTGGAGCGCACCGGGATGCTTGATCGCCTTCTGGATCCACTTCTTGGCCATGATGTCACCTCTTCTTCTTACCCTTCTTCGCCGCCGACTTGTAGACGGCCTTCGGGTTGCCCTTGTAACCCGCCCGACCGACGGCCCGCATGATCTGCTTCGTCCGGGGGCCGAGCTTCTTGTCCTTCGTGGGGACGTTTCCCGCATCCACGGTAGACGAGGAGGAGCCGATCCCCTTCGTCAGTCGCCGCCGCTTCACAGCTCCCCCGACGGTCGCCGAGCCGAAGCCGCTGTTCGCCAGCTTCTTCACGTCCTTCGGGTTGAGGTTTGCGATCCGCTGGGCGGCCTTCTTCTGCTGCCTGGTCCTGAGCTGGACCTTCTTCCTCTTGGCCATGATGCCTCCTCATCTCAGCCAGCCGGCGCAGTACGCCAGGGCCAGGAACGCGAAGCCGAGAACGAACAGCCAGGTGATCAGCTCGCCCCACGGCACGGCGTGCCGTGTCGGTTCGGGCTTCGCCGGCTTCTCCACCTTCACGTCGTCGTCCGGGAGCCCGCGCCCCCGGATCCACCACCTCGGGTCGAACATCCTTCGCATCGTCACCTCCTGTCTTCGAGCCGGGCCGTGTTGCGTTCCACCGCCCGGACGAGGGCATCCAGCTTTCTGTCCAGGGTGTCCAGCTTGTGCAGTATCTGCCGCTGGTCCTCCGTGTACCGCGCCACCGGGAGGTACTTCTCCGCCACCTCCGCCCGGGCCTGGAGCGTGCCGACCCGTATGCCGACCAGGAAGGAAGCGGCAGTGAGGGCCACCATCACGATCGCCGGCCAGTTTCCGTTGAGTCGCACCTGCTGCTTCGTCATCTCTCGCTCTCCCGATCAATCCACCTGGTCGTAGATGCGCTCGAAGATGTCTCCACGAACGGGCCAGACGTCTCCGAACTCCCCGAAGCAGACGTAATCCCCGGGGCGGGCGATCGCCGTCCCGCTGGGCGTCTTTACCCTGAGGAGGCCGTCGTCACCGACTTGGAGGTACTCGATCATGTAGTAGCAATCCGCGACCTCGTCGGGGATGGTCTCCCCGTCCCACCGGAAGGCGTGAACGATGGCCGGCTTCTTCATGTAGCGCTTCAGGGACATTCGTCGTACCTCTCCGGCAACCGTCTCCAGTCGGTGTCCGGCTGCCACTCGTAGCAGGGCTTCTCGCACTGGGTCCTGTGGCCCCCGATGCAGTTCCCCTCGTGGTCGGTTGTGAGGCACGGATCCCAGTCGCACGCCTCCAGGCAGGCGTGGGGGAGGATCTCCACCGAATCCGAGGACCAGGCACTGCACCCGACGTCGTTGCACGCCCTGGCGACGAAGCCGGAGCCGTCGTTGATCTCGTCGCATGGGGTTCCCGAGACCAGGTAGGTCGTGGAGCCGTAGACCGTCGCGCAGACCTCCAGCGTGGAGGCGAGCGCGATCTCGTACCGCGTCGCCCCGGGGGAGGGGTCCCAGGACAGCTCCTCGTTGCCCAGGACCCCGTCCACGTCGTCGGAGCAGGCATGGTCCTGGCAGCCAGCCAGGACGGGCCAGGGGACGAGGAGGGCCAGGAGGAGCGCGAGGAGCCGCATGGTTCAGTCCTCCAGGTCCACCGGCGGAGCCTTCGCCAGCGCCCGGGTCTTCTCCTTCGAGCCCAGGGAGGACCCGAACCAGAAGGCCATGATCCGGGGCACCTCGCCCGTCAGGACGCCGAGCAGGGTCGTCGAGAGCCCGAGGACCCAGGACGGCACCTCGGCCAGCCCGCCCGCCCGGAGCTGGTCGAAGAGGCCGTACAGGATGGCGAAGTAGCCCCCGACGAACAGCGCCGAGAGGGTCACCTGCGGCCACACGTTCACCCGGAACATCCGCCGCGCCGACGCCCGGTCCTTCACCTCCAGGGCCGCGAGGTCGATGTCCAGCTTCCGCATCTCGGCCTCGAAGCGCCGGTCGATCTCCCGGAGCTTGACCAGCACCTCCGGGCCCGAGGTGAGGATCGCCTGCTCCACTTCCTCCGGCGAGGCGTCCGGCTTCCCGAGCACCTCCCGGGCGATGGTCGCCGTCGCCATCCCGGCCAGCGGCCCGCCGAGGGCCGAGGCGAGGGCCGGCGCGACGGAGGCGAGGATCCGCTTCAGCCTAGGACGCATTGATCGGGGCCTCCTCCTCCGGCAGCTCCAGCGGCTCCGGCGAGGGCAGGTCCTCCGGCCGGGTCGTGCCGGCCAGGCGGAATCCCTCCGCCGCGTCCGCCAGCCGCTGGCGCAGGGCCTCCTCCAGGACGGCCACGAGCGGCTGGCCGAAACCGCTGGCCGGTACCTCGAACTGCACCGGGATGACGCCCTCGACGGGCATCCCCTCGTCGGGCCGGACGGCCACGTTGAACGTGATGACCGCGTTGATCGGGTCGAGAACCTTCTCCTGTGCCATGAGTCCTCCTATCGCCGCGTCGAGCTGGCAGGCTCGGCGACGAGCTGCACGTAGTCGATGTAGACGGTCTGGTCGGCCGGGGGGTTGTTGCCCGTCTCGGCCGTGAACGGGACGACGTAGTAGGCCGTCGTGGGATCGAAGTAGTCCGTCGTGCAGGAGCCCACCTCCGTGCCATCCCGGTAGAAGGTCACCTTCGACTGGGAGGTGTCCCACTCGATCTGCCAGCGGTGCCAGTTCTCGTCCACCGGCCACTGCGTGGAGAACTCCCCGTGATAGCTCTCCGTCGAGGACTTCCAGCAGTAGATGTGGCCGTAGGCGGGATCCTTGAACTGCCCGGTGTTGGACAGGAACTCGATCACGGCCGACTTGTTGGATGAGCAATCACCGCCGATCATGCCGGCACAGAGCCCGATGTGGGCCTGGATGTCCGCCGGCTGGCTCGTCCCGGAGGCGTCCAGCTTCAGCAGGACGTAGAGCGTCAGCTTCGAGTAGTCGCCCGGGACGACCTGGAACGGCCGGTCCTCACCGGAGCCGGGGGATCGCAGGCCACCGTCGTCGTTGTCGCCCAGGACGAACTTCAGGACCCCCAGGTGCCCGTCCGAGCTGGTCGCCGTCCCCGGCTCCAGCATGGCGGAGGACGACGTGATGTTGCTCGGGTGCCACCACCAGCGGAACTCGCTGGACTCGACGGTCTGCGCCGTCCCCATCGAGGCGTTGGCGATGGAGTCCACCTGGAGGAAGTCGTCGTGCAGGATCGGCGTCTGGCGCATGGTCGCGGCCACGCCGGTCCCGCTGAGGCAGTGCATCTCCCCGCCCGCGTAGAAGCAGAGCTCCTCGTCGTCCGAGTCCACGCAGATGTCGCCGGTCTTCAGCTCGGGATCCGTCGTGGAATCGCCATCCACGTCCGTGCAGGCGGGAGCCGCCGGGACGGCGAGATGTTGCCGGACCTGGAGCAGGCGGTAGGCCCGCCGGCTCTTCGCTGGGGAGTCCGCCAGGGTCGGCGCGAGAGTGAGCAGGACCAGCAGGGCCAGGCTAACGAACCGTCGCATGGAAAACCCTCCTGTGGGTGGTGCCACCACCCGTCGTGTATTCCACGGTGAGAACGGGCCAGTAGCTCGTCGAGGAGCTGTCCACGGAGTGCGCCGAGAGGAAGTAATACTGGCCGTCGATGGACGGGGTGCCGGAGTAGCGGTAGCAGATGTCCGTGTTGCCCGTCGTCGAGACGGCCGAGGTCGGCACCGCCAGGTCCAGCTTCGTCGGGGAGGAGCTGGAGGTCGAGAGGCCCGAGGTGCTCTGGGAGGCCATGAACGTCATCGAGGCGTAGTCGTTCCAGTCCCCCGCCGAGAGCGGAGTCGAGAACTTGTTGGCCCCCGCGTAGAAGTAGAACGTCCCCACCAGGCCGGAACGCCAGGCGTAGATCGTCAGGGTGGCCGAGGTGACGGTCGCCCCGGATCCCAGGGAGGACGTGTCGAACCCGAAGTAGCCGCGCCACTCGTAGACCGTTCCCGACCAGCGGGACTTGCCGCCATCCACGCGGCTGCCCGACGTATCCACGCTCACCCCGTTGAGGATGTACCCCTCGCGGTTGGTCGTCGGGTTGACCGTGAGCGTGGCCATCAGTCACCCTCCGAGGACTGCGCGGCCCTGATCGTGTAGTAGATCGTGATCGAGAACTCGTCCACGGTGCCGGAGATGCTGGAGATGTCGAGCCAGAGGAACGCCTTGCGAGAGAGCGTCCTGTTCACCGCGCCCCAGTGGCTCTGAGCCGTCGAGCTGTTGGCCGTCTGGTCGGTGGACCAGAAGGCGTAGGGGGAGCTGGAGGCCCGGTCGGTGGACCACTTCAGGTTGAAGTTCACGGACGGGCTGGAGGAGCCCCGGACGCAGGTCACGATCTCCCGGACGTAGATCCTGTCGTGCGTCTCCAGGAGGGTGATCGAGTCCCCGGACTGCGGCTCCAGCACGCTGACCGTGAGCTGCCTGTAGGCCACGTAGACGGTCCCGCCGGCCTGGATGACCCTGTTGCCGGTCCACCCACGGGTGCTCACCTGCCCGATCCGGAGGCTGAGGGAGCCGGTGTTCGTCGGAGCGTTCGTAGATGACGAGGCCACGTCCTTGATCCGCGTGTCGGCCGCCCCGGAGCCGTCCAGCGTGCCGGACGAATCGACCGTCACGGTCCCGGTGACGGAGGTCGAGCCGGAGACCGAGGCATCCTGGATCGAGGGGGAGGACAGGGTCTTGTTGGTCAGCGTCTGCGTGTCCGTCGTGCCGACGACGGAGCCGCTGACGCCGTGGACGCCGGACGAGGCGTCGATGTGGGAGTCGATGTCCGAGTGGTCGTGGGTACCCGCCCCGGAGAGGTTCTGGTGGACGATCTTCGTCTCGTCCAGCGTGAAGAGGGCGTTGTCCCCGTGGGTGGCGTCGTCGTTCGCCACGACGATCGTCAGCCTGTCGTTGGCCGAGCGCAGCTTGAAGGTGTCGCTGCCGGATGCCGAGGCCGTGTTCGTACCGTCGGTGATCGAGGCGTAGGCGTCGGAGAGGCCCCCACCCGCGTGGGCGTCCACGTAAGCCTTGGTGGCCGCGTCCTGCGCGTTCGTGGGGTCCGAGACGTTGACGATCCGCCGGGAGGCCACGTCGATCGTCGAACCGATGGACAGGTCGTAGTCCGTCGCCGAGGTGGGGGCGGTCGTCGAGAAGCGGATCTCGCCGGACGTGGCCCAGGCGTGGGCCGCCCCGAGCACCAGGTGCCCGGTGTTCCAGTCCCCGCCCGCCAGGTAGACGTTCCCCTTCGTCGCCGAGCCGAAGGACTGCGAGAACACCTTGATCGCCTGGCCGTCCGCCGGGGCCGTGGAACCGCCGGCAAGGTCCTCGACCTGGAGCCCGACGATCGAGGAGAGCGTCGCCCCCGAGGCGATCGAGGGGGTGAACGCCCGGAAGTGAACGGCGCTCGTGATGGTCGAGGTGTCGGAGAGCGAGAACTTGGCCTCGACCGCGTGGGCGGACTGGTAGGTGTTCCCCTCGTAGATGGCGACGCCCGCCCGGAGGCCGATCGCCGTCCCGATCGTCGCGCTCGTGGCCCCGCTCTCCGACTGGACCGCCGCCACCATCCCGCGCAGCTCCGAGCTGGTCTCGGTGACGTTCGAGTTGATGACGGCGAAGCCGGCCACCCCGGTGACCCCTCGCCCGTCCGCCGAGCCGCCGGAGATGCTGGCCTCGGCCTTGACGGCGTCCGGGTAGGTCACCAGCGAGGCGTCGCACTCGAACTGAACCTTCACCCCGTACCGCCACTGGTTCGCGCTCGCCCCGTTCGACTGGGTCAGACCGACGTGCAGCTTGCCCAGGGCCGACTCCGTGTCCTTGTCCCCCACCGTCACCCGGTCGAGCGCCTGGTCCGCCAGGTGGACGTGCCCGAGCGTGGAGCCCGCCGTCGAGCGCAGGACCAGGTCCTCCGAGTCCGCCGACCCGCCGTGCAGCGTCTGACCCCCGGAGCGGCCGGCCAGCAGCGCGTACTGCGGGTGGTCGTCGTCCGAGAGGCCGGAGAGAGCTCCGTGGTCCGTGGCGACGGCGGAATCGACGTAGGACTTCGTGGCCGCGTCCTGCGGATCCGTCGGGTCGGACAGGTTCACCCCGCGTCGGTTCTTGAAGTCCACCGTCGAGGACAGGATGGCGAAGTCGTAGTCGGTGGCGTTGTACGGCTCCGTCCGCGAGAAGCGCAGGTCCCCGGAGGTGGCCCAGACGTGGGCCTGGCCGAGCTGGAGGTGGCCCGTGTTCCAGTCCCCGCCGGCCATGCGGATGTTGCCCGACAGGCCGTCGAAGCCGTCGTCCTGGGCATCGACGAGGATCGAGTCGCAGGAGTCCCGGGCGTACTGCCCGATGTCGCCGACGTGCAGCCCCCGCACGTGATCCAGGCCGGCGGCGATCGAGTCCGGGGCCTCGGCCTCGAAGGCGTTGTACGTCTGGATCTTCGCCGAGCCGTAGATCGCCGCCAGCGCGTGGAACCCGTGGGCCGTCGTGTAGTTCGCGTGGTTCGACGCCTCGATCCGCGATGTGACGCCGATGGCCGTGGTGGCCGTCGGGTCGTTCGACCCACCGACGGAGACGTAGGCGTAGACCGCCCGCGCCAGCGTGGCCGCAACGGTGGCCTGGAACTGGGCGTTCACGAACAGCGCCGACCCGCTCACGCCCTTGAACAGCCGCTGGGCGATGGAGACGGCATACGGGTACGTCTCCGAGTTCTTCACGAACTGGGCGACGTGGAGCACGGAGTTCGGGTTGTTGGACCCCTGCTGGTCCTCGGCGCTGAAGAAGTACCGACCGGAGTAGACGTTGCTGGAGACGTAGGGGTCGAACTCGTCGTTCCCGGCGACCAGCCGGCCGGAGGTGTTGGGCTCCAGCCAGAGGGTCCCCTTCGCCGCGCCCGCCGTGGACTGGAGGGTCAGGTTCTCCGAGGAGCCGGTCCCGCCGTTCAGCGTCTGCCCGCCGGACCTGCCGGCCAGGAGGGCGTACTGGGCATGGTCATCGTCCCCCAGGCCCCCGAGCGCCCCGTGGTCGATGTCCGCCGGGTTCAGGCCGATCGTCAGCGTGTCCCCGCCGTCGAAGTTGCCCGGGTGGTTGTTGACCGTCTTCGTCAGCGCCCCGGAGACGAGCAGCTTGTCGTCGAGGTAACCGGCCTCCTGGTCGTCGTCGTCGATCAACACCTCCCCCGAACCGACCGAGACCTGCTCCCGCGAGGACGAGATGATGAACCGATCCCGGCCGATCCGCATGACGATCTTGCCCACGCCACGCTTGCCGGTGGAGGTGTCCTTCCAGAAGGCCACCTCGCCCGGCCCGATACGGGGAATGGTATGACCGGTGTGGACAAGGAACTGGAGCGGGACGCGCTTCCGGATCTCGCTGAGGAGCTGTTCGGTCGCGTCCACTCGCCGGGGCATCGCCCTACTCCATCACCTCCGGGCCGAGCTCGAACAGCGGCAGGGCGATCCGGGGCGTGCCGGCGCTGTCGATCACGAGCAGGTCCACGGCCACGCGCCCCGAATCGACCCAGCCTCGGAAGGAACCGCCCGAGCCGGTCAGGAGGTAGTGAAGGGAGGACGCATTGTCCCCCACGGGGTCCGTGTAGATCGTGACGTCGGACCCGTCCCACGCCGGTTGCGCGGTCGGGTCCGAGGCCGTGTCCGCTCCGAGGCACAGGACCCAGTCCCCCTCCGAGGCGCTGATCGCCGAGGACAGGTTGAGCTGGACCGTGCCGGTGGCCGAGTCCGGGTCGGTCGCCTCGTTCGTACCGAAGGAGGCGATCTTGCGGATCCGGTTCATGTTCGGGATGAAGAGGGAGGAGGAGCCGTAGTCCGTCTTCTCGCAGAGGATGACGTAGTCGTTCGCGGCGAACTCCGCGTAGCTGCCGACCGGCAGGGCGGTTGCCTCGGAGACGTCCGAGGCCACGGCCGAGCCGAGCTGGTAGGGGTAGACCCGCCAGCCCGAGCGGGCGTAGAAGGTCTGCCACGGCCCCGGGGTGGCGATCGTTCCCCGGAGCAGGGGGAGGGAGATCAGGCCGGCGAACAGGGGAGCCATCGTCAGATCCTCACCGTGTAGGTCGTGTCAGGCCGCCCAGCGAGGTTCCAGGAGCGGGAGACCTCCATCGGGATGATGCCGCTGTCCGTCACGCGGTCGATCCGGGCGGCGGCCTGGCGGGCCCCCCGGAGGGCCTCCTGGAAGTCCCGCCAGAAGGTGGCGACGACCGCCGGGTTGTCCCGGTGCTTCCGCTTCACCACGAAGTATTCCCCGCCCGCGACCAGGGCCTCCCGCATCTCGGGCGTGAGGAAGAGGGTGTCCTGGCTCCCGAACGCCGCCACGCGCCGGAAGTAGGGAATCTCGATCCGCCGGACCGTGTCCCCGTCGATCGGTGGCCAGAGATGGACCTCGTCGTCCTCCGGGGAGGCGATGGAGAGCAGCTCCGGGATTCCCGAGGCCGAGGAGGTGTTCCGGCTCGTGTAGCTGCGGAAGAGGAACCAGGGGGCCCAGGCCGGGAACTTCACGACGTTCCCGTCCTCGTCGTAGACCTTCGCTCCCCGTGCCGGCCAGGCCCAGTCGTCCGGCAGGGAAAGGACCTCCGCGTCGTCGGTGAACTCGGTCTCGCCGGGAGAAGAAGCGGCGTAGGTCCAGGTCGCCACCGTGCGGGCCGAGAGCCAGATGCCGGCCGCGTTCATCCGGGCGGCGGCCCGGTGGAGACAGGCCATCGCCTCCTGCCGGGCCAGGGGGTTGTCCTGTTGCCCCAGCAGGGCGGCCACCTCCGAGACGATGGCGTCAACCGGCTCCAGGTTCGGGGCCGTCCCCTCCGGGGGCGTCGGGGTCAGGCGATCGCTCATCGGGCAGCGCCTCCGCGTCCTCCCGCCCGGTGATCTTCGGACGGCTGCGGACGTCCTCGATCACATCTTCCCACACGGAGGCGAGGTGGTCCACGGTGGCGGTGTCCAGCACGAACTGCCGGGCCCGGCGCACCAGCGGCTCCAGGAGCGCCGGGTCGGTGGCGAGGTCCCGGAGGGTGTCGTGCCAGGCCGATGGGGTGTTCGGGATCGTGACGGCCACGTCGGACGGCAGCTCGGCGTAGGGCCCCACCCGGCTGGCGAGGAAGGGAATCCCCTGGACGGTGGCCTCTAGGAACTTGATGGAGGACTTCGCCAGGTTGTAGGGGTGCTCCGCCAGCGGGGCGATCGCCAGGTCGAACCCGCCCCAGGCCACGGCGGCGGGGTAGTCCTCGAAGGGCACCCAGGGGCAGAGGATCACCCGGCCCGGGTGCCGGCGGCGGAGGTCGTGCAGCCACTTCGGGATCGAGCCGAAGCAGACGAGGCGGACCGGTCGCGGGGGGTTCTCCAGGAACCGCTCCAGCCCCGGCCGGGCGACGTCCATGTCCCCGTAGTGCCCCCCGGCACCCCCGTAGAAGATTCGGAAGGCGGGGTCGTTCCGGCGCTCCGGGTCCACCGGCAGCCCGGTCCAGTCGGCCGGGTCGATCATGTTCGGGACCACCCGGATCGCGTGGCAGCGGGAGCGGAAGCGGTCGGCCAGGGCCCGGGTCGTGACGGTGGTCAGCTCGGCCCACATCAGGTGCCAGAGGCCCGTCTCGTAGCACTTCTGGCCCGGGTTGTAGTGCTTCCGCCCGGGGTTCCAGGGGGGCACCTGGAGGAAGTCGTCGTCGAAGTCCACGATCATCCGGCCGTCCGGGATCCTGTGCCGCAGGCCGACCAGGAAGCCCAGCCGGCCCGGGTCGATCTCCCGGTCAACCACCACCACGTCGTGGTTCGCCGCCTGCTCCGCCACCCAGGCGGCGCGCTCTTCCGGCGTCCGCCCCCAGGTACGGGACCAGGGGCGGTCCTCCCGCCAGGTGACGGGCCAGCCGGCCCGGGAGAGCGCCCGGGCCGGCACCCACTGCCGGTAGTAGCCCACCGCCGTCTGCTGGCGGTGGAGGAAGAGTACCCGGGGCCGGTCCGCCACGGCTCAGCCCTTCTTCGCGCGCTTCTTCCTCGGGCGGGCCTCGTCCTCGGCGGCAAGGCCGTCCACCACGTCGGACAGCTTGTGGGCCATCTCGATCAGCCCGTCGGCCATCGCCTGGAGCTTGTCAGCCTTCTTCGCCAGGCGAACGATCTGGTTGTTCAGCTTGCGGATCATCTGCTTCTTCGTCATTCGTCGGTCCTCCCGTCGTTCCCGACTCCTCCCTCCGCCTGGACTCCAGCAGGTCGAGCGCCTTCGCCGGATCGTCCAGCAGCGGGCCGGTGTCGGGAAGGAAAAGGTTGAACTGGGACAGGAACTGGGGCGTGAAGAGCCAGGACGTCCGGGGATCGGGCAGCCCCGGCACCTGGCCGTCGAACGACCCGGCGATCTCCCGCACGAGCTTCGGCCCGATGCGGCCGGTGAGGTCCCGCAGGTGGATCCTCACGCCGGCGGCCCGGAAGCCGAGCAGGTTGTCGGGGGAGAGCACCCGCCACAGGGGCGGCATGAAGATCGGCGCGTAGCCCATCTCCACCGCCCGCCGGGCCCGGGCCTCCGCCTCCTCCGCCGGCCAGGGCAGCACCTCCCACGGGGCCCCGGCCCAGCCGTAGATCCCCCACCGGATCCAGGAGGGGGACGACGGCGGGCGGCCGGCCAGACGCGGCGGCATGTAGACCGTCACCGCGAAGTTCGGGAACTGGGCGTGCAGCGGGGTGAAGAAGTCCTCGACCTCCGCGAAGGAGGCCCCGCCGATGGCCCATACGCAGGCCGGGCGGACTACGTTCGCGTCGGATCGATCCACGGCCAGTAGGCTCCCATCCGGCGCAGGTGGGCCTCCGCCGGCGAGTCCTGCGCCTCCAGCCGGTCGGTCGGGTGGAGGACGCGGATGTTGGGGAATCGGACCTGGAGCCCGCCCACCCGCTCCAGGTAGGCGGCCAGCGACTCGGGATCCCCGCGCCGCCGGGGGGCCTCCAGGTCGGGAGAGTAGCCGGCCAGCAGGGCCACCGGGTGGAGCCGGCAGGCCCCTCCCAGCCGGGCCATCAGCTCCGCCGGGAACCGCTGCCCCACCCGCAGGACCCCGACGGGCTGGAGCGGGTTCCGCAGGCCGACGACCTTCGGGGCGGCCACGATCCGGTCCACCGGGTCGCCCGCCCGCTCCCGCAGCTCCTCGACCTGCGCGACCATCTTCTTCAGCCACCGCTTCGTGCGGAAACGCACGTCGTCGTCCAGCCGGAGCAGCCAGCGGTAGCCCCCCTGCCGGGCGAGGGCCAGGGCCTCCGCCGTGGCGTGGTGCTGGCCCCGGTTCTCCGGCCACTCGACCAGGTGCTGGATCCCCGTCCGGTCCGGCTGGTGGAGCAGCTCCCGGGCGACGGCCACCTGGCGGGGCGAGGCTCCCGACAGCACCACCAGCCAGTCGAACCACGTCCCGGCCGTCCCCCGGGCCTGTCGCACCAGCCCGCGAAGGAAGGACCGGTCCCCGTGGGTGACGGTGAAGGCCAGGATGCTCACCGGCCCGTCCCTCCCTCGGCGTCGTCCAGCGGCGGCAGGTTCGACGGGGGCTTCGGCAACTGGACCGGCTCCCACCGGCGGGTGAGCTGGAGGTTGCAGCCGTGCCAGTGATAGATGTTCGTCGCGGCATCGACCGCCGCCCCGGCGAGCCCGTCCAGCGTGGCGAGCCGGACCACCAGGTCCCAGTCGCCGAACCGCATCATCTCCGGGTTGAAGACGTGCCCGTCCCGGTAGTTGAGCCGGAAGAGCGCCCCCTTCGAGACGATCATGTCCCCCGAATCGACGAAGTTGTGCGTCGGGCCGAGGAAGAGCCGCCGGACGTTCTCCGGGGTCCAGGGCACGAGCGGCGACGGACCCTCCGGCAGGCCGGACGGCAGGAGGCCCTGGTCCTCCCGCACGTACCGCCGGCGCGTGTAGGCGAGGGCCGGCCGCTGGGAGCCCGCCACGGCCCGGAGGAGGACCTCCAGGTGGTTCGGCTCCCACTCGTTGTCCGCGTCGAGGAAGGCGATCCAGGGGGCGCTGGACCAGGGGATCACCATGTTGCAGGGGATGGCGAAGTAGCCCGTGCGCTGCGGCGTGTAGGTGAAGCCGCCCACCAGGCCGTCGGGCTGCCCCACCGACTCCTCGAACTCCCGGATGCGGGGGCACTCGTCCGGCGAGCCATCGACGACGACGAACAGCTCGAAGTCGGAGCGGGGGACGGTCTGACCCAGGACCGACTTCCAGGCCCGGGGAAGGAACTCGGCGTACGCCTCGTGGACGCGGAGGAGCACGCTGACGAGCGGGTCGTGCATGGTCGCTCCGGTTTCCGCCGCCGGGGGGCGGCGCGCCAGGTGCCCGGGCGGATCAGGTGATCACGCCCGAGGTCGGTGGAGCCGTCCGGCCCAGCAGCCGGAGCAGCTCCGGGTCGTTGCGGCGAAGGTAACCCTTCTGCCAGAGGGCGGCAAGGATGCTGCGCCACCCGCGCCGGATCTCGCCGCCCGTCCAGCGGCGGGCGTCCTCGTCGAACTGCCCCTCGACGATCGAGCGCTCGGGGATCCAGCCCAGCGGGATCGCCAGGCCGGGGAACACCCGCCGGGAGCCCGTGGCGATCCACAGGGAGCCCGCCGCCCCGAACCCGGTCGCCTGCCGGGTGCGAAGCAGGGACTCGCGGACGGAGACGCCGACGGAGATCCAGGGTGGCGCGAGGAACCGGTGGATGAGCCGCACCAGCTCCTCCATCGTCATCGCCCGCCCGGCCGAGGGGATGCCGAAGGCCGTCATCCCCGGGCCGTGCCCCGTTCGCCCTCGCCCAGGTCGAGCGGACGGGTGTCCGCCGGCCGGGCCTCGGGCACCTTCCGCTCCGTTGACCACTCCCGGGGCCAGTCCACGGGCCGCCGGGTCCTCTCGTTCAGGCGCGTGACGTCCCGCTCCGGGGGCGTCGGCTGCCGCAGGTGCCGTCCGGTGGTCATGGTGCTGCCTCCTCGCGGTGAAACGGGCCCCCGCAGCCGGGGAGAGGGAGCTGCGGGGGCCCAGGCGCGTGAGAGCGGGGTATCAACCCCGGCCGGTGCCCTTGCTCTCCGCCGACAGGTCCACGCCGCTGCGGTTGACGACGCGGTCCGTCCCGTTGTTCGGCTTCTCGGGCCGGAAGGGCTTCTGGTTGGAGCCGGCCACCCCCCGTGGGTTGTGGGGCCGTGGGGCGGCGGGCCGACGGGCCTTCGCGTTTCCGACGCTGTTCATCGTTCAGCCTCCTTTCCGTCGGCCCGTTACTACGAGCCGTCGTAGAGGGACACGGCGTGCTTGAGCCGGGCCAGGCGGTGGTCCGCCGCCGGGGCGGCCACGACGCCGTAGTAGACCTTGACGCCGATGGTGCCCTGGAGGTTGACCGGGTCGCTGGTCCCCGCGGACCCCGGCGGGTGGTGGATCACCTGCACGCCCCCGCCCTCCTGGGTGATCGTGTAGTAGGCGTCGGGCGCGATGATGTAGGAGTAGGTCCCCTTGACGTTGGCCTCGAAGTCGGAGTCCGACGGCGAAGCCCCGCTGTCGAAGCACTTCACGTTGTTGGAGACGATGAACCGGATGCCGTAGAGCCGCCCGATCTCCCCACGGTAGATGTCGGAGGGGTCGGTATACTTGGCGATCTCCAGGAACCCGGTCTGCGCGGAGTCCGTCATCACGTCGTAGGCCACCAGGGGGTGGATGACGCAGACGAACGTCTCGTCCTCCCAGCGGGGGACGTTCCACGAGTCCATCTTCGGGCCGATCTTGGCGATCTCGGCCCCGTCGAGGGTGTCGCTGGTGCCGACGGTCGAGTCGCTGCCGGCGATCATCTTGTTGGTCTCGGCCGTCGAGCTGATCTGGCCGATGGTGTAGTCGTCGATCCGCAGCGCCAGCTCGCGGACGAGGTTCTCCATCGCCCCGTCGGTGATGGAGGCGTGGGAGACCAGCATCGCCTTCTCGGTGTAGCCGATGGCACCGGCGAAGATCACCACCGAGCCCTCGATGCTGGACGCCGAGAGCTGTCCCGGGGTGATCGAGCCGTCCTCGGCGATCTGGCTGATGTTGGCGAAGCTGGAGTCGTAGGACGGCTGGTAGTCGGAGATGGTGTAGGGGGACCGCCAGCGCGGGATCTTCACGTTCTCGTACCCGTGCGGGACGGTCACGTCGGTGCCGAACTGGCGGAAGTAGAGCGAGGACCACAGGCGGTCCCGCATGAAGTCCGCGTAGAACTTCGGGATGACGGAACTTCCGGGTCCGCCGAGCCCTACGCCGGTCGAACCGGCCTTGGTGATGGCCATGAGTCAGTGCCTCCTTCGCGCCGGCCGCTGGCCGGGCGGGGAAGGCCCGTCAGGTGCTCTGCTCCCAGTCCATGTCGAACACGTCCGAGGGCTCCAGGCCCTGGGCGCGCAGGATCTGGTTGTAGACCTCCTGCGCCGCGTCGTAATACTGCCGCTGCTTGGCGAGCGGGGCGTTCCGAGCCTTCCGCATCAGTTCCTCGTAGCGGCGGTTCAGCTCGCCCAGCTCGTCGGTCGGCATCGGCTCGTCTTCCGAGGACGAGGGGGTCTCCACGAGCGGCACCGTGTCGGGCGCTTGCTGGGGCACCGGGTTCTGCGCTGCCGGGGTTGACGCGGCCTGCTGGAGGGTCTGCGCTGCGGAGCCGCGAGCCGCCAGGCCCAGCCTCTCCGCCGCATCCAGGATGAACCGCGTCCGGTCCGGCTCGGGCAGTCGATTCGCTTCGGGGAACCGTTGCAGGATCTGCTGCTCCTGCTCCGGCGTGATGGACCAGGTGGCCCGGATCGCTTCGGCCGCGACCTGCGTCTGGATGACCTGCGGCAGGGCGCGCATCGCTTCGAGGAACTGCCCCATCGTCACCGGCTCGTTCGGATCGACGCCGGCGAAGGGGTCCTGCTGGGGTTGCTGCTGCTGGGCCTGGGCCGCCGGGGCGGCACCGGCCTGGAGGGCCCGGAGGCGGAGCTGGAACTCCGCCTGCTGCTGTTCGAGCTGGCGCTTGAGGTCGCCGATCGTCCGGGCCATTTCTCCGATCTGCTGCTTCAGGGCCAGCTCCTCGGCCGCCTTCTCCGGGGCCGCCGGGGGCGGCGTGGACTCCACGGAGGGCTGCTCGCTCCGGCCCGGCTGGACCTCCTTCGTGGTCGGTCGGGCCATGTTGATCTTCCTCTTCGGCTCGGAAGCCGGTCCCTGGTGCGGCGTCATCTCGGTCATGTCGCTCTTCCTCCTGGCGGGAACGCGGGTCCCTCGCGGTAGCGCGTTCCCGTTCTCACGGTATCACCGCCGTTCGCGCGGCGGCAAGGGTTGGGACTGCGGGCCGAGCGGCAGCATCGCCACGCGGGCCTCGATCTCGCCGGGCAGGGCGAGGAGCGATTCGAGCAGGCCGATCGCCATCCGCAGCTCGTTCGCCCGGTCCCGCTCGCCGGGCCGGGGGGCGGCCCGGAGCTCGGCGAGGAGCCGGTCCCGCTTGCGGGCGAGGGCGGCCCGGAAGAACTTCCAGGCGGGGTTCCCCTCCATCTGGCGGAAGCCCAGCATCACGCGGTGCAGGTCTGCCGGCGAGGCGTGGACCTGCTCGACCCACGCCGACGGGTCGGGCGGCAGCCCCGCCAGGGCCTCGTCCAGCATCTTCATCACGGCCTTGCGCCGGCGGCGGCGAAGGAACGACAGCATCGGGCCTCCCGTCAGAGCTCGACGGCCTCGGTGGGCGGAGGGGCGGGTGCCTGGCCGGGAGCCCGGTTCGCCATCGCCTGGGCGATCGCCTGGAGCCCGGGCATCGACTGGCCGGGCTGGCTGGCGGGACCGGGGCCGGCCTGGGCGGCCAGGGCCATGTTCTCCTGCCCCTCCTTCTTCAGGTAGCGGTCCGGGTCCGTCTCGCCGGACCAGCGGGCGAAGTCCTCCAGGATCGTCCGTGGCTCGATCAGCGGGGCGAAGGCGGGCGAGGCCGCGAGCTGGAGCCAGGTCTGGATGTTCGTCAGGCGCTCCTCGCGCGTCATCTCGTAGAGCCCTCCGCCGATCTTCAGGTCGATCCCGCCGGTGATGGCGGCCAGCGACAGCGGCTCGCCCAGGATCCGCTCCACCTGGGCCGGCGTCATGTGCTGCCGGACCAGGTCGAAGGCCCGCCGCAGGAGCGGGCGCATGAAGGCCACCTGGTGGTACAGGATGTCCACCTGGTGGCGGGCCCCGCCCTGGAGGATCCGCTGCTGGATCTCCGTGGCGGTCACGTCCCGGGACTTCGTGGTCGCCTCCGCGCCCATCTGGACCGCGTCGGTGGCGGCGGTGGACTCGGCCATCCGCTGGCGGTAGCTCTCCTCCGTCCACGCCTCCTGGAAGACCGGCCGGCGGGGCAGGATGGCGAAGGCCCGGTCCAGGGGCTCGCCCGGCTCGGCCTCCACGGTGACGTGCCCGCCGGGGCGGAAGAGGAGCTGGTCCGCCGCGATCGCGCCGGAGCGGATGACGTACTGCTGCCAGACGTTGAGCAGGATCTCGTCCATCCGGGCGCGGGCGATGCGGGTCTGGTACTGGACCAGCGGGCCGACCCAGTTGAGGATCGAGTCGCCGTAGGGCCGGTTCGGCACCGGCACCGCCTTCGTCGCCCAGTAGGGCCCGCGACCGTCCGGCGTCGGGGCCCGCCCGTGGGCGATGACCACCTGGCCGTTCACCATCTTCGTGAGCGTCCGCCGGCGGTGGTCCCAGCAGAGCCAGAGGGTGACCGGCTTCTCGCCGATCGCCCAGGAGGGCTCGCGCTCCCGGGTGTCGTCCAGCGGCCAGCGCTCCGTGTCCCGGGGCTCCTCCGTCGAGTCGTGCTGCTCGGCGGTGGCCCGGGCGGCGGCCAGGTTGTGGTAGAGCGGCCGCCCGGTGCGGGCCCGCCACTCGGCGTCCTCCGCCGCCAGCGCCTCGATCGTGGTCCGCACCTTCTCGATCGTCCAGGTGCGCGGGCCGGTCAGGTTGCAGGCGATCGAGTCGAGCGGGAGCCAGGCGAAGTCGAGGCCGTCGTAGACCGTCTCCAGCAGCTCGACCTCCTTCCAGGTCGGCTCCTCCGACTCGTCCTCGAAGACCAGCATCGGTGCCCGCCGGCGGTCGTACCGGCTCCGCCACCAGAGCCGCCACCAGGCGTGGCCGACGATCTGCTCGTAGCGCAGGCCCTCGATCGCCCGGACGATCAGGCCGTCCCCGTCCTCCGAGTCCCGCCCGATCTCGCCGAGCTTCACCTCCAGCAGGCGACGGACCAGCTCCTCCACCTGGGCGTCCGAGCGCTCGACGCCCTTCACCGCCATCCAGTCCCGCCGGCCGAACATGCCGAGCGTGAGCCGGGCCAGCCGGGCCTCGATGATCTTGAACGCCTCCGGGATCACCGTCTGGTCCCGCCACTCCTCGCCGGGGCCGATCGACGCGCCGGTGTCCATGCTGCGGTAGAGGAACCAGTACCGGAGCAGGTTCCCCCGGATGCCCGAGGTGAACAGGTTGCGCCAGCGCTCGTGCCGGGCCTGCCAGAGGTTCTGCGTCGAGTAGGGCGACGGGCCGTAGAGGGGCCGCGCCGTCCCGATCACGCCGAACGTCGGCGGCGGCACCGGCCGCGCTCCCGTGGCCTGCCGCCGGGGCGCGGGGGCCGAGCGGTCGGAAGGGGGAAGTCCGCCTGCGGTGTCGATCCTCGGCATTCCGGGTCCTCCGGGAGAGTCCGCCCGCTACCAGTCTAGCCCGCCGGCGGCCGCCGGGCCTAGCGCGCTCGCGGGTCCGGGTCGCGGAAGACGATGCGGGGGACGTCCCGGCCGGAGAACTCGCCCAGCGGGTGGATGACCTCCTGCGACTGGCGGGCGAGGGGGATGGTGATCGGGGAGCCCCACGCCGAGGAGCCGAGGGCCCGGGCGCGGGCGAGGTCGGGTGGTGGGGGAGCTGGCGGGCGGGGCTGGCCCGGCAGGGAGTAGAGGGACAGCGAGGGAGGCCGCAGCTCCGGGCCGCGCTCGATCGGCTTCTTCGGCTGGAGGACCCGCACGCCGGGGACGAAGAAGAGGGCCAGGGTGTCGGCGACGTCGTCGTGGGTGATCTGGCCGAGGTTCGTCAGCTCGTAGAGCAGCCGCTCCCGCAGGCGGGGCGGGAAGCCCGAGCCGAAGACGACCTCGCCCCGCTCGCAGGGGGCCTGGAGGGCCTCGACGATGAAGTCCTCCTTCCGCCCGCTGCGGGCGCGGGTGACCGGGACGAGTGCCGGGGTGCGGTACTTCTCGCGGAACGCCCGGCCCAGGTCGGCGAGGAAGGCGTCCTCGCCCACCTTCTCCTTGACGAGGACGTTGGGCCACCAGTCGAGGGAGACGCAGGCGGTGACGATCCGGCGGACGAACTCGTCCCGGGTCCAGCGGTTGCTGCGGAGGCCGTGGCGCAGGAGCAGCCGGCCGTCGTCGGTGAAGGAGCCGAAGAGGGCGACCATGTAGTCCCCCCGGCCGGCGGTCTGGAAGTCCTTCGAGGCGGAGTCGATGGCGATGACCCGCTTGCGCGGGGAGGGCCAGTCGGCCCAGCCGGCGACGGCGAACCACTCCTCCCGGAAGCGCTGCTGGTCGGGCGAGAGGCAGACGTTCATGTATTGGTGCCACCAGAGGGCCTCGCCGAGGTTGCGGTCCCGCCGGTAGCGGGCCAGCTCCTGGGCCAGCCACTCGCGGGTGACCACCGGCAGGAGGATCGGCTCGCCGCGATCGAAGTCGGGGTGGCCGTGGGGGAACTGGCGGACGACGTGCTCGGGGCAGGCTTCGCAGGGGCGGTTGGGGTCCTCCAGGGCGTGGCGGACGATGACCTTGATGTCGCGGTCCGCCAGCTCGGAGACCAGCTCGTCGGCCTCGTCGGTCGCCTCGTCCTGGTCGCCGATCAGCCGGCCGTAGGGGTCGTGGTAGGCCCAGCGGGTCCCGAGGTAGATGATGTTCCGGTAGCGGGAGCCCATGTCCACGAGGGGGAGGAGGTCGAGCATCTGGCGCATCGTCTTGGCCGACTGCTCGGGGGTGGTGACGTTCCGGCGCTCGACGGCGTCGTCGAAGATGATGAGGTCCGCACGCCAGCCGGCACCGGTGACGCCGAGGTAGGTGGCCCGGAAGGTGGGGTCGGGCAGGACGAGCTTGCGCCTAGGGTGGGTGAACTGGAGGGCCTGGAGGATGTGCTTGTATTGCCGGTGGGTGATCGTGAACTCGGGGAAGACCTTGCGGAAGGTCTCGTAGCCGGGGGTGTCGGGGAGGAACGCCTGGAGGATGGTCCGGGCGAAGGGCTTGACGGTGTCCTCGCGGGCCCCGACGAGGAGGATGCGGATGTCGGGGTCGTGGACGATTCGCCAGATGCTGTGGGCGATGGTGAAGATGAAGCTCTTGCGGCTCTGGCGGGGGAGGAAGAGGGCCAGCTCCTCGCCGGGCTTGAGGGCCATCAGCTCGTGGCAGAGGGGGCGGTGGAAGTCGGGGACGTAGTGGCTCTTCCAGACGTCGGGGAAGAGGACCTGGGTGAGGAAGAACCAGAAGTCCTTCGAGCCGTCGCGCAGGGTTTCGACGAGTGCGCGGTCGAGGAGGGCGCACTCGCGTTCGAGCTGGACGGCCTCGGCGGGGCGGATGGGGATGGGGAGGGCGTCCGGCGGTTCGCCGGTGGAGAGGACCTTCTCGATGGTGTCCTCGACGAGGGGGTCGAGGTCCTTGTCGAGGGGGGAGCGCTGGCGGGGCATGGGGTCCTCCTGGATTACATTTCGCTGGGCGGGACGTGGTCCTCCTCGGCGTGGGGTGGAGTGTATTTCGCTTCGCCGGTGGCCTCGGCGGTGACGGCGTCGGTGAGGGAGGGTGCGCCGCCGAGGGCGAGCTGGGCCTCGCGGACGACCTCGACGAGGCGGGCGCGGAGGACGGCGGCCTGTTGGCCGAGAGGTCCACGGGCCTCTTCCTCGGTGAGCTGGAGGGGTTCGAGCCGGAGGGTTTCGACGTGCCGGACGTAGGCGAGGGCGAGCTTGGCGATCTTCTCCTGTTCGCGGAAGTCGCGGGAGGTGGAGAAGGAGGAGATGAGCTGCCAGAGGGAGAGGAGGGAGCCGACGTAGATGAGGCGGGCGAGGCGGGGGGCGTCGGTGGTGGGGTCGATGGAGTCCTCGGGGATCTCGGCGAGGACGATGCGGCGGTAGTGGTTGCCGGAGTTGGAGGTGGAGAGGGCCCGGGCCAGGGGGGCCGCCGGGTCCTCGGTGGGGGCCGGGCGGGGAGGTTTCTTCGGGGTTTCGGGGGCCGTCGGGGGCCCGAGGACTTCCATCGTTTCCCGCAGGTTGTCGTCAAATCTCGTTCCCATGTCGTCCCTCCGTGTCAGGAGAATCCCCGCCAGAAAAAAATCTGTCGAGGGGGGTTAGAATGATATCACGACCGGGTTTGGGGGGTCCCGGCCCCCCGCCCCCGCCCGGGCCGCGCGCGCCCGATCCGATCCATCCGGACCCGTCCCGGCCCGCCCGGCGCTCCCCGGCCGACCCCGAACGATCCCGGACGACTCTCGTCCGAATCCTCTTTCATATGTCGGACACCGCTCGCCATCGTCGCCAGCCGTTCCCATGACACCGGGCGGGTTCGGAGGCGTTCGGGGAGGTGTAAGTGCTTTGTTTCCAACACCTTCCCTCCCCACCCCTGCCCTGCCACCCGCCCCATCAATATCTATAGCGCCGCGCCAGCCGCCGGCCCCCCGGATCTAGGTCACCTTGACCCGGTTCCCGGGCCGGCACCCGCCCTGGCCGGTCCGCCCCTGCTCGATCCGTCCCGCCCCGGTCCGCACGGTCCCAGCCGGTGCCGCACCCTTCCGCCCTGCCCACCGGGCCGGCGGGTCCGCCGCCGTTCGCACCTGCCCGCCACGGCCCGACTTGACCTTTATTTGCCCGACGTGAGAAAGAAACTTGACTTTGCGGACAGTTAGCCGTAGCTTTGGGATCGAAGGGGCCGGGGCTGCGGACGGGCCGCGACCCGAACGGCTCCGGGAGGAAACGGACATGAGGTTGGAAACGCTGAAAGAGGTTGAAAGGATCGGGAAGATGGCGAGCTTCGCCGAACAGGTGCGGACACCCTGTACCTGTTAGAGGAAGACGAAACGTCCCCGGAGCAGGAAGTGCTGGAATGGGCACTTGAACACGGGGACGATACGTTCGAACGGTTCGCGGAGTTCTGCGAACGCGACGGGAGCGTGGCGGCCGTCAGCGGGTGGCTGGAAACGCTGGCGTACTACTTGGAAGAACTTCGGGACGATCCGGAGCTCATCGGGTGGGAAGCGCCAGAGTTGGACAGCCGCGAGGTGTCCCGGACCGCTGCGACGCTCGCCAAGGCGGTCCGAGACTTGCTGGCAGAGGCGGAGTGATCGCGGGGCCCGCCGGGCCCCGCCAAACGGCCCCGAACAAGGGGCGGAAAGGGGAAACAATGGAAGGCGGAAAGGTAAAGCTGCGAACGGCCTGGGTAGATGGCAGGCTCCGGCTCTGCCCTACCGGGAGGGTAGGGGTCGGACTCGGAGCGGACCGACTGGGGACTCTCGCCGACCTGTACGCCTGGCGAGACGGCGGGTGGTACTACTACGGCGGAGAGGCGACCGTCGGGCGGGACTGGGCTGCTGGCGTGCTACTCGGGCCGCTCTGGCAAGGGTGCTGTGAAGACCTGACGGATATTGCAGCGGTGCTCGCGCCGCTACTTGGGGCGGCGACCGGCGGCCCCGGCTGGCGGGTGACCGTGTGCAAGGCGGACGGGGACGTGGGATTCCTGTTCCACGCCCGCCGGGCGGAGCCGTGTCGGTGAGGGGCCACTGGCGCGGCCGGAGCCTCCGCCCGTACCTGGCAACGGCCCGGCATCCGGGCCGCTGCCCCGGGTGCGGCCGCCCGATCCGGCCCGGGGACCGGCTGACCGTCTGGCCAGCCGCGCCGGCCGGGCGGCGGGCCCGCTGTTGGCAATGTTCGGCGGAGGCGTTCCGGCAGGTGGTCGGCGGCGCGGACAGAAAAGGCGCACTTTTCGGTTGCACGGCTGACCGGTCACCGTACCTTTAGGCTGCAAGCGGCCCCCGGGGGTCACGGCTCCGCCCCCGGGGGCCCGGGAAAGGGAAGGGGCCCGAGGGCGGCGGGGTCGCCCGGGAGGGTTAGATGTTCCGCAACTTGACCCCTCACGACATCCATTTGTACCTGCCCGACGGGACCGTGCTGACGGTCCCTCGGGAAGATGTAGAGGCTCCCCGCGTGCCGCTCGCCACGCGGCAGGTGGGGGAGGCCAGCGCCCCGTCCCCGGCGGGCGGCACGTGCCAGGTGCCGGTCCGCCACTCCGCGCCTGCCGGGCCGCCGGTCCCGCTGCCGGACCCGGAGCCGGGGGTGCTCTACATCGTGTCCCGGGCGACGGCGGAGGCGGCCCCGCAGCGGCCGGACCTGCTCTACCCCGACGACGCGGTCCGGGATGAGCGCGGCCGGATCGTCGGGTGCCGCGCGCTGGGGACGGCCGTCCCCGACTGGGAAGGTACCCTCACCCGCCTTTGGCAGGCGATTGCGGGGATGGACTAAGCGGAACCGGGGGACTCGGAAGGATCCCCCTTTGCACGTTTGGGGCGCGGAAAGGGAAGGGAAGATGCACGAAAAGCTGGCGGGAAACGAAAGGCTCCGGAGGCTGGCGGACGCCTGCAAGCTAGAGCTGTGGCAGATGCACGGCGGCCCGGTGACGGTACTGGTCGCGCCGTGGGACGCGGTAGAGGAAGCGGGCGCGGAAAGCCTGCCGGAGCTGGCGCGGCGGCTGGGCGTAGAGGATGAGGACCTATACGTCGCGCTCGCGGAGCTGACCGGGTGCTACATCCTGCCCGAGGAGCCGGGCGACTCGGACGAAACAGGCGAGGCCATCCCAGTTACGTGCGGCCTCCGGCTGGCGGACGTGCTGCGGACGCTGGCGCTCCGCCGGGATCCGGAGCGGAGGCGCTACCGGCACCCGCACTTTGGGTTGCTGCCGGAGGAAGTGCAGAGGTGCGCCGGGTGTGGTCGGATCGGATCGCTTGACCCGGACGCGACGCGGGAATGGGCGGCGCGGCTGGGGATTGACGTTCGCGGGGATGTTCTGGAAGTGCGATTCGTGGGAATCCAGGGCGGCCGGGGCCGCGTGGTTTGCACGGATTGCATCGAACGGGACGTTTTCGATGGATGGGACGAATGATGCGGATCCCGAAGGGTGTAGTGGAACAGGCTATCGGGGCCTATTCGGAAGGGTCGCTTCGGCCGGCGGACCTGCTAGACGGCACGCGAGAAGCAGTTGCGACGTTGCACGCCCTCATCGTCCGAAGTCTGCCGCCGGACCGGCAGCCGTACATCAAGGGGCTACTGCGAGTAGTAGAGGAGGCTACCCCCGAGGAGTTAGACGGGATCATCGAACAAGTCAACGATCTTTTGCCGGAAGGGTACTACTTGGGGAGTGCCGAAGGCGACCCGGCTTTGTTTGGTATCTGGCGGGAGGTGGAATGATGCGGACGATCGGCGACGTGAGGGCGGCCGCGATTGCGGGCAGCTACGGGCACGGATCGCTCCGGCCGGAGGACGTGCGGGAAGCGTATCTTGCGGCCGGGGGAGCGGTCGCGGAAGCGGCCCAGGCGGAAGGCGTGGAGTGTCCGGCGCTCCGGGAGGCGCTCGCGGAGCTGCGAGCGGCGGACCCGGAGGATGAATACCTGCCGGAGCTTTGCGCGGACGTGGCGGATGCAGCGGCGGAAGTGTTGCCTCGCCCGTACTACGTCGGCGCGCATCCGGGCGACGGGTCAGACTTCGGGGTCTGGTACGACGCGGAAGCGGACCCGGAACCGGGGGACGCGCCCGACCCGGAGGACGGCGGGGTCACGCTGGCCGTCTACACCGTGGGAAAGATGTACGGGGAGCCCCAAACGGTCGCCGTACAGGCCCCACGCGTGCCGGAGTGGGTAACCGATCCGGCCGCCCGCGCCGCGTGGTATGCGGAAGCGGCGCGTGCCCGGATGGAAGGGCGACGGGTGGAGCTTGTGCGCCTTCCGGCCGGGTGTATCTGGCCGGGGGGAGGGGCGGAAGATGCGGAAATCCGGCTCTACGGGCGGCCTCACGTACGGACGATGGACGGGGGGCGGGAGGTGGAGCTTCCGCTGGGGTGGGAAGCGCGCGGCGCGCTTTGGGAGGGCTGACCGATGATGCTAGCGGACTACTTTATCACGGAAGGCGCGGCTTATTGCGAGAGGCACGCGCCGGAGGACGCGGAGCCGGTGACCTTCGGCGAGCCGGACCGTTGGATTACCTGCGAGGTGTGCCACGCCCCGCTTGCGCCGCCGTATTACGCGGAGGACGCGGACGTGACCGCAAAGGTGATTGCGGACGATGAGCTCGCGGAGCTGGCGGACGTGGAAGCGGGCGGCCGGGACCTGTTCGGCCAGGTGAGGCCGGACGTTTGGCGCTGGCGGCTGGCCCCGGATGCGGTCGCGGAGGTGGAAGGGGCCGTCCGCCGATACGGGGAGCGGGAGGCTTTCCTTGGGCTGGTCGCCGCGTACCTGAGGGACGCGACGGTCCGCCCGTGGGACGGGCCGCCCCCGTGCGGGCTGCCGCTGGCGGCCCGGTTGGACGCGGAAAGCGGGATCCTGACGGCAGAGTGGCCTCACAGGTCGGAGGGTTGAGCGATGCAGGAAGCGGCGCGAATCGAGGCGGTGTTGCGATGGGCATCCTGGTACGACGTGAGAGTGGCGGACGAAACGGTCGCGCGCGGGCTGACCGACTGGCCCGGGTGTTGGCTGGAATATCGGGCAGGGTCGTCAAGCCTTGATATTCACGGGCTGACCGATGAATACGGATCCACGCGGGAAGGGTGGGATTCCCGGCGAGATGTGGCATGGGCCGTGTTGCCAGGTGTGAGCCCGCTTGACCTGCTGGACGGGATGCGCCTGTTCGGATGGGCCCAGGCGCTGGAATGGTTGGAAGCGTGCGCCGATCGTCTAAAGGGCACGGCGGGGGAAACGGTTACCGGTCCGGTTTCCTTGTGGGCGGAGGCGATCGCTCACCTTGGCCGGGCGCTCCGGGGGTGGGGACCGGATAGCGATATGGAAATCGAGGGTTGAGCGATGCGGGACGTGGAAAGGATCGTCCGGGAGGATCTTCGGGACCTGTTGGACCTGTTGAGCCGGGCCGCTGCGATGGCGGAACGTCCGAGGGTGGACCCGGCGCTGTTTGCCCTGTTGACTGACGCCGCTTGGCTGTACGGGCGGCGGTACGTGATGGACGGCGAGGACAGCGGCCCGGACATGCCGGGCGTGCTGCCGGAGGACCCGCCGCGCGGGGAGCTGTGGCGGCAGGTTGTCGAGGCCGTCCGGCGGGAGGAACGGCGATGCAGGAAGTGAAGTTTCGGGTGTGGTTCGATGCGGAGCGTCGGCGGGTGCGGGCCCGAATCTTGCCAGGTGGGCGGAGTTTCCCGCTCACCCGGACGGGGGAGCCGGAGGCCCTTTACAACCTGCCCAAGGTGACGGGGATTCGGACGTGGTACAGGCCGAACCCGTGGACGTACGGGTGGGAAAACGGGCGCAAGGTGACGCTCTGGATAAGCGGCTACGATCCGGCCCCATTGCTGGATGCCGTGCGGGAAGTGGCGGAAACCGGCGGGGCCGTCACGGTGAGCTGTCCGTGGCGGGAAGGTGGACCGGAAAGGAAAGGGTGAAGCGATGGACGGGAAAAAGGTGATTGTTATCAACGGGGCAATGATGCGGGCCACGGCACCGGACGCGCTGGAGCAGATCCGAGCCGAGCTGCTCCGGGCAGCGGAGGACTGGTTCAACGAGACGCTCCGCCCGAGCTTGGAAGGAATGGCCGGCGGACGCTACAGCTTTCGGCTCGACGCGGAGAGTTTTCTCCGCGAGGTCGTGCGGGGGGAGTGACCATGCGAGAAGCGGAAAGGCTGGCGCGTGAGGTGGCGGTGCTCGCCCGGGCGGTGCGGTACCCGGAAAAGTGGCTCCGGGCGCTCGCGGCAGGTGAACCGGAGCCGATCGCCCGGGCGGCCGCTTGGCTGGCGTCGCCCATGTACGGGCGACCGGATGCGGGCGATGTTCGGCGGGCCGCCGGGGCGGTGCTACGAATGATGCACCGACGGGTAGTTGTCCGGCCGTCCAGCGGGCGAGAGCTTCGGATCGTCTACAACTTCCGGGAGCTGCTGGAGCGGGGGCGTTGGCAAGACGCGGCGCTCGCGATGGAGGCCCTGTTCGCGGAAAGGGAAGCCCGGGATGGCGCAACGATCGTAGAGCCGGAAAGGTGAGCGGTTCTGGACGGGAGGCTGGTATGCGGGAAGCGGAAAGGCGAGAAGCGGAAAGGGAAGAACGGTTGCGGGTAGCGCGGGCGCTGGGTGTCCTGCTCCGGTCGGTGGCGGAGCCGGGGCAGTTTCTCCGGCGGCTGGCAAATGGGGACGATGCTGCCGCCCTGGAGCGGGTCCGGGTCTGGACGATGGCGGAAAACCCGGGGATCGTGCAGGACGCTGCCCTCGTGCTGCGGGGATGGTGGAACCGGCCGGTCGAGGTCGGAGAGTGGGACTACGGCGAGGAGCGAGCGCGGATCGAGGTGCGGACGTTCGGGGGGCTCGTGGCGACGGCGGAGCTCTGGGCGCTGAGCCTTGCCCTCTCAGCCCTGACAGCGGGAGAGGTCGTAGGGATGGGCCGGGCCCATGCCCGGCCGCTGCCCTCCGAGATGCCCGAGGCGTTCGGAGTGTGTGCCAGGTGCGGCCGGTTCGGGCGGAAGTTTGGGCATCCCCGGGAAGGGGTGGCCGCCAAGTGGGCGGCGAAGCTGCGACTGGGGCCGCTCCCCCTGCTCGCCCCCGTGGACGACGGGCGGGAGTGGCGGTGCGAGGACTGTTTCCCCGTGGAGGATTGAGCGATGAGCGCGAAGGAAAGGCGGGAAAGGCTGGAAAAGAGGCTGGAAGCGATCGCCGGGCCGGGCGTGTGGCTGGTCGGGTACGGCCCGGGTGACGGGCGGACGCGGTATGCCATCGTCACCGGTGAGCGGGATTACTTCGGCGGCCAGCGGCTGGCATGGACCGGCGGCGGTCTCCGGGCGGCCGAGGAGATGGTCGAGGCATTCCTCGCCGGGTACCGGCTGGGATGCGACCGGCGGGAGGGTTGAGCCGTGAGGATTCGCGGGCTGCGGGATTCGGTGCTGTATCGCTCGGGATACGTGGAAGAAGCGGTCGAGCGGGTCGGCGGGCTGGCGGTTCGCTGGACGCGGGAAGGCGAGCGGTTCCGGCTGGTGCCGACGGGGCGGGACACCTGGCGGAAGAGGAAAGGGGGCCGTCTCGTCCCGGCCGCCGTCTGCTGGCACGCTCATGGGTGGTTCTTGCTGGAGCTGCTCCAGATGGTCGAGAAGGTCGGGTTGGAGGTGCGGGTGGATACGGCCCTCGGGCGGATCGAGAGCTTGGGCGACCTTGCCCGGCTGGTGAGGGAAGGCCAGCCGGAGGGGGAAACGTGCGAATGTCCGCCCGAGGAGACGGAGAGGTTGCTCGCAGAGGTGGAAAAGGAGGTGACGGAATGAACGTTGTTCTTGCTTGCGATGCTCCATATTTGCCGGTGATCCCTACGGAGAATCGGACGGTTCGACCGGAGTTTGAGGAAATCCGGAACGTGTTGATGGAGTGGCCGGAAGCCTTCGGTGCGAAGCTGCGAGACGGCCTCTTCGTGTTCAAGGACCAGCACGCGGCGGGATTCCTCGGAAAGATTCATGCGGCAGAGAAGGACGAGCAGGCCAGGAACAGGCTGGCGGACTACGCGGCAGGGTACGTTTTCCGGCCGATGCCGGAGCCGCGAGGGCGGAAGAAGAAGGGAAAGGTTTGGGTCGCCCACGACGGCGAGGTCTTCGTGCGGTTCGTCGGGCGTGGGGAGCGAAGGACCATCCACTTCCCGCATTCGATGCTGAAGGAGTACCCGACGACGCTTCGACGGGCAGGCATCCGGCTCGTTCCGTACCTTGTGCCGGGGTTCGTGCCGGGAGACCGGTTCTTCTGCTTCGTCGCAAGGGTCTACCGATGGGACGGGGAGGACGAGGTGAAGGCGGAGACGCTTGTTCCCCCCTGGGCCTGTGATAGGGAAAACCCGGAGAGGCTCACGCCGTGGTTGCTCGGGTGGGCAGCAGCGCGGGATGCCCGCGAGAAGGAGGTGGAAAAGTGAAGACGGAGATGGTGAAGGCTGCCGGGGCGGTCGTGGACGCCTGCCGGAAGAGCGGGGACGTGGAGGAAGTGCTGCGCTCCATGCAAACGTTGCTGGGTGTGGTCCGGGACCGCTGGCGGGTGCCCGTCCTGCTGCGACGGCGGCGAGAGGTCCGAACGCTGGACCACGTGCTCAGCGACGGGGTGCGCGAGGACGCCGTCCAGGCGCTGCTCGCGCTGCTGTACGGAACGGCGACGGACGACGTGCGAATCCTGGAACCGAGGGGGCCGGACAAGGGCATTGCCGTCTGCATGGCCTGCGGGCTGGTCGGGAAGTGCGACGAGCTGAAGGCCGGGGGATGGCCGGGTGGCGAGAACGTGAAGCTGCCGAAGCTGAAGCTGGTTTGCAAAGACTCGTGGTTCTGCGAGCGGTGCGCCTGCGAGCTGATGCAGGATCGGGAGGAATGGCGTTAGTTTCAGCGTCTGCTGACGGCGAAGGAGGACGAAGAATGAGCGTGAAAGGCAGCAGAGTAACGAGGGAGTGTGCTCTGTTCGGTCAGGCATTCACCCACGTCTTGCAGGGGCGCGAGTCGATAGGGGCTGCCGAGCTGGCCCTTGAGAGGATGCAAGAGGAGGAGTACGTGGTCAAGATCAGCGATCGGCTGATCGAGCTGGCAGAGGAGGCTCGCGTGGCGGTGGACAGGCTCGACAGGGCAATGAGAAAGATCTGGTGGGAGCTGTTGAAGGTGGAGGAGGGCGAGGAATGAAGGAGTGGGCATTGTGGGATGGCGAGGAGTGGACGAGCGTTCCGAAGCCCATGCTGGCGGGCGGGGGCTGGCGGTGGGAGTCGCTGGTGGTCTGGGCCGTGGGAGTGGCACTCCAGATCGGACCGAGAAAAGAGCCCGGATGGACGTGGATCTTTCGGAAGGAAGGGGATGCCGTCCCGGTGTACGGGTTTCTTTGGAAGTGGGCCAGGTTGCAGGTGCCCTCGATCATCGCCGAGGTGAGGGTCGGCGGGACCGTCTGGCCGGTGGCGAAGTACGCCGCGCAAGGCACTTACCTGGTCGAGGCCGCAGTGGTCTGGATGGATCGGGACGAGAACATGATTGCCGAGCGGCTCATGCGGTGGAACGAGCTGCCGCTCGCGGGAGCGGGAGAGGCGGAAGAATGAGCGGTCGGGTAGTCGTGCAAGTGGTGAACATCATGCCCTACCCGGACACCCGAATCCGGGGCTCGGAGGACACCGCCGGCTGGATCGAGCTTCCCGCCCAGGCACTCGGTGAAGATGCCGTTCCGAGGTTCGAGGTCGAGGCCGTCAAGGTGGGTGAGGTGCTCGTTGCCGGGGAGCCGGGGCAGGCGTACCGGCTCGACGTGGAGGCGGAAAGGGTCGCCCGGAGATGGGGAGTGCCGAAACCGAAGCCGGGCGTTCTCTACCTTGTCGAGCAGGAAGTGGCGGAAGCCATGCCGGACAGGCCGGACCTGGTATTCCCCAGGGGACCCGTCTACTGGGGTCCGCCCTGGTATCCGCCGGACGAGGATGGACCGCCCGTCCCCGTGCGGTCGGTCGAAGGGTATACCGCCCTCGGGACCGTGGTCTCCGAGGGGTGGCGGGAAAGGCTGTTGCGGCTGTGGGGAAGGAACGAATGAACACGTGCCGGCCGGAGGGTCGGCGGAAAGGGAGGTCGAGCGATGAGCGTAAGGAAGAAGCGGGAACGGAAGGAGTGGACGGAGTTCGTCGAGAAGATCCGGGACGAGCTGGGGCTGCACATCCGGGCCGTGGACACGGTGACGTACAAGGACGGGCGGAAGGCGTACCTGTACCGCGTCACCGGGCCGGACGGGACCGTCCTGGCCGACGGGCTGCGAAGCGGTACGGTCCGGCCGTGGGTGGACGGGTACAGGACCGGTAAGGGGCGGCAGGAGCCCGGGGAGCGGGCGAAGCTGGATCGGCAGGCCATCATCCGCTTCCTCGCCCGCGAGGGCGCGTGGAAGCTGCTGGGAGAGCTGGAGGAAGGAGGGGAAGGATGAGAGGCGGACCGGATTCCTGCGCCGGGTGCGGCGTCGAGCTGGACGTGGAGCCGTACCGGCTGGTCGTGCTGCGGGCGGTCGTCCAGGAGGACGGCTTCACCAGGTACGAGCGGCGGGTGGAGCCCGAGCGCTACTGCTCCCGGGAGTGCGCGCAGGCTGTGGCGGAAGAGCTGCGGACCCCCTGCGAGGTGCGGGCGCTCGTCCTGCCAGAGAAGGAGGCCGAGGGGACCGACAGGACCGCCGTCTGGGTCCCGCCCCGGAGGCCGCCCTTCGTGGCGGAAGAGTTCCCCGAGTTCTTCGACCCGGCCATGCTGAACGAACCGCCGCCCTGGTGGGAGCCGGAGGTCGAGGTTGAAGAGGAGGACAGCGATGGGTGAGACGGGGCTGGTGAGCGGACCGGCGGAGGCCCTCCGCTGGATGGGAGCGGCGCTGTGGCTGGGCACGATCAGCGCCGAGATGGGGCTGCCGGGGAGCAACCCGGAGCTCATCTACGTGCTAGAGCAGACACACGCGCCGATGGCGGAGGCCGTCCCCGCCTTCGCGTGGGCCTGGATTCGGGCACAGGGGCCGGAAGGTGGAGAGCGGGAGATGCGGCGGTGGCTCACCACGGAGATGCTGACCGGAGCCCGAGGGTTGAACATCGTCTACTCCGCGTCTGCGGGGAAGCGGAAGAAGATCGCCGAGGACGTGAGGAAGCTCATCCTGCCCCCCGCCATCGCTATGGGCGCGGTGTGCCTCCTGCTGGGGCTGGGCGAGGGTCGGCTGGAGCTGACGGGCGAGGAGGCGGGGCGGCCGCCCGGTGGCTACGCGAAGGGGCTGATGGAGTCGGCGTACTGGCGGATGCTGGCGGCCGCCGACGACGAGCGGCGGCGGACGTTCGAGGAGCTCCAGGCAACCGTCGATGGGATCCTCAGGAACGCCGAGGAGAGCGAGGGCAAGCGGGAGTCGATCGCCCGCGCGCTGGTCGCTACGCACTACGTTCTCGCCATGCCCAAGGTGTCCGCCCTGGCTGTGGAGGGGCTGTGGACGATGCCTGTGGGCACACTTGTGGAAATGCGGAGGAGGGATCCGTGAGCAAGTGGTTGGATGTAGAGGAGGTTGCGCGGATGTTCGGGGTGTCGGTCCGAACGGTCCGCCGATGGGCCCGAGAGGGCCGAGTGGACGCCGCGAAGGAACCGGCCGAGGGCCGACCGGGGCCGGCCCGGTGGAAAGTCCGGGTCCCCGAGGATGGCGTGCCGGATCGCCGGCGGGTCCTCGGGCCGCCCGACGAGCGGGCCGTCGAACGGGCCCGGGAGCTGGGCCTGGAGGCCGTCGAGGTGGAGGGCCTGGGCGTCCGGATCTTCCACGAGGACGAGCTGTTAGACACCGTGAAACGGTGGGCGGACGTGGGGCCCTGGCTGGCCGGCTGGGCGGCCCGGGGACGGCGATGATCGGGGCCCGGTTGGTGGGGCTTTTCCTGCTCGCCCTCGCAGGCGCAGCAGGACGCCTCCTGTGGCGTCTTGGGCGGCGGGAAGGCCCTGGGCTTCTGTATGTGCATCCGTGGGAACAGGGGCCCGCTCGTGGCGCGAGACGGGGCCGTCGAAAGGAGGTGGAGGAATGACCGACGTGAAGGTGAAGAGCCGGGTCCGCTGGTGGGGTGGAGAAGACTCCGCCGGCTGCTCGTGGAAGGTCTGGCTGGAGGACCCCGAGGGCCGGGAGCTGGGCCTGGTCGAGGAGGGCCGGAAGACGTTCCCGGTGCCCGACTGGGATACGCCCGAGGGAGTGAAGCGATGGGCCCAGCGGTGGGCCCTGCGGCGGGCTCAGGGGGCCCTCCTGAGGTTGGCCCAGTCCGCCATGCAGGAGGCCCACCGGGTGCTGTGGGAGTACGGCGACGTGAAGGAGGGCGAGGAATGTACCCCGTGAAGCGCCCGCAGGCGGCGGCGGACGTGGAGCCGAATGCGTTCGTCGCCCTCTGGCGGGAGGACGGCGAGTGGGTGGCCCGGGTGGAGTTCGGGCTGTGGGACCTGGAGCGACAGGCGGAGCTGCCGCTGGGCGTGGCGGAGTTCCGGGCCGCCCGCCCGGGGGAGGCCGTGCGGGAAGCCCGCCGGCGGGCGGGCCAGGCGGTGCGCTGGATCCGGCGGTTGCTCCACGAGCTGGAGGCCCAGGTGCAGGACAAGCCCCCCAGAGAGCTCTCGGAGCCGCCCGACGCCTGACCGGCAAAAGTGAGGGCCGCCGGCTGGGGGATCCGGCGGCCCTCGGACGGAGCTGGTTGGGGGTGGAAAGGGAAGGTGCCACCATCCTGCCACGGGGGCCCAGGCGGTTCAAGGGGCCGGCGGCGACGTTCTCCGGTGACCAGCCGTGGAGCCGAGCGGAGCGAGGCGAGACGGCGTTGGATGGCCGAAGGCCCTCCTCTCCCCTATCCCTCTCCCCCCCTAAAGGGGGGAGAGGGATAGAGGGGGCGACTGAAAAATCTTCGGCCTTTGTTTTCAACGACTTGCGCGCTCAACGCACCCCGTGGTCGCATATAATGTCCCCCAAACCGAACGTAAGCCGAAGGCCACCTAACGCCCAGGAAACGCTTCGTTTAGCGCCGCCCCCCGCCAGGTTAGTTTCGGCTTACGTTTGATTTGGGGGACGTTATGGCCAACCGGGGGACAAAATAACGTCCCCCAAATCGAGGTAAGCCGGCCCCTTTTTTTGAAAGAAATCAGGCGTTCGACCGTTTACGCCGAACGCCTGACTGGTGAGGCAGGATTTACTCCTCCTCTGGCGGCGGTAGCCAGTAGACCGGCCGGTCCTTCCGGCGCAGGAGCTGGCCGGTTGCGGTGAGGTGGTCGAGGGTCGCCCGGATGACGGCCGGGTCCTCGTCGAGGTAGCTCTCGATCTGCCGCCGGCTGACCCGCCCCTTCGAGTCCGCATGGACCTCCGGTGGAGGTTCCGCCACGAGCCGCAGGATCGTCTCCGCGAGGTCCTTCCGCTGCCTGGCCCCGGAAGCCATGCTCGGCAACGCGAGGGCGGCAGGGGGCACGAGGCGCAGCGAGAGGGGCCCGTCCGGGCTCCGGTGGCCGTGCAGACGGAGCACGAGGGGCGGAGGAGTCGGACCCTCCCGCAGCTTGGCCCACGAGAGCTTCCGGACGGGCTGGTCCTCTTCCTCCCCGGGAAGGCGTCCCTCCTTCTGCTCGACCTGGAGGAGCATGGCCGCATCGACGGCCCCGACGATGTCGGCCCCGGCGATGTCGTCCTGCACCCCGAGGCGGCGCTTCTCCCCGGGCGGCATCTTCCGGGTGTGGTGGAGGAACATCACGGCGCAGCCGTAGGTGGCAACGAGCGGGTAGACGTGCTGGTGGAAGAACTGGCGGGTAGCGGCGGCGTCCACCTCCGAGCCCGTGCGGACGGCCCGGAGGGAGTCGATCACGAGCAGGTCCGGCCGGATGTCGGCCAGGGTCTCGTGCAGGCGGGAAACCCAGTCCCGCGAGCGGAAGCTGAAGCCCTGCCTGGGCTTCGTCCACCAGAACGTCCGGCCGACTACCTCGTCCAGCTTGACGCCCATGCCCCGGGCGAGCCGGAGCAGCCGGCCGGCGGCCTTGTGCGGGTGCTGTTCCTCGTCCACCAGGAGGACCCGGACGGGCCGCTCCGGCCCCAGCCAGGCCCCCAGCGGGTTGGCGTCACCGACGGCCAGGGAGAGGGCCAGGGATGCCGCCAGGAGGCTCTTCCCGGCGGCCGGTTCCCCAGCCAGGACGAGGATGTCCCCCCGGGCCACCAGCCCCTCGACGAGCCAGGTAGGTCGGGGCATCTCCAGCGGCGGGTCGTCGATCGCCATTCCCCGGCTAGCCGCCGATCCCCGTGGCAGGCGGGCCAGCCGCTCCAGCACCTCGTCGTCGAACGGGTTTTCGGCCAGCTTCTCGACCAGGGTCAGCCGCTCGTGCTTCCGCAGCAGCACCCCCACCGACCGGGCCAGGTAGGCGGGATCCTTCGGGACGAACCCGTCCAGCCGGCGGGACAGCTCCAGCATGTCCTTGTCGGACAGGTTCGCCTCGTCCCGCAGGCGTTCGATCGTGATCGGCTCCCCACGTCGGGCGAGGGCGAGGATGGCCCGCCACACCCGGGCGGGGAGGCCGATCAATGGTGGAACTTCAATCCATGCCTCCGGAGAGACCTCCCCACTCAATAGGCAGGTCGTCGATAGTTCCCAGACCCGCTCCCCCAGCGTCTCCAGCAACCTCGTCCTCATCGTCCACCTCGTCTTCCGAGACCTTCTCCGGGCGGCCCGTCGGTGTCGGCGGCAGGCCGAGCTGCTCCCGCTTGCGGCGACACATCTCCGCTACGCTCAGCCCTTCCTCCACCCACTTCCAGTAGTCCTCCACCCACTCCCGCTTGACCGTTCGCGGAGAGCCGGCCCGGACGTGCAGGCGGTTCTCGCCCTGGAGCCGCTGGATCAGCGCCTGCTCGAACTCGTGCAGCTCGTCGAGCGAGACGCCGACGCCCCGGGCGATGGCGACGATGGTGGACCACTTCGGGGTCTGCATGACACCCCGTTCCAGCCGGGTGACGGTGTGGGAGGACCTCCCGGCCCGCAGGCCGACCTTCCGAATCGACAGGCCCTTCCGCACCCGGAGGGCCCGGAGGATCATCGCCACCGGCGGCGGATCGTAGGGAAAGGTCGGATCCTTGGCGGGCCAAGTCCTGTGTTTGGCGTATTTGTCGTACCACGCTGCCATGACAGCCTCCTTTTCGGGGACGCCTCAGCCTACGGGAAAAAAAGATCTTGCACCAGGTGCCCCCTCGGCGTACACTCCCAACGTCGTCGAGTGGAGGAGAAAAAAATGAATCCCAGGAACGAGTCCAACCCCGCCTCTCCTGGCGGGCTCACCCTCCCCCCGGAACTGGCTCCCTTCGGCGGTCGCGGCCCGGCCCATCGGAAGGGTCTCAAGCTGCTGGTCTCCGGGCCGCCGAAGACCGGCAAGAGCTTCTTCGCCGCCCACGCCCCCCGGCCCCTCGTCGCCTTCGATTGCGGCGAGGCCGGGATCCAGCCCTACCTCCAGCCGGACGACGTGTGGCTGGAAGTCACGGGGCCGGCGACGGCGAAGGCGGCCATCGACTGGGTGATGCAGCACGAGGACGAAATCGCCACCCTCGTGATCGACCCGGTGACTACCCTCTGGTCCGACTGGATGGACTACTGGGCGGCGAAGCTGGAGTCCGAGGGCAAGCTGAACGCCGACGGCCAGATCCACGTCGGGAGCTGGCGGAAGATCAAGGGGCCGTGGAAGAGGAACATCTTCTTCCCGCTCCAGCGCGCGCCCTTCCACGTGATCCTGACCGCCTGGCCGAAGGAGCTGGAGATCAGCGAGGGCGACGCGCCCCCGGGGATCCGTGGCGGCCTCCAGATCAAGAAGGTTGCCGAGGCCCAGGTGGAGAAGACCCTGCGCTACCTCTACGACCTCTGGCTCCAGACGGGCGTCGAGCTGGACGAGCTGAACCGCCCCACGAGCCGCCATTGGATCCGGCTGGCCGGCGGGCGGCGGCCGATCACGGTCCCGCCGAGCGAGTTTTACACCGGTCGGGTCTGGCGTTTCGATGCCCGGAAGCCGGAAAATCCTTGGGAGAAGGTGGTCGGGCCGTGGCTCGACGCCTGGCAGAAGAGCCCGGCGGCCGTGGAGCACCTTGGCCCGCGCGATCCCGAGGAGGCCGCCGCCGCGATGGCGGAGATGGTCGCCGAGGAGATCGAGGCCGAGGTCGGGCGCTTCATCACCGCCCTTGAGGAGGCCGAGACGTTGTCGAAGCTGCGCGACGTCTGGTCCAACATCGTGTCGGAATGGGCCGGGCTCGACGCCCGGCACAAGGCGGCCCTCGAACGGGCCAAGGACCGCCGCAAGGCGGAGCTTCAGAAGGCCGAGCAGGCCGGGAGGAAGTGATCGTGGGACGTCTTTCCGAGTTTCTCCAGAACCAGGGTTTCGATCCTGAGCAGGCTCCGGAGGAGCGGGCAGGCTTCGCCGAGCCGCCCACCGACAAGTGGCTGCTCGTCCAGACGGCCCGGGACGGGGCCTGGGGTGCCCCGGAGGTCCGGCTCACCGCCAGCGGGCTGCCGCTGTTCAGTTGCACCTTCCGGGTGCTGGGAGCGGAGAAGGGCACGGATCGAGACGCCGCCGGCAGCTTCACCCGCCGATTCACCTGGTTCCTCGAACCCTACCAGGGAGAAGGCGCGGCCGGCTCGCCGCTCCAGGGTCCCTTCGTCGCCCTGCTGAACGCGCTGTTCAGCTCGGGCGTCGGTGACGGAATCGAGGACGGGAAGGAGCGGGCCAAGGCCCGGTGGCGGAACACCCTCACCGTGCTGGAGCAGATCGCCGAGCGGCACGGCGTGGACCCGGCGCAGTACGCCTCCCCGGCCCAGCTCTTCGGCGCGCTCGCCGCACTCGCCCTCCGCGAGCAGCCCCGAACCCTGCTTATGAAGTACCGGATGGTCTCCCGGACGAGGAAGAACGCCGACGGCAGCCGCGAGGCCGTGACCGACGACAGCGGCCGGGCCATCCTCGATCCGCGCATCCAGCAGATCAAGGACGACACGACGGCGAACAGGGAGAAGCTGGGGATCGAGGTCTGGATCGAACCGGACGAGGAGATCCCCTTCTGAAGCATCGGCGCTCCTGCGCCGGAAAGGAGGACAAGATGAAGTACGGTGCCATCATCGCAACCCTGTTCCTGCTGCTCGCCCCCATCGCGCAGGCGGGAACCTACCAGGTCGTCATCGACGGCGTCGAGGGCTGGGCCGCCACCGACGAGGTCGCGCCCAACACCTTCGACACGGCCATCGAGCTGGAGGACGGGACCCATCTCCAGTTCGTGAACTCCGAGGCCGGTCCGGCCCGGGTGAGCCTGCGCCGCCCGTCCGCCGAGACGGCCGAGGAGCTGAGCACCCTGCTCATCACGAACCCGCTGACGCCCGACCAGGAGCGGCAGGTCATCGCCAGCAACGCGGACCTGTACGACATGCTCATCTGGTACAGGGTCCCGGTCGGAATCGACGGCCATCCCATGAAGACCGACTGCACCATCGAGGATTGCGTGGACGGTGCGGCGGTGACCTGCGGCCTGTTCGGCGGGCTGCGGAAGCTCGACTACCAGACCGGCGACCATTGCCGGTACGAGTGCAACGACGGCAGCAAGGGCAGCGTCGAGTGCGAGAAGGTGACGGCGAAGCCCGACGATGCGCTGGAGACCCAGCGCACCGGTGGAAACGGGAACTGATCCCCACCACGGGAGCCCGGCGGTAGGCAGCAGCTCACGGCGAGGGCGGGCCGCCGGGCTCCCATCTTCCTACCCACCAACCAAGGAGGAAACATGGACGAGATGCAGGTCAACGAGCATCCGCAGGAAGCGAACTTCCTCACCTGGCTGAGCCAGAAGCTCGTGGACCTCGGGGAGACCCAGGTCCTCGACAACCGGCGGCTTCACTACGTCCAGAACCTGCCGGCGAAGAAGCAGTATTACATCGTGATGAGCGCCATCAAGGAGTGGCGACAGGAGAACGCCCACCTCTTCGGTCGGAAGCAGGCGGGCGAACAGAGCTAGGCACCGTACAAGGGAAAGGGGAGGAAGAGACCATGATCAAGCTGATCGACCTGCGTGGAGAGGAACGAACCTTCGAGTCCCTGGCAGAAGCCTGCTCGACCATCGAGGCCGAGGGGCAGATGCCCGGCGAGATCGTGGCGCTCTTCCTCCCCGATCCGTCGGACGGGCCGAGGCCCATCGAACCCGTGATGTGGCCCTCGGAGGTGGACCCGTCGTCGAGCTGCCGCCGGGAGATCATCCTGAAGCGGCTGGTCGGCGACGGGCTCGCCTTCGACCTGCGGCGGGTTTGGGAGCGGTTCACCGGCATCGGGCTGGAGGCGGGCCTCGCGGCGGCAGGGATGGAGACCTACTCCTACCAGCTCCAGGTCCCGGACGGGCTGGTGGAAGCGGACCTCGTCCAGAACCGGGACGTGTTGGTCCGCCTTCCGTCTTCCGGGCCCGACGGCAAGCCCCGCTGGGCGGTCCACTCCCCCGTGCTCGGTTGCAACCTGCGCGGGCGGGTGGACCGCATCAGCGCCGACGGTCGGGAGGTCATCGATTGGAAGGTGACGGGCTACCCGGGACCACGGAAGGACTGGGGCCTGAACTCGTCGTGGGTTCTCCAGCTCCAGGTCTATGCCCACATGCTCCGGCTACTGCTCGGCCTGTCCGCCGAGGAACAGTCGCTCCAGGTGTGGCGTATCTACCGAGACCCCTACATCTGGAAGGAGCAGGAGTGCGGCTGGCGCAAGAGGAAGGTCGCGGACATGGACGCCGCCTTCAAGCGCTTCGAGGTGCCCGTCTGGGACGACGACAAGCTGGAGGGCGAGATCGGGGAGCATTGCCGCTCGACGATGGAGGCGCTGGAGAAGCTCGTCGAGAAGCCGGAGGACATCGCGGAGGTGCTTGCCGACATCCCGCTGGACGGGGAGGTCAGGAGGATGTATGGCGGAAAGAAATGTTCCACCTATTGCGACGTCCGGGACGCCTGCTGGACCTTCTCCGGCCGGCCGATCTTCTGAGTTTTCGCCGGAGGTGGAGCAGGAGATCGTCTCGATCGTTCAGTGGGTCCGGGAGATCGCCTGGCTGCTGCGGATGGAGCACGACGTCGAAGAGGGAGAAGTGATCGCCGAGGTGAGACGGAGGCTCGGCGGGTAGGGGCGACGGTGAGAGGAAGAAGCAGGGAAAGCCTGGAAGAGACGGCCCGAGATGTTCTCCATCGCTGTGCTACCTCCTCCCTGCGGCTTCGGCCCCTGGATAGGCCGGAGAGTTTCCACCTGTGGCGAGTCCGTCGCAGGCTGACGGAGACGCTCGGAGAGGGGCCGGGCGCGCGGGTAGCCGAGGACTTCTTCCGCAAGCTCCACGATCTTCCCCGACGCGAGCGACTGTGCCGGCTGGACTGGGCGAACCATGCGCTGCGCCGGGCCGGTCTCAAGATTCCTCCGCGAAAAGCAGTTGCCGAGCGACCCGGTTGGCCGTACTGGTGGATGTGAGATGGGGGTTCCCCCGGGAGGGACGTCGCACCAGGCGAACTACACCGTACCCGGCGCTCTACTTACCAGGCACGCGGGGGAACCCTGGCAGGCAGGATCGTGCGACGTCCCTCCGTCTTTCCCAGGGGAGAAGCGACGATGAAACCCGAGTTCAAGGTATTGACCCAGGTCCTGGCCCACCGGGCCCACGTGGCCGCCCGGCTGGAGCAGATCATTACCAGGCTGCGGGAGCGGGCGACCCTCCACGACCTGACGAAGCTCCAGCCCGAGGAGTTCGACATCTTCACCGAGACCCACGAGGAGTTCGCCCGCGCGCCCTTCGGGACCGAGGCGTACAGGCGAGTGGAGGAGAAGGGCCGCAAGGCCGTGAATCACCACTACCGACACAACCGCCACCACGTCAAGCACCACCCGAACGGCTGGGAGGACATGAACCTGATCGACCTGCTGGAGCTGCTCGCCGATTGGAAGGCCGCTTCCCGCAGGGACCCGGGCCAGCGGTGGTGGGGCGAGGGCTTCCACCGGGCTCTCGAACGGGCGGGCTTCCCTCCCGGCGTCGTGAAGGTCCTCGTGAACACCGTCGTCGAGCTGGGCTGGAACGCGGACGAGGAGAGCCTCGGCCTGGAGTGGGACGAGAGCTGGTAGGAGGTACCGATGGCCGACTTGGTGAGCATCGTGGAGAGGGCCATCAAGGCCACGAACGACCCGGAGGAGCGCGAGGCCCTGGTGTTCCTGAACGACCTGGCCTGGAGGCTGTTCACGGCTCGCAACAGGTTTGCGGACATCGGGGATCGGTACTGGAACGATAGCCAGAAAGGGCTGGTGGAGGTCTCCAGGAAAGCGCGCACGTGGGTAGAGAAGACGGAGTTCCTGAGCGCGCAGGTGCAGGGGCTTGCCGACGAGTACGCTCGGCAGCTCATCCTGCGGAAGGAGCGGGAGGAAAAGACGCGATGAATGACACCCTTCGGGAGATCGAGAACGCCATCGACGACGTCGTGATCGGGGCGGAGAAGGCCATCAAGACCGTTGAACGTATAGCCAACAGCCTGGACACCCTGTTGGACGAGCTGCGCGAGGTCCTCGCGGACGCGGAGAACGCGCAGAACCTGATCGGAGAGGTGGATGAGTAGATCGAAACGAGAAGGGTCGAAGGGGAAGACCTTCCAGGAGCTGGCCTCCGAGCTGGCCGAGCTGCTGGAGCGCAAGCGGGCCGCCTACGGGAACAACATGGAGATCGCCCCGAGGGTCCTGGAGCTGCTGTACCCGAACGGCGTGCCGGTCTCTGCGTATCCGACGATGCTCCTGCTCGTGCGGATCCTCGACAAGATCGCGCGGCTCTCGACCGGCGGGGGTCGCTGGGCGCTGGGGGAGGACGCCTGGAAGGACATCGCGGGCTACGCCCTCTGCGCCCTGCACGACTTCCAGGGGGACGAGTGATGCTCACGGCCGAGTGCTTCACGACCATCGCCACCGTCGAACGGAAGGGAGAGCCCGTCCGCTACAAGGGGCACAGCTCCGTGCTGGTGGGAGCGGCCACGATCTTCGAGACCTGGACGGAGGCGTGCCCGACGAAGGAAGAGGCCGCGAAGCAGCTCGTCGAGGCCCTGATGACTCACCTCGGCCTCACGCGGGAAGCGGCGGAAAGGGTCGTGAACAGGCACGTGGAGGGCTGGAGCACGACCGTCCTGGAGCTGCACTTCGGGATGCGTTGGTGAAGGGAGAGGAAAGATGGCTCTCATCGGAGAGCTCTACGCCGCACAATGGACGCATCTTGATGGGAGCGGGGCCGTTCTCTACCACGGTTACGTGAAGGTCTCAGTCCCATCCACGTTCTCGGGCGAGCTCTGGATCTCCTCGGCTACCCGTGAAGGGGCCAGGAAGAAGCTGCTGGACAGCGTGGAGAACACCTTCGGGATCCCTCGCCACCTGGTGGAAGAGTCGCTCGACAAGGGGCTCGTAATCGACGTGAAGGCCGTCCCCAGCTTCCTCCTGAGCCAGGAGCAACGGGTAAAGGCCGAGCACGAGGAGCAACAGGCCCTCCGTCGATCGGAGCAGCTCGATCCCCTGGCCGACATACCGAAGGACATCCGGTGGTAACCATTCGCTTGGGAGGAAAGGGAAATGACATCGAAGGATTGGGAAAAGCTGGAAAAGGAGCTGTTCGCGTTGTGGATGGATCCGCGCGACGGCGAACACCAGGCCCGCAAGCTGCGAGACATCCTGCTTCGGTGGGTCAGGGAGCAGAGAGAGAAGGCAGAGCTGGAGGAGCGGAAAGCCGCCGATATGTGGTAACTGTCCATCCGGGAGGAAACGACATGCCTACGTGGTTCAAGGTCGCACTGCTGGCACTCCTGCTACTCGGCCTCGTGCTGTTCTTCGGCGGCATCGCCATCGCTCTCTACAGCGTCTGGAAGGCTGCCGTGGCCCTGTTCTCCTCCGAATGGCTGGCGAGTGCCGCCTGGCTACTCGTTGGAGGAACCGTGGGCGGGATCGTTCATGGCCTCGGGGTCATGGTCATCTCGCTGGCGGTTGCGATGGGGAGGGATCGGTGAGCGAGACGAAGGACCTCGACCGTCACGGCCTGCTGAGCCTGCTCTACGACCGGGTGCCCTTCTGGGTCGAGACCGGGCTGGCTACCCGCGTCACCGTCACCGTCCAGCGGCGGGACCGGGACGAGCCGGAGAGCTGGAGCTGGACGAGGGAAGGAAAGGGAGAGGCCGAGGGAGGGGCGGAATGATCGAGTTCGTGGTCGGCAGCCTCCTCTTCCTGGCCGGTAGTCTGGCGGACTACGTGACCACCCGCCGGGCGCTACGCCGGGGAGCGCGGGAGGGGAACCCCATCTACGGCCGCCACGGTGAGCGGCTGTGGCTGTTCTGGCCGCTGGACCTCGCGGTCTACGGCGCGCTCGCCTGGGGGTGGTACGCCTACCAGGGCGAGTTCGTGCCGATCCTGCTCAGCCTGTTCGGCGTGCTCCGGCTGATCGTCGCCCACCACAACGCGAGGATGGCACGATGATGACCAACCGGGCAGGGCTGGTGAGCAGGGAAGGGGAGCTCCGGTTCGCCTTCCACGCCCGCCGTATCTTCGAGCTGGCGGAGAAGCTGGCCGAGGCGGGAGCGCCGCCGGAGATGGTGGAAGCCCTGTGGGCGGCGAGCGGATGGCTGTCGGCCGCCAGGCTCTGGTTGCGGGAGAAGCGGGAGGAGGCCCGCAGGAGGGAACGAGATGCTGAAGGTGTGGATCGGGGGTAGCCGGGAGATCGCGTGGCTCTCGCCGCGCGACCTGGCCGGCCTGGTGCAGGGGTTTCTCCGCACGGTCTGTCGAAGGGACGTCGAGCTCGACGAGGTGATGATCCTCCACGGAGCCGCGCGGGGCGTGGACTGGGCGGCGCACCGGTTGGGGCAGGGCTGCGGGGGCGTGGAGGCCCTGCCCGCCAGGTGGGAAGAGCACGGGAAGATCGCCGGCATCCTGCGGAACGAGGAGCTGGCAGAGCGTGCGGACGTCGGCATCTTCGTCTGGAACGGCACCTCCCGGGGCACCCAGGACTCCTGGAAGAAGATGCTGGATCGCGGGAAGCCGGCGCTGCTGGTCTTCCTGCCCGGACCCGGGGCGGTGATCGGCGAGGAGGGAGGAGGCGATGAGGCGGATGGATCCTGATGCCCACTACCTCTCGATCTGGCGGGCCTTCCTGGGCGACATGCCCAGCCTCAACGAGCCGATTCGGGGGATTGACGGCGAGCTGTCCGCCGAGCGGTGGACCCTCACCGAGGACCGCCGCTCCTTCCCCCGGCCGGACCGCCAGCTCCTGGTCACCGAGATCCGCGAGAGCCTGCGCCGGGCCCTGTCCCGCATGGAACCTCGCACGGCCTTCATCCTACGCCACCGGTTCGGGCTGGATGGGGCGGAGACGCTGACCCTCCTGGAGCTCGGGCACCGCCTGGGGCTGAGCCGCGAGCGGGTCCGCCAGATCCAGGCGGCCGGGCTCGCCTTCCTTCGCCAGGAGATGCAGCACCTGGCCGACAGCATCGGTTGGGAGGCCCCGGAGAAGCTGGAGTGAGGGTCCGGCGGGAAGGGGCAGGAGAAACAGAATCGAGGTGAAGAGATGAGCAAAAGCAAAAGGAAGATCGTCGTTATAGACGCGGCTGCGGGTGACCTCGATGCGTTCGCCATCGTGAAGATCCCGGCGTGCTACCTTGAGAAGATCGGTTGTGCGTGGACGGAATACATGAGGTACTTCCTGTCCGACAGGGAGGACATCGAGAAGGCGATCAATAAGCTCTTCGACCAGCACACGAACGCCCTGAGGATCTGTCAGAACGAGCATCTTCCCATAAAGGTTCTCGACGCTACCCTCGAAAAGCTGCGAGAAGCGCTGAAGGATCGGCTTGCCTACGTCGAAGAGAACATCGCGGAGGGAAAGGATGACGATTGACGTGGAGAGGTTGGCGAGGATCGCCGAAGGGAAGCGGTGGAGAGCCTGGCAACACCGCTCGCATCCGGGGTGGTGGTGGGTGGAGGGCCTCAAGGTAGACGGCCCGGAGGACGGGCGTGGGGACTTCCTCTCCAAGGAAGATGCCGAGCTGGTGGCAGCAGCTCCCGAGATGGCCCGGATGCTGGCCGAGCTGCTACGGAAGGAGGAAAAGTGAGCAGGAAGAGCTGGGAAGAGCTGCCCCCGAGGCTCCGGTTGGACTACCTGTTCGCCGCGTTCCACTCGATGGAACAGGCGTGGGGAGCCATCGCCCGACTGCCCCACCGCCTGCACGTGGCAGCCATCGAGCGACTCCAGGCTACCGACCCGGACAGCCTCCGCCCGGACCAGACGTCATCGGAATGGGCCATGACATTCCGCTCGATCGGGTTCAACATGCTGAGCGAGATCAACGAGGAGATCGCCAGGGAGCTGGAGAAGGAATGACCTTCAGGGCCTGGCTCACGACGACCGTCGGCTTCCTCCTGGCCTCGCTCGCTTCCGCCTGGACGATCGGGTGGCTGGCTACCTGGCTGGACCAGCACCCGTGGAACACCGATCCCTGGTTCAACGCCTTCCGCGCAGTCCTCTCCCTCACGATGTTCCTCGCAGCGATCGGTGGGGCCGTTTCCGTCGTTGCCTTCGCGGGCCTCATCGTCGTCAGCCTCATCGACCCGCCATTCCGCTCCTGAACGAAGAGGAGACCCACGATGCCCCGCTCCCCACTTCCACCCGAGTGCGCCGGTTGTCCCTGGGCAGAGAAGAACTGGGGGTTCTGTCCGCCCGATCCCATCACCGAGAACACGAAGCTCGTCGTCATCGGCCGTGACCCGGGCGAGCACGAGGTCCGGCTGGGGCGGGGCTTCGTCGGCCCCGCCGGCCGGAAGCTCCGGCAGGCCGAGAAGATGGCCGGCCTCCGCACGGGCTGGGTGGAGATGCAGTACGGCCAGCCGATCGCGGTGAGGGAGCCGCGAGGGGGCAGCGAGGTGGCCCACGTCAACGTCCGCCTCTGCCGCCCGCCGAGGAACGCCTGGGAGGGCTACCAGCCCGCCCAGGAGTGCTGGAAGCGCCTCCTGCGCCGACACCTGGAGAAGTGGACGGGGCCCGTCCTCGTGACCGGCCTGGAGGCCCTGGCCGCCTTCGCCGACATCGTGGGCTTCGACGCGGCCACCGGTCGGTACGCGGCCCGGGGCAGCCTCTTCCCCGTACTGGCGGAGCGGGGGTGGATCGACTGGTGCTTCTTCACCCTCCACCCCAGCTTCATCGCCCGGGGCGGCGGAGCCGGCGAGGAGACGAAGTCCCAGTCCCACTTCCTCCCCCTGCTCGCCACCGACATCCGCCGGGCGCTGGAGAGCCCGGGCCACCCGCCACTGCCGGAGGTCCTGCCCGCCCCGCCGGTGCCCGAGCTGCTCGCCCGCTGGCGGGACGCCGGCCGGCCCAGCCCCATCGCCATCGACGTCGAGGAGGACGAGGTCATCGGCGTGAGCTGGGACGGGGAGACGGTGTGGGAGATCCCCTGGTCCGACGAGAACGCCCGGGCCGTGGCCGGCTTCTGGAGGGAAGGCGGGATGCCGGCCTTCCACTACGCCAGCTACGACCTCGACCAGCTCTGCCGGCGTGCCGGGGCCCCCCTCCCGGAGCGGTGGTACGACACGATCGTCATGGGAGCGGCGGTCAACGCCACCGTCCCGCTCAACCTGGCCTCCCTCGTCCTGACCCACGTGCCCGACACGACGGCCTGGAAGGGCCTCGTGGACGTGGCGAAGACCGGCGGGAACGACGTCCTCTGGCGGATGGAGCAGCAGCGCCGGGTCTGGACGGCGCTGCTGGAGGGCTTCGACCGGCCGGTCCCCGCCAGCGAGGAGGAGTGGGAGCGGCTCTACAACGGGCTCGACGTCGCCTGGACCTGGCACCTCGTGGGCGCGCTGGAAGCGGAGATGGGGGAAGGGGTGCAGCGGTACTGGCGGGAGTTCCTGCTGCCCCTCCAGCGGCCGCTCCTGGAGATGGGCTGGCGCGGGATCCCCGCCCGGGCCGAGGCGTTCGCCCGGCTGCGGGAGGAGATCGACCGCCAGATCCAGGAGGCCCAGCAGACGGTCGATCAGGCGGCCGCCCACCTGTTCGACGACGAGCTGAAGGAGGCCGAGTTCCGGGTCCGGATCCTGGAGGAGGAGCGGGAGGAGGAACGCCGCCGGGTCGGCAAGCGGGCGAAGTTCTCCCGGGCGGCCGAGCTGAGCCGCGCCCGGACGGCCCTCAACGCCCTCCGCAAGCGGATCGAGGGCGGCTTCAACCTGAAGTCCAACCCCCAGCGCCGGCAGCTCCTGCGCCACTACCTCGGCATCGAGGGCATCCGGGTGAAGGGCCGGAAGGGGCTCTCCACCGGCGAACAGGCCATCGACGCCATCATCCTCCGGCTGGAGGGCGGGCGGCTGAAGCCGAAGATCGGGACGAAGGAGGAGGTGCTGGAGATCCTCCGGGCCATGAACGCCGGCAGCAAGCTCCGCACCCTCGCCGCGAACTTCCTCGCCACCGAGCCCGACGAGGACGGCCGGGTCCGCACCCTGTACCACCTCCACCGGACGGACACCGGACGGCTGTCCAGCGGCTTCACCGTGGACGACGCCGACAAGGCCGTGAAGGTGTCGAAGTCGGCGATGCAGCTCCAGAACATGCCCCGCTTCGTGCGCCAGGCGTTCCAGGCCGAGCCCGGCTACGTCTTCGTCGGCGGGGACTGGGCCGCCATCGAGTGGTGCCTGGCGATGCTCGACGCGGGCACGCTGCTGAACGACCCGCCGGGCTTCCACCTGGACCTGCTGGAGCGCTTCTTCCGCCAGGAGCTGGACCCGCACCGCTACCTGGCGAGCTTCGTCTTCAACAAGCCGGAGGAGGAGATCACCCGCGAGGAGCGGAAGACGGCCAAGGGAGTGACCTTCGGCTGGCTCTTCGGGGGGACCCACGCCGGCCTGGCGAAGACCCTCGGGATGCCCGTCCCCATCGTCGCCCGGGCGTGCGCGGCGCACGACGAGGCGTTCAAGCTGGCCCGGTGGCGGGAGCACGTCGCCGAGCGGTTCGGCCGCGAGCACCGGGTCGTGACGATGGGCGGCTGGCAGCGCTGGTTCTGGGACCCCTTCATCAAGGACCCGGCGACCGGCAAGGTGGTCAGCCCGAAGCCCACCGAGCTGTGCAACACCCGCATCCAGGGCTCCGCCGCCGACCTCATGAAGTGGACCCTCCGGCGGCTGTTCGAGGAGGCTCCCGAGTGGGTGGAGGTCGTCACCACCACCCACGACAGCTTCATGCTCCAAG
>Ga0256914_1000148_pt1 | contig 66752 bp, 30 predicted proteins | sample HulkmetaG_FD_191571 | JGI IMG/M metagenome (GOLD analysis project Ga0256914, IMG submission 191571) | Hydrothermal chimney microbial communities from Main Endeavour vent field at the Juan de Fuca Ridge, Pacific Ocean - Hulk | ecosystem: Environmental > Aquatic > Marine > Hydrothermal vents ...
ACACCGTCCGCGCAATGTGACAAATCGCGCCTCTTTCGCTACCGCCCGGTAAAATAAAGGCGCGTAGCTGTGGAAGTTTCTCACTGATTTCATCGATGGTCTGTTCCAAAAAAGCGATGTCTTCTTCAGAAATGCGATCTTTATAAGCGGCCCGCTTTTGGGCATCAGGTGTGGCAATTTCTGCAGATAAAATAAATAGTTGATTTTGAATGCGGATTAAAATATCGTGGCATTGTTTCTGAACGACTTTTGCCTCCAAAAGTCCTAAAAAACTATTCAACTCATCCAAGGTCCCATAAACATCAATATTTACATCGCTCTTCTTAACCTTAACTCCGCCTACCAAACTTGTGGTACCCTGGTCCCCGGTACGTGTGTAAATTTTCATCATCGTCCCTTTCCAATAAGCTTGCCGGCCAAATATAAGAAGAAATGGGATTAAGGTAAACGGAAAGTTGGGAGAAAAAAAAGAAGGGAGCATAATTCGAAGAAAGCGGGTGCCTTCCTACGCCTTGGGGAATTTTTGAATTATGCTGCCCTTCGGGACCAATGACACGTTAGTAATAACAAATTCCATGCCATTTTTGGAATGGCATGGAATTATCAGGAATAAAAGGGAAAACGCTGAGAAGAGCAATAGACAAATAAATAAAAACTGTGTAATTTTGATGCAATTTAGGCCAAATGCCCATTTTGTTGAAGTACTTTTTGAATGGTCGAAGAAATTTCTTCTACCCGATAAGGTTTCGAAACGTAACCTTTGAATCCGTATTCGCTGTAATGTGCCAAAATAGGATCATTGGAATATCCGCTGGAAACAATGGCCGTAACCTGCGCATCCACCGAATGTAGTTCCTCGATTGTTTCTTTGCCCCCTTTTCCTCCGGGAACCGTTAAATCGAGAATAACCAGATCAAATTTTTTGCCGCTTTCCAAGGCCTTTTTGTAGCGGTTAACGGCCTCTTCTCCGTCTTTTGCCGTTTCCACTTCCAAGCCCAAACTATTCAACATTTCCGTACCGACATCGCGGATAAACTCTTCGTCATCCATTAAAAGTACCCGTCCTTGCAGCTGTGTCGGCGAAGTATTGTCTTCTTGCTCATCCAAGGTCATTTTGTCGGAAGCCGGTAAATAAACAAAAAAGATCGTTCCTTCGTTCACTTTTGATTGCACGGTAATGTGTCCCTTGTGTTTTTTGATTACCGAAAATGTCACGGCCAGGCCCAAACCCGAGCCGGTTTTCTTCGTCGTAAAATAAGGATCGAAAATTTTTTCCAGAGAGTTTTCATCAATTCCAACCCCTGTGTCCTGAATGCTGAAACACACATATTTTCCTTTGGGCAAAGGCAGATCAGAATGCCCGTCATTAAAATAGTTGTAGGCCCTGATTTTTACAATTCCACCAGTAGGCATGGCTTGTTTGGCATTAATGACCAAATTGTTAATCACCTGAGAGAGTTGTCCCTCGTCGGCTTCTACCAGCCACAAATTGTCACTGAATTCAAATTGCGGCTTGATATTCGATCCACGTAACAGAAAGGTTGCGGTTTCTTTTAGGAGATGAGCCAAAGAGGTGGCCTTTTTGACCGGAGTTCCTCCTTTGGAAAAGGTAAGCAATTGTTGCGTCAAATCCTTGGCTCGCAAGCAGGCCCGTTCTGCTTCGGTTAACCGCTCTTCCACCCGACTGTCATTCCCGCTAATCATTTTGGCCAATGAAATATTTCCCAGAATGGCAGTTAAAATGTTGTTGAAATCGTGAGCAATGCCTCCAGCCAATACCCCGATGGATTCCAGCTTTTGGATGCGCATTAATTCCATTTCAGCATTCTTCATTTCGGTCACATCCATTAATACTCCGTCGGCGCGAATCAGGCCGTTTTCCAGATAGTTAAAGGTAACCGAACTGCGAATGTGACGAATTTCCCCGCTTTTGTGAATGATGCGGTATTCCATTCTTGCCTGCTTTTGTTTTTCGATGATCGCTTTGGTATTCCGTTTGCGCAGCATGGGCAAATCGTCCGGATGAACGATGCTCGACCATGTGTTTTTTTCTCCATCAAAAAACGAAGGCGGATAACCGGTAATTTGTTCGATAACCGGAGAATAATAACTATCCAGTATTTTACCCGTCTTGTTGACAAGCGCGCTGTAAAGTGCATCGGGAATGGAAGCAATCACTTTTTCAAATTCTTCTTTGGACTGTTTCAGCGCCTCTTTGCTGCGCATCAGGCGTTCCATAGTCTTTTTTTGTACGGTAATATCTACCCAGTATTCCACAATGTGATTGATGTTCCCTTTGCGGTCAAATAACGGGTACAAACATACCTGGTAATATCGTACTTTTCCATCCGGACCTTTTTGTAAAATTTCTTGAACCACCTGGCTGTGATTTTCAGTAATTTGTTCCAGCCACATCTCTGCGGTTAATTCGTTTTCTCTGTGCACTTCTTTAAAATTTTTGGCTCCGACAAAATTCTTTTCCGCCACGAAATTTTCCAGTTCAATCTTTCGGGATTCCGGATTAAACACAAAAAGCGGGTAATTCAACGCATTTAAAATATCCTGCAAAAATTCTGCATTTCTTCTCTTGGAACGAAAATAGAGATAAATAAGCACCAAATTAAAAAGAATTAAAACGAGGCTAAAAGTAAGCATTCGGTCAAACTTTCGTTGCAAAGCCACAAGGCGTTGCAGACTACGAATGCTTTCTTCGATTTGTGCGGTTTTTAACGTCGACGAATGAACTTTCTGAGAGTCCTGCCCTTTTACTACCATTGAGGGCGTTGCCACCTGGGGTAAAGAGAAAATTTTACTACTGACTAAAAACATCCCGAAAAAAAGCAAAATCAGGAGAAAACTTATTTTTCTGTGCATATTGCCCACGTTTAGTTGTTTTTTTCCCTGTAAATGATATTAAGTTTCTCGGCATTATTCCCGAAAAACTTAACCCCAACCTACTAAAATTTAAGAACATACAGATTCGTGAAAAAAATTTCAATTTGGAAAGATATTTTATGTTGAGTATGAAAAAAACCCCAATTTTGCTACCATTTTACGTTTTTTTTGTGTAACTTAAACTATAAAAAAAATCGCTAACCGATTGAATTTAGGGAGGAACTTATGTCCGAAATGGTTTTATTGGGTGATGAAGCAGTAGCAATGGGAGCTATTCACGCCGGAATCTCCGCTGCCTACGCTTATCCGGGCACTCCTTCGACGGAAATCATGGAGTTTCTTATTCGCTACGCAGAAAAAAACGAAAAACCCATCGCACAATGGTGCGCTAACGAAAAAACAGCCTACGAGGCCGCATTGGGCGTTTCTTTTTCCGGGAAACGCAGTTTGGTTGCCATGAAACATGTCGGGCTAAATGTCGCGGCCGATCCTTTTATGAACTCCGCTATCGTGAATATTCACGGCGGCCTGGTTGTGGTAGTCGCCGACGATCCCGGAATGCACAGCTCGCAAAACGAGCAAGATAGCCGATACTTTGCAGACTTTGCGCGAATTACATGCCTGGAACCGGTCAATCAGCAAGAGGCTTACGAAATGACAATGGAAGCTTTTGAGCTTTCCGAAAAATACCACATTCCGGTAATGATTCGACTGGTAACGCGTTTGGCCCACAGCCGTTCCGTCGTAAAAGTCGGAGCACCGCAATCTGAAAATCCGTTAAAAAAAGTCCCTGATCCGAATTCATGGATTTTGCTTCCGTCCAATGCAAAAAAACAGTGGCATAAGTTACTGGAAACGCAAAAGGATTTGGAAGCCCATTCGGAAGCTTCTGCGTACAACGCTTTGAAATTAAATCAGGATTTTAAAGATTTTGGCGTCATCACAACCGGCCTTGCCGTCAACTATTATCTCGAAAACCTGCCCGAACTCGCTCAAACGCCTTCGCATCTGCACATCAGCGAATATCCTATTCCGACCGAAAAAATTCGTACGCTGGCCAACCATGTAAAACAGCTCGTCATTCTGGAAGAAGGCTATCCGTTTGTGGAACGTTTTCTCCGCGGCATTATTCCCCCGCCTGTAGAAATCAAAGGCAAACTAAGTGGCGATGTTCCTGCCGAGGGCGAATTGAATCCGGACAACATTCGGCCGGTTCTGGGGCTTCCCGAACGGAACCGTTCGGGTAAAGTAATCTTCAATCTTCCCAATCGACCGCCTCAACTTTGTCCGGGATGTCCCCATGCCGATACGTTTACATCGCTTAAAAAGGCTTTAAGCCATTTTAAAGAAACGATGGTCACTTCCGATATTGGCTGCTACACGTTGGGCGCTCTTCCCCCGTACAATGCCATCGAATCCACCGTTAACATGGGAGCCTCGGTCGGCATGGCCAAGGGAGCTGCCGATGCGGGTTTTCATCCGGTGGTGGCTGTAATTGGCGATAGCACCTTTCTGCATTCCGGAGTTACTCCGCTCATGGATGCCGTAGCACACAACACCAACATGACGCTGATTATTCTGGACAATGAAACCGTGGGAATGACCGGCGGGCAGCCGACTGTACTGCCCTCGTCTCGTCTGGAAAAAGTGGTTCTGGGGCTTGGGGTTGATCCGCAACATTTGCATGTGGTGCCCACGCATCGAAAATTTATTGAGCAAAATGCAGAACTCATTTTAAATGAGCTTAATTACAAAGGGTTATCGGTCATTATTGCGGTACGCGAATGCGTCGAAACCGCCAAACGTCATAAAAAGGAGCAAAAGTAAAAATGAAATACGATATGATTATTGCCGGAGTCGGCGGTCAGGGAGTTCTCTCCGTTTCGGCTATTATCGCCTCCAGCGCCATGAAAGAAGGTTTATTTGTTAAACAATCCGAAGTGCATGGCATGTCGCAGCGCGGCGGCGCCGTTTACACGAATTTACGCCTGTCCGATCGGGAAATTTACAGTGATTTGATTGCCCGGGGCACGGCTTCGATGATTTTAAGCATGGAACCGCTGGAAAGCCTGCGTTATCTGGAATATTTAAAAGATGACGGCTATTTGATCACTGCCGAGAATCCCGAAAGAAACATTCCCGATTATCCCGATTTACAGGAACTTTTGCAAAAAATTCGGCAACTCCCCCACGCGCTTACCATCGATGCCCGGCATCTGGCTCTGGAAGCCGGTTCGGGAAGAGCCACAAACATGGTGTTGGCCGGAGCGGCTTCTCACTTTTTACCTATTAAGGCGGATACCATGCGCGAATTCATCAAAGAAATATTTGCCCGCAAAGGCGAAAAAGTGGTAGAAACCAACCTGAAGGCCTTTGAACTGGGACGAAAGGTGGGCGAAAAACTTTTGGGACAAACCGCTTAAAATTTAAAAGGCTCCCCGCAGGGAGCCTTCTTTTTTTATTCGTTTTCGATTTCTTTTAAGAGCTTCTCATCTTCCTCGCTCAACTTCACTTTCATTTTCAGGCGTTTCCAGTTCAGGTCAACTTCTTTTTGAATGCGGTTAATGTCTTTGTCCGTTAAATGGGCAAAGCGTCCCTGCGGTTTAATGTATTCTTTAACCGGCAGATCTTTCGGCTCGTGCGTAATGCGGTAACGCCAGCCGTTTTCAATCTCGAACAAGGGGAAAATTTTTGTTTCTACGGCCAGGCGCGAAAGTTTAATGGTTTGATCGGGAGGCGTTTTCCAGCCCGGCGGGCAGGGCGAGAGGACGTGAATAAACTTCATGCCTTTAATCGATTTTGCCTTTTTTACCTTGGCAATAAAATCATCGGGAAAGGCGACCGAAGCCGTGGCGATGTAAGGAATGTGATGGGCGGCCAACGCTTCGACCAGATTCTTTTTGGGACGATCTTTAGGGTGTTTGGCCGGAGTTGTGGTTGTCCAGGCTCCCAATGGGGTTGCCGAACTACGTTGAATACCGGTATTCATGTAGGCTTCATTGTCGTAAGAGATGTAAATGATGTCCTCGTTGCGCTCGGCGGCCCCGGAAAGCGCCTGAAAGCCAATATCGAACGTACCGCCGTCACCGGCCCAGGCCATAACCGTAACATCATCTTTGCCCTGCGCTTTTAATCCTGCCTTTATCCCGGAAGCCGTGGACGCGGCCGTTTCAAATGCCGTATGAAAAACAGGTACCTTATTCACGGAACTGGGCGTCGGGCCATCGATAATCGACCAGCAGCAAGCGGGAATCACGATCATCGAATTAAGCCCCAAAGCCTTTAAAGCATAACGCATGGAAAGCGTAGCGCCGCACCCCGGACAGGCCACGTGTCCGGAACGCATATTTTCTTCTTTAGGAATATGGAACATTATCTGACTCATATTTTCACTCCTATCCAAGTAAGGTCTTCCCCTTTTTCGCTTTGTAACAAGTGCTCCACAATTTGCCGGATGTTTTCGGGAAGGACATCGCGCCCACCCAGGCCGGCCACGTAACCGTTAAGCAGCGGACGGCGTTCGGCATTGTACAAAGCGGATTTTGTTTCGGCAAAAAAGATTCCGGATTGCCCGAACGAAATGTTGCGGTCGATCACCCCGATCTTTTTCACTTTTGCCGCAATTTTTCGAATATCTTCGGTGGGGAACGGCCGGAACGTACGTAATTTTACCAGCCCGAGCTTTACCCCTTTTTTCCGGTACTCATCAACAACCAAACGAGTAGTTCCCGTAATAGTTCCGGCTGTGAGAAGCAAGTACTCGGCCCCGTCGGTACGATATTCTTCCAGCATGCCGCCGTGGTAGCGTCCAATGTATTTTTGATATTCTTTGGCAACTTTGGGAATTAATTCTTTGGCCCGGTCCATGCTCTCCTGAATGCGGTAGCGGAATTCCATGTAAAGATCGGGACCGGCTAAGCCGCCAAAGGCGTGGGGATCGGCCACGTCCATTTTAAATTTCGGTTTGTAAGGCGGTAAGAACTTATCGACCAACTCTTGTTTGGGAATGGCAACGGGCTCGGATGTGTGCGAAAGGAAAAAGGCATCCATATTCACCATAACCGGCAACATCACCTGTTCCCCAAGGCGATAGGCCATCAAGATAGTATCCAAAACTTCCTGATTGCTTTCGCAATAGAATTGGATCCATCCCGTGTCGCGTTGGGCCAGGCTATCGGTCTGGTCGGCCCAAATATTCCACGGCGGGGCCAGAGCGCGGTTCACATTGGCCAGCACGATGGGCAACCGGGCATTGGCCGCCCAATGCAACACTTCGTGCATCAGGGCCAAACCCTGAGATGAGGTTGCCGTAAAGGAGCGTGCGCCCGATGCTTCGGCCCCGATGACCGCCGCCATAGCCGAATGCTCCGATTCCACTTTGATGTATTCCGCATCCAGGTCGCCGTTGGCACACATTTCGGAAAGCTTTTCCACAATGGATGTTTGCGGCGTGATGGGATAGGCGGAAATCACCTGCACCCGGGCCAGCTTTACCGCATACGAGGTAGAATGCGTTCCCTCGATTACTTTTATTTCTTGTGTGGTGTCGGGATTGAAGTATTTTTCTAATTTTTTATTTAGGACACGGTCCATTTTAGTTCCTCCTCAAAAGACATGGCATTGCGCGGGCATTCTTGAACGCAAATTCCGCAGCCCTTACAGTAATCGTAATTTATGACATAGCCTTTGCCATCCGGATTGTAAGAGATGGCCACATCCGGACAAAAGATCAAGCAAGTATCGCAATAGGTACAGGTACCGCAGCTAAAGCAGCGATCGGCTTCGTAAATGGCATCGTCTTCGCTAATTCCCAGATTGACTTCCTGAAAATTTCCTTTCAGGTTCTGGATGACCCGTTGTGCTTCCCGCGGACGGGGTTCTTTAATAAAATAGTCCAGATTAATGGTGTCGAATGGTACTTCCGAAGTCACTTCCCCGTTTTGCGCTTTTTCTTTTTCCAGGCCTGCACTCAAAAACTGATGAATGGCTCTGGCTGCCTTCTTTCCGGTACCAATCGCGTCAACTACCGTACCAATGGGGCCTAAAGCCGCATCGCCACAGGCAAACACGCCTTCTTCGGTAGTCATTTGAAAAGGATCCACAGCGATGCGGTTTTTCTGCACCTTAACGTTTTCGCTCAGGAAATCCAGATCAGGTGTTTCGCCGATGGCCAGTAATACCTGGTCGGCTTCGATTTCAAATTCGGAGCCGGGTACGGGAACGGGACGACGACGCCCCGTTTCGTCGGGTTCGGCCAATTTCATGCGAATTAATCGCACCTTTTCTACTTTGTCCTTGCCTAAAAATTCAACCGGATTGGTCAGAAAAATAATATTTACGCCTTCTTTGAGCGCATCTTCGATTTCTTCGGGAACCGCAGGAAGCTCGGCCCGGGAACGCCGGTAAACGATGGTTACCTCGGCACCCAGGCGAATCGCAGAACGGGCCGTATCCACTGCCGTGTTTCCACCGCCGACCACAACCACCTTTTTGCCGACCTTAGCCGTGCCTTTGGTGTTGTATTCCTGCAAAAAGGATAACCCAGTGGAAATTCCTTTCAGGTGTTCACCGGGAATATTTAAATTCCAGCTCTTGTAGGCACCGGTGGCCACCAATACGGCGTCGTATTCCTTTTTCAACGTTTCCCATGCGACATCTTTGCCAACCGCCATCGAAGTTTTGATTTTTACGCCCAGGCGTTTAATATCGTCGATTTCCTTGTCCAGTACTTCGCGCGGTAAACGATATTTGGGAATTCCCAAACGCAACATGCCGCCGGGTTCTGCCGCCGCTTCGTAAATGGTTACCTGATAGCCCAGGCGACGGAGCTGGTAGCCTGCCGAGAGTCCGGCCGGCCCGGAGCCGATGATGGCAACCTTTTGCGGGCGCTCACCCTGCACAAAGCTTTCCGGAATGTGATTGTTCCGGTTCTGATCGGCCACAAAACGTTCCATGTGATGGATGGCAATCGATTCGTCGTAATGTTTGCGGTTGCACACATCTTCGCAAGGATGGTAACACACGCGTCCTAAAACGCCCGGCATGGGGTTGTCGTCCAAAATAATGTGCCAGGCTTCTTCGTATTTTTTTTCTTTGACCAAAGCAAAATATTGCGGAATTTTTTCATGAGCCGGACAACCCGCCGTGCAAGGGGGTGTTTTGGAATCGTACAAAGGACGCATGTAGCGCCAGCTTCCGGTTTTATTCCAGCTCATGTCTTTCGTCGAAATCGCAAAAGGCGGAATTCCATTTTTAAATTCCATAGGATCGTACATGCTAAAGCTCCTATTCTTAAACCGTTAATTCTTTACGCTTTGAATTGTTCAAAGGCTTCCAGAGCCGCCGCCGCATTCTCATCCGGTTTCACGGGAACAGATTCTTTGATGGCCTCCAGAATCGCACTAATGCCAACCAGGCCTGTAAACCGCGAGAATGCGCCCAGAATTGCCGTGTTTACGATGGGCTGACTCACCGAGCCCAGACGGTGCTCAATGGCAATTTTACTGGCATCAATGGTTTTTACATCGAAGGTATCGGGAATGTTAAATTTGGAGGGAGGTAGGGCGGTATTGATGAGTATTTTCCCGCCTTCTTTTAAGCCGGATGTCACATTAACCGTATTCAGCAAGGTGGCATCCAATACGACCAACAGGTCTGGTTCGTAAATATTGGTACGCAAATTAATGGGCTTATCATCAACTCGAATAAAAGCCTGTACCGGAGCACCACGCCGTTCCACACCAAATGCGGGAAAAGCCTGGGAGAATTTTCCTTCCTTAAAAAAGGCCGAGGCGAGGATCTTACACGCAACCACCGCTCCTTGTCCACCGCGGCCATGCATACGAATTTCAACCATACATAACTCCCTTTTGTTTATATCATTCAAAGCAAATTTTGATCGTTGTCGGATTTTTCAGGGAACCTCTCCTGTCAATGTATAATTTTGCAAAGGAGTTGTTTCTCCCTATCGAGCCATTGTTGCGTTTTCGGGGAGGGGCTGAATTCCACCTTCCCTGTGCAGGCATCTTAACTCCTGTAAAATCAACAAATCACGCAATCGCCAAAATTGTCAAATTAACATATTCCCTTAAGTAAATTAAAAATAAGTAAATTATGAGGCAACCAAAAATCAGACTTTTTTTATTTGAATATCTATACACTTAATTGCATCTGTTTGATCGTAATGTTGCAAATTGTGTCCGCTTCAGGTCGATACTGCTACAAAATACAAAGAGAAAATTATACCGTTTTGTGCGCCCGGTCATTAAATTATTCTTGCAAATCGCTTTTAAATAGGTTAGTTTTAATTAGCTATCTTAAGCGAAAGTAGTTTGTGTATTGCTTTTGCATTATCTTTCTATTTCTTTTCTTTCGACTTACATTATGAAGGGCTACTTTCGCGGTTTAAGCGCAATAGGATGGTTGCCAAATTATTTTAAGTAACGCTGTCAGGATAAGGTTTAATCCCGTAACCAATCAACTGGAAGGGGTAAACATGTACCATATTTTGGCAATTGATGACGATCATCTCTTTTTAGGTACTTTAACCAAGCTCCTCAAATATCAGAATTACACCGTGGAAACGACTTCAAACCCTTTTCAGGCGTTAGATTTGCTTAAAGAGAAAGAATTCCATTGTGTCCTGCTGGATGTACAAATGCCCGGCAGAGACGGGATGTCTTTACTGCAAAGGATAAAAATGGAGCACGCTTCTCTGCCCATTATTATGATCTCGGGAAAGAGCACGTTAATGGTGGGAATGAGTGCTATTAAAGAGGGCGCTTTTGATTTTCTGGAAAAAGGCGGTGATTTGGACCGGCTTTTGATTTCCCTGAAAAACGCCATTAGACACAAAGAATTACTCTCGGAACGCGAAGCCATTTTTAACGCTTTGTACACCCAATTGAATTTGTGCGCCAACAGCTCCGCCATGCAGCACGTTCTGCAGCAAATTAACGCCTTTACATCGGTAGAAGCTCCGGTTCTAATTAGCGGTGAACCCGGTACAGGTAAGGAAATGGTTGCGCAATTGCTTCATCTAAAAAGCACACATGCTTTCAAGCCGTTCGTTAAAATCAACTGCGCGTGTTGTTCCCCGGAAGCCCAAATCGAGGCGGCCCTGAACTCTCCCGGTCGGGGAGACAACACAACCGGGCTTCAACCGGCGCACGGCGGCACCCTGTTTTTAAACGAGATCGGCGCACTTTCACCGACGCTTCAGGAAAGTGTCGTTTCCTATTTTGCCCCCAATGAAAATTCGTCACACGATGTGTGGCTTATTGCCGCCAGCAACAAGAATCTGGCGCAACTGGCATCCGAGAACCGATTTAACCCGACACTTTTCAACCTGTTGCAAGAACGGCACATTCACCTTCCCGCATTGCGTGAACGTAAAGAAGACATCCCGCTATTGGTCGATTCCTTTATTCAAGAATTCTCGGCCACGTACAACAAACCCGTGCGGGGAATTGCAGAACAAGCCCTAAAAATTTTAAAGGAAACGCCCTGGCCGGACAACGTGCGCATGCTGAAAAAGGTGGTAGAAAAAGCGGTCATTTTTTCCGGAGAAGAAATAATTACTCCAAAAGAAATCGAACTTTCGCTTGCACTTTATCGCCACTTCGAAAGCGCCTTATTGCCCCGGCAAAACGTAGAAGGACTTTTAGAGACCCTCGAAAAAACGGCGCTTTGAACGCGTTTGGGAAGGTTAGCGAATAGTTGCAAACGAATTCTAAACTAAAAGTTAAACGTCAAATAGTCCCAGACTAAAACATACAATCCAATTAAAGCCAGGCATTGAAAAGCAATATTCAAATAGAGAATATATTTTGCCTTGTCTCCGGTATAAATTTTTGGTTTGCTGAAAAAGACAACGGAAATCGATTGTTTTCGGCTAAAATCCCGAACCGTCCGATAAATGCTGATCGCAACATGAACGTCATAATCGCAACAAACGCGGTAACAATCATTTGGTGCTCTCACTTTAGTTTATTACACGATTAACCCAGGCGGCTTACGCAATGGTTACGACCGTTACCCCGGTATCGCCTTCGCCCCAGCGTCCAAGGCGGAAATCTTTAACATCCTTTCGCCGCGCCAGATATTGGTGAATGGCCTGCCGCAGGGCACCGGTTCCTTTTCCGTGCACAATCCGAATTTCGTTCCAATGGCTCATCAGCGCTTTGTCCAGATAACTTTCCAGGGCAATCAAGGCTTCGTCCACCGTCATTCCCCGCAGATCAATTTCATTTGGCACATTCGCAACCGGCGAGACCGCAGGAATGGACTCTTTTTTATTCTTTGTATTTAATTTATCGTCGCCAATGATTTCAATTTCTTCAAGCGGTACTTTAATCTTAATCCCGTCCTTCTCTACTTCCACGGCCTTTTGGGATTTGAAAATCTTGGAAATTTTACCCTGAAAATTAAAGCGAACGGAGCGGGCTTTTTGCCCCACTTTAACATCGTCAATGCTTAAAGCAGAAACGGAAGCACGTTCTTCATCTTCTTGTGTTGCTTCCCGCCGCAAAGCATCTACTTTGGCCCGTACTTTTTTAACCACCGTACGATCGGCCTGGGACTCTCTGATTTCGCGAATCGCTTTTTCGATTTCCTTGTTAACGTTCTTCAACCATTCGGCTGCCTTTTCTTTGGCCTCTTTTTCGAACTTTTTACGATTCTTTTTTAGCTCTTCCGTTTTTCGCTTGTACAGTTTAGTCAAGCTCTCCAGCTCGGATTTTTTAATGCTCAATTCTCCGGCCAGCCGTTGGTATTTTTGTATTTTTTCTGCCACATCGTTGAGCAGCCGATCCAGCTTAAACGTCTCCGTCCCGGCGATCTCTGCGGCGCGTTTCAGAATAGCGGAATCGAGCCCAAGGCGCTGGCAAATCTCAAACGTGTAGCTGCTTCCGGGCACACCGATTTCCAGCGTAAACAGAGGACGGAGTTCCTGCGTGTCAAATTGCATGGCGGCATTTTCTACCCGTGGGGTGTTCGCAGCAAAGGCTTTGATCTGGTTTTGATGCGTAGTTACCAAGGTCAGCACATCCGGCTGATTCAGGCGCTCCAGAATGGCGATGGCCAGTGCGGCGCCCCCGCTGGGCTCGGTACCACTTCCTATTTCGTCGATCAAAATCAAGCTTTCGCGGTCAAAATGATCAACAATCTCTTTTAAGGCGTGCACATGAGACGAGAAAGTGCTCAAATCGTTTTCGATGGATTGTTCATCCCCGATGGCGCTGAAAATTTGCTGACACAGCGGTAAAGCGGTGCCCTCAGCCACGGGAATATGAAAGCCGCATTGAAACATCAACTGCAATAATCCGACGGTCTTTAACGCCACGGTTTTTCCACCGGCATTGGGCCCGGAAATAACCAAAACATTGAAGTCTTTGCCAATGTGCACATTGAGCGGCACCACTTCTTTGCCATGCAATTTGAGCAGAATCGGGTGATACGCTTTAACAAATTCCAGTGCGAAATGTTCGTTAATGGCCGGGGCATGGCAGTCGAACTCATTCGCGTAACGCGCTTTTGCTTGCAACACATCCAGCTCAACCAGCACATCGAAGTCGGTCAAAAGCACTGTTTCGAATTCCCGCACAAGCCGGCTCAATTGTTTTAGGATTTTAATTTCTTCTTTCTTTTCGGCCGCCTGCAGCTTTTGCAGCTGATTGTTGAGCTCCACCACCGGCATGGGTTCGATGAAATAGGTGGCACCCGAGCCGGATTGCCCGTGTACAATCCCGGGAACTTTGTTCACGGAGAATTCCCGGACCGGCAGCACAAAACGCCCGTCCCGCAGAGTCACGTAATCTTCCTGCAAAAACTCCGCATATTTCCGGGTCAATCGTTCCAGACGGATATGAATTTCGCCATCGATTTGTCGTATTTCTTTGCGGATGGCTTTTAATTCCGGACTGGCATTGTCGTACAGCTTGCCCGACGGATCGATGGAAAAGCGTATTTGTTGCGAAAGACGGTCGGCCGGTTGCAAACGCTGCAGAATGCGTTGCAAGTCCGGATATTTCTCTTCGATTTTTTGCTTGAATTGCCGTGCTTCCGAAACCAGATCGAGGAAATTTTGTAGCTCAATAAATTCTTTTAATTCAAGATAACTCTCAGCCGGTTCGATTTTACTCAAATACACGCGAATATCTTTAAATTCCCAAATGGGAAAGCCACCTTCGACCAAGTAAACATCGCGCATATCGCGCACTTCGTCTAACAAGCGTTGCAGAAAGACCGCGTCGTGTACAGGCTGCACGGATTTTAAGCGAGCCTTTCCAACTTCGGTAACACATTTGCCCGAAACGATCTCCAGAATTTTATCGAACTCCAGAATTTCACGTGCTTTTTCAAATCCGAACATTTTTACCTCTGTCGTAGGAGTGGGTGTCATTTGCTTAGGGTTTAAGATATTTCAAAAGAGAAGAATCGGTTTCGCGCATGAGGTTTTGCACCCCGTGATCGAGCATTCCCGAGGGAAACACATTGATGAGAATCTGGATGACATACGTGGAAAAGTAAATCACGTAAGGCCAAAGGAGACTTTGCCCCGCGCCCATTTTCTGCAGAATTTGCGGTGCAAAAGGCAAAAGCCGAATGATGAAAACAACAATACTGAGAAAAAAGAGGCTTTTAATCAGACCGAAAATTCCGCCGCCAATACGATTAAGCGGCTGTAAAAAAGCAAATTTAATAATTTTTTCCAGAAAGCTCCCCAAAATACGGAGTGAAATATTTACAGCAAGAAAGATCAGGAAAAAGGAAAGAATCCTTGCCCCTGCTTTAGGAAAGTCATGAAAGTTTTTAAATAAAAGGATGGCACCTTGTTCGTAAAAAGTAATGGCAACAACGTATCCTAAAATAAGGGCAAGGATAATAATGAGCTCTTTAACGAGCCCACGAAAAATACCGCGTATGGTGAAATACGCCATAAAAATAAGAAGGATAACATCGAGACTATTCATTGAATGTATTTAGCTAAGGCGCTCTCGAACAATTTGTTGCACCTCTTTACCATCCGCTCTGCCCTGCACTTGCTTCATTACCGGTCCCATTACTTTCCCCAGATCTCTTATGGAGGTTGCACCAACTTGCTCGATAACGCTATTCACAATTTTTTCAATTTCTTCCCTGGAAAGCTGTTGCGGTAAATATTTCTGCAGGATTTCCAGCTCTTTTTGCTCCTTCTCCACCAAATCTTGGCGATTACCCTGCTTATAAAGCTCAATCGATTCTTTGCGGCGTTTTACGCCTCGTTGGATTACGGCTAAAACATCATCGTCCGTCAGCTCTTTGGGGCGTTTTTTGATGCCTTCATCCTTAATTTGCGCCAACAAACCGCGCAAGGTTTCCAGACGAGCTTTATCGCCGGCCTTCAGGGCCTGCTTCATATCTTCCTGAATTTTACTTTCCAGGTTTGTCATTTTTTTACCTACCGATTCATTTCCGCCATCAATTTTCTCATTTTACGCCGCGCCTGATTCAAACGGCGTTTACGTTGTTCACTGGGTTTTTCGTAATGCTGGTGACGCTTAATGTCGGCCATTAAACCCGATTTTTCACAGGCTTTGGTAAAACGTTTGAAAGCTTTTTCAAAGGGTTCGTTGTCTCTAACTTTAACGGTGATCATAAGTTATCACATTCTCCTTTCGGTTGATTTAACGTTAATAGGCATATTTATCCGGATTTTTAATCATATCGATTTCATATTCGGCAGCTTGTTTCCACACGCGATGTTTGGAAGCTTTTTCGTAATATTGCAGCGCCTTCTGCTTTTGTCCCTTCTTTTTGTAAGCTTCGCCCAGATAAAAATTTGCACCGGCTTTAATCATGGCATCACGGGACATTTTCAAGGCCTGGTTCAACGCCTTGATTCCTTCGTTGAATTTTTTGGATTCCACATAAACTTTACCCAGACGATAATAGTAATCGCCCTTTAAACTACTCCGACGCTCGTACTTGATGGCTTTCTTGAAAGCGTCGATTGCTTTGGGGTACTGTTTGAGCTTTTCGTAGGCCAAACCGAGAATATTGTAGGCTTTTGAATATTTAGGACTTGCGCTAACGGCTTTTTCCAGATATTCAATGGCCTTTTTGTAATTTTTCCGATCGTAGTAAATCTTTCCCAGACCGAAATTTGCTTTTGGCGATTTCGGATTAAAGGCAAGTACGGCCTGAAAGGTAGCAATGGCCTGCTGATCTTTTCCTTCTGCAGCCAGCAGATTACCCAGAGCGTTATAGGCAACTTCAAATTTTTTATTTAAATTGATAGCTTGCTTAAAAGCATCTTTTGCTTTTTCATAATCGCGTAGTTTTTTGTAGCAATACCCCATCATGTAATATGCTTCGGGAAAGCTATCATCCTTGGCAACGGCGGTTTTAAACTTTGTGATGGCTTGCTCGTATTTTTGTTTTTTGGCCAAATTCAAACCATCGTTGTACGCTTGACCGGCTTCGGGGCTACGTGCTTTTTTTTGAGCAAAAACCATGCTGCTACTCAGCAGCAAAGCAACCATTAAAAAAGCAAATAATCTCGTACGTTTCACCGGGTACCTCCTTATCGTAAATAATTTCAAATTTTTAATATAACATTTTCTTTAATTGCTATCAAGTTTCCTTTGCCGCATCCGAAGGATTTTTCGTCTTCCGCGCCTTTTTACTTTCAAATTTCTTCATTTTTTCCTTAATGCGGTTCTCAATGGCAAACATGGCATCGGGAATATCGACGTAACTGGTTGTTTTTAATTCCAAATTGTTCACCAGATTTTCTAATTCCTGTAAAACAAAGGTGATTCTTGTTGTTTCCTTAATACTAATGTCGATGAGTTTTTCAATATTGGAACGATGTTCCGGATTTTGCTCACACAATTGGGCATAACCGAAAATGGTTGTCGTGGAATTGTTTATGTAGTGCGCCAGAGTGGTTAATACCTGGCGCAATGTCTCAATTTGGGCATTGAGCAGTTCTTTGCGTTTTGTTTTTTCTTCCAGCAGCTTTTTGTTCTGGTATTCGCGCAATGAACGTTCGATGATGTTTGGCAACAAAACCAAAGTTTGAAACGATTTCACCAAAAAATCGTTTGCCCCTTCTTTTAACGTGTTAATGGCATTTTCCAATTGCTGGTTACCGGTTACTACCAGGATGGGAACATCCGAACGCTGACGAATTATTTTAACCAACTCCTGGCCGGTCGTGTCGGGAAGATTGAAATCGACAATAATCAGTTGTGCGGCGTCAATATCCTCGGTGGTCAGAGATTTTTTGTCATGGCGGATGATAACCGGATAATCGAAATTTTCCTGCACCAATTGCTCTTCCAGGTTGGCATAATGTTCGTCGTCCTCAACGATTAATATGGCCTGTTTTTGGGACGACTGTGTTTGTTTTGTTAATTTTTCCATGGCTTTTCTCCGCCATTCGTTTTATTTTTTTATGAGATTTCTTGTCTTTTGTTCCCGACTCCCGATTTTTTAACATTTTTTTGTGTCGGATTTACAAAAATCTTGCTGCTTTTTTACTTATTCGCTTTTTGCGTTTAATATTTTGTATTTTGCGGCAGAATGCCTAAAATACAATGCGCAACAGAGCATAATTTAAAAGCCCCATTGCGCAGTCAATTCCGAAAAAAGTTGCCTGACGATTATTTCTTGACACGTTCCAAGTATTTACCATCCCGTGTATCGATCCGCACCACTTCTCCTTCCTCAATAAACGGGGGAATCTGAACTTTTAGTCCTGTTTCCAGAACGGCCGGTTTGTACGAAGAGGTAACCGTGGCGGTTTTCAGATTGGGCTCGGTTTCCACCACTTTCAAATCGACGTACAGCGGCAATTCTACGCCCACCGGTTTTTCCTGAAAGAAATCCACATCGACCTGAGTATTGGGGAGCAAATACAAAACAGCATCTCCCAAAAAATCTTTATGAATGGGAATTTGTTCGAATGTTTCCAAATCCATGAAAACCAAATTATCGCCATCGTCGTAAATGTATTCCATTTTGCGTGTTTCGAGTTCGGCTTTTTCCACGTTTTCGTCGGGACGGTAACGTTTTTCCGCATTTTGCCCGGTTTGCAAATGCTTCATTTTGGTTTGTACTACCGCCTGCCCTTTGCCAGGCGTAATATGCATAACATCGGTCAAAACGTATAATTCGCCATTAAAAATAATAATATTGCCTTTGCGCAACTGGATGGCTTTAAGTTTCATAAATTCCTCCTGCTTTGCGTTTCATTTTTTCAAATTTTTCAGAATCCAGCGAAAACTTGTAAGACTTGCTGCGTTCCTGCACCCATTTTTTGTACTCACGGGAATCGAAAAGTTCTTTCAGATCGGCATGCAAGGGCACAATTTGTTCACCTACCACCCACTTCATCGGGAGGCCCGTCGTCTCGTCGATTACCGCTTCCCACTCAATAGCCCAGCTAATCACTTCAACCGGATACTTTTTTAAATCACGATTCAAAGCCATGAACCAGGCCTGATGTTCGGGGTTAATGTAATAAAAAATCCGAGAATACAAATACGCATTATGAAAATGATCCGGCGTATTCACCAAACCGGCCAAACGTAATCGCCAGGCCGTTACCAGCAAAACTTCCACCGCTTTTGAGGCCATGCCTAAGCCGGGATATTGCTGGCCGGGCATTTGCGGACGATCTTTGGTAAACGTTTTTTTGGGATTTTGCATGCACAGCCATTCGATGGCCAATGTTTCAAAATATTTACCGTTCAAATACGTGGAAAACGGCATCTGAATTTCGATAACCTTGCGCCGCAAAACCGCCTCAACCAACAGGTGCCGGCTGTCTTTCTTTTCATCGTAAATAATAAAACGATGAATATACGGATCATTGGTGTCCATTTCAAACAGAAGATTTTTGAACCCCAGAGAGTGGAGATGCTCGAGAATACTGTATTGTTTTAAAGCATTGATAATCCCCTTTTTCGAATAGAAGCCAAGAAACAGTCCCTCGGAACGATGCCCGATGTTTAATTCAAACAAGTCTTTTTCCGATAAAAGCGAATCGTCCGAATTTGGCGCTTGCAATTGCGCGGTGGTTAATCGCTTGGCAATTCTCCAATAACGTTTCGGAATTTTAAACTTCATATTTCCTCATTTTTTGTTTTTCAAACAATAGGCGATAAAATCGTAATACACTTCCCAACTATCTTTTCCGTAACCGCCACCGGCCAGCACGATCAACGGAATGTTTTTCTCACGTACCATGCGGTACACAAACAGGTTGCGTTCCAGCATTCCCTTGCGCGTTAATTTCATGTCGCCGATGGCGTCTTTTTCGTAAGGATCGGACCCGGCAATGTAAAATACCGCCTGAGGCCTGAATTCATGGAAAATAGGCGGAAGTTCCTGCTCCAGAACCGTTAAATAGGTTTCGTCGTTACACCCGGGTGGCAGCAAAATATCGCGGTTGTGCGGACGATCGATTTCGACCCAGGTGTCGGCATGCATGGAAAAGGTAAAAACGTCGGCATCGTCTTTAAAATAAAGCAGATTGCCGTTGCCCTGATGGTAATCCAGATCGATGATCATGTACCGCTGAGCACGTTTCAGTAACCGAAATTTTTCGATGGCCACGGCCACATCGTTCACCAGGCAAAACCCTTCCGCCCGATCGCGATGCGCATGGTGGAAGCCCCCGCCCAGGTTAAAGGTGGGAACAGTGTGCTTTAAGGCAAACGCCGTGGCCAGTAAGGTACCGCCTGTTGCAGCCCGAAAGTACTCTAAGATCGAATTGTAAAACATGTTCACCGTGTCCAGACGTAAAATCTGGCTCACGTATTGCGGATCTTGCAATTTTCGCAAGTAAATCTCGTCATGCACCAGGCGCAAATCGTCGTAAGAGCAAAGATAAGGTCGTAGAATATTTTTTCGCGTGAGCAGTTTTTCTTTTACCAGACGATCACGAATTTTCTTAAAGCGCATCACATCAAAGGTCTGGTGTTCGCCAACGGAAGGCAAGCCGTAGATGTAATCCGAAGAGTAAACGACGCGTACGTATTCTTTGTGAAAAGGATTCCACACCATTAAATTTCGCCCGCCCAATTCTGAAAAAATTTGTCGTAAATGCCATCCTGATCGCTGGTTAGTTTTAAAATTTTTTGCAATTTCACATACGCCGCTTCCAGCGTCATCTTACCAATACCCCGAGCTCCGGCACGCAGGGCTTGTTTGCCGCATTCGTACAAATTCAAATCGATGCCGCCGTATACCGATTGACTGCCAACAAAAACCACATTGCCCTGATCGACCGCGGTGGAAATAAAATCGATCCAATGGCCGTAGGTCGCCGGCAAATTACCGGCACCAAACCCTAAAATAATAAAGGCCCGCACATTGGCATCCAGTAAATTCTCGAAAATCGTAGCTTCTAACGAAGGTTGCGCATTTAAAACAACCACTTGTTCCCGAAATCCCGGAAGCAAGAGGGGGGTTCCGGTAACCGGCCGAATTTGCTTTTCATCGATTTCGATTTTTACTCCGATCCGCCCCAGATAGGGATAATTGGGAGAATCAAAGGCATCATAACTGGAAATATTGATTTTTTTACTGCGGTTTCCGCGTAACACACGCTGCCCGAAGACAATCATCACCTCGGGAATGTCCATTGTGGCCAGTTCGATGGCATCGATCAGGTTGGAGCGTGCATCGTTGCGCAATTGTGACAGAGGACGCTGGGCACCGGTCAAAACAACCGGCTTTCGGAAATTCAGCAGGGAAAACGACAGCGCTGAGGCCGTGTAAGCCATGGTGTCCGTACCATGAATGATCACAAAACCATCATAATTCTTTTCGTGGTCGTAAACCAATTGAGCCAACAAATCCCACTCCGGCGCATGAATGTTTGAGCTGTCCAGATTAAAAGGAATTTTAACGTGGATCTCAGCAATCTTTTCTATTTCCGGCACATAGGTCAAAATTTGATCCTGCAATTGCCCCGGGGCCAATTCTTCTCCCGGCGCGGTGGGCGCCATTCCGAAGGTTCCGCCTGTGTGAATCAGTAAAATTTTTTTCATGTTTTTCCTTTACCATTCAGATCAGAGAATTCAATTCATTGCACCAAAGCGATGCCAGTAAACGATGGGCTAATTTAACGGAAAGTACCTGATCAGATCAAATTAAAAACGGCTGTGCCCCTATTAAAGAAAAAGCCACCTACAGAGCATTCTGCAGGTGGCTTGCGGATTTTGATATTTCGTTTTATTTGCGGTTACGAATTTCGGCTTGAGCCGCGGCCAGTCGTGCAATGGGCACACGGTAAGGCGAGCAGCTTACGTAATTCAGGCCGACACGGTGGCAAAAATCGATCGAACGCGGATCGCCGCCATGCTCACCACAAATACCCACCTTCAAATTCGGTTTGGTAGAACGGCCTTTCTTCACACCCATTTCAACCAGTTGTCCTACACCGCTTTGATCCAGTGTCTGGAACGGATCATCCGGCAAAATACCTTTTTCTTTGTATTCTTGCAGGAATTTACCGGCATCATCGCGGCTGTAGCCAAAGGTCATCTGTGTCAGGTCGTTGGTACCAAAAGAGAAGAATTCGGCTTCTTCGGCGATTTCGTTGGCCGTGAGAGCCGCCCGCGGAATTTCGATCATGGTTCCAACTTTGTAATCTACCTTTACGCCCATTTCTTCCATCACTTTTTCCGCCGTTTCCACGACCACTTTCTTTTGGTGGGCCAATTCGGCCTTGGTACCAACCAGCGGAATCATGATTTCGGGATACACTTTCACGCCTTCTTTGGTCAGTTTACAGGCCGCTTCCATGATTGCGCGCGCCTGCATCTCAGTAATTTCCGGATAGGTAATACCCAAACGGCAGCCACGGTGTCCCAGCATGGGGTTAAATTCGGATAGTGCTTCCACTTTGGCTTTTACCTGCTCCAGAGTAATGCCCATTTCTTCGGCCATTTCTTTCTGGCTTTCTTCATCATGCGGCAAAAATTCGTGCAATGGCGGATCCAGCGTGCGAATGGTCACCGGCAGATCGTGCATTACTTTCAAAATGCCGTAAAAATCTTCGCGTTGGTAGGGCAAAAGCTTTTCCAGTGCTTTTCTGCGTCCGGCTTCGTCATCGGCCAGAATCATTTCGCGCACGGCTTTAATGCGATCACCCTCGAAGAACATGTGTTCGGTACGGCACAAACCGATTCCTTCGGCGCCAAAATTGCGGGCTACCTCGGAATCGTGCGGAGTATCGGCATTGGTGCGCACATTCAGCTTGCGGATTTCATCAGCCCAGCTCATCAATTTGCCAAAATTACCGGAGAGTGCCGGTTCAACCGTGGGCACCTTTCCTTCGATCACCTCACCGGTGCTACCATCCAAAGAAATCCAATCGCCTTCTTTGAACACCTTGCCACCGGCCGCCATTGTTTTTTCACGGTAGTCGATTTCCAATTCGCCGCATCCGGCCACACAGCATTTCCCCATTCCGCGCGCCACTACGGCGGCGTGAGAGGTCATTCCGCCGCGCTGGGTCAAAATACCTTCGGCCGCATCCATTCCGCCGATGTCTTCCGGCGAGGTTTCAATGCGGACCAAAATGACTTTTTCACCTTTCTTGGCCCATTCTTCGGCGTCTTCGGCGTTAAACACAATGCGTCCGGTCGCAGCGCCCGGAGAGGCGGGCAAGCCTTTGGCAACCACTTTCTTTTCGGCTTTAGGATCAAAGGTCGGATGCAATAATTGATCTAATTGTTCGGGCTGCACACGCATCACGGCCGTTTCTTTGTCGATCAGGCCTTCTTCCACCATTTCCACGGCAATACGTACGGCGGCAGCGGCGGTGCGTTTACCGGTCCGGGTTTGCAGCATCCACAAACGACCATGCTGAATGGTAAATTCGATGTCCTGCATGTCTTTGTAGTGTTGCTCTAATTTTTTCTGGATTTCATCCAACTGTTTATAGGCTTCGGGCATTAACTCTTCCAGGGTCACCTGGCTGGGATCGGTTTTGGTATTGTGATTGATGGGTTGCGGCGTACGAATTCCGGCCACCACGTCTTCACCCTGTGCATTGACCAGATATTCACCGTAAAAAATCTTTTCACCGGTTGCCGGGTTACGTGTAAAAGCCACACCCGTTGCGGAATCGTCGCCCATATTTCCGAACACCATGGCCTGCACGTTTACAGCCGTACCCCAATCGGGAGGAATGTTGTTGATTTCGCGGTACTTAATAGCGCGTTCATTGTTCCAGGAACCGAACACGGCATTAATAGCGCCCCAAAGCTGATCCCACACATCGGTCGGGAAATCTTTGCCGGTACGTTTTTTGATTTCGGCCTTAAAAAGCTCCACTAATTTCTTCAGATCTTCGGCGTCCAGTTCGGTGTCTAATTTGACCCCTTTTTCTTTCTTAACTTTGTCGATGATCACTTCGAAGGGATCTTCTTCCTCTTTCGATTCCGGCTTTAACCCCATTACAACGTCGCCGTACATTTGCACGAAACGCCGATAGGAATCCCAACCGAACCGTTCGTTGTTGGACATTTTAATCAGTCCGTGGACCGTTTCGTCGTTTAAACCAAGGTTCAGAACCGTATCCATCATGCCCGGCATGGAAACCGGCGCACCGGAACGGACGGAAACCAGGAGCGGCTTTTCAGGATCGCCGAATTTTAGTCCCATTATTTCTTCGATGTGACGCACACCGTCGATAATTTGCTGTTTTACATCTTCGGGATACTGGCCGTTGTTTTCATAATACATTTTGCAAACTTCTGTGGAAATGGTAAATCCGGGGGGAACGGGAATACCAATGTTTGCCATCTCGGCAAGGTTGGCGCCCTTACCACCAAGCAATATTTTCATGTCTTTATTGCCTTCGGCTTTTCCGGCTCCAAATTTATAGACATATTTGTGTCCCATAACTACCTCCATCGGTTAAGATTTCGTGAATAGAATAACATTTTTCTGCAAAAATTTTAGCAATTTAATTTAACGAAAGGCTAATCTTCTGTCAAGAAAATCGCCTTGTAATTTCAATTTTCGAAACATTATCGCCCAGATTTTTCCAAAATTTATGCCGTTTTAATTTTGCATTAAATCATTTGCCCCGATTTGTCATTTTGGCGGTTCCTTTTCCGAAACCTGCAAATTTCAATACACAATTTCTACCGTTTTTTAGACACTTTTACCCCCGAAGATAAGGAAAGGTTCAGTAAATCTAAAATTAAAATCATCTCTTTGGTTTATCGTGTCGTTCTTTTTACGCCAACGCCCTGGTCAGCGGCTTTGCCAAATTATTGGGCAAAAAATACCGATCGTTCCTTTAGGGTGACTTAAATCACAATAAAATTTTAGAACTATGGTTAAATAATATGCGTTGTTGTGGTGGGGATGCGTTTTCGGAAATGATAACTTCATCCCAAAAAATTTGTTCTAATTTTTAATACTGGAAGCCATCATTTTCAAGGAGGAAAAATTGCCAAGGCTTCTTTATTTTTGCTCGAGCGATGCACAAACTTCGAAGGAAGTGCATCATCTTTTTAATTATTTACCGGAATGGGATGTTGTTTATTTGGCGACAAAGCAACAGAGTGTGGAAGAGATTTCTCGTATTTTAGACGAAAAAGAAATTCACTTTATGGTTTTTAATCGAGAATTATCTACTTCCGGAATCGAATTATTGTACCGACTAAGCTTCTCATTTCCTCTGATACCCACCATTTACTATTCGGCTCAGATGAATTCCAATGATTTCCAAATTTTGAAGAAGGCAAACATTAAACATTGCATTGTGGGCGACGGACGACAGATTTTCTTAATTAAAAGTCTGCAGGAATTGTGGAATACGCATTGGAAGCGAATTCCCGAACGGTTACTACCCGTGCGGAAAACAAATTTTGTTAAAAAAGTTGTGGAGATTATTCAAAATCAACCGATTAAGAATTTTAATACTAAATACATTGCCAAAGCGTTAGAAATCACAGAAGAACAATTTAGGGAACAATTTAAACGTCAGTTTGCGTCGAATTTCAGGGCATTTAAGCAGGCTGTGCTCGATCATTACGAAACCGAACTGCTTTTTCGTCGCAAACTTAAACCCGGAGAGATTTATTCTGTGCTAAATTACCGCAATCTTTCGGCCTTTAGCCGCTCGTTTCGCATTCGGCACGGGGCTTCCTGGCAGGCGGTAATGCGCAAGGCACACTCCCTGCCCCTGGCGGAAATTTAGGGCGCGGTTTAAGCATTGCGAAAATAATTTATTTTAATAAATGAAAGAGTTGTTGGGCATATGAGCAAACAAGATCACTCTTCCCGGATTAATGAGAATATTTCCACACTGGTAGAATTGTTGAAATGGCGTGCTGCCACACAACCTAACGAGCGCGCCTACACCTATCTGAAAGACGATCACAAAACCATTGAAATGACCTATGGCGAGTTGGATGCACGGGCGCGTGCTCTGGCCACCACCCTGCAACGCAAGGGCTTAGAGGGACACCGGGCGCTCTTGCTCTACCCTCCCGGTCTCGATTACATTGTGGGATTTTTTGGTTGTTTGTACGCCAATGTAATTGCCGTGCCGGCCTACCCTCCCGACCCCAATCGTCTAAATCGTTCGCTGCCACGTTTGCAGGCCATTGTCAATGATTCCAAAACCACCATTGCCCTAACAACCGATTCCATTTTGTACATGATTCGTATGATGCGCCTGGGTAGCAAGTTGAGCAACACCCTGGGCCGCATGCCGTTTTTACGCAAATTTCGCACAACCATGCGCTATTTTAGCAGCGCCCAAGGTGCCGTTGCCGAATCGCGCGGGCTGGGCGATTTGGAATGGATCTCCAGCGACAATATCCCTACCAGCCTTTCGGTCGAATGGCGCGAGCCGGAGGTCACCAAAGAGACCATTGCTTTTCTGCAATACACATCCGGTTCCACAGGCGATCCCAAAGGAGTGATTTTAACTCATGGAAATCTTTTAGCCAATTCGCGCATCATTTACGATAAGATGGAATACCCGACCAACTCGGAGGGGGTTTTCTGGATTCCCATTTACCACGATATGGGACTTATCGGCGGAGTTTTGCAACCGTTGTACGGCGCGGTTCCCAGCACACTCATGTCGCCCATTGCCTTTTTGCAGCGTCCTTTGCGCTGGTTAGAGACTATGAACAATATTTCCAAAGACAAGGTTGTGGGAACGGCCGCTCCGAACTTTGCTTACGAATTGTGCATCAAGAAAGCCACGCCCGAACGCATCGCCCACCTCGATTTAAGTAATTGGGAAATCGCCCTGAGTGGGGCCGAACCCGTGCGCCAGCAAACCATCGATCGCTTTTCGGAAGTATTCGGAAAAGTTGGCTTCAAAAAACAGGCCTTTTTCCCGGCTTACGGCCTGGCCGAAGCTACATTGATGGTCACCGGCTCCAAACGCAAAGAGGGACCGGTTTATCTGTACGTGGACAAATACGCGTTAAAGAAAAACAAGATTCTGGAAACCCCGCCCGAAGATCCCAACAGTCACACACTGGTCAGTTCCGGTTACAGCCATCCCTCGCAGCGGGTGGCCATTGTCAATCCCGAAACGTTTGAGGAATGTCGGCCGGGTGAGATCGGCGAAATCTGGGTGAAAGGGCCCAGCGTTTCGCGCGGCTATTACGGACGGGAAAAAGAGACAAAAGAGACCTTTCACAACTACATTGCCGGCAGCAAAGAAGGCCCCTTTTTGCGCACGGGTGATCTGGGTCTGATAAAAGACGGGCGTTTGTACGTTACCGGGCGCGTCAAAGATCTGATCATTATCCGCGGCACAAACCACTACCCGCAGGATATTGAATTAACCGTGGAAAACGCCCATCCCGAGGTGCGCGCCGGATGTTCTGCGGCATTTACCATCGATGAGAACGGGCAGGAAGAATTGGTGGTTGTCGCGGAAATTCGCCACCACAAAAACGTGGATTTCAATGAAATTATCGATGCCATCCGTCAGGCAGTGTCCGAGAACCACGACGTGCAAGCCAGTGCCGTGGTTTTAATTAAGGCCCGAACCATTAACAAAACTTCCAGCGGAAAAATTCAGCGCCGCGCCACCCGACAGGACTTTTTGGAAGGCAATCTGCAGGTTATTGCCGAATGGCGCATGGGCGCCGCGCAAAAAACGGTGAAGGCCCAACCGCCTGTCCAAGAAGAAACGAAAGAAGAAATTTCGAAAACCGCTCCGGCGGAAGAAAAGACCCAAATCGAAACTCCGGCGGCAGCCAAAAGCAAGGATGAACGGGTTATTGCCATCCAGAACTGGATTCGCAACCAGTTGGCGGAAACGCTCAACACCTCGCCGGAGCAAATCGACATTCGGCAACCGTTTGTCAGCTTTGGTCTGGATTCGGCTCAGGCGGTCGGTTTGACGGGCGATCTGGAAGATTACCTGGGACGCAGTTTGCCTCCCACGCTCATCTGGGACTACCCCACCATCGAAGAACTGGCCAAATATCTTGCCCGGGAAGAGGTCAGCGTCAAAACGGAACTCGTCAAAAAACCGGCACGGGTGCAAAGCGAAGAACCGATTGCCGTAATCGGGGTGGGGGCGCGCTTTCCCAAAGCGCACGGCGTGCACGAATTCTGGAAGCTGCTCAAAGAAAACATCGACGGCATTAGCGAAGTGCCTCCCGACCGCTGGGACAAAGAGGCCTTTTATTCGCCCGACTACGGAACACCGGGTAAAATGGTAACCAAATACGCCGGTTTTGTGGACAACATCGATCTTTTTGACGCCCAGTTTTTTGAAATTTCACCCAGAGAGGCCGTGCAAATCGATCCCCAACAACGCCTTTTGCTGGAAGTAACCTGGGAAGCATTTGAACATGCCGGATTGCCCGCCGAAAAATTCATGGGCAGCAAAACCGGGGTTTTTGTGGGAATTAGCACCAACGACTATTCCCGGCTGGCACACGGCCATCTGGACAAAATCAATCCCTATTCCGGCACCGGCAATGCCTTTAGCATTGCGGCTAATCGCATTTCGTATTTGTTCGATTTTCACGGACCAAGCATGTCTATGGACACGGCTTGTTCCTCGTCACTGGTGGCTGTGCACAATGCCTGCCAAAGTCTTTTAGACGGCGAATGTGACATGGCCGTAGCCGGTGGCGTCAATTTGATCATCACGCCGGAGCTTTCCATTACCTTCTCTCAGGCGCACATGCTCTCTCCTGACGGGCGCTGCAAAACGTTCGACGCCAGCGCCGATGGCTACGGCCGGGGCGAAGGTGCCGGTATGGTCGTCCTGAAACGCCTGTCCGACGCTTTAAATGACGGAGACCGAATTCTGGCCGTGATTAAAGGTTCGGCAGTAAATCAGGACGGTAAAAGTAACGGCATTACCGCACCCAACGGTCTGGCCCAGCAACAGGTTATTCTGGAAGCGCTGGCCAACGCCAATGCCGAACCCGATCAGATCCAATACATCGAAGCACATGGCACCGGAACCATTCTGGGTGATCCCATCGAGGTAGAATCTTTAAAACATGTGATGCTTCAGGAACGCAGCCGGGATAACTTTTTGTACCTTGGCTCGGTCAAAACCAACATCGGTCATCTGGAATCTGCGGCCGGAATCGCCGGTCTCATTAAAACGGTGCTGGCCCTGTACCACGAAGAAATTCCCGCACATTTGCATTTTAAGGAACTGAATCCGCACATTAAACTGAACGGCGCACCCATTAAAATTCCCACGCAAAATATCCCCTGGAAGCGCGGAGAACGCAAACGCATGGCCGGTGTAAGCGCCTTTGGATTTGGCGGAACGAATGCTCATGTGATTCTGGAAGAGGCTCCCCTGCAGGAAAACATCGATCCCGAGCGGGGTGAGCTGATCAAAGACAAACCGTTTATTTTGCCCATCTCGGCCAAAAGCCCCACGGCACTCAACGACTACGCCCGGGCACTGAGCCATTTTGTGCACCACCACCTGATTGACGAATCGAATGCTTTGTACGATCTTGGTTTTACTTTGGCGCTCAAACGCACGCATCATGACCAGCGTTTGGCCATTGTTGCCGAAACCAAGGAAGAAATTCGCCAGAATATTCAGGATTTCATCGAGCGTAAAGAAAATCCGTGGATTGTGAGCGATGTGTACAATCCCAATTTCCGTCCCAAAATGGCCTTTGTCTTTTCCGGTCAGGGTCCCCAATGGTGGGCGATGGGGCGCGAGCTATTTCAGAAAGAACCGGTTTTCCGGGCAACCATCGAACGCATCTCGCTGCTTCTGGAAGAGTACACTACCTGGTCATTAAAAGACGAATTGTTGGCCGACGAGGCCCAATCACGACTGGATGATACAGAAATTGCCCAACCGGCTCTTTTTGCGCTGCAGGTGGCTTTAACCGCATTGTGGCGGAGCTGGGGCATTGTGCCCGACGCCGTCGTCGGTCACAGCGTTGGCGAGGTTGCGGCGGCCCATGTTTCCGGAGTGCTTAGTCTGGACACGGCCGTCAAGGTGATTTACCACCGCAGCCGATTAATGCAACAGGCCACCGGCAAAGGTAAAATGGCGGCCATCGATTTGCCGCTCGAAGAAGTTCAAAAATTAATCGAACCCTTTTCCGACCGTTTGTCCATTGGCGCCCAGAATAGTGTAACTTCTACGGTTATTTCCGGTGACGAAGCCGCCATTGACGAAGTGTTCAAACAACTGGAAGGCAAAGATGTCTTCCACAAAAAGCTGCCGGTGAATTACGCCTTTCACAGCCCCATTATGGATGCTTACCTGGACGAGCTGAAAGAATCTCTTGCCGGCATTATGACCCACGGCATGCAAATTCCGCTTATTTCTACCGTGCGCGGAACGCTGGCTCAGGAAGGCGATTACGCTGCCGATTACTGGGCCCGGAATGTGCGCGAGTACGTGCACTTTTCCGATGCAATTGATTACTTGCTAAACGAAGATTACAATTTGTTTATTGAGATTGGTCCGCACCCTGTACTGCGCAATTACTTAAAACAAAACGTGCAGGCGCACAATAAACAGGCGGTTATTCTGCCTTCTATCCGGCGCAAAGAACCGGAACGACGCCGCATGCTACTTACGTTTGGCCGGTTGTACGCGCTTGGCTATCCGGTGGATTGGGCCAGAATTTACGCAAAAGACGGAAAATTACTCGAGCTTCCCCACTATCCTTTCCAGCGCCAACGCTACTGGATTACCGACGAATTGGAAGAAGCGCCCCGAAGCGAAACCGGGCGTTCCGGCGAAGAATTTGTTCATCCCTTGCTGGGAGAAATTCAAAGTTCGCCTTTCTTTTCTTCCAATGTCAACTGGACCATTCAATTGCGTCCCGATTACATTCATTCTTTGAGTCCGAACCCGGAGGCCGCCCGATTGTTTGTGCCGGAAGCGGCCTATCTGGAAATGGCCATTGCCGCTTCCCGACAAATCTTCCGCAATGAAACAGTGATTCTGGAAGACGTCATTTTCAAAAACATCTTCAGTTTCGACGATTCACAAAATCGGCAATTGCAGTTTAGTCTTACTCCGGTTTCTTCGCAAAAGGCCTACTTTCAGGCCTACAGCCGGGTGCGCCAGCAAACTTCGGAGCAAAGCTGGACCATGCACAGTATTGGCGCCATTGTCAATCCCGAGCAACTAAAAGAAGAAGCGCCCAGCCCCGTCTCGGATTTAATGCAAAAATTGCAACCTGTAGAAGACGTTAACGGATTTCTTACTTTGCCGGGCAAACAGTTTCCAATGGCCTCGGAAGCCATTGCTCCGGCCGTCGAAGGATTGTGGGCCGATGACACCGAAATGCTGGCCCGGGTTAATTTGAACAACATTCAAGCCACCGGCTGGAAAGACTACCACATTAATCCCTTTATTTTGAATTTGGCTTTTCAGCTGATGACGGCCAATCTGGCCCATGTAAAAAAAGACCTTGGGTTGTTTACCGTAAAGGCCCTAAAAAGCTTTAAAGTGTTGCGTCCGGCCGAGCCGGAATTCTGGCTTTACTTACGCTTAAAAGAAACCGATCACGCCGGAGTAAGCTACGATTTTTACCTGTTGGACGACAGCGAACAGGTTTTACTGGCCGTAAGCGATTTACGCCTGAAAAAATTTGCCTTGCACGAAGCATTGGCCAACATCGTTTACACAATGCAATGGAAGCCTTTAAACAAAGAGCAGCTCAAAAATGCCAATCGACGACTGGCCAACCGCTGGCTGATTTTTGACGATTACAGCAATGGGGCTCAGCAATTGTTTCAACAACTGCAACAAAAAGGCTACGAGTGCATTCGTGTTTTTCTCTCCGACGAAAACGCAATTTCCGAAGATTTGACCATGCGGCTTAACCCGGCACAGGAACGGGAGGCCGAGGCCCTGCTGCGATCTGTGGTCGATGAAAACAGCGAGGTCGTTTACTTCTGGAACACGCTGGAAGGCATACAGCAGGCCGACATTCTGCAATTCATTTTACGCACATTAAAACAACTCGATCGCAAGCCGCAGGCCTTCTGGTTCGTTTCGCATTTGGCTTTGCAGGTAAACGGGCAACTGCTTCCTCCCCAACCACAACACGCATTTCTCAGCGATCTGGCATTTAGTCTGGAAGAAAACGAGATATTCCCCATTAAACAACTCGATCTGGATACAGCAGACGGACGTACCCTGTTTACGGCACTTCTTCTCCCCTTTAACGAACAGCGTTTGGCCCTGCGTGATGGCAAAATTTACGTGGAACGTTTACTCCATCAAATGCCGCTTTTAAAATCCGGCATACTTGGTGAAATGCCATCTCTTTCCGGGAAACGCTACGTGCCCGGTAAAAACGAATTAGAAGTAAAAATTGAAGCCGTCGGTTTAAACCGCAGAGATTTGAACCTTGTGCAGGAAGAACAGAAATCGTACTGGGCCGATCTGGGAATTGAATTTGCCGGAACCGTAAGTAAAGCGGGCGAAGGCGTGCACGACGCCTGGCAGGTGGGACAACGCGTCATGGGATTGATCAACGGCGGATTGCAGCGTTACGGATTAACCGCTCCCGAACTGATTGTTCCGCTTCCCGAGAGTCTCACATTCGAAGAAGCTGCCACCATGCCTTACGATTTTCTTACGGCGCATTATGCTTTGTCTTACATTACCAAAATCGAACCCGGAGAACGGTTGCTCATCCACAATGCGGATACGCACACCGGTCTGGCGCTTATTCAGGTGGCCAGGCAATCCAAGGTTGATATTTTGGTGACCGTGAAAGACGAAAAGAATATTCCCCTTTTAAAATCGTTGGGAGTATCGCACATTTTTGACAGTAAAACTCCGGATTACATCGACGCTATTTTAGAGCTTACCCACGATGAAGGTGTGGATATTATCATCAACACGGCCGAGCACGAACATATTGTGAACAATTTTGCCCTGCTCCGTGATTTCGGGCGATTCATCGAGCTGAACCCGGAAGGTGCGTTCCAGCAATCGATTGTGTACCATAACTTGCGTCACAACATTGCCTTCTTCGCCATTGATCTGGAACATCTGGCCAAACAGCAGCCCAAATTAATTCAGCGGCTTTGGAAAGAAATTTTGCCCAAAATCGAGCAAGGTGTTTACCGTCCGCTGGCCCGTCAGTTGTATGGCGAGAACCAATTGAGTCTGGCGCTGGCACAACTAAAATCGGGTCATGGAATTGAAAAAAGTGTATTGGTCGTTTCATCAGAGCAAGAACAGGCATCCCTTTCCGGTGGGTTATTCCGTGCGGACAAACCATATCTCGTAGCCGGTGATTTTTCTGCGGTAAACCGTGCACTTCTGCAGTGGATGAGCGACAACGGCGCACATAATTTGCACTTTTTCCCGCTTGTTGCCTCGTCCAGGGCAAAAACGGAAATGCCGTCCGGGGTGCAGATCTTAACGGATTTAAACAAAGCAGGGGCGTCGGCATGGAGCGGCATCATTATTTCCATTACGCACGCTCCCATCGAACTGTCCGGGCAAATCAAAGAGCATTTGACCGGGATATTCCATCTTGCCCAACAATCGTCTCAGGAGTTTTTCATTTCTGCCGTGCCGTTTACCCTGTTCAATCAGGATGCGCACAACACGCGTTGCAACAATTTATTGCTTGCTTTGCACGCACAACGCTTACAAAACGGTTTGCCTGCCGTTCACGTGCAAATCGGAGGGCCCACGGAAATTTCCGAGAGCGTAGCCTACGCCCGCTGGCAGGTTCTCAAGGAACTCATTTTTATTGAAAAAGGCCACCTTGTTCTAACCGAAACCGATTGGCGGGCCGTCTTTGGTAAAAAAGACCCTGCGGAAATTCCGGCCGTTCTTAGCGAACTTTTGCCTCAGGGTCGTGAAAAAGACGGGCATTCGACCAAATCTCTGGAAAAAAGCGACATTCTGGCGGCCAATCCGGACGAACGCTTTGAACTGGTTCGGGAATATTTGGCGCAGGAACTGGCCAATGTGCTCAAAGTGCCTTCATCGCAAATCAATCACCGCCAGCCCATCACCCAATTTGGTATCGATTCGCTGATGGCCATTGAATTAAAGAACAATGTGGAACGTCAGCTGGGTGCCAACATCCCCATTGCAACGCTTTTGCAGGGTCCGTCCATCAACGATCTGAGCAGTAAAATTCTGGAGCAACTGGAAGATTCTTCGCCGCAGGCGCCCCAGGTTAAAACGGCTCCCAAATCTAAAAAACAGACCGAGATTATCGAAGCACCGCTCTCGCACGGTCAACGCGCCATGTACTTTCAGCATACGATGAATCCCGAAAGTATTTTTAACCTGGCGTATGCCGTGCGCATTCGTTCGGAATTTGACAAAGAATTACTCAGGGAATCGTTTCAGGCTCTGGTAGAACGGCATCCCGCGTTACGTACTACCTTTCATTTGAAAAACGGAGAGCCGATCCAGCGTATCCATCCCGACATGCCGGTTTTCTTTGTTGAAGAAGATGTGCGGAATTTGTCGGAAGAACAATTACGCGAACGTCTGCAAGAGGAGGTGGGCAGCCATTTTGATCTCGAGAACGGTCCGTTAATGCGCATTTTTCTCTTTCAGCGCGGCGAACGCGACCACATCTTGCTTTTCGTCATGCACCACATTGTGACCGACATCTGGTCGCAAGCGGTTCTGCTGGACGAGCTCAGTCAAATTTTTGCCAACAACGGAAATCCTGAAGTATTGCCGCCGGTCGTGGCCGATTACACCGATTTTGTGCGCTGGCAGGAGGAACTATTACGTTCGGAACGCGGCGAGCAATTATTTGCCTACTGGTCGGAGCAATTGGCCGGAGATTTACCCGTCTTGAATTTGCCCACCGACCGGCCTCGCCCGCCGGTGCAAACCTTTAAGGGGCAAACCGAAACCGTGTGGTTCCCTGCCGAACTCTCCGAGCGCGTGCATCGCTTCTGCGAGCAAAAAGGCGTAACTCCATTTACTGTGCTCCTGGCCGGCTATTTTCTGCTTTTAAACCGTTACACCCATCAGGACGACATCATCGTCGGCTCACCCACGGCCGGTCGTTCCGTCAATGAGTTTGCCCGCACCGTGGGCTATTTTGTCAACCCCTTGCCACTGCGTATGAAAGTTGACGTTCGGCAACCATTCGAACAATTCTTGAACGCCGTAAAACAAACCGTGCTGCAAACGTTTGAACACATGGATTACCCGCTGACGCTGTTGGTGGAAAAATTGCAGCCCGAACGCGACCCCAGCCGTACGCCGCTTTTCCAGACCATGTTTGTGCTGGAACGCGCTCATCTGCTGCACGACGAGGGACTTTCGCAGTTTGCTTTGAGTCGCGAAGGTGCGCAGCTCAATTTGGGCGGCTTGACCATTGAATCGATGGATCTGGAACAGGGCGTTGCCCCGTTCGATTTAACCATGATGGTTGTGGAATCGGGCAAGGGATTGGCCGCTTCGCTGGGGTACAACATCGATCTTTTCAATGCGGATACGGTGCAACGCATGCTGGGGCACTATTTAACCCTGATCGAATCCATTGTGGAACAGCCTTCCGCTCCCCTGTCCGAGCTAAACATCTTACCGGCTGCGGAACGCGAGCTTTTGCTCAAACGCTGGAGCAAATCGGAAGACGTGGACATCACTTCTTTGGAATGTGTGCATGAAACCATTGCCCGCTGGGCAGAAAAGCAGCCGCAAAAAACCGCCCTGATTTTCGAAGACGAACAATGGACTTACGGGCAACTTAATGGCGCTGCCAATCAATGGGCGCATTATTTACGCCAAAAAGGCGTAGGCCCCGAAACCGTCGTAGGCATTTGTCTGGATCGGTCGCCCCGGATGATTATGGCCATTCTGGCCGTGTTTAAGGCCGGTGCGGCTTATCTGCCGCTCGATCCCACCTATCCCACGGAACGCTTGCGTTACATGATCGAAGATTCCGGCGTGCGACACATTCTTACGACGCAGCAATTGCAAAGCAAAGTAGGCCAAAGCGGGAAGGAAATCATCTTAATCGACGATGAAAGTCCCGTAAAAACACTACCCACCGAACCTCCGGAAGTAAGTGTTAATCTGAGCAATCTGGCCTACATCATCTACACTTCCGGCTCGACCGGCATGCCCAAGGGCACCATGCTGCAGCATCTGGGTTTGGCCAATGTGCTGCAATCGACGCGGCGCAATTACCACGTTGACGAGAATTCACGTACCCTGCAGTTCGCCTCGTTTAGTTTCGATGCTTCGGTCGAAGAAATTTTCAGTACATTAACGGCCGGAGGCGCCCTGGTTCTGGCCAAAAAAGAAACGCTGCTTTCGCTGGGCGAATTAATTCAATTGATGAAAACGCACCAAATCACCAATGTTACTTTGCCGCCTTCGGTGCTGAACATTTTACGTCCCGAAGATTTTCCTTCATTGCGCTCGGTTGTTTCAGCCGGTGAAAAATGCCATCCCGATCTGGCCCGGCGCTGGGCGCAGGGCAAGCATTTTGTCAACGGTTACGGTCCTACCGAAGCTACCATTTGCGCCACGGCCTACGAAGTTGATGAAAACTTTGCGCTGGATACCGTCCCCATCGGTCGGCCCGTGCAAAATGTGCGTGTTTACGTACTCGATCCCCACTTAAACCTGACTCCGTTGGGGGTTCCGGGAGAACTGCACATTAGCGGTGCGGGACTGGCCCGCGGCTATCTGAATAAGCCCGACCTGACCGCGGAGAAATTCATTCCCAACCCCTTTGCACAAAACGAACCTTTGCACAGCCGCTTGTATCGCACCGGAGATTTAGTCCGCTTTTTGCCGGACGGAAATCTGGAATTTCTGGGCCGCATCGATTATCAGGTCAAAGTACGCGGATTTCGCATCGAGCTGGGTGAAATCGAAGCGGTTCTGCTCAAACATCCGGCGCTTAAAGAAGCCGCCGTGGTAGCCAAAACCATTCAAAACGAAACACGGCTTATTGCCTATTACGTTCCCAAAGAAGGGCAAGAGCCGAACACAGTAGAATTAAAAAACCACATTCTGGAATATCTGCCCGACTACATGGTGCCGGCGATCTTCGTCAAAATGGATAAACTCCCGCTGACGGTAAATGGCAAAATCGATCGCAAGAAGCTACCCGATCCGGAATTACAGCAAAGCCACAAACTGGTTAAACCCGGCACAGAAATCGAACGCAAGCTGGCCGAAATCTGGAAAGAAGTGCTCAAAATAAATGAGATCAGCGTGAACGACAACTTCTTTGAACTGGGCGGCCATTCGCTGGGCATTGTGCAGGTACAGGGAAAAATCAAAGAAGTTTTTGACAAAGAACTTAACGTGGTGGACATGTTCAAATATCCCACCATTCGCGCTCTGGCCACCTTTTTGGGCGAAGGCGGAAACGGCAAGGAAAAGCTGGAAAAAGTACAAACCCGGGCCAGCAAACAGCGCGAAGCCACACGCCTGCAACAGCAGCGCATGATGCAACGGCGCAGGAAAAAATAAAACCATGCCTTCCGTCGGCTCGGCGTTAAAGGGCACAAACGGAAGGCTGCTTTACAGGCGATGGCTTAAAATAATTCGAAACGAATTCAAATCCGATCAAGCGTTTAATCAGATGCAGGGAATTGCATTATGAGACTTAATCCTTCTAACCATGACGAACGTACCCGTGATATTTACGAACAATTACCCCACTACCCCAAACCGCCCATGGTACCCCTGCCCGATTGGGAAACGATGGTTTCGTTGCAGGGTTTGGGCGTTAAGCCAGGCGCTTTTTCGCGCGCTATGGGCAAAACCCTTATGGCCTTGACCGGCTTTAAACGCTTTTACAATCAATTGCCGGAACATCTGGAAGACTGGCTGCGCAAAACCAACATGCGCGGTGCGGGATTGTTCGCGCTCATCAACTCGGCCAGCATGGCCCTAACGGACGATCCCCGCGACCTTACCCCGGCTCAGCGGGCGGCCACGCTCATTTACGGCACTTACCGCTTTTACGACGATCTGATGTCCGGGACACTGGAAGCGGACAAATACAAGGATCAGGTGCTGGAAATGGGGCAATATCCCAACCTCTTTTCCACCTGCCTGACCATTGAGGGCAAAAAGGCCCGCCTGTTCAAAAGCAAACGTACCGATCAAATTACCGTTATCATCCGTGGGCGCTATTTTCTCTTGAACGTGGGACATCCGGGCAAAACCACCACAGTGGCCGATTTGAGCAATGCGTTGCAAAAGCTGATCGATTTGGTACACAGCGAACAGAGCTCCGCTAACGAACTTTCACCGGGGCTCTTAACCGGCATCGCCCATCCGGTGCAACTGCGCATGTTTGGGAAGCTTTTGCAAAATCCGGAAAACCGCGATTCTTTTTACAAAATTCGCCACAGCTTTGTTACGGTTTGCCTCGACCTGGACGATGCGCCGCAAACTTACGCCGAAGCGGCCAAAACAACCCAAAGCAAAAATTTTTACAACCGCTGGTACCATGCCAGTTTGCAAATCGTGGTTTTCGGGAACGCCCGGGCCGCGACATTTTTAAATTTTAATACCTACATCGACGGCAATCCCATGATGCGCGGCAGCGCCGCAATTCAACGCCGCGCCGCGGCAGCCCCGCTTGAAGGCGAAGCATCCAAAGGAGAAATTGGCCAAGCGCAGGAACTCAAATGGCACGTTCCCCCGGCCATGATCGAACGCGCCAAACAGGTGGCCAAAACCGTGCTGGATGATCAGCAGGCTACGTTTGAGCTGCCTGGTACAGGCACCTCTTTTTACACCGCACACCAATTGAGTGCGGTACCCGCTTTTATGACGGTGATTGATGCGGCGGTAAAAGAATTAATCGGACGGCACGTCAATATTACCCAATATCTTTCCATGTCCAAATACTGCTGCATGAATTTGACCAATGCCAACGCCACCACGCCCGAAGTCAAAAAATTCGTGGACTACATCGCCCAAAAGAATTTTGACAGGCAAACCGCCCGTGAGCTGTTGCAAAAAGCCATCGCCTCGCAGGCCGAGGCCTACCGCGCGGCACGCCGTTATTTACCGCCGTCCAAAATCGTTTCCATGTTCGTTTCCGGACGGAAAGGCTTGGCAAAAGTGTGGGTTACTTCCGTGCTGGCATTGGCCATGATTTTGTTAAAGCTTGTTGGTTTGTACGAAAGCGAAGAAATGGAAGTGGTTGCTTCGCATCCCAGAATCGAGCCGGAAATTCCCGTAGTAGGGCGTCCGGGTATCCGTTTGCCCTATGTGCGTTATTTTGGCTTTCATTACCAAATTCTTCACGATAAAACCGTATTAACCTTTATGCCCTCACCCAAATGGCAAATAAGCAATCAAAAGCTGGCAAAAACGATCGAAGAAAAAATGAACATTCTGAAAAGCATTTTCGAGGAACAACGTCCTTAAAAATTCGGCTTTGTAAAAAATCGAAAGGACTTTACGCGATTTTTTCCCGAATCGGACGTTTTAATCACATCGTGCTTTGAAAAGATTCGTAAATTTTATATTTGAAATTTTTGGCTTTTTGCAGCACATTTAGGGTTTTGGTCGGGCTTTTCTATTGAGGAGACAAAAATGAGTGATCGTAATGACGGGTTGGACATTGCCATCATCGGCATGGCAGGTAAATTTCCCGGTGCCGAGAACATCGACGAATTCTGGGAATTGCTCAAAAACGGCGTGGAAGCGGTAACCTTTTTTACCGATGAGGAACTTCTCGAATCTGGAGTCGATCCCCAACTACTGAAAGATCCCAATTACATTAAATCGCGCGCCATCATCAAAGACGAAGATAAATTCGATGCGCAGTTTTTCGATTTTTTCCCGCGCGAAGTGGAAATGATGGATCCGCAGCATCGTCTGTTTCTGGAAACAGCCTACAATGCGCTGGAAGAGGCCGGTTACGATCCCGATCGCTTCGACGGACTGATCGGTTTGTTCGGCGGTGTGAGTTTGAACACTTATTTGTACTCCTATTTGATGTCGCAAAAAGGCTTCATCAGTTCGGCCGAAGGCTACCAGCTTTCCATCGGCAACGACAAAGACTTTTTGACCACGCGGGTATCGTACAAACTCAATTTGACCGGCCCCAGCGTGGACGTGCAAACGGCCTGTTCCACCTCGCTGGTGGCCATTCATCTGGCCTGCCAGAATCTGCTGAATTACAACTGCGACATGGCTTTGGCCGGAGGCGTTTCCGTCACCGTTCCGCAAAAGCAGGGCTATTATTATCAGGAAGGCATGATTCTTTCCAAAGACGGTCATTGCCGCGCTTTTGATCACAAGGCCAGCGGAACCATCAGCGGCAGCGGCGTGGGCATGGTGGTGCTCAAACGTCTGGAAGACGCCCTGGAAGACGGCGATCACATTTACGCGGTTATCAAAGGCTCGGCCTTTAACAACGACGGCGCCAACCGTGTGGGCTACACGGCCCCTTCGGTGGATGGTCAGGCCGAGGTGATTGCCAATGCGCTGGCAGTTTCCGGTGTGGATGCCGACACCATTCAATACATCGAAGCCCACGGTACGGGCACGGTGTTGGGCGATCCCATCGAAATTGCGGCCTTGACGCAGGTGTTCCGCGAGCAAACCGACAAAAAACAGTTCTGCGCCATCGGTTCGGTTAAAACCAACATCGGGCATCTCGATGCTGCCGCCGGTGTGGCCGGATTGATCAAAACAGCCCTTTCGTTGCATCACAAACAAATTCCGCCCAGCATTAATTTTGAAAAGCCCAATCCCAAAATCGATTTTGAGAACAGTCCGTTTTTTGTCAATACGCAGCTTCGCGATTGGCATCGGCAGGGAGACGTACCGCGTCGTGCGGGCATTAGTTCGTTTGGCATTGGCGGCACCAATGTGCACGCCGTGCTGGAAGAAGCGCCGCACATCGAAGCAAGCGACGCGGCCCCGAAAGATCAACTTTTGCTCATTTCGGCCAAAACGCCCACCGCGCTGGATGCGGCTACCAGAAATCTCGGCGCGTTCCTGCAAAAAAATCCGCAGGCAAACCTGGCCGATGTGGCCTACACTTTGCAGGTGGGGCGCAAAGCATTTAACCACCGCCGTTTTGTAGTGGCCCAAAGCACGGAAGACGCGGCTCAGGCCTTGAGTTCCCTAGATCCCAAACGCATTTTGAGCGCCGCGCACGACAAAGGGCCCGATCAACCGCCGGTGGCTTTCATGTTCAGCGGACAGGGTTCGCAGTACGTGAATATGGGCAAAGAATTGTACGAAAACGAACCGGTCTTTCGTGCCGAGGTAGATCGTTGCTGCGAGCTGCTGCAACCCTATTTGAAGCGCGATTTGCGCACGCTGCTCTACCCGGCTGCCGGAGAGGAAGAAAGCGCCGCGGAAGAATTGAATCAAACGGCCTTTACCCAGCCTGCTCTTTTCGTTATTGAATACGCTCTGGCCAAATTATTCATGCACTGGGGCATCGAACCGGCTGCCATGGTCGGTCACAGCATCGGCGAATACGTGGCCGCTACTCTGGCCGGTGTTTTTTCGCTCGAAGACGCCCTGAAAGTGGTAGCCGAACGCGGCCGTCTCATGCAAAGCATGCCGGCCGGTGCCATGTTGAGCGTGCGTTTGGACGAAGCGGGCGTGCAGCCCTATTTGAACGAACAGGTAACCATCGGCGCCCTGAACAGTCCCGGCGTAACGGTGCTTTCCGGCCCGTTCGAGGCCATTGAAGCCGTGGAAAAACAACTGCGCGAAAAAGGCATCGGTTTTCGTCGCTTGCACACCTCGCACGCGTTTCATTCGGCCATGATGGATCCCATTCTGGAAGACTTTAAACAAGTGGTGGCTTCGGTAACGTTAAACGCACCGCAACGCCCCTACCTTTCCAACACCACCGGAACGTGGATTACGGACGAACAAGCCACCGATCCGCAATATTACGCCAATCATCTGCGCAGTGCCGTGCGTTTTATTGACAACGTGGGCGAACTGTTGCAAGACGCCCATACCGTGCTGTTAGAAGTGGGGCCGGGCACGGTGCTCAGCACGCTGGCCCGCAAACATCCCAACAACACGCTGGGACGCACCATTCTCTCTTCCATGCGCCATCCCAATGACGAAAGCGGCGATCGGGCTGTGTTTTTGCAGGCCATCGGGCGCTTGTGGTTAAGCGGTGTGGACATCGATTGGCAAAACGCACACAACGGGCAACGACGCCTGCGTGTTTCGCTGCCTACCTATCCGTTCGAACGCAAACGCTACTGGCTAAAGGCAAGCAAGCCCATTACCTCGGCGGCTTCGGCTTTGACCGGTTCCGTGCAAAAAAATCCCGATATTGCGCAGTGGTTTTACATGCCCGTGTGGAAGCAAATGCAAATTCCGCGCGCTCCCGGGCAAAAGTTCGCCGAAGATAAAGTTTGGCTGGTACTCAAAGATCAAACCGGTCTGGGCACCCAGCTCATTGAAAAACTGAAAGACAAAGCAAAAGCCGTAATCGTTCTGGATCAAAGTCGATCCTTTGAGAAAAAATCCGACACGCATTACGCCATCCGTCCGGCGGAATACGATGACTTTTTGCAGGTCATTAGCGATTTACAGGAAAACGACCTGCTGCCGGACAATATTTTGCATCTGTGGAATGTGCTGGTGCGTTCGGTGCCGTTGCCTTTCGAAACCGAAGTCAAATCGGCCTATCTCAGTCTGCTTTACCTGACGCAGGCGCTTTCGGCCCGGCACGTAACCAAAAAGATTCAGTGCGGTATCATTTCCAACAACATGTTCAACATCACCGGCTACGAGCCCATCGACCCGGCGCTGGCCACGGTGCACGGCTTGAGCAAAGTGATTCCGCAGGAATTTCCCAACATCTCTTGCCGCGACATCGACGTGGCCTTGCCGCGCACGCTCACGGCCGATTTGGGCGATTTGGCTCAGCGCCTGTTGCTGGAATTTACCGAACAGGAACGGCAATTGGGTGTGGCCTACCGCGGCAAACAACGCTGGATTCAGGAATTCGAACCCATTCCGCTCACGGTCAAGAATCCCACGGCCGGTTACCTGAAAGAAAACGGAGTGTACGTCATTACCGGCGGTTTGGGACGCATCGGATTGAAACTTGCCGAATATCTGGCGCAAACGGTCAAGGCGCGGCTGGCCCTGATCGAGCCTTACGATTTTCCGCCGCAGGACGAATGGAACGCCTATTTGCAAACCGCCAAAGAAGATGATGTGACGGCGCTAAAGATCAAACGTCTGCAAGGCATTGTTGAAAGCGGCGGGCAGGTGCAGGTGCTCAAAGCCGATGTGAGCGATCGACAGGCGTTGCAAGCGGCTCTGGAAAGCGCACAGGAAACTTTCGGGCCGATTACCGGCATTATTCACGCTGCCGGAATCGTTGGCGCCCATGCGTTTAAAGCCATTCCGGAAATCAAAGAAGAAGACTGGAAGGCTCAGTTTCAGGCCAAGGTGTACGGCGCCCTGAATATTGCCGACATTTTACAAACGCTCGATGTGGATTTCGTCCTTTTGCAATCGTCCATGTCTTCGATTTTGGGCGGTTTGGGATTCGGCGCTTATGCTCCGGCCAACGCCGTGCTGGATGCGCTGGCCAACCAGCAAAACCGTCTGAATCGCGCGCAATGGATTTGCGTGAACTGGGACGGCTGGAATTTTGACGACGAAACGTTCGACAGTGGTCTGGGTTCGGAAATCGCCCAACTGGCCATCAGGCCCGACGAGGGCATCGAAGCCTTCGAACGGATTTTCAGCTACCGCGATCTGCCGCAGATCATCGTTTCCACCGGAGACTTGCAGGCGCGTATTGCCAAGTGGCTAAAGACCGATATTGCCGAGGCCGAGAAGGAACTGGAAGAGAAACAGGCCGGTGAATTGCACGATCGTCCCGATTTACCCACGGCCTACGTGGAACCGGAAACCGATTTGCAAAAACAGATCGCCGGCATCTGGCAAAAATTGCTGGGCATTTCCCGTATCGGCATTTACGACGACTTCTTCGACCTGGGCGGCAATTCGCTGATGGGCACGCAATTGATTTCCGAATTACGCGCCGAATTTCAGGTAGAACTGCCCTTGCGCAGCCTGTTCGAAGATCCGACCATTTCCGGTGTGGCCAAAATTATCGAGGCGGAAAAAGAAAAAACTCAGGACATTCCTGTGGACGAAATTTCCCAGATGCTGGAACAATTGGAGAATTTGTCCGAAGAAGAAGCCAGGAAAATACTGGAAGAGAAAAAGAAGAAGAAATAATTTGTTGAATTGTTAACCGGTTGAATGGTGCATGCGCTTGTTTTTACGCATTTCGAAGTAAGAAAAATTCTCTATTGCCGATTTCTTATTGCAAAGAATTAAAGCGGATCGCAGAACTTGCCGGTGGCATTCACGAAGCGCAAAAATACAGTCGCATACAAACGGGAAGTTTAAAAGGTAAACGGAATTAACGGTGTAATAAGAGATTAAAAAGTTTTGTCGGGAGGCAATCCGCACCCGGCGTCCTCCCTGTTCGCAACAGGGAGGACGCGGGGGTTTGAAGCGGGTCATAAACAAACAGAATTCAGGGACTCATGAATATCTACGAACAAATCGCCAAATTACCACCGGAAAAACGCGAACTTCTGGAATTGATGTTGCAGGAGAAAGGGGTTGATCTCAATCAGATCGCCATCTTGCCCCAGCCAAGGGACACGAACACTTTTCCCCTGTCTTTCGCCCAGCAGCGCCTGTGGTTTCTGGATCGTCTGGAACCGGGCAGTCCTTTGTACAACATTCCCTCGGTTTTGCGCATCAAAGGGCGCCTCAATATCGAAGCGCTGGAAAAAAGCTTTAACGAAATCATCAAACGCCACGAGGTGCTGCGCACCGTATTCGGCGAAGAAAAAGGCGAAGCGCACCAGATTATTCTGCCGGAACTGCAACTGCCGCTGGAACACATCGACTTGACGCAAATCCCCGAACAAGACAGGGAAAAAGAATTTCTGCGCCTGGCCGTGGAAGAATCGCTCAAACCCTTCAATCTGGCTACCGGCCCCTTGCTGCGCGTTACCCTGCTTAAACTCGGTGCACAGGAATTCGGACTGTTTGTCACCATGCACCATATTGTCAGCGACAACTGGTCCACCGGTTTGTTCGTACACGAAATCATGCGCCTGTACGAAGCCTTTGTCACGGGCAAGGCGCACAACCTTCCCCCGCTCAAGGTGCAATATGCCGATTTTGCCGTCTGGCAGCGCAAATGGCTGGCCGGTAAAACGCTGGAAAAACAACTCGATTACTGGCGCAAACAATTGGAAGGCATTCCCCCGCTGCTGGAATTGCCTTTGGACAAACCGCGTCCGGCCTACCAAACCTACAACGGCGATTTCAAACTGTTTGAGATTCCCGCCGAACTTTCCAACCGCTTGCGTGAATTAAGCCGCCAACAAGACGCTACCCTGTTTCAAACCTTGCTGGCCGCTTTTTTCGTGCTGCTCCACCGTTACAGCGCACAGGATGATATTTGCGTGGGTTCGCCCATCGCCAATCGCAACCGCAAAGAGACCGAAGCGCTGATCGGTTTTTTCGTCAACACGCTGGTGCTGCGCGCTAACTTAAGCGGCAATCCGGCTTTTACCGAACTTTTGCAGCAGGTCAAACAAACCACACTGGGCGCTTATCAGCATCAGGATTTGCCCTTTGAAATGCTGGTGGAAGCCCTGCAGCCGGAACGCGACATGAGCCATTCGCCGCTTTTTCAGGTCATGTTCGTCATGAACAACGCTCCGGTGGAAAAATTACAGTTGCCCGGTGTGGAACTTTCGCTGGTGGAAATCGAAAACAAAACCACCAAATTCGATTTGATTCTTAACGTCACCGACGGCGAAGAAGCGCTCAAATGCAAGTTGGAATACAATACCGATTTGTTCCTGCCGCAGACCATGGATCGCTTTATCGGCCATTATCTGACGTTATTGCAGGAGATCGTCGCCCGGCCGCAGGCACCCGTCGGCTCTTTGAATTTGCTAACCGAGGCCGAACGTAAGCGGCTGCTTGACGAATGGAGCCAACCGGAACGCCGGTACGACGAAAAACGCAGCGTAATCGCTTTGTTCGAAGAACAGGTTCGACGCACACCCGATGGTATTGCGCTAAGGGTTAAAGAGCGGCAACTTACCTATGGCGAACTGGATGCGCAGGCCAATCGGCTGGCCCGCTACCTGTTAAAGCAGGGATTGAAAAAAGGCGATATTGTGGGCGTGAACGCCGATCGTTCACCGGAAATGATTGTGGCCTTTTTGGCCGTGCTCAAAAGCGGAGGGATTTACCTTCCTCTTGATCCCGACTACCCCATCGAACGTCTGGAATACATGCTACGGGATGCCAAAGCCCGTTTCATGCTCACCAAATCTTCTTTTGCGCAACAGCCGCGAACAGCGGCACAAAAAATCTTTTTGGATGCCGAATGGACGGTTATTGAACAGCAAACGGAGACATCGCCCGGTATTGAACTTTTACCGCAAGATAGCGCTTACGTCATTTACACATCGGGTTCCACCGGGCAACCCAAAGGCGTGCAAGTGCAACACGGTCCTTTGGCTAACCATTGTCTGGACATGTGCGACCACTACCAATTAAGCCCGGACGACAATGTGCTGCAATTTGCCGCCCTGAACTTTGACGCTTCCATCGAACAAATTTTGCCGCCGCTCATTAGCGGCGCTACCGTGTGCATGCGCGATAACGAAATCTGGAACAGTCAGCAATTCGCCCAAAAGATTCAAGAATACGATTTAACGGTCATTAATCCGCCCACGGCTTATTGGAGCCAGCTCATCCGCGATTGGGCCAAACATCCCGAACAATTGCCGGAAAACCGCTTGCGCCTGGTCATCATCGGCGGAGATGTTTTTCATCCCGAAACCGTGGAATTGTGGCAGAAAAGTCCGTTAAAAAACGTCCGTTTGCTCAATGCCTACGGGCCTACCGAAACGGTCATCACTGCCACCACCTTCGAAGTGCGGCCCGATTTCAACGCTTCCACCGTACCCATCGGCCGTCCGCGGGCCAACCGCGAAGTTTACGTTTTGGATGCCTACGGCAATCCGGCGCCGGTGGGCATTCCCGGCGAACTGATCATCGGCGGAACGGCGTTGGCCAAAGGCTACCTGTACCGGCCCGAACTTAGCGAAGAGCGCTTTGTTCCCAACCCGCTCAAAGAAAAGCCGGGGCGGGTGTACAAAACCGGCGACCGGGTGCGTTTTTTAGCGGACGGCAATCTGGAATTTTTAGGCCGGGTGGACAATCAGGTTAAAATTCGCGGTTTCCGCATCGAACTGGGCGAAATCGAACACGTAATGAATGGCATCGAAGGCATTAAGCATGCCGTGGTTAAAGTTTTTGAAAACGACAAACGCGACAAAATTCTGGTAGGCTACTATCAAACAGAAGAAGGGACGGAACTTGGCACGAACGACCTGCGGGACAGGCTGCGCAGTCAACTGCCCGATTACATGATTCCGTCTGTGTTTGTGGCGCTGGAAACCATGCCCATCGGCCCCGGGGGAAAGATCAACCGCCATGCCCTGCCCAAACCCGATTTGTCCAAAGCGCACGTGTCCACCGAATACGTGGCTCCGCGCACGGAAAGCGAAGAAAAACTGGCTGCCATTGTGCGCGAAATTTTAAACGTAGAACGCGTAGGCGTTTTTGACAACTTTTTCGAATTGGGCGGCCATTCCATGATGGCCACACAGGTGGTTTCACGCATTCAGGAAGAATTCGGCGTTTCATTGCCTTTGCGCACCTTGTTTGAATTCCCCACTATCGATGGCATTGCCGGCAAAATTGCCGAGCTGCAACTGGAAGAACATCTGGACGAGGAAAACGACGAAGAGCTGTCGGCTCTGTTAGATGAACTGGAAGACTTGTCCGAAGAAGAAGTGCAAAAGCTTCTGGAAGAAGAGGAAACAAACGAAGGAGAATCTGCGCAAACTTCCGAAGAAAAACAGCCCCGTGACGGGCAACCGCGCAACGCTCTGGAGACCTTTCTTTTGGACATCTGGAAAGAAATTCTGGAGAAGCCGGATTTAACGATTTACGACAATTTTTTTGCCGTGGGCGGCACGCCGCAAAAAGCGGAACTATTCCTGCAACGTATTGCGCGTGAATTCGGCCAGAGTCCGCCGCCATCGGCTTTAATGTACGTGTCCACAATCGAACAACTTTCCCTTTTTATGTACGAATACTACCGCGATCTGGTCGAAGAACGCTTTGGCAAGCTACAAATCAAAGAATCGTACTGCCAAGACGAAAAATGGAAGAAGATGACCGAAGAACCCCAAATTACCGAGAATGACATCCGCACGATCAGAGAAATTATTGTACCGTTCCGTTTCGATCGGGAACAGGCTAAAGAGAAGAACAAACCGGCTGTTTTCGTCCTGTCACCGCCCCGCTCCGGTTCTACCCTGTTGCGGGTTATTCTGCAGGGGAATTCGCACCTGTTTGCCCCGCCGGAAATGGATTTGCTTTCTTTTAACACCATGCGCGAACGGCAGGAATTTTTCGAAGACCGCGGGCTGGTTATTTGGCTGGACGCGATTATTCGCACGCTGATGGAAATTCACCACTGCAGCGAACAGGAAGCCGAAGAAATTCTGGACGCTTATTTGCGTCAGGATATTAGCACGCACGAATTTTACCGCCGTTTGCAGTTTCGCCTGAACGATCGCATTCTGGTGGACAAAACGCCGTCTTATTCGCTGGACAGCAACATTTTGCAACGGGCCGAGGCATCGTTCGAACAGGCCAAATACATTCATTTGCTGCGCCATCCGTATGCCATGATTTACTCGTTTATTGAGGCGCAATTGGATCAGAACTTTTTTAAATACGAGCATCCTTTCACGCGGCGGCAACTGGCCGAGCTCATTTGGCTGGTCAGCCACCAAAATATCCTAAATTTTTTAAGTAAAATCCCACAAAGCCGAAAGTTTACTTTACGCTACGAAGATTTGTTGCACGATCCCGAAGGCGAAATCAAACGTCTGTGCGATTTTTTGGAAATTCCCTTTGAAGCGGAAATGCTGCGTCCTTACGACGGAGACAAGATGACCAGCGGTGCACATCCCGATTCGCAAATGGTAGGCGATTACAAATTTTACTTGCACCGCAAGATCGATCCCAGTGCAGCCACGCGCTGGAAAAAATTTCATTGCAAAGATTTTTTGAGTCCTTTTAGCGTGGAGCTGGCACAAGAATTCGGATACGAAGTAAATACCCGAGAAACGAATGCGTCCTCAGGGACCGGGGCATAAAATACATCGCATAAATCTCAGGCAAAACTTTGCAGCGATCCCGCAAATCGGGGTGTACAAGTAACACACACCAAAAGGAGTTGATATTCATGTCCGACGATCTGAAAAAGCGCTTAGCCGAACTGTCTCCGGAAAAACGAGAATTACTGCTGGCCAAACTGCGTAAAAGCAAGGGAACCGGAAGCAAAGCGAAAGTCAAATCCGAAATTTCTCCGCGAAAAGATCCGTCATCTTTTCCCATGTCCTTCGGGCAAAAAGGATTTTGGGTGATGGAGCAACTGAATCCCGGTCTGGCCGTTAGCAACATCCCCTCGGCCGTACGTCTTAAAGGAATGCTGGACGTTGCAGCTCTGGAAAAAGCCTTGCATTACATCGTTAGCCGCCATCAGATTTTGCGCGTTAATTTCCGCGTTTCCGGAGGGCAGCCCGAACAGATCGTTCGTGAATCTTTGCAAATGACAATTCCCGTCATCGATTTACATAATCTGACGACCCAGGATAAAGAAAAACGCGTGCACGAGCTCATCACCACGGAAGCCACGCGACCGTTCGATATTGCCAAAGACACGCTGGTACGCGTGCAATTATTGCGCCTGGCAGCCGAAGAACATGTGCTTTCGGTTACCTTTCACCACATTGTGGCCGATGCCTGGTCCGTAGGCGTTTTCATCAAAGAATTGCTACAAGCGTACCAGGCATTTCGGCAAAAGCAACCCCCTTCCCTGCCACCTTTGCCTTTACAATATTTCGATTACGCCGAATGGCACAACGCCTTCATCGAAGGCCCGCAGGGACAAAAACAAATTGCTTATTGGGAAGCACAATTAGCCGAACCGGAAGGAAAAATTCAGTTACCGGCCGATTTTCCCGCACAATCCCAAACCAGTCACCGCGGACAACACATTCCTTTTGCCTTCGGTCGGGAATTGAGCGACAAAATTTTGGCCTTTTGTCAAGCCGAAAACATCACGCCTTACATGTTTTTACAGGCCATGTTCGCATTGTTTCTGGCCAAACTGACCAACCGCGACGATATCCGCATCGGTTCCCCGGTAGCCAATCGCGACAAAGCCGAATTGAAGGACTTGATCGGATTGTTCATCAATGTGGTTATTATTAAGAATGATTTGTCCCGCAATATTCCCCTGCGCGAATTCTTAACGCAGGTGCGCAAAACCGTTCTGGACGCCATGGAGAATGCCACGGTTCCTATCGAAATTCTGATCAACAAATTGTTTCCGCAACGGGATTCCAGTGAAAATCCATTGAGTAACGTCCTGTTCGATTTTCAGAACGCTCCCTTGCAAAAAACCACTCTGGCTGGTCTGGAAATTGAACCGTTGGAGTTGGAAAGCGGTACGATTAAATTCGACCTTGTGCTTTCCGTAAATATCACGTCTTCGGGAATTAACGGTATTTTCGGGTACAAAACCGAACTTTTTAAACGGGAAACCATCGAGCGTTTCATCCGTTATTACCGAAATTTGGTTCAGGCCGCATTACAAAATCCGCAAGAAAAAATCTGGCGGCTTCCCCTGCTGGACAAAACCGAAGCCCAGTTCATTCTCGAAAAATGGAGCAATCGCAAGAAAGAAAAACTTCCGGAAAACGTGACGGTGGTGCAACTGTTCGAAGAACAAGTGGCTTTGCACCCGGAGGCGCTTGCGCTTAAAGAAGTGAAAACGGGCGGGAACGCACAGCCACGTCTTCTTACCTACGCCGAATTAAACCGGCAGGCCAATCGGGTGGCTAATTTTTTGCGTGACAAAGGGATTGGCCCGGGTAAAATTGTGGGACTTTCTCTGCACCGTTCACCGGAATTGTTTGTAGCGTTACTGGGAATTCTGAAATCTGGTGCTGCTTATTTGCCCATCGATCCCAATTATCCGGACGAACGCATCGAATACGTGCTGCAAGACTCCGGAGTGACGATTGTGCTTACGCAAAAAGCGCTGGTGAACCGCTTTAGCAATAAAAACATTCTGGCTTTTCAGATGGATGCCGATCGTCTTTTGCTGGAAACGCAGTCGGATGAAAACCCGTACGTTGCCTTTGATCTGCACGATTTGGCCTATTTGATTTACACCTCCGGTTCCACCGGCAAGCCCAAAGCCGTCATGGCCCATCATCTGGGACTTTTGAATCATGCCTGTGCCATGCGCAACGAATACGCGCTGCAAACGGGAGAATCCATTCTGCAATACATTTCCATTAGTTTCGATGCCGCTGCCGAAGAAATTTATCCCGCATTAATCAGCGGTGCCACGCTCGTTCTGCCCGGTAGTGCCGCCGAATTGAGCGGATTCGACTTATTGAATATTCTTGAGCGGGAAAAAATCAAAATTTTACACGTGCCGGTACCGGTGTGGCATTACTTTATCGATTTTCTCAGCGAACAAAACCGCCCGATTCCCGAATCCATCCGTCTCATGCTGGCCGGTGGCGAGCAACCTTCGCTGCTCAAATTGCGGCGGGCGGCACAGTTGGCCCAACATCCGACGGATTTTGTCAACCTTTACGGCCCCACCGAAACCACCATTGCCAGCACTTTTCAGCGCATTACTTTAAGCGATGACGTTGACTTCGAATACGGCCTTATGCCCATCGGCATTCCCATTCAAAACAATCCGGTTTACCTGCTCGACCGTGAAATGCAGCCCGTTCCGCAAGGTGTGTTAGGCGAAATTTACATTGGCGGACTGGGCGTCACCCGCGGTTATTTGAATCGCCCGGATTTAACGGCCGAACGTTTTCTTCCCGATCCCTTTTGCAAAAGGCCCGGGGCACGCATGTACCGCACCGGCGATTTGGGACGGTTTAATTCCAAAGGTGAAATTGTTTTTGCCGGCCGCGTGGACTTTCAGGTAAAAATCCGCGGATTTCGCATCGAATTAGGCGAAATCGAGGCAGCCATCGAAGGGTTTGAAGGCGTTAAACAGTGCGTGGTTTTTGCGCAAACACCGCAGGAAGGCGGTGAGAAAAAACTGGTAGCCTACATCGTTCCGCAAAACAAGGAAGCGTTTTCTCAAGACGCATTGCGTGCGTATTTAAGCGCACAATTGCCGGATTACATGGTGCCTTCCTTTTTCGTTCTTCTGGATCAAATTCCGCTTACTCCCACAGGCAAGGTGGACCGCAGAGCGCTGCCCGATCCCACAAAGGGACAAACGGTTACGGTTTCTCAAAACTACGTGCCGCCGCAAAGCAAGCTGGAAAAGTTCCTTTACGAAATGTGGAAAGAAATTTTGGGCATCGAGCGCATTGGCATTCATGACAACTTTTTCCAGTTGGGCGGCAGTTCCATTCAGGCGGCTACGTTTGTCAATCGCCTGCAGGACGCGCTGGGTGAATACGTGTACATCGTGGCCATTTACGACGCGCCGACCATTGCCGACTTGGTGCAACTGCTCAAACGCGATTACCCGGACGGTGTGTACCGCATTACCGGCGAGCGCGTGGAACATCACGAAGAAAAAGAACGCATCGGTCAGGAGCACATCGATCACCTGCGACGCATTATCAAGGTTCCGGCACCCTTTGTGCACACCAACAAGCGCAAAAATCCGCCGGCCGTGTTTGTCTTCTCTTCCCCGCGTTCCGGTTCCACCCTAACCCGGGCCATTCTGGGCGGCCATCCCAAACTCTTCTCCCCGCCCGAATTGCAATTGCTCAATTTCAACACGCTGCAGGAACGCAAACAAAATTTAACCGGGCGCGACGATTTTTGGCTGGATGGTACCATTCGCGCCATTATGGCCATTAAAAATTGCACGGCCGACGAGGCGCGCGAAATTATGGCCTATTACGAGAATAAAGATTACTCCGTGCAGGAATTTTACCGCGAAATGCAGGACTGGCTGGGCGACCGCCTGTTCGTGGACAAAACACCGAATTACGCCCTGAGTACCGAAATCATGCAACGCGCCGAAGAATATTTTGAAGATGCCCTGTACATTCATTTGATTCGCCATCCGTACGGGGTAATTCCCTCGTTCGAAAAGGCCAAATTGCACGTTTTTTATCCGCCGTTCTTTACCGAAGAGCACCCTTACACGCCGCGCCAGTTGGCCGAACTGATCTGGACGATTAGCCATCAAAATATTTTGACCTTTTTAAAAGGCATTCCCAAAGAACGCCAATTCCGTCTGTATTACGAAGATCTGGTTACCGATCCGGAAAAAACCGTAAAGGCCATGTGCGACTTTTTACGCATCGATTTGCACCCGGATATGCTGGAACCGCAGAAAGACAGCTCCAAACGCATGACCGACGGCTTGAACGACCTGTCCAAAATGCTGGGCGATGTGCGTTTTCACGAGCACAAAGGCATTACCGCCGACCGTGCTTACAGTTGGAAAAAGTCTCTGACCGAAGATTATTTGGGCGACATCACCTGGCAATTGGTGGAAGATTTCGGTTACGAAAACCGCAGCAAACTGGAATATTCCCTGGGCAAGGTCATTCGTCCCATCGAACCGCTTAAAGCGGGTGAAATCCCGCCGCTTTCCTTTGCCCAGCAACGGTTGTGGTTTCTGGATCAACTGGAGCCGGACAATCCTTTTTACAACATGCCCATGACCGTACGCCTGAAAGGCAAGGTGGATGTGCACCTTCTGGAACAGGCCATTAACAAGGTGTGCGAACGTCACGAGAATCTGCGTACGGCCTTCAAAACCGTTAACGGTCAACCACAAGTGGACATCGCTCCCTTTGTGCACGTAAAGATCGAGCGCATCGATTTAAGTACGGTGCCCAAAGAGAAGCAAGAAGCGGCCGTCAAAGAACTGATCCGGCGCGAGGCCAGCAAACCTTTTGCTCTGGAAAGGGCACCTTTGTTCCGTACCGTATTGGCCCGTGTTGCCGCCGACGAATACATCTTTATTTTAAACATGCACCACATCATTTCCGATGGCATGTCGCTGGAAATCATGGTAAAAGAAATTTCGCTTATTTACAGATCTCTGCAAGAGAACAAACCCGTTCCTTTGCCTGAATTGGCGGTACAGTACGGTGCTTTTGCCAAATGGCAACGCGAATGGCTGGAGAGCTCTGTTTTGCAGAAACAACTGCAATTCTGGCAAAACCAGTTGATGGGCGTGCCGCATTTGCTGCAATTGCCCGTCGATTTTCCGCGGCCACGTGTGCAATCGTACAAAGGCAGTAAAGCCTATTTTCAACTGTCCGAATCCTTGAGTCAAAAGATTAACGAAATTGCCAATCGCCACCAAACCACCCCCTACGTCGTACTGTTGACCGCTTTTTCCGTATTGCTGCACCGCTATTCCGGACAAAATGATCTGGTTATCGGCACCCCGGTTTCCGGCAGAACGCGCAAGGAAATCGAAGGGCTGATCGGCTTTTTTGTCAATTCCCTTCCTTTGCGTTTCGAACTGGACGATAATCCGGATTTTGACACATTGGTTGAACGCGTTGGACAAATGGTTCAAAATGCGTTGAGCAACCAAGACGTACCGTTCGAAAAGATCATCGATGCTTTGAATTTGGAACGCGATACCAGCTACACGCCGCTTTTTCAGGTCATGTTCATTTACCAGCAAAATCCGTTGCAAAAAATCAAACTGGCCGATCTGGAAATTGAGCCATTGCAGGTGGATACCGGCACATCCAAATTCGATTTAAGCCTGGCCCTGGTCGAAGACGTTCCGTTCCGCGGAATGATTGAATACAATACCGATCTGTTTAAGGCTGAAACCATCCGACGGTTTATCGGTCACTTTGAAAATCTTTTGCATGATATTGCCCAAAACACCCAAAAGCCGGTTCGCACTTTAAAATTGCTGAGTCCGGAGGAAACGCGTACACTCATCGAAACCTACGGAACAACCACCAGCAAAGAGATTCCGGCAGAATGGAATGTGGTAAATCAATTCGAACGCATTGTGCGCGATATGCCCCGGCAGGTCGCTTTGTTAAGCGAACAAAGCTCCCTTACTTACGAAGAATTAAATCGTCATGCTAACCGGCTGGCCCATTACTTGATGCGTCAGGGTGTACAACCGGGTAATATCGTTGCCCTTTCCGTCCCGCGTTCACCGGAACTGTTTGTGGGTATGATGGGTATTTTGAAAACAGGCGCCGCTTACCTGCCGATTGATCCCGAATATCCGCAGGAACGCATCGATTACATTTTGGAAGACTCTGGCGTGAAATTGGTTTTAACCACCCCGGAACTCCGCCAGCGTTTTGCCCGCACGGGTGTGCGTACCGTCTTTCCGGAAATAAACGGCAATGAATTCGGCGACCAGCCGGATAGCAATCCGGCCGTACCGCTTTATGCGGAAAGTCCCGTTTATTTGATTTACACATCGGGTTCCACTGGTAAGCCCAAAGCGGTGGTGGTACCGCACGGTGCATTAATAAATCATGCATTGTTTACCAGGGAAAAAGAAAAAATAACACCTGCTGATCGGATACTGCAATACATTACCATTAGTTTTGACGCCTCGGGCGAAGAAATCTTTCCGTCACTCATAAGCGGTGCCACCCTCTTTTTGCCCAAAAGCGCATCCGATTTAAGTACAAACGATATTTACGATTTGATCCTGAAATACGAGTTAACCGTTCTGCACATCCCGGTTCCCGTTTGGCATGTGTTTATTGATTACTTAAAAGAAAATCATAAATTTATTCCCGCCTCCCTGCGGTTAATGATGGTAGGTGGCGAGCAGCCTTCGATTCCCAAATTCCATCAGGCGGCCCAATTGGCAACCCATGCGGTGCGTTTTGTGAATGTTTACGGACCGACGGAAACCACGATTTCGGCCACGTATTTTGCAACGAATTTGGAGAAAAATAAAACATTCGAACAGGACGTTATTCCCATTGGCATTCCCATTACCAATGTGCGGATTTACATTTTGGATGAGGCCCTGCAACCTGTGCCGCAAGGCGTTGTCGGTGAAATTTACATTGCTGGCAAGGGTGTTACGCTCGGCTATTTGAATCGTCCGGACTTAACCGCTGAACGCTTTTTACCCGATCCGTTCGGCAAAGAACCGGGCGCGCGCATGTACCGGACGGGAGACTTGGGACGTCTAAATTCCAAAGGCGAAATCATCTTTTCCGGACGAGCCGATTTTCAGGTCAAAATTCGCGGTTTCCGCGTGGAATTGGGCGAAATCGAAAATGCGTTAAAAAAGCATCCTGCTGTGAACGATGTGATTGTTCTGGCGCAAAAAGAAGAAAATCGCACCCATCTGGTGGCTTACATTATTCCCGAAAAAGACCGACCGCTAACCATTGCCGAATTGCGAGACTTTCTTAAGAAAACCTTGCCGGATTACATGGTACCCACACAATTTGTGGCATTGGATCGATTTCCCACTACAAGCACGGGTAAAATAGACCGCAAACGTTTTCCAAAACCGCAAATCGATCGCAGCAGTCTGGAAGAATCGTACCAGGCGCCGCGTAATGAAAAGGAAAAAATTCTGGTCGAAATTTGGCAGGAATTGCTGAAGCTGCCCAAAGTGGGCGTTAAAGACAACTTCTTCGAGCTGGGCGGCGATTCCATTTTGAGCATTCAGGTTATCGCCCGTGCCAATCAAAAGGGCCTGAAAATCACGCCCAAACAACTGTTCGAATATCCCACCATTGAAGGGCTGGCCGCTGTGGCCGAAGAGGGCGTGGCCATTCACGCCGAACAGGGCGTAGTTAGCGGTTCGTTTCCGCTCATTCCCATCCAACGCTGGTTCTTTGATTTAAAACTCAACAAACCGGAACATTGGAACCAGTCGCTAACCATCCGCCTGAACGAGGCGTTAGACACCGAAATTCTGTCGCGCGTCGTGCAAACGGTTCTGCAACATCACGATTTGCTGCGTGCCACTTTTGTGCGGGAAAAAGACGAAACGCAAGGCCAAATTCTGCAAAACAGCCCGGTTAATCCTTTTTACGTGCACGATTTAACCACTCTGTCCCAAAACGAACGGGAAGAAAAAATACGGGAATTAGCTTTTAAGGCGCAATCCGGTTTCAAGTTAACCGAAGGACCGTTGATCCGTTTCGACTATTTTAAGACCGGAGAAAACGATCTCCTGCAAATCACGGTGCACCATTTAGTGGTGGACACCGTTTCGTGGCGCATCTTGAGCGAAGACATTTTGCAAGCTTATCAGCAACTGACGGCCGGAAAGGAAATCGCCCTTCCGCCCAAAACCACTTCGTTCAAATATTGGGCCGAAAAGCTGAAAGAATATGCCCAAAGCGAAGCCGTTGGCAGGGAGCTGGATTTTTGGCGGGAACACATCGAAGGCGATGTGCCCACACTGCCTTTGGATGATCCCCAGGGCGAGAACACGGAAAAAAGCGCAGACAGCGTGAAAATTTCTTTGAGCAAAGAAGAAACGCAGCAATTGCTGCGGGAAGCACCGGCGGCCTACAATACGCAAATTAATGAACTGCTGCTTGCCGCCTTGCTGCGCGCACACTACCGCTGGAGCGGAGAGAACGATCTGTTGATCGATCTGGAAAGCCACGGCCGCGAAGATTTGTTCGAAGACGTGAATATTTCGCGCACGGTGGGCTGGTTTACGGTGAGTCATCCGCTCCGCTTAAAATACGACAGTACCTGGCAAACCGCTGATTTAATCCGCCGGGTCAAAGAGACTTATCGCGCCGTTCCCAACCACGGCATTGGCTACGGGCTTTTGCGTTACCTGCGCAACGAGGCTGATGCGTTACAAAAGGCACCGCTTGCGCCGATCGGATTCAATTATCTGGGGCAATTCGATCAGGAACAGAATCAAAGCGCCTCTCTGGGAGAACCCATTGCCCCGTTGGCTCCGGAGCGCGCCCCGGAAAATCAACGCATTCATCTGTTGGAAATCGGCGGTAACGTGATTGACGATGTGCTTAATCTCAACATTTCCTTTAGCAAAGCGCAATTTAAGCGGCTTACCATCGAACGGTTTGCCCGACTTTTCGCCGAAGAGCTGCAAGCGATCATTGCGCATTGCCTCTCGCCCGAGGCCGGTGGCTACACGGCTTCGGATTTTTCGGATGCCGGACTGGACGATGAAGACCTGGATGCCTTGCTGGACGAACTGGAATAAAAATATTTCTTGTAGTTAAGCGCGCGTGCTGCATGGATTACCTGAAAACGGGTCGGATCGAATATTTCCTAAGGCATTAGCCAAGTTTTTGATTATGCGGAATAGCGCGTCGGGTAATGAATTTTTAAAGGGAATGAGACCGATAACCGGAAACACTGAAAACACAGCGCGTTTCAATTCAACTCTTCTGCGGACCGATTTAATTTATTCGCGCATTAAAGGAACCGACATTGCGCGCATGGCCGTAATAATCCGTTGCTTGCTTTTTTAACTTCATGGGATGCATCATTAATAATGTTTTTCATAGCAAACAAAACAAGAATCTTTGATTATTTTGTTTGTTATAATAGACAAATTTAGTATATTGTTCCTGTCTGTTTAACATAGAGAACAAAATCATGGAGAACATTAAAAGAGAAATGTACCTAAAAAGGATTCGCCCTTTTTATGACACAGCCCTGATTAAAGTCCTTGTCGGTCAACGGCGCGTGGGAAAAAGCTTTTTATTGATGCAAATCATGGAGGAAATCAAGCAAAGAAACAAGCAGGCCAATATCATTTACATCGACAAGGAAAAATACGAATTCAACTCAATTAAAGACGACCGAACCTTGATTTCTTATTTTGAAAAAAAGTACCGAAAAGAGGTGGCAAACTATCTATTTATTGACGAAGTTCAGGAAATCGCTTCATTTGAAAAAGCATTACGAAGTTTGTTAAACGAAGCAAAAGCAGATATTTATTGCACAGGCAGCAATGCGCACATTTTTTCCGCGGAATTGGCCACCTTGTTGAGCGGCCGTTTTATTCAGATTAAGATACATCCGTTATCTTATCCTGAATTTTTGACGTTTCACGATTTGAAAAATTCTCAGCAATCGCTGGATTATTTCCTAAAACTCGGCGGATTGCCGTTTCTGATTCATCTGCCAAAAGAACAGAGCGTCATTTACGAATATCTGAAAAACATTATTGCCACCATAATTTTTAAGGACGTGGTAAATCGTCACCAAATACGCGACACGATGTTTCTGGACAACCTGCTCACTTTTGTCGCGGATAATATCGGCAATTTATTTTCGGCAAGAAAAATCACCGATTTTCTCAAATCCTTGCACATTCAAAAATCCGTTGGTTCCGTCATCAACTACATCAAATATCTTGAAGAAGCCAACATTATTTCCAAAGTGCGGCGTATGAACGTACAGGGCAAAAAAATCTTTGATGTGGGAGAAAAATATTATTTTGAGGACATCGGCATTCGAAACGCAATTATCGGTTTTCGTCCGCAGGATATCAACAAAATAATTGAAAATTTGATTTTCAATCACTTGGTGTTTTGTGACTATTCCGTTTATGTAGGAAAGCTGGGAACAAAAGAAATCGACTTTGTTGCCCAAAAAGAAAACGAGAAGCTTTATGTTCAGGCCGCTTACCAATTATCCGACACGCAAACCGTTCAAAGGGAATTCGGGAATCTGGATCTTATCGCCGACCATTATCCCAAATACGTTGTTTCCATGGATCCCATGCCCATTAATACGTCGTACAAAGGAATTAAGCATATCCATTTACGCGAATTTTTATCCCGATGTTTTTAAAAGTATTTTTCGTTTGCGATTTGCTTACAATTACAAAATTTTTGACGACAATATATTCCCAAACAAATCACAAATTTATATTGAAAAAATTCGTAATACTATGCGAAAAAATTTTTAATTTAAATTTTTAACAAAAACAATACATTAAGGCAACTTATGGGCGCACAAAAAAATAAAAATATCGAAGCCATTTATCCCCTTTCGCCATTGCAGCAAGGCATGTTGTTTCATTACGTGTACAATCCCGAATCGGCCACCTACTTTGAACAATTTTCTGTAAAACTTCACGGAAATTTGCACATTGCCGCTTTCAAGGAAGCCTGGCAAACGGTGGTTCAGCGCCACAGCGCCCTGCGCACTTCGTTTGTCTGGAAAAAGCTGGATCGCATGCTGCAAGTGGTGCAACGCCGTGTTGACATTCCTTTTGTCGAGCTCGATTGGCGCGGCATGCCCGAAGAAGAGCAAAAGCAACGCCTGCAACAATACGCCGCAGACGACCGCAAAAAAGGCTTTCAACTAAACAAGGCGCCGCTGCTGCGCTTCCATTTGATTCGTCTGGACGATAATCTCTACCAATTCATCTGGTCTTTCCACCATTTGCTGGCCGACGGTTGGTCCATGCCCATCATTTTGAAAGAAGCCTTTTTGCTTTACGAAGCCAAACGTCAGCAAAAGCCGTTACAACTGCCGCCGGTTCGTCCCTACCGCGATTACATCAACTGGTTGCAAAAACAAGATCTTTCCAAAGCCAAAACGTACTGGAAACGCCTGCTTTCCGATTATTCACCGCTTCCTTTGCCCTTTGTGCGCAGCGCTCGAAACGAAGCCCCGGGCGAACGATCCGCCGTTATTTTCGAACTGTCCGAAACGCTTTCGGAACGCTTGCAACAAACCGCCCGCCGTTTTCAGGTTACGGTAAACACCTTTGTGCAAGCGGCCTGGGGATTGCTTCTCTCGCGCTATTTGCGACAAAACGACGTGGTTTTCGGCGCGACTTTTTCCGGGCGACCGCCGCAGCTAAAAGGCGTTGAAAACATGGTAGGCATGTTCATTAACACTTTGCCCGTACGTGTCCGTTTTAATGCCCGGGAAAATGCGGAACATATCTTAAAATCCTTGCAAAAGCAGGCGGCCGAAACCCGCGAGGTGGAATACACGCCTCTGGCCGATATTCAAGGCTGGGCCGATTTACCCCGTGACATCGCGCTGTTCGATACCATCGTTGTCTTCGAAAATTATCCGGTGGATTCTTCCATGCAAAGTTTACCCGGCAGCGTGCGTTTTTCTGAGATTTCCTCTTACGAACGCAGCAATTATCCCCTGTCGCTCATTGCCACTTTCAAAGGCCGTCTGTCGCTCAAACTGGCTTTCGATACCGCCCGAACGGAAGAAGATCAGGTGCGCATCTTAGCCGATCAATTGCAATCGGTGCTGACCTTCATGGTCGAACATCCGGAAGCTCCGGTGGAAAAAATTCCGTTTTCCGACCGGCAGGAACGCGATCTGGTACTCCACCGCTGGAACGATCGCACTTTGCCGTACGAAGAGCACCTCTGTCTTCAGCATAAGTTCGAACAAACCGCGGATGCTTTTCCGCAAAGAACTGCTCTGGTTTTTAAAGACACGGCACTAAACTTCGCCGAGCTGAATCGCCGCGCCAATCACGTCGCGCACTATCTGATCGAAAAAGGCGTAAAGCCGGAAACGCCGGTTGGCCTGTGTCTGGAACGCTCAGCGGAAATGATGATCGGTTTGCTGGCCATTCTCAAAGCAGGCGGAGCTTACGTTCCCATGGATCCCAATTACCCGCGGGAACGCATCGATTTTATCGTGCGCGACACGGGAATGCAACTGGCTTTGACACTCACCGCCAACCGCTCCGTTTTGGACGGAACCGGCATCGAAACCCTTGCTCTGGACGAGTTGCCCTCGGCTTTTTCCTCGGGCGAGACACAAAATCCGCGCGTGGCGATGACCTCCGACAATGCGGCTTACATCATTTACACTTCTGGTTCCACCGGCAAGCCCAAAGGCGTGGTGGTTAGCCACCGCTCGGTCATGAATCTGGCCGCCAATTTGCAGCATTTGATTTACAATCCCCTGGAAAAAGAAGCGGTACGTATTAGCTTGAACGCACCCATCGTGTTCGATGCTTCCATGCAACGCATTGTCATGATGCTGCACGGACACGAATTGCACATCATTCCCGAAGAAATCCGCGGAGACGGCGCCGCTCTGGTACGTTTTTTTCGCCGGAACAAAATCGAAAGCGCCGACGGCGTGCCTTCGCAATTAAAACTCATGCTCGAAGCCGGTTTGCTGGAAAAAGGACAAGCAAAGCCCAAGGTGTTTACCACCGGTGGCGAAGCGCTGGACGAAAATCTTTGGCGCACGCTGTTCGAAGAAAAAGAGATCACCTTTTTTAACATGTACGGTCCCACAGAATGCACGGTGGACGCCTCGATTACCAAGGTGCAAACGGCCGGACCTCGCCCCACTATCGGACGCGCGTTGGCCAATACCCGTTTTTACGTTCTGGACGAAAACCTGCAGCCCGTCCCTTTGGGTGCGCCCGGTGAATTGTGCATAAGCGGCGCCGGACTGGCCCGCGGCTACTTGAATCGCCCGGAATTAACCGCACAGGCCTTTGTTCCCGATCCCTTTTCCGAAGAGCCCGGAAGACGCATGTACCGCAGCGGCGATTTGGTGCGTTGGCGTCCGGACGGCATGCTGGAATTTTTGGGTCGCATCGATCATCAGGTTAAATTACGCGGATTCCGCATCGAGCTGGGCGAAATCGAAAACGCTTTGCGCCTGCATCCGCAAATTAAAGACGCGGTGGTCCTCTTGCGCCGCGACAATGCCGATAACCCTTTTCTGGCCGCCTATTGCATTCCCCGGGAAAAACAAGCACCTGATCGCGGCGAATTACGCTCGTTTTTAAAACAACATTTGCCCGACTACATGGTACCCGCAGCCTATGTTTTCATGGAACGTTTTCCCGTCACCGCTTCGGGTAAAATTTACCATCGCGCCTTTCCCAAACCGCAGGAAAGCGATCTGGGCGGCGCTGAAAAAGTCCAACCGCGCACGGCCGCAGAGGAACTTTTGGCGACCTTGTGGAAAGACATCTTAAAAGTGAAAAACGTCGGCGCCACGGACAACTTTTTCGATTTGGGCGGGCATTCCCTGCTGGCCACCCAGTTGGTTTCCCGCGTGCGCGATGCATTTGGCGTTGAACTCCCTTTGCGCCAGATTTTCGAGACGCCCATATTGAGCGATTTGGCCTTAAAAATCGAAGAGCTTGCCCTAAAAGATCATAGTTTGCAGGCTCCGCCGATTACGCCCGTGCCCAGAGAAGGTGATCTGCCGCTTTCGTTTGCCCAGCAACGGTTGTGGTTTCTGGATCAGCTAACTCCGGGCTCGGCCAATTACAACACGCCTTCGGCTTTCCGGCTGAAAGGCGAACTAAAACTTGACGTGCTCCGACGAAGCATCGAAGAGGTGGTGCGTCGGCACGAAGTGTTGCGCACTACGTTCGAAGAACGCGACGGCGATCCCGTGCAGATCATTCATGATTCTGTTCCGTTGGATATTCCCCTTACCGACCTGAGCGCCTTAAGCGAAAAAGAAAAAGAACCCCGGGCACGCGAAATTGCCCGGCAGGACGCCCTTAAACCTTTCGATCTTTCCAAAGGGCCGCTTTTCCGAATACAATTGCTCAAATTCGCCGAAAACGACCACCTGGTTCTCATCAACATGCACCACATCATCACCGATGGCTGGTCGATGGGCGTGCTGATTCACGAAATTGCCGCTTTGTACAACGCCTTTGTGCAAAACAAGCCTTCTCCCCTGCCGGAACTGCCCGTGCAATATGCCGACTACGCCGTGTGGCAGCGCAATTGGCTGCAAGGTGAGGTTTTGCAAAAACAACTGGATTTCTGGAAAAACTACATCGGAGAAAATCCGCCGGTACTGGAACTGCCCACCGACCGTCCGCGACCGGCCATGCAAACCTTTAACGGCAAATCGCTGCGCTTTGATTTACCGTCCGATCTTTCGCGGCAGATATTGGCTTTCAGTCAAAAGCAGGGTGCCACTTTGTTCATGACTCTGCTGGCCGCCTTTCAAAGTCTATTGCACCGCTACTCCCGTCAGGAGCGGATTCTGGTCGGTTCGCCTATTGCCAACCGCACCCGCTCCGAAACCGAACGTCTGATCGGCTTCTTCGTCAATACGCTGGTATTTAAGGCCGATTTTTCCGCAGCGGAAGATTTCAAATCTCTGCTGAAACAAGTTCGCGAAAACACCCTGCAGGCTTACGCCCACCAGGATTTACCTTTTGAACAATTGGTGGAGGCTTTGCAGCCCGAACGCGACATGAGCCATTCTCCGCTTTTTCAGGTGGCTTTTATTTTACAGAACGCTCCATTTGAACGCCTGCAATTGAAGCACCTGACCGTGGAACCGTTCCAGCCGGAAAATCCCACGGCTAAATACGACCTGACGCTGTACACCTCCGAGAGCGACGAGGGAATTGTAACTTTCTGGGAATTCAATACCGACCTGTTCGATGAAGCAACCGTACAACGCATGGCGGAACATTTCCGCAACTTTCTGACGGCCGTGGTTCGGGAGCCGGGGCAAAAGATTGATGCCATCGATTTCCTGACCGCGCGGGAAAAACAACTGCTTTTTGACGAGTGGAACGCTACCCGACGGGATTATCCGGACAACACCACTGTGCACGCTCTTTTTGAGAATTTAGCGCAAACGCAACCCGATTTACCGGCGGCACAGTACCACCAGCAGATATTAACTTATGCCCAACTGAACGCCCGGGCCAATCAACTGGCGCATTACCTGTTGCAAAAAGGCGTGCGCAGCGATGAAATCGTGGGTATTAGTCTGCCGCGCGGCTTGGATGTCCCGGCGGCTATTTTGGGCATTCTCAAAGCAGGCGGAGCTTTTCTGAACATCGATCCCGCTTACCCGCAGGAACGCATTCGTTACATGATCGAAGACTCCGGTTTGCGTTTTGTCATTACCCACGAAGCGCTGGCACAAACGCTGCCATTGGGACAGGCTCAGGCTATTTGTCTCGATCGCGAAGAAGGGGCCATCGCCGCCATGTCCGTCTCGGATCCGCGGCGTGAGGTTACGGCCGACAATTTGGCCTACGTTATTTACACTTCCGGTTCCACAGGCAAGCCCAAGGGAACACTGTTGCCGCACCGCGGCTTGTGCAATTTGGCCAATGCTCAAAAGCGCGCGTTTCACATTACGCGGCACAGCCGCATTCTGCAGTTTGCTTCGCTCAGCTTCGACGCTTCGGTTTGGGAAACGGTTATGGCCCTGCTCAACGGCGCCGCACTGGTACTGGCCGATCAGGAAACGTTGCTCACCGGACAGGGGCTGCTTTCGGTACTCAAAGATCAGCAAATTACTACCGTAACCTTGCCGCCTTCGGTTCTGGCCGTCATGCCGCAGGAAGCAATTCCTTCGCTGCAAACCATTGTCACGGCCGGTGAAAAATGTACGCGCGATTTGGTGCAACGCTGGGGAGAGGGACGACAATTTGTCAATGCCTACGGCCCTACGGAGACCACAGTGTGCGCTTCCATGTACGAAACCCGGCCGCATGAAGAAATCGAACCGCCCATCGGCAAACCGATCGATAACTTCCGGCTGTACGTGGTTGATGAAAATCTGCAAGCTGTTCCCATCGGCGTACCGGGCGAATTGTGCATTGCCGGTGTGGGGCTGGCCCGCGGCTACCTCAACCGTCCCGATTTAACGGCCGAACGTTTCGTACCCGATCCTTTCGCCAATGAAGCAGGTGCCCGCATGTACCGCAGCGGCGACCTGGTGCGCTGGTTGCCGGACGGCAATCTGGAATTTTTGGGTCGCATCGATCATCAGGTAAAAGTACGCGGTTTCCGCATCGAACTGGGTGAAATTGAAGCCGTGCTGACCACACACGAAAAAATTCGCGATGCCGCGGTGCTGGTACGCGAAGATCATCCCGGCGAGCAGCGTTTGGTGGGCTATTACGTAACGGAAGACGGACAAGCATTGGTGGCCAATGAATTAAAGGCCTTTTTGAAGAACCAATTGCCCGAGTACATGGTACCCACGGTGTTTGTGCATTTGCAGGCCATGCCGCTAACGCCCAATGGTAAGGTAGATCGCAAGGCATTGCCCGCGCCGGAATTTTCGCGCAGTGAATTGCAAACCGAATACGTTGCTCCGCGCAACGAAAACGAAGAAAAACTGGCGGCTATTGTGGCTCAGTTGCTTAATCTGGAAAAAGTGGGCGTATTCGACAACTTTTTCGATTTGGGCGGTCATTCCCTTTTGGCGACCAAATTCATGTCGCGCATTCGCGAACAATTTAACGTGGAATTGCCGTTGCGCACCTTGTTCGAAAAACCGACCATCGCCGAACTGGCCATCGCCATTGACGAGAGTCATTCCGAGTTGGCCGGAGAAACCATCGAACGGGTACAGCGAGAGGCAGTGCAACTGGACGACATGCTGGCCGAATTGGAAAACCTTTCCGACGAAGAAGTTCGTCGTTTGCTGGACGAGGAAGAAAATGACGATAAAATTTGATTTCCGGCGCTGTTTGTTTTAAATACGTGTTAACGTTTGGCGGAGCTTTAATGCTTTTATTTGAATGGGACAAACAAAAAGCGAAAAAGAACTTACAAAAACACAACGTTTCTTTTGAAGAGGCAAGTACGGCTTTTGCCGATCCTTTTTCCTTAACCATTTTCGATCCGCTGCATTCGGACGAAGAAGATCGTTTTGTACTTTTGGGAAAGACTTACAAAAATCGTTTGGTGGTTGTGGTACACACGGAACGAGATGACCGAATTCGTATTATAAGTGCAAGGAAGGCCACCAAAAAAGAAAAGGAACAATATGAAGAAAAAAAATGAAGTAAACGATTTAGCGGAAGAATACGATTTTTCCCGGGGAGTTCGGGGCAAATATGCCAAACGTTATGCCCAAGGGACTAATATTGTTTTAATCGAACCGGATGTTGCCAAATATTTCCCCGATCAGGAATCGATTAATAATGCGCTGCGCTCCTTAATAGCGATTATCGAAAAACAAGGGAAACATGCGTTGTAGCAGGTTTAAATTTCCCCGGGTTTTCTGAAAAACGGAAGCCGAGAAAAAAGCTCAATTCCGAAGTTTCCACCAAAGCAAAACGCACAAATCCGGCAAATTTATTTTTTTAAAGGTAATTGTGGTATCACGGTCTGATTACCTTTTAGCAATTCGACAATTTCAACTATTAATAATTACAACGGGTAGGGTATGAGTGATCTTGAACAACTTTTAAGCAAACTGTCACCGGAAAAACGACGCTTACTGGAACTAAAACTGAAGAAAAAAGGCAGTCTGGGTAATGCCTTTCCCCTTTCGTACGCGCAACAACGGCTCT
>Ga0256914_1000149_pt1 | contig 66746 bp, 72 predicted proteins | sample HulkmetaG_FD_191571 | JGI IMG/M metagenome (GOLD analysis project Ga0256914, IMG submission 191571) | Hydrothermal chimney microbial communities from Main Endeavour vent field at the Juan de Fuca Ridge, Pacific Ocean - Hulk | ecosystem: Environmental > Aquatic > Marine > Hydrothermal vents ...
GGAGTAGGCATCAATCAAATCATAGGATTGTTTTACTTTCATAATCGTCCTTTTATGGATGGTATAGGGCAAACTATTTTAAAACATAAGCCGGATAGTTCCTTTCCTTCAGATCATACAACTTTTACACTTTGTATCGCCCTTATGCTTTTGACTTTCAAATCAACAAGAATCATAGGAGCAGTAGCAACCATACTTGCTTTGTGGTGCGGTATGGCAAGGGTTTATCTTGGAGTGCATTATCCGTTTGATATTGCAGGATCCATTATAGTATCTATTTTGGCAGTTTTGATTATAACTTTATTGAAACAAAAACTCTATACAATAAATCAATTTATCATTCGTTCGATATGGATATAGATTTTAAACTAAAAAGTTAACATGGTAAATAAAAATATAATTGCATTGGGATTTGTCAGTTTTTTTACCGATATGGCTTCATCTATGATTACATCCATACTTCCTCTTTTTGTAGTTTATGTTCTTCATGAAGGAGTAGACAAACTTGGATTTATCGTGGGGATTGCCACTTTTGTATCATACGGGTTTAGATTTGTTTTCGGATATCTTAGTGATAGATACAAAATAGTTAAACCTTTTGTAGTAACCGGATATTTGCTATCAGCTGTTACAAAACCGCTATTGTATTTTAGTAGCGGTTGGATAAGTGTCGCAACCTTAAGAGGAGTTGAAAGAATCGGAAAAGCCATAAGAAGTGCTTCAAAAGATATTCTTATATCAGCTTATTCAAAAGAAGGAAAAAGCGGAAAAACTTTCGGTTTTCACAAAACTATGGACATTGCAGGCGAACTAAGCGGAAGTATTATAGCATTTTTGACTCTTTATTATATTGGAAAAAGTGAGCATATATTTCGCACTATTTTTGCATGGACACTGCTTCCTGGCATATTTGCCGTAATTATAGTTATATTTTTTGTAAAAGATATGCCTTACAAATCAAAAAAAACCGATACCGGTATAGCTTTAAAAGATGATATGCCGCTATTGCCTGTTTTGGTTTTATATTTTGTTTTTGTATTTTTTATGTTTAATGACTCTTTTTATATCATAAAAGCCAAAGAAGCGGGATATTCGTTGGAATATATCCCTCTTTTAGTTATAATTTTAAATTTGACACAAACTTTTTTCAGCTATTTTTTTGGTCTCAAAATTGATAAATTCGGAGCAAAAAGAGTGCTTTTTATCTCTTTTGTTTTTGGGATAATTTCTATGCTGTCATTGTATTTTAACTTCATAATTACAGGCTTTGTATCTCTCGGACTGTTTACAGTTTCAAGCCTGAATGCCATAAGAGCCTATATATCAACCAATGCAAAAAACAAAGGAAGCGTATATGGATTTTTTTATGGAGGAGTAGCCATAAGCGGAGCAACAGGGGCTTCTTTTATCGGTCTTGTATGGAAATATTTGGGTGAAAACAAAGCTATAGCAATATCTCTAACGGCTCTTGTTGTTACAGGGATAGTTTTGAGGTATCTAATCAAAAAGAGTTCTGATAAATACAAGCTTTAATTCAAATTATACATTGACATTGCTTCGATAAACTTTATATTTTTTCAAATCCATTTTGGCTATCTACCTTGCATTTGCACCGTTCTTTTTGGATTTTTATATTAATTTTATGAAGATACGGCTTTAGCCATACCATCAAACCCAACAAAGCCTATCTATCTGTGCGACTGAAGTCGCACCTCCAAAACAACTTGTCACACTTCCAAAGTCTCCGAAAATACGGCTTTAGCCGTACCATTTAATACCACCACACAAAAAATATGCTAAAATACTCCTATGAAAAACCACACAAACCTACCACACATAAGCGAATCCGGACTTTACCAATTTGTAACTTTTCGCACAAAAGACAGTACGGATGAGTATATACTAAAACTTGCTTCACAACAAAACATAAAAACAAAACAACTTCAATACCAAATAGATAAATATTTAGATAACTCAAAAAAAGGTGCATACCTAAATGCAGATATACTAAAGCTAACAAAAGAATACCTGTTAAATTTAGATAAAAATATGTGTGAGATTGTAGCTTTTAGTATTATGCCAAACCATATACACCTAATCTTGATACAACATAACTCACTTCCAAAAATTATGCAAAAGATAAAAGGCTCTCTTGGGTTTATGATAAACAAAAAGTTAAACAAAAGTGGAAATTTTTGGCAAAAAGATTATTTTGATAAAGCTATAAGAGATGATGAGCATTTTAAAGTTGTTTTGGAGTATATAAAAAACAATGCCTACAAAGCAGAGCTTATAGATGCTGATGATAGGTTTGTTTATGTGTATAATGATAATAGGTGCGACTAAAGTCGCACTTCCAAAACAATCCCGGAGGTATGGCTTTAGCCGTACAACAAACACTCAGGAAGTACGGCTTCAGCCGTACCATTTGAAGTAAAAATGGATTTTAAGATAGCAACTGCTATTTTAACAAATCACAATCGACTTAATTTCACTAAATTCTTCAAGAGCATATTTTGGTCCCTCTCTTCCGATACCGCTTAGTTTTACCCCTCCATACGGCTGTATATCAAATCTTAGAGTCGGTATATCATTTATCACCACTCCTGCACATTCATACTCCCGTATTGCTCTTTTGGTCAAATGCAAATCATTTGTAAAAATAGAGTACTGCAATCCATAAGGAGAATTGTTTATCTTGGATAATGCTTCATCAAAGTTTTTTACTCTGACAAGTGAAACAATCGGGGCAAAAACTTCTTCACAAACTATTTTCATATCATCTGTTACTTCTCCCAAAACCGTTGGATAAAAAATCCTCTCTTTGTTTGTATTGCCACAAAGCAGTTTTGCTCCCTCTTTTATGGCACTCTCTACCCAGCTTTTTGCTCTAAAAACAGCTTCTTGGGTGATAAGAGGACCTATAAAAGTATCTTTATCGTACGGATCTCCTACGGTAAGCTTTTTGGTCTCGTCAATCAACTCTTTTGCAAATTTATCATAAATTTCATCTTGAACATAAATTCTCTGAAGTGAGATACACACTTGACCTGAATTATAAAACGATGCAACCGCACACTTTTTGGCAGCATTTTTTATATCGGAACTCTTTTCTATAAAAGTGGCCGCATTACCTCCAAGTTCAAGACATACTTTTTTTATACCGGCAGTTTTTGTTATAATTTTTCCTACAGGCATGCTTCCTGTAAAACTTATGGCTCTTGGTATGTCGCTGCTTACCAAAGCACTTCCGACTTCCGCATCTCCGTAAACTACACTAAGAGCATCTTTTATAGCAAATTTGCTTTCATAAAAAAGCTTGGCAAATTTATAAGCACACAAGGGAGCTTCCGGGGTTGGCTTCAAAACTACACTGTTTCCCATAGCAAGTGCGGGGACTATCTTGTGTGCTACCAGATTTAACGGAAAGTTAAACGGAGTTATAGCTACCACGACACCGACCGGAACTCTTTTAAAAAAACTGATACTTTTTCTTCCGCTTGGCATGGCATCCGAATTGAAAGTTTCTCCATGCTGTTGTATTGCGGCAGATATGGTCAGTTTGATAGTTTCTATACATCTATCGACTTCTATAAGAGAAAATTTTATAGGTTTTCCAACCTCATCCGTTATAGTTTTTGCAAACTCTTCTCTTTTTTCCTGAAGCTTTTTTGCTACATCATCAAGCCATTGTATTCTTTGAGAAAGATTGGTTTTTTTTGTTTCTTCAAAAGCTTCTTTTGCAATCACAAGAGCCTTTTTAGCATCATTTTCGTCACATTGAGGATATGCTGAAACCACCTTGTCTTCATAGGGATTTTTTATTTCTATCCAATTATCTTTTATTGTCTCTTTGCTTCCAAAAAATATCTTCGCCTGCATTGTAAATATCCTTTGATTTTTTTCTGTTATTTTAGCATACTTTTGTTACAATATTCTATGTACAATAAAATATTAAAAGAAAAGTTCGGCTTTGACAAATTTAAGCCTATACAGGAAAAAGCCGTAAAAAGAATACTTAAAAAAGAGGATTTGTTGGTTATTTTGCCGACAGGCAGTGGAAAATCACTCATATATCAACTTCCTTCTCTCTTAATGAGCGGCACTACCATAGTCATCTCTCCTCTTATAGCTCTTATGCAAGACCAAGTTGCATCACTGCAGTTAAACGGTATAAATGCAAAAATGATAAATTCATCCAATACGGTAAAACAAAACAATCAAACTCTGCAGGAATTATTGAATGCAGATATAAAACTTTTATATGTCGCACCGGAAAGATTTGTCAATGAAAATTTTTTACAATTGCTTCAGAAAATAGATATAAATTTTTTTGTAATAGATGAAGCTCACTGTGTCAGCGAATGGGGACATGAATTTAGAGATGATTATAGAAAATTAAACCTTATAAAAAACAGATTTGCCAATATTCCCGTTACTGCTTTTACCGCAACTGCAACAAAAGAAGTCCAAAAAGATATATTAAAAACTTTACAGATTAAACATACGCTAAGAGCAGAGACTATAAGAGATAATATTCTTATAAGATGCCAAAAAAGAATGGGAAACGGGTATTCTCAAATTATCTCTTTTTTAAATACTCACAAAGATGAATGTGGTATAATTTACTGTTTTACCAGAAAAGAGACAGAAAAATTATCAATCTTTTTAAATCAAAAAGGATTTTCGACACTATCTTATCATGCAGGTTTGCCAAACAAAAAAAGAGATGAAATTTTTTATAAATTTAAAAATGAAGAGATAAAAATCATTGTTGCCACCATTGCTTTTGGAATGGGTATAGATAAAGACAATATCAGATTTGTTTTGCATACTTCCATGCCAAAAACTTTGGAAAACTACTTTCAGGAGATAGGGCGGGCGGGAAGAGATTCGTTAAAAAGCGATGCTTTGCTACTTTACTCCAAATCAGACGAGATAAATAAAAGAATTTTTCTTGAAGAATTGGCAGAATCAAACTATAAAAAAAATATATATGAAAAATTAAATACAATGTATCGCTACTGTATTACTTCCGACTGCCGTCATCAGTTTATAGCAAAATATTTTGGCGATCAGATAGAAAAATGCGAAACAAACTGTGACAACTGCCTTGAAAAGGATACTGAATTTCTTAACATTAAAATACCCGCTCAAAAATTTCTATCGGCAATTTTAAGAAGCGGTGAGAGATTTGGTGCAAATTACATCATAGATATACTAAAAGGTTCAAAATCAAAAAGAATACTTGAACTTGGACACGATAAACTTTCAGTCTATGGCATAGGAAATGAATTTTCAAAAGAGCAATGGGGAAGCATACAGGATAAATTACTTGATATGGAAGCAATTTATCAAGAGAGTGAATATAAAACTTTAAAAGTTACAAATATCGGCAAAAAAATATTAAAAGATGAACTCACAGTAACAATAAAGAAAAAAGATTTACAAACAGATATAAGTTTTAAAGAGTATAAACAAGAGATAAAAAAAGATGAAATATTTGAAAAATTAAGAGAACTTAGAAGTGAATTTGCCAAAAAAGATAAAATACCGGCTTATATGGTTTTTAGTGACAAAACTCTTTTTGAAATATCCAAAAAACTGCCCAAAGACAAAAAAGAGTTTTTGGAAATTTCTGGAGTCGGACAGACAAAGCTTGAGAGATATGCCAAAGATTTTATACAACTGTGCAACAATCTTAAACCAATTGTTAAAAAACCACTGCATAAAACATACCAAGAAACACTTACTCTTATAAACAAAGGGGAGAGTTTTGATAAAATTTGCAAAGCAAGAGAATTAAAGCCCGTGACTATATTGACTCATATCAATACTCTTGTTGAAAAAGGATATATAGACAACAAAACAAAACTAAAATATACCGAACCGCTAAAAGAGAATTTTCCAAAAGAGATAAAAGAATGGATTGAAAAAGGACTCAAGATAGAAAATTTTGAAAAAATAAGAGAATTTTTAAGTTTTTACGGCTCTCTTTATGCTCCCAAATAAGCCTCTTTTACCTTTTTGTCATTTATCAATTCGTCTGATTTGCCGCTCATTGTTATTTTTCCGTTTTCAAGCACATAAGCTCTGTCACTAAAACCAAGTGCAAGATAGGCATTTTGCTCCACTAAAAATATAGTAGTTCCTTTTTCTTTTAAATTTTGCAGCACTTCAAATATATCCTCTACAATAATCGGAGCCAAACCCATACTCGGCTCATCCAAAAGTAAAAGCTTCGGTCTGCTCATTAAAGCTCTTCCAAGAGAAAGCATTTGTTGTTGACCGCCTGAGAGTGTTCCTGCGTAATGCTCTTTTTTCTCTCTTAAAACCGGAAAAAGTTCATATATCCACTCTATATCATCTTTGATATCACTATCATTTCTGATATATGCTCCCATCAAAAGATTGTCTTCCACACTCAAAATATTAAACAACCCCCTTCCCTCCGGGACTTGGGCAATTCCAAGTTTGACTCTTTGTTTTGAATCGCTACTGCTTATATCTTTATCATTAAAATAAATTTTTCCGCTTTGCTCTTTTTGAAGTGCACTTATTACTCTTAAAAGTGTAGTTTTTCCGGCTCCATTTGCACCAATCAGCGATACTATCTCATTATTTTTTACTTCCAAACTTATATCTATAAGAGTTTTTATCTTGCCGTAACTAAAATTCAAATTTTCGATTCTAAGCATAATTAGACCCCAAATATGCTTTTATAACTTCTTTATTGTTTGCTATTTCTTCGGGTTTGCCGTAAGCTAATTTTTTACCGAAATTCATAACTGTTATCTCATCTGAAATTTTCATTACCATCTTCATATCATGCTCAACCAATATCACACTAAGCCCCTCATTTGCCACTTCTTTAATGATTTGTGAAATTTCATCGGTTTCTTTGGGATTTAGACCTGCAACCGGTTCATCAAAAAGTATCAATTTCGGTTTTGTTGCCAAAGCTCTTATAATTTCAAGTTTTTTAAGCACTCCGTAAGAGAGTGAGTCAGCCTGTTTGTATGCTATCTTTTCAAGATTAAACATATTTAAGTATTTCATCGCCTCATATTCAAACTTTTTCTCATCCTCTTTTATTCTTTTTGTTCTAAGACAGGTTTGAATAATATTTTTACTCATAAACTTATCAAATCCAAGCATAATATTTTCAAGGGCACTCATACTTCCGCAAATCTCAAGATGCTGAAAAGTCCTGCATATCCCTTTATGGACAAGTTTATGCATAGGAATATTTGTAATATTCTCTCTATGCCCGTGTATCATATCTTTGATATCATCTTCTTCAACACACTTTATATCATCATCTTTTCTTAAGTATATTTCTCCCGATGTCACACTGTATATCCCCGTTATCATATTGATAAGGGTTGTTTTTCCGGCTCCGTTTGGGCCTATTATAGAATGAACGGTACCTCTTTTAACATTAAAACTAAGCTCGTCAACGGCTTTTAAGCCACCAAAATTTTTGCAAAGTTCTCTAACTATGAGCATTCGTTTTCCCCAATTTATCAAAAAGAGATATGATACCCTTTGGCATAAACATCATAACAAATATAATAATAACCCCGTATATCAATGTTTGATAATCTTCAAATGATGTTAAAAGCTGAGGCAAAACCGTTAGAAAAATGGCACCCAAAAGTGCTCCGTACACTCTTCCTATACCGCCAAAAACCACCATAACCACCAATTCGATTGATCTGTTAAAACTGGCTTCGGCAGGACTTATGAAACCTGAGAAAAAAGCATACATACTCCCCGCAAGTGCCGCAATTACAACGGATATGACAAATACATAACTTTTATATTTTGCTACATCAGCACCAACACTGCTGACAGCCTGATTTGAGTCATGAATTCCTCTTAAAATTCTTCCGTAAGGAGAATTTATGATATTTTTAAAAGTAACTATAACAAGAATGAGCAAAACAGAGCTCAATATATACCATTTTATATTTGAATCTAACTCAAATCCAAAAATTTTAAATATATCTACACCCATTCCGTCAGGACCTCCTGTTAAGTCTGCCTGGGCATTTACCGTTATGTATATAATTACACCCACACCAAGTGTTGCCATAGCAAGATAATGGCCTTCAAGTTTTAGTATGGGTTTTGATATAACAAATGCAAAAAAAGCCATAAAGACAAGACTGACTAAAAGACTGACGGCAGGTGATATGCCATAAATACTACTCAAAATTACAGTTATATAAGCTCCGAGTGCCGCAAAGCCACCATGCCCCAAACTTATTTGTCCAGCATATCCCATAAGGAGATTTAAACCTATACAAATTATCGCATTTAAAAGAGAAAGTATGGCAATTTCATAGTAAAAATCATTTTTGAAAAAAAATGGTATAACAATAAGAAAAAAAATCAAAAAAAGGATATCTTTTATCTGCTTTACTGCTTGTGCCATCTATACTCTTTTTGCTTTTAAGTTACTAAAAATTCCGCCGGGCATAAAAAAAAGAATACCAAGAAGTGCAACAAAAGCTACTGCATCTTTATATTCGCTTGATATATAACCTGCAACAAGTGATTCTAAAATACCAAGCAGTAATCCTCCCACTACAGCCCCGAAAGGTTTTGATAAGCCGCCTATAACCGCCGCACTAAAACCTTTGAGTCCAAGCATAATTCCTATCTCATAATTTGTTGAAGTTATAGGTGCCAAAAGAAGCCCCCCTATTCCTGCTATAACAGCTGATATGATAAAATTCAGCATCAGAATTTTATTTATATCCACTCCCATCAGTTTTGCACTGTCTTTATTGTCCGAGAGTGCGAGCATAGCTTTCCCTGTTTTTGTTTTGTTGAAAAACAGATATAAAGAGATAACTATAATAACCGAAGTTATCATAACCAATAAAGCTTGATAGGTAAGAGTGGCTCCATAAATGCTAAAAGTACCGTCCCCGACAAACGAGGGAAGAGTATGAAGTTCTTTGTCAAACACAACCTCCGCCAAACCTCTCAAGGCTATACTGTAACCAAGTGTTAAAATTATCATAGATATAACCGAGTGTTCTTTTGACATATCTATGAGCTTATACAAAACTACTCCGAGAAATGCGGTTATTATGATAGCAAGCAAAAATGCCAACCAAAACGGAATTCCCCATTTTAGTAAAAATACGGCACTCATACCGCCTGCCATCACAAACTCACCCTGAGCAAAGTTTATAATACCGCTTGAATTGTATATAACGGTAAAACCCATACCTACCAATGCATATATAAATCCTACCGTTACCCCTGAGAGCAAAAGTTGAAAAAATTCATTCACCTTTAAAACCTACTCTTCAATAACACTCCAATTACCGTTTTTAACTTTTAAAAGAACCAATCCGGTTTTTGTATCAAGACCCAAATGATCTTTTGGACTCATATTGACCACACCATCAATTCCTACAAAATTTTTAAGGCTTTCAAGTCCATCTCTTATCTTTTTCGGATCAGTTGAGTGTTCTTTTTTTACAGCATCAACTATAGCATAAAGTGAATCATATGCATGACCGCCGAAACTTGCTATATCCGTATGATAAGCATTTTTATACTCTTTTGTATAAGCTACGCAAACTTTTTTTATAGGATTGTCATCGCTTAATTTATCAGCAACTACTACAGGCGGTGCTACAACTATAACTCCTTCAGCGGCTTTTCCTGCAATTTCTATATATTTTTTGGAAGCAACTCCGTGAGATTCATACAAAGGATAAGGGATATTTAACTGCCTGTAATTTTTGGTAACTATTGCAGGTCCTTGTCCGAAACCGGGATTTAATACCGCTTGAATACCTTTTGTATTTTTTATCTTTATAAGCTGGCTTGTCATATCGGCATCTTTCTTGCCATATGTTTCATCTGCCAAAATTTTGATACCATACTCACCGGCTACATCTTTACACTGTTTTCTCATAGATTTTCCAAAACCTCCGCTTCCTGAAATCATACCGATTTTTCTGATACCCTTTTTTTTCATATGAGCCATAATCTTTTTACAGGCCATTGTGTCGGTTGCAACAATTTTAAATACCCATTTTTTTACAGGTTTTATAATAGGAATTCCTCCGCCCATAGACAAAAGAGGTATTTTTGCTCTTTGTACAAACGGGATAATAGCCATGGTTTCACCGGTAGTTGAGGGACCGATAATGGCAACTACTTTATCTTGTGAAATAAGTCTTTTAACAAATGATACCGCTTTTCTCGGATTTGCTCCGGTGTCATAAGCTATAAGTTTAATCTTGTCTCCATTGACCCCGCCATTGTCATTTATCTTTTTAACATACAGTTTCAAAGTTTTAAGCTCCGGATCACCTATAAATGAAGCAGGTCCCGTTGAAGCAACTATAGCACCTATTTTTATAGTGCCGGCATTTAATGTGAAACTGAAAATACTTAAAATACACAATCCCGCAATACTAATTTTTTTTAGCATAACTCTTATCTCCTCATTGTTTGATTAAATGTCTTCTTGGTTATTATATCTATGATAACTTAAAAAATATAAACTTATTTTTTGTTTTATATCTCTTTTAAAAAAAGTGTGAAATATTTACACATTATTCACCGGGGGTATTGCTTATAATAATTTTATAACTCTTTTTACATATATTTAAATTTTTTACAAGTATAATTTAAGGCATAGTAAGTACCTGACCAAAAGTTATACAAAAAAGGAAAATATAATGAAGCAAACTCTTATGGGGAATGAGGCTATCGCATGGGGTATAGTTCATGCAAATATACAAATGGTCTCGGGATATCCCGGAACTCCCTCAAGTGAAATACTAAAAACCGTACAAAAAATACAAAAAGATTTAAATCTTGATATGTATGTGCAGTGGGCTACAAATGAAAAAGTAGGATTTGAAGTAGCTTATGCCGGAGCAATCAGCGGACAAAGAAGCTGTGCCACTATGAAACAAGTAGGACTTAATGTTGCAAGCGATCCTCTGATGAGTGCAAGCTATATTGGAAATAAGGGAGCTATGCTTTTGATATCTGCGGACGATCCCGGTTTTCACTCTTCTCAAACAGAACAGGACAGCAGAGTTTTTGCCAAATTTGCAAGAATTCCCGTACTTGACCCTTCTACTCCTCAAGATGCTTACGATTTTGTAAAACTCGGAGTTGAAATAAGTGAACTTTTTGAAACAACCGTAATGTTAAGACCTGTAATGAGAGTATCTCATGCCAGAGAAATCATAGAAGTAGATGATGAAACAAATTTTAAAAAAACCAATAACCGTTTCAAAAGAGATATAAGAAGATGGGCTGCAGTTCCAAGAGCCGGAAGACTTGCTCAAGGGTATGATCAACTTAAAAGAGTTGAAAAAATTGCCAATTACAATTGGGAAAAATTTTTAAAACCCCAATTTGATACTCTAAAAGGTGGAAAATTACTCATACTTACAAGCGGAACGGGAGACGGTTTTGTAAAAGAGACTTTGAGTGATTTAAATCTTAAAGCAGATATTGTCAAAATCATTATGCCGTATCCTTTACCCGTAGAACAAATGAAAAATGCTTTTAAACATTATGACAAAATTATAGTTTTTGAAGAACCCTACCCTTGCATAGAAGAACAAATTGCTTCAGAAAAAGTATATGGCAAAAATACCAATACGGTTCATAAAATAGATGAAATGAGCAAAGAAAATGTTTTAAAAGCTTTACGGAAAATAGCTTTTTACAATGGAGAAAATATATACGAATCTCCAAAAATAGACTTTGGTTTCGAAGTACCGGCAAGACCGCCCGCTTTATGTCCGGGGTGTCCTCATAGAGACATTTACTATGCCATAACAAAAGTTTTTAAAAAAAATAAGTCCATATATCCTTCTGATATAGGATGTTATACTCTTGCTCTTGCTCAAGGAGCGATAGATACTGTTTTATGTATGGGCGGCAGTGTATCAATGGCAAGCGGACTTAGCATAGCCAATCCTGATAAAACAGTAGTTGCAACCATTGGTGACGGAACATTTTTTCATTCGGGTATTCCTCCTCTTTTAAATGCCGTATACCAAAGACATAAATTTATCCTTGTGGTTTTAGATAACTCTACCATAGCCATGACCGGACGACAGGCAACTCCGGAACGATTCAATCAGGGTATCAATATAACGAAAATAGTTGAGGGCATGGGTATAGAATGTTTGGAATATAAATATTCTCATCTTATGCATGAAAATATCGAATTTTTTAAAAATGTAAAAGAAAAATTCAAAGATGCAAATTCTCCTTTGGTAGTAGTGGTAAAACAGTTTTGCATATTGGACAATCCAAGAGCCAAAGACTGGGTGCCGGGGATTTTTGCTGAAGTTGACGAAGAAAAATGTGTAGCCTGCGACCAATGTACTACAGTTTACAAATGTCCTCCAATGCACTATAACGAAAAAGGTAAAATCGAAATAGATCCATTTTTATGTGCAGGATGCGGGGGATGTTTAGAGATTATATGCCCGACTGATGCATTTAAAGAAAGAAAGGATTAGTTATGAAATATCAGATAGTAATAGCAGGTTTCGGCGGACAGGGCGTTGTATTTTTGGTAAAAGTTTTAGCTATTTGTGCGGGAAACAAGGATATACCTTTTTTAGGTACGGAAAACCATGGAATGAGCCAAAGAGGCGGAGCAGTCAGTTGCGATATAAAGATTGGCAATTTTCAAAATCCGGTAATCGATAAAAATCAAGCCGATATGATTATAGGACTTGATAAAAATGAAAGTTTAAGAAATATATCTTATCTTAAAAAAGATGGTATTATGGTAGTAAATGCGGATGATAGTTATCCTGAAATTCCTTTTAGAATTGCACGGATTGATGCAAACAAACTGGCATTGGAAAACAAGATACCGATACAAGCTTTAAATGTTTTTATGCTTGGAGTTGCACTAAAAAACGAACCGAATTTTCCTTTTAGTGCAAATGATGTAAAAGAGGCAATCAAAAAGATAAATTTGAAAATGGCGGAGCAGAATTTTAAAATACTTGAAATGGGTATGAAAGGAGAATAAATGGTTTGGAACGAAATTGAGTGTGCCAAAAGAGAAGATATAGAAAAACTGGAATTTAAAAGACTTAAAGAGACTTTAAACAGAGTTTACTCTTTAACACCTTTTTACAAAAAGAAATTTGACGAGTTAAAACTATTGCCAAGTGATATAAAGTCATTAAATGATATAAAAAAACTTCCTTTTACGAAAAAACAGGATCTTAGAGACCATTACCCGTTCGGACTTTTTACGGTTCCTTTAAGTCAGGTTGTAAGAATCCACAGTTCAAGCGGAACTACCGGCAAACCTACTGTCGTAGGATATACGAAAGCCGATATGGATGTATGGAATGAAGTTATGGCGAGAGTATATACAATGGCAGGTGTTAGTGCAAAAGATGTGGTTCATAACGGTTACGGATACGGTCTTTTTACCGGTGGTCTTGGATTTCACGAAGCGGCTCAAAAGATAGGAGCAACAGTCATACCTGCAAGCGGAGGTTTTACAGACAGGCAACTTATGCTTATGAGAGATTTTGGAGCTACGGTTCTTGCCGCCACTCCTTCTTTTGCCTTACATTTAGCAGAAGTTGCAAAAAAAAGCGGACCTGATTATAAAAATGAGTATAAATTAAAATGCGGAATTTTTGGAGCAGAGCCCGTAAGCGAAGGACTCAAAAAAGAAGTATCAAAAGCATGGGGCATTGATTATCATGAAACATACGGACTTAGTGAAATAATAGGACCGGGAGTATCATCAAGTTGCAAATACTCAAAACTTCTGCATATAAACGAAGATCATTTTTATCCTGAAATTATTGATCCCAAAACCGGCGAAGTACTGCCCGAAGGAGAAAGAGGAGAGCTTGTCATAACAACATTGACAAAACAGGCACTTCCTATCATAAGGTACAGAACAGGAGATATAACATCCTTGACTTATGAACCGTGCAAATGTGGAAGAACTACCGTAAGAATGGAAAGTATCGTAGGAAGAGCAGATGATATGCTTATAGTAAACGGTGTAAATGTATATCCTTCTCAAGTTGAACATGTCATAGCAAATACTGAAGGTGTTACTCTAAACTATCAAATCATTGCCGATAAAAAAGGATTTTTGGACAAACTTGAAATATTGGTTGAAATAAGTGATGAAGTTATGAGCGACAATATAAAAGAACTTGAAAATATCAAAAAAGAGTTGCAACACTCACTCTTAAACAATCTTTATATAAATGCAAATGTAAAACTCGTTGAGCCAAGAACAATTGAGAGAAGCATGGGGAAAGCCGTAAGGGTAGTTGACAAAAGGAGAAATTAAAATGAACAACCATATAAAACAGTTAACAGTATTTGTAGAAGACAAAATGGGAGAATTGACAGATATCACAACAATACTTTCTCAAAACGGTGTCTCATTAAAATCAATCAATCTGGTTGATTCAAGTGATTTTGGATTGTTAAGAATTATTGTAGATGATACTAAAAAAGCAGCTTTTGTTTTGGAAAAAGAGGGATTTAGTCTGACAATTACAAATGTCATAGCCATAAAGATAAAAAACAAAGTAGGAAGTTTTAACAAAGTAGTAACCGCCTTAAGCAAAAATGATATAAATATCGAGTATATCTATACTGTTGACAGTGATACATACGGTATATTTATCTTTAAAGTTGGTCCGAAAGATTTTGAAAAGGCAGTAAATATTTTAAAAGAAAGCAGTATTGAAACTTTAAAGACCATATAATATGAATCTTGATGAGTTACAAAAAAGTGAAATAGGCTTTCTTTCTCATATAGGCGGAAAACTTGTAAACTTTAGTGAAGGATATGCCGAACTTGCTTTTGAAATAAATGATTTTCACAAACAGCATCTCGGAGTAGTTCACGGTGGAGCTATGGCAACTTTGGCAGATCATGCCGGATGGTATGCTGCAGTATCACAGATAGAAATAGGACAAACCTGTGTAACAATAGAGTTAAAGATAAATTATTTAAAACCTGCTTTTGAAGAACTTTTAAAAGCACAGGCAAAAGTTGTAAACAAAACCAGAAAAACTGTTTTTGTCGTTATAGAGCTTTTTGACAAAGACAAGATCGTAGCTTATTCAACGGCAACATATTCGATTATAACGGAAAAAAGGAATTCCAAATGTTGAGTGCTTTTATAGAAGGGTTTATTCTTGGTATAGGAGCAGCAGTACCGGTAGGTCCTATAAATATACTCATTATGACAAATGCCTTGAAAAATTATAAAAATGCCTTAAGTATAGGCTTTGGTGCGATGAGTGCGGATATAACTTATTTGGTACTTATCCTTTTAGGGCTTTTTGCATTTGTTAAAAACGGAATATTTCAAACACTTCTTGGAATTTTTGGTTCACTGTTTTTAACTTATATAGCATACCTGATCTTTAAAAATAGAAATGAAAAGATAGAACTTGATCCCTCGAAGATAAAAGACGGACATACAAAGATAGTTTCAAATTATTTAAAAGGGTACTCATTAACTCTTTTAAATCCTTATACTATAGGATTTTGGATAAGTGTTTCAGCATATATATCAACCAAAAACCTCTCTTTTGGTTTTACACTGCTTGGACTTTTCAGCGGTATATTTTTATGGATAACTCTTATGCCTTATGCTGTACACAAAACCAAACATTTACTCTCTCACAATATGATAAAAAATATTTCTATTGTCGCAAGCGGCATTATACTGTTTTTTGCAATAGGAATGATAGCAAATATAATAAAAGGATAAAAATATGGAAAAATCATATCTTTCATCAAATCCTGATGAAAAAGGATATTTTGGTAAATATGGCGGAGCTTTTATACCTCCTCAACTTGAAAAGCCCTTTGCGGAGATAAATGAGGCTTATGATAGATTATCTAAGAGTTTCGATTTTCTTGATGAGTTAAAAAGCATAAGAAAACATTATCAGGGTCGCCCTACTCCAATCTCTTATGCAAAAAGGCTTAGTGAATTTGTCGGTGGAGGAAGAATTTATTTGAAAAGAGAGGACTTGAACCATACGGGTGCACATAAGTTAAACCACTGTATGGCTGAAGCTCTTGTAGCAAAATACCTTGGCAAAAAGAAAATCATGGCTGAAACAGGAGCAGGACAACATGGTGTAGCACTTGCAACTGCGGCAGCTTATTTTGGATTGGAGTGTGAAATACACATGGGTGAAGTGGATATCGAAAAGGAGAAACCCAATGTCATAAGGATGAAGATCCTCGGAGCTAAAGTGGTACCGGTAACTCATGGGCTTAAAACTCTAAAAGAGGCGGTGGATAGCTGTTTTGAAGCTTATGTGGCTCAGGCTGATAGTGCTTTTTATGCGATAGGTTCGGTTGTAGGACCTCATCCGTTTCCAAAAATGGTAAGAGATTTTCAAATGGTTGTAGGGCTTGAAGCAAAAGAGCAATTTTATGAAATGACAAATCAACTCCCGGATAGTGTAGTGGCTTGTGTCGGAGGAGGAAGCAATGCAATGGGCATATTTAGCGGTTTTATAGATGACCCTGTCAAACTATACGGAGTTGAACCTCTTGGTATCAGTACAAGACTGGGTGAACATGCAGCAAGTCTGACTTATGGAAGTGACGGAATAATGCATGGATTTAATTCTATAATGCTAAAAGATGAAAACGGGGAACCTGCTCCTGTTTATTCGGTTGCAAGCGGACTTGATTATCCTTCAGTCGGACCGGAACAGGCTCATTTAAAAACCATAGGAAGAACCATTGTAGCAACCGCTTCAGACGAAGAAGCTATAGATGCTTTTTATAAACTCTCAAGATATGAAGGTATTATTCCCGCACTTGAGAGTTCTCATGCTGTTGCATTTGCCATGAAGCTTGCCAAAGAGAGACCAAAAGAGTCAATTTTAGTAAACTTGAGTGGCAGGGGCGATAAAGACATAGACTTTGTTGTAGAAAATTATCCTATACCTGAGTAAACAAAGCAAAGGGGAGTCAACCCCCTTTGTTGCTTAGTAACAATATTGTCTATATTTAAAAAATACAAAGAGTACTGTTTTGAAAAGATTGCCTGCTGAGTGGGAAAAACAAAAATGTATCATGATCACTTATCCTCACAAAAAAAGTGATTGGAAATGTTGTTTGCAAGAGATAGAAAAAACTTATATCCAAATAATAAAAGGTATATCAAAATATCAAAAGTGTTTGATAATATGTGATGATATAAAAAGAGTAAAAAATATTCTCGACTTCAATCAAGACAATCTTATATTTGCAAATATATCCACAAATGATACCTGGATAAGAGATTATGGAGCTATTGATCTCATTGACAAAGATAGTGTAGTATCGTATGATTTTACATTTAACGGATGGGGTAAAAAATTTGATGCTTCATTGGACAATTTGGTAAATCAAAAATTATATAAAAAAAATTTTTTCAAAAACTCACTAAAAAAAATAGATTTTGTTCTTGAAGGCGGAAGTATAGATTCTAACGGAGACGGGGTTTTGCTTACTACAAAAAAGTGTCTTTTAAATAAAAACAGAAACCCTTTTTTATCACAAGAACAAATAGAAAAAAAACTTTTTGAATATTTTGGACTAAAAAAAATTTTATGGTTAAAAAACGGTGGGCTTTTCGGAGATGATACGGACTCGCACATAGATACCCTTGCAAGATTTTTAAATACCGATACAATTTGCTATGTAAAGTGCTACAACAAAGATGACGAACATTATACCGAATTGAATAAAATGGAAAAAGAGTTGCAACAAAGCGGATTTAAGCTTGTGCCTATTCCTCTGCCGGATCCTGTTTTTTACGAGGGAGAAAGATTGCCTGCAACTTATGTTAACTTTTTATTTGTAAACAATGCCATAATACTGCCAATTTACAATCAAAAAAAAGATAAAGAGGTTATCAAAATTTTTAGAAATTTTTATCCGAATAAAGATATAATTCCAATTGATGCATCTATTCTTATAAGAGAACACGGCAGTATTCACTGTGCCACGATGCAAAGATACATACAACCAAAGGATATAAATGACTCTTGAAAAAAAAGCTACTATCGTTTCAAGCAGTATCGCAACGATTCTTATAATTATAAAACTCATCATAGGCATTTTAAGCGGTTCTGTTTCAGTACTTGCAAGTGCGATAGACTCCGTACTGGATCTCATAGTATCGGCTTTTAATCTTTTTGCCATTACAAAATCGGAAAAACCTGCTGATGAAGAGTTTAACTATGGAAGAGGAAAGATAGAAGCTTTGGCTGCGGTTATAGAAGGAACCGTTATCACTATGAGCGGTCTTTTTATACTGTATGAAGCGATTAAAAAAGCCGTAAACAAAGAAATCACGCAACTTCTTGATACTTCTATACTTGTTATGGGTGTTTCGATAGTCTTAACTGTCGGTTTGGTTCTTTTTTTAAATTATGTTGCCAAAAAAACAAACAACCTTGTTATTCGTTCCGATGCACTACATTATAAAACCGATATATACAGTAACGGAGCAATTCTTTTAGCACTTTTTCTTATAAAATTAACAGGTATCCAAATCATTGACTCTCTTTTTGGAGGAGCAATTGCAGTATATATCATATATTCTGCTTATGCAATTATCAAAGAAGGGGTTTTAATGTTGCTTGATGTAGCACTTGATAAAAAAATAGTTGATAGTATCAAAGATATTATTATTAGTACAAACGGGGTTACGGATTATCACTTTTTAAAAACAAGAAAATCCGGAAAAACCAACTTTGTAGATGTTCATGTCGTTATGACACCTGATATTTCACTTTTGGAAGCTCACAGGATTGCTGATACCATAGAAGATAAGATCAAGAAATTGGACAATAAAAGCAATTGGAGCATAACTATACACCTTGATCCTTATGATGACTCCGATATAAATACCTAACCCTCTTCCTTTTGGCAACAATTCTCAAATTTTCTTTTCTTGCCCCATCTGTGTTGATGCCCTTTGCCGTAAAGTTCAACTTCTATATGATCAGCCTCATTTTTACTTATAATTACACAAGAATCGCACCCTGTTTTGATATAAAAGCTACCTTTTAAAAATCCTACTCTGCATATATAAATCATTTCATCTTTATTTAATCCCATAGACTGAAGTCTCTGTTTTAAATCATTTGGCAAATCAATATCTTTGATAATAGCTCTTCCACCTTTGTCAAGTTCACTTAATTTCACTTATATCTCCAATCAATAACCCGCAATTTTCAATATATTATATACCGTATATGCCAAAAGCCAGGCTAATACATTCGGATAAACAGTATAAAAAGTTCTCCACAGCCATTGAGGAATTTCAGCATAAAATGTACTCATTGCAGCAAGACAGGGAGAATATATCATTATAATGATAATAAGTGCAACTGCAGCTTTGAAGTCAACATTCTCTTTCATTTTTTGAATAAGTCCGTTGTTTTCCAATCCTCCTCCAACAGCATAAAGAGTTCCCATGGTAGAAACAACTACTTCTTTTGCTGCAAGACCGGCTATGACGGATACTGTCATTCTCCAGTCAAAGCCAAATGGTTTAAAAATCGGATTTATTGTTTTTCCGATAGTACCAAGATAACTATCTTCCAAAAGTTTGGCATTTAATTCATTTTTTAAACTCTCTTTACTCTTTTTATTTGTAGCCAACTCTATCTTTTTTTCAAAAATTTGCTCTGTTTTTGGATGGTGGGGATAAGTACTTAAAAACCATACAATCATTGCCGCAACAGCTATAAAAGTACCTGCTTTTTTTAAAAACATTTTTGTTTTTATCCATAAGTCCATAAGCAAAGATTTCATTGAAGGAAATCTGTATGGCGGTATCTCCATTACAAACGGCTCGGGTTCGCCTTTGAACAAAACAACCCTGAGTATTTTTGCAACAATCAAGCCAAGTACGGCCCCGCCGATATATATGGCAAAAAGTACATTTCCGGGATTATGGTTGGCAAAAAAAGCGGCAATCACCAAAACATAGATAGGAAGTCTTGCTCCACAACTCATAAATCCCAAAACAAGCATAGTAATGATCCTGTCTTTTGGATTTTTCAGAGTTCTTGCCGCCATATATGCAGGTACCGTACATCCAAAACCGCTAACCAACGGCACAAAAGCTTTTCCCTGAAGACCGAATTTTTTCAAAAATCCGTCCATCAGATATGCCGCTCTTGCCATATATCCGGTTTGTTCGAGTAAATTTATACCTAAAAAAAGTATTAAAATATTCGGTAAAAACATTACGACTGCACCGATTGCAGGAATAACACCTTCTGTCAAAAGTGAATTAAATTCCCCTTTTGGCAAAATTTCCGATATATAATTTGCACTGTTGCTAAAAAACCAGTCTATCCAATTCATAGGAATATTACCCAATTCAAATGTCAATTGAAACAAGCCCCACATAAAAAAAAGAAATATAGGAAGCCCCAATACAGGATGAATAAGTATATTGTCTATTTTTTCGCTAAGACTCTCTTGTATTTCAGGTATTTTTAGTGCTTCCATTTGAAGGTTGTGCGAAAGTGCCGCTCTTTCATTGGAAAGTATATCGGTTGTGCTCTCTTCATCAAATTCCGCTTCAAGTTTTTTGTACATTTTTTCCAAAATATCATGAACCTCTATCCAAACAGGCAAATCATGTATCATTTTATATATATTTTCATCTCGGTCAAGAAGTCTGATTGCTACAAATCTTGCAAAATCAGGATCTTTAAAATGAGGTGACTTTTTTAGTATTGATATGAGCTTTTCTATCCTCAGCTCTATCCTTTCGCTGTAATAAATCTTGTTTTTTTCTTTTGGGTGTTTGTAAACCTCTATGATAGTATCTACTATTTCATCAATTCCTTTATGTTCTTTTGCCGAAGAGAGGACAACAGGAATACCAAGAAGCATTTCAAGCTTATCTTTATCAACGCTTCCTCCTTTTGCCTCAATTTCATCTATCATATTGATAACCAGTATCATTTTTTTATGCATATCAAGAAGTTGCAAAGTAAATATAAGATTCCTTGAAAGAGTATTTGCATCAACGATATTGATAATGATGTCATACTCTTCTTGTATAAGATAATTTTTACTGACTTGCTCTTCGGGAGTATAAGCATTAAGAGAGTAAATTCCGGGCAAATCAACCAAACTTATATCATATCCGTCTTTTTTAATATCAACCACTTTTGTATCAACTGTGACACCAGAAAAATTACCGGTATGAAGTCTTGCGTCTCCTATAGCATTCAAAAGAGATGATTTGCCTACATTTGGCTGTCCTGCAACTACAACTTTTATTTTACTATTTTTTACGAGACTTTTATCATTTTCAGCCGATAAGCTACTCTCATGGTGAGTGTTCATTTTTCACTCTCCACTATGATATTTTCTGCCTCTTCTTCTCTAAGACCCACTTTTGTATTCCCGGCCAAGATATCCCATGTCTGTTTGGCAAGAGTATGTTTTAATACTTTTATTTTTGCTCCTTTAACTATACCCATTGCTGTAAGTCTGCCTCTTATAGGCTCTTTTGCCGTAATTTTTCTTACAATCGCACAATCGCCTATATTCATCTGAGATACTTTTTTCATTATGATTATCATCCTAAAATATTTTAATTTGCGAAATCATAACAAAAAAGAGTTTAATAAATACTTAAAGTGATAATCATTATCAATTAAAAGAGTTAAAAAGAATTATTTTGCAAATAATCAGAGAAATATTAAAATCCGTCAGTTGCCTGCTTTTGTTGTTATTTGATCAAGAACATTTTTCATTTTAGGTATTACGGCACAGCCTTGCAATTTAAATCTCTTTTTTAAAATATCCGGATTTAAATACTCTATTTTTACTTGATCGTTATAATCTTTATAAACCAATATCCTAATCGGCAAATCAATGGCAGCCCGTATATCTCTTAGCATTATTCTTGTGCCCATTTTAGGATTGCCAAATATAATAACTTTGGCTTCAAGCATATCATATCCAACTTTTTGGGCATTGGCTTTATGATCAATGATGCCAAATACATTCATGCCTTTTGATTTGACTATCTTTTCTATATTTTTTATAGTTTTATCAACAGAATATTTACTGTTTTTTATGATATACTCACCGGCATTTAAAACGACTATACTTAGTACCCAGATTAAAATCAATCTTATTTTCATAATCTTATCCTTGCTTTTATTTGGCAGAATATGTAAGACATATCATATTTTGCCGATTGTATTTTAACAAACAAAAGTGCCTCTTTGGTGCTAAGTACCTATCCAAAAGCATTTTGTTTTATCATCCGTTTTATTATTTATCATAGAAAATATAGACCATCTAATACAAGATATGATAAAATACTTATAAACTTTTCCGCCAAAGGCTTTGTGTATGAAAATAAATACAGCTTTAATTCAACAAAAATTTCACAACACTAAAGAAAAAACCATACAAAAAACTCTTGAATTAATAAAAAAGGCAAAAAAAGAAAATGCCGAACTTGTTGTATTGCAAGAGCTTCACCAAGACAGATATTTTTGCATTAATGAAAATACTGATAATTTTGCAAAAGCAGAAAGTTTTAAAAACGATATTGTTTTTTGGTCAAAAATTGCCAAAGAGTATGGTATAGTATTGATTACTTCTTTATTTGAACAAAGAACTCACGGTCTATACCACAATACGGCAGTTGTATTTGACAAAGACGGGAGTATTGCCGGAAAATACAGAAAAATGCATATCCCTGACGACCCTGGTTTTTATGAAAAGTTTTATTTTACACCGGGAGATTTGGGATTTGAGCCGATAGATACAAGTATCGGAAAACTTGGTGTTTTGATATGTTGGGATCAATGGTATCCGGAAGCTGCAAGAATTATGGCTTTAAAAGGAGCGGAAATACTGATATATCCAACTGCCATAGGGTGGTTTGATGAAGATGACGACAAAGAGAAACAAAAGCAGCTTGAAAGCTGGATAACCGTACAAAGATCACATGCCATAGCAAATGGCTTACCGGTTGTTGCAGTCAACAGAGTGGGCTTTGAAAAAGATGAAAGCAAATGCCTCAAAGGTATAAGATTTTGGGGGAACTCTTTTGTTTGTGGTGCCGCAGGAGAGATATTGTGTAAACTTGATAATGATAGCGAACAATGTAAAATTATCCAAATTGATACAATCTGTACCAAAAAAAGGCGAGATATCTGGCCTTTCCTGAGAGATAGAAGAATTGATGCATACAAAACTTTACTTAAAAGATATAATGATTAAAAATCATACTCTTTTAAATACGAAGAAAAAATTTTAATCCTGTGAATTTTCTTTTGCTCTTTTGACATTCATATAAAAAGCAAATTTATCTTCTCTTTTTGGTACAATTTTCTCATTTAAGGCAACTTGCAACTGTTTATTGTATTTTTTTACATAAGATAAAAAGTCTCTTTTTGTTTTTCCCCTTAGTATGCTTTTGGTAACTTTTATGATATTTGCGGGATTTATCGCATGATTGTTTTTGTACAGACCAAAATGCAAATGTGGTCCGGTACTAAGACCGGTTGAGCCTACATATCCGATAGTTTTACCTTTTTTTACATACCTTCCCCGTCTTATACCTCTTGCAAACTTTCTTAAATGGCCGTATAAAGTCTTATAACCGTTTGTATGCCTTATAATGATACAATTTCCGTATCCTCCTTTTCTACCTGCAAATATAACTTTTCCATCACCTGCGGCATGAACGGGAGTTCCGATAGGTGCAGCAAAATCTATACCCAAATGGGCTCTGTATCTATGAAGTATCGGATGCCATCTTTTATATGTAAATCTATCGGAAATTCTTGTGTATCTGCATGGGCGAGACAAGAAAAACCCCTCCAACTCTTTGCCTTTTTCATTATAATATCTGCCCTTATACCTATAGATAAAATGCTTTTTACCTCTTGTTTCTATCATTGAAGCGATTATGACCGGATTGCCAAGCTGTCTTCCGAGTCTTATTTTTTGAGTATATACAATTACAAGTCTATCGCCTTTTCTAAGATCTCTTTTAAAATTGATACTATTTTTATATGACTGGACAAATTCATTTGCCAAAAGGTAATTGTTTGTAAGTTTTACTATATCATTATAAGGAGAAGTCTCTATGGAAGTTTCAAGTGTTTTTTGCTTTGTTTCATAAATAATCGGCAACAAATCTACAAAATAATTACCATTGTCTTTTCCTATATGTATCTGCAACTCTTCACCTACGGGTATTAACACTTGTTCTACCGTGCCATTGTCATCTTGAAGCAATTGATATCTTGTTCCCGCTATTATCTCCGAAGTTAACTCTTTGTCTCCCGTATCAAGATTGTAGTAGAGTTTTAGCGGCATTTTATGGTCTTTTAAAAAGTTTAGAAATGTTTTTCCTTTTTCCCATTTTTGCTCAACAAGTTTTGTCGCACCAAAAAGATACCCGTTTACCAATATCAATAAAATAAAAATAAATCTCAATCTTCAAACCTTATCAACTTAACTTTATACTTTATACTGCTTTTTATTTTGCAATATATTGTACAAAGTAAATTATTGCTTTTTTCGGAATTATATCCTTTGTATGCTTTAAAAGCAATTTTTAATCCACTTTTAGTATAATATCACTACTAAAATGTAAGGATTTTTATGAAAAAGTGGTTATTTGTAATTTTAATTTTATCTGCAACGATATTAAATGCGAAATTTTCAGAGTATAAAAGTAAAATTTTATCAATCGACGGAAATACTGCAACCGTCAAAAGCTTTGCTGATGTAAAAATTGGCTCAAGCGGAATAGTTGTACACCAATACTCCAAAAACCATTCAACAGTAGTAGCAAAAGTTATAGTAATAGATAAAAACAGTGACTATATAAAGCTGAGATTTAGAAAATTTGATGATTTGAAGCAAGATGTCTTGCCGGTTCCTATGATATTGCCTCATACCGGAGATACGGTTATATTAAATTATCTTTACAACCATGCTTTTGTCGTTGCACCAAATTATAAAACATATAAAGATATAACCGCAAAACATAAAGATATTTCGTGGCTTCACCCTGATTTATTTGCAAGTGAACTTTTTGCCGACAACAACCCCTCTCCAAATAGAAAAGATTTTCAAAAATTTTGCAAAGAATACTCTTTTTCACTTCTTTATTTTGCAATAGAAAATAATGGCTACTTTGTAGATTGCAACAGTTTTAAGGTTTTAAAAACTGAAAAAATTATTTCAAAAGACGGCAAAACAACAGTTCCTTTTTATTCAAGAATAAAAGATATAGATACTTCTTGGCTTAGTTTTGGAAAGTCAAAGATCGCCGACTATAACAGTTACTATAAAATGCTTTTGAGATAATATGATGACAAAAAAAGATATAGAATTTTTCCAAAATATTGTCGGCAAAGAAAATATATACAATGACAAAGCTCACCTATTGGCATATTCGTATGATGCAACAAAAAACAGATACGAGCCTGATGCTGTTATATTTCCCAGAAACGAAGATGATGTAAGCAGGATATTAAAATACTGCAATGAAAATAAAATCATCATAATTCCAAGAGGTGCAGGAAGCGGTTTTACAGGCGGGGCATTGCCCGTAAACGGTGGCATAATGCTTGCTTTTGAAAAACATATGAATAAAATCATAGAAATTGATATGCAAAATATGGTTGCTATAGTCCAACCGGGGGTTATAAACAGAGATTTGCAAAATGCGGTTGAAGAGATAGGACTTTTTTATCCGCCTGATCCGGCCAGTCAAGATTATTCTACTATCGGCGGAAATGTAAGTGAAAATGCCGGAGGTATGAGAGCTGCAAAGTATGGCATAACAAAAGACTTTGTAATGGCATTAAGAGCAGTTTTACCAAACGGAGAAATCATAAGAGCCGGTAAAAAGACGATAAAAGATGTAGCAGGATACAATATAGCCGGTATTCTTATTGCCAGCGAAGGAACTTTGGCAGTTATAACCGAAATTACTTTAAAACTTTTAGCAAAACCGTCCAAAACAAAAACTGCTATGGGAGTTTTTGAAAGTGTCAAAGATGCTATGAATGCGGTTTTCAAAACAATGGCAAGCGGTGTCACTCCTGTTGCTATGGAGTTTTTGGACAATCTGAGCATAAGAGCCGTAGAAGAAAAATTCCACAAAGGCTTACCGGTTGATGCCGGAGCCATACTTATATGCGATGTTGATGGCAATCTTGATATAGAACTTGATACACAACTTCAAAAGATAGAACATGGTTTCAAAGAAAACGGTTGTAAAAACTTTGTTATAGCAAAAGACAAAGAGGAAGCAAATGATCTTTGGTTTTCAAGAAGAAATGCCAGCCAAAGCATTACCATATACGGAAGTAAAAAACTAAATGAAGATATAACGGTACCCAGATCCAGATTGCCGGAGCTTTTAGAGGGTATTAGCAAAATAGCAGAAAAATATGATATAAAAATACCCTGTTTCGGACATACGGGAGACGGCAATGTACATGTAAATGTAATGGTTGATGCAAACGACAAAGACGAACTCCAAAAAGGTTATGAAGCTATTGTTGAAGTTTTTAAACTCGCAGTGGATCTTGAAGGAACTTTAAGCGGTGAACACGGTATAGGCCTTAGCAAGGCTCCGTTTATGGATATGGCCTTCAGTAAAGCAGAAATGGAACTTTTCAAGTCCGTTAAAAAAGCTTTTGATCCGAACAATATATTAAATCCGGGTAAAATGGGACTTTGAAAACAAAAAAAGAAAAAATACAGTTTTATATCAAAGAATTTAGAGATAAAGATTTGTTGCATTATGCTTCAAGCCTAAGTTTTCATACTATATTGGCACTTATTCCCGTGCTTCTTATATCACTTTCAATCTTTACAAAACTTCCGAGTTTCAACAAATACTATGAGCTTATAAAAAATTTTATTTTTTCATCTTTGATGCCAAGCCAGCAAGAGACTATATCGAACTACATAGATAAATTTTTAAACAATACCCTAAATATGGGAATAATGGGTTTTATATTTGTAATATATGTTTCGATTATGTTTTTTATGGATTATGAGTATATAGTCAGTAAAATTTTCAAGACAAAACCAAAAACCTTTTGGCAAAGTATCTCTACATACTGGACACTTGTAACATTGCTTCCAATGGGTATAGGAGTATCATTTTTTATCTCAAGCAAAATACAGCATATATTAAACTCTTACCAATATACAAGCTGGATAAACATACTTGTTATACTTCCTTTTCTTATCTTTTGGATGCTCTTTTTTATAATGTATATGATATCCATAAATATCAAGGTTGATACAAAAATAGTCCTGTTTTCATCTTTTCTGGCTTCTTCTATTTGGTATATATCAAAAACTGTTTTTATCTATTATGTCAGCTATAATAAAACCTATACAAGCATATACGGTTCATTTAGCACGATAATGTTCTTTTTTATATGGATATATTTTTCCTGGGTTATTTATATATACGGTTTAAAGATATGCTACCTTCTAAACAGAGCTAACAATACCCACTCTTTAGAAACCAATACCACAACGGCAAATAAAAGTACTAACTACCCGGATTAAAATCCAAGCAATTTTTTTCTTATTTTAGGGTTTGTAAGATTTTCTCCTCTTAACATTCTCAATCTCATTTCATCAAAAGGTATCAACTTCTTTTTTGTACTGTTTTTTTCATATGCTCCGAAACCATAATGCATCGGAGTACTGTCGGTCATTGTATAATGAGCTTTTTTCGCATCTATCCATTTATGGGTATCATCACTATATGTCCAAAGTTTTACATCTTTCGGGTCATATTTGTTTTTATGAAGCCAAAGTATCATACAACCAGGATCATCAAACACAAAAGCTCTGCCATCTTTTAGTATAACTTCACTTGAATGATCCATTTTTTCCACTTCCATGCCACATTGCGGATCCATTGTAACTCCAAGCTTTACCGGTACCGGTTTTCCGTCTTTGCTTTTTAGAGTTGCCACTTCTCTTTTTTCACAGCCGCTAAACAATAACAAAATAAATATCGCAAATATAATACTTTTTTTCATCACAGCCATACTCCATTTTTTAAATGATAAATTACGGGATAAGCAGATACTATAATAACATAAACAGTATCAAAAATCAAAGAAATCTTTCCAAAATTACTCTTTTTTATCCCGGCAAGCAAGATAATATATCGTGCAATTGCACTGAAAGTTCCTATAAAAAGAGTGGTATATAAAACATATCCTATATAGTGATAATCACTTTGCAGCATACAAAACGGGCAATGATGAGTAGGCAGTTCATATATGTAAGTTCCGAAAAACGATATAAGTGAAATGATGGAAGTTGCTACAAATAAAATATTTGCCAAAGCATAATATACGGAATTTTTCAGTCTGTAAGCAAAAAGAATAAGTATAAAATTTATATAAAAAAGCGAAACCAAAAGAGTATTTGGCAAAGAGAGTATAGAAGCGATAGTTGATTTTCCCGCAGCTGAAAATACGGTTCCGCAGCAACTGACTATTCTTGCCGGATCGAGTGAAAAAAATTCCATAACCTCCAGCACAATCTCACTCATCAAAAAAATATATATTATAACAAAAAAGATAAATTTTATCTTTGTATAAGGCATTTTTTCATTTTCCAAATCAACCTTGTTTAGCACCAGCCAGGAACTAAACAGATATAAATTTATAATTTTTATTATCATGGCATAAAAACCATATGTTGTAGAATTTACTACACCGACTGCACACATAGCTCCCGGTATATAAACCGATAACTTATCCTGTACATATATAAAGTACAAAAAAAGAGGCAATTTTATAAAAAGTATATATTTTATGATTGTCGCTACAAGATAACTCTGTTTTTCAAGTCTGTACTGTGTAGTTGTTGTTTTTGTGATATCCCATTTTAAAATTATCTTTATACTTAAAAAAAATGCAATTGTTCCGAAAAAAGCAAAAATACCGTCAAGTATCAAAATCACAAGAACATCAGGTGTCAACAAATTCACTTCATTACGCCTTTTACTATTTCTATTTCCCTGTCAGTAATATCAAGATTAAAAAATATAGGATCATGTGTAGCAATAACAATTGTTTTTTTATCATTTTTTAACTCTTTTAAAAATGATAAAAAATCTTGTGAAAGTTTTGCATCAAGATTGGCTGTGGGCTCATCTGCAAGTATAATCTTCGGATCATTTACCAAAGCTCTGGCAATTGCCACTCTTTGCTGTTCTCCCCCTGATAGATTTTTAGCCAAATCATTTTTTTTGTGATAAATTGAAAATTTTTTCATACTAAGCTCTGCTTTGGTATCAATTTCCTCTTTTGTAAATCCTGAAGGAATAAGAGGCAAGATAACATTTTCATATACACTAAGTGTTGGTATAAGATTGAATTTTTGAAAAATAAAACCTATATTTTCCCGTCTATACATAGAAGCAAAATTATCAGGAAGCTTTGCTATCTTTTTGCCATCAACTTCCACATCACCGCTGGTTGGCTTTAAAAGTGCGGCCAAAATTGACAAAAGTGTACTTTTCCCGCTGCCGCTTGGCCCTTTTAAAAGAACCAATTCTTTTGATTTTACCTGAAATGTTATATTTTGCAAAGCTACCGTTTCATTTGGCTTGCCTTGATTGAAAATTTTATAAATTTTATCAACTTTTATCATCTTATTACCTCGTCAGCTTCCAATGTCGCCGCAAACCATGAAGGTATGATAGTTGCCGCTATATAAAGTGGCACTGTGGCAAAAAATATAAGCGTTACAGTTCCGAAGTCGAAACTAAAAGGAAGTTCAAAAGGAGGCTTGAGTATAGAATAACCGGTAAATATATCTCTTAAAACAGGAGCATTTAAAAAATATACATAAAACATACCAAAAGTCAATGCACTGAAAAATGCAACAAATGAAATGATAAAAGCTTCATAAAATTTTTGCAAAAGTATATCTCCTATCTTCCATCCAACTGCTTTTTGAACACCTATTTCTCGTTTTTCATCACTGCTTAATCCGCTTGTTTTATCATATATAATGATAAAAAATGTAAAAAGAGCTATGATAAAAAGTGCCAAAAAAACTCCACTCTTATAATCAAATATATTGTTATATGAAATTCTAAGATCATTTTTTGTAATAACTCTGAAATTCGGATACATCAATCGTATCTTTGTGGCTATCTCATTAACTTCTTTTGGATTTGGTACTCTTATGGTTATATCGGTAGCTTTATCTTCACTCATTCCAAATATTTCTCTTGCATTCTCATTGCTCAACAAAATGATATCATTTGATTCTAAAAGAGTGCTTCCTTTAAAAACTCCTGCTAAATATATCTTTTTAAAATCTCCGTTTGGTTTTATAAAATTAAAGTATTTATCATAATAATTTTTTTCAAGTATCTTTTTTACACCCTCGCCTACTATCATGGTATTTGGTTTATCAAAAATCGTTTTATCATATTTGTCAACAACATTTTGTATGCTTTTTTTATAGTTTGTATCAAATCTGCTAACACCTACTACCGAAAAATTGGCACCTGCATTTTTAAAGTAGTAGTATCCCCAAACTCTTGGAGAAACCTGTGAAACACCCTCAATAGTTGATAACTTTTCAACAACATCCAAACTAATATCCTGCTCTCTTCCGGCACTAAGTTTTTGTATGGTAATATCAGGTAAAGAATCAACCGTATAGGATAACTCTTTTTTTATGGAGTTGGATATAAAAAAGATAGATGATAGTAAAAATATCAGTATAAAAAAAATGATAAATATAAATATATTTTTACTTCCTCTTCTTTTTATAGCACTTAGTGCATATTCAAAAAGCAAAAGATTAAATAATTTCATTTGCATATAACCTTTGATGGGGTTTTTAAAAGTATTGTCGAGGGAGCATAAACATAGGTTGTTACAAAGTAGCTAACTCCTTCGGGGTCTTCGCTAAATATGGAAAACAGATCGCTCAAACTTCTATGCCTTATGTATTTGGCTTCAGTAGATATAGACAAATCAGGAAGTCCGATATATTTAACAAATATCTGTTTTTGAGATATGTTTTTACTCTTAAGTGTTAAAAACAAAACTTCAAATGTAAAAAAAAGAGCAATTGCTGTAAAAATAAGAGAAAAAATCTTTAAATTTTTACTCATTTTTTTTGCTCATCAAGCGACCAGACAAGATCATCATTTAACTCATCAAATCTTTTTATAAATTTTCCGAAATGATCTTTTTTAAAATTTTCAGCCTCTTTGAGTGTTTTAAAAGGTATAAGCTCATTCCCCATAGGTCCTAAAACATTACTCCAAAACACATAATATGCTTTTTTGGCATTTATACCCTTTTGAGTATAATAATCAGTTACAATTATTTTGGTAATACTTTTTCTAAATTTTTTTATATCATATTTGCCATAGTCATCCGGATTGAAGTAAAATTTCATCATATCCTTTACGCCGTCAAAACTAAAATGATGAATTTTGCCATCTTTTTTAAAATAAATCTGTGCCGCCCATCTTGGATATTTGTAAACAAGCATTCCGCAAACCGGACATTTTTCTCCTTTGTGGACAACTACTTTACCAAATTCTTTCGGTTTACCTGCTCTTTTGATATCCCAAAGATACAATGATACCGCCAACAACTGTTTTTTGGACAACCTTTTGCAAAGCTTTTTCTCTTTTATAGCTTTTTTGAGCATCTTGATATCTTCATAGTTTTTAACATTTATTGGTTTGCAAACTTTTTGATATATCTTTTTACCCATAGGATAATAAATAATCTTTTTTTGTGCATCTGTTATAGCAAAAAGAGAGCCGAACAATATCAATAATACAAGAATCTTTTTCATATTTTTCCCCAACAATATAATATATCAATATAGCAAAAAAGTGTTAAGTGTTTGTTAAAAAATGTTTATGATATATTTAAAAAATCAATTACAGCATATCAAGATACTTAATCAATCCTTTTGAAATTCTTGAAAAAGGTAAAACCTTTGTTCCTCCGTATTTTACTTCAAACATTTTAAGAGTTGTTCTATCGCTAAAAGGTACCAAATCATCACCCTTCGGGCCTATTAGTCTGCTACCAAAAACATAAAGAGCTTTTTTAGCATCTATTACTTTGCCTGTTATATAATCCTGCACGACCATTTTTTTTATGTCTTTGGTAGTTTTTGCACCGTATTCGGTATAATACCACGGTCTATAGTAAAAATCCATCATACTTTTAACAGAACTAAAGTATGCCTTTTTACCATTTTTCAACTCAATCATACAGACTAAATTTCCATATTTGTTTACATTCCAATTAAACAATGGATCAAGTGCATTTTTGGGAACTTTCAATTCTCCTGCACTAAGTCCTGAAACCAAAAACCCAAAAAACAAAATGCTTAATATAACTTTTTTCATAAAATTCCCTCCAAATTTTTTATTTGTTTTTAAATATGGATACCCATATTACAATATATCTTTTTTCTTAAATGAAATAAATCCAAAAAGAGCAAACAAAGCACCTATTATAACCGGATATGTTACTGCATAGGCTATAAAAGCCGTATGTCCGAAATTATCAAGCAAATAGTAAGCTACCGGGCCTATAACGGTAAGTTCGGGGTCAAATAGGCTTATAGCTCCTACTCTAAATACTTCCATCGGATTTAAAAGCGAGATAGATATGATAAGATTATCCGAAATCCTGTCTTGAAGCATCAATCCTATAAGAGCTACATCTATAAAAGCCAGCATTACTATCCACACCACAAATGATGCCCCTATGGCCACATCATGTGATTTTACAATAGATGATATAAAAAAAGCAATTCCGAGAAATGAAAATGAAAGTCCGAACAGTAAAGCCGAATACAGCATTAACATATTGTAAGGCAATGCTCCGCCTTTAAAAATTCCCCAAACAACCCCAAGAAATAAAGCGATAACAACAGGTAAAAAAACCGTTAAAAATCTGCCGAGCATTTTACCCCAATAATAATCTTTTAACGATATGGGAAATGACAACATATACTCAAGTATATTACTCTCCTTATCACCTGCAATGGATTTGACGGTAGTAGTAAGTATAAAGATAGGAAGTATGATTATAGTTACTTGCATATATATAAGAAGTATCCTGCTAAGTCCGCTAAATCCCATAACAACAGCATTTGTAATACCTGTTATAAAAAATAAAGCCATCAGTCCGCCAAAAACTATACTATATATAAAAAACCATTTTGATTTTATAGACTCTTTTATATCAAGCTTTGCTACTAACAATAAATTTTTCACCGTTATTTTCCCTTTTGTATTTTTTGCTGATTGAAATCTTCAACTTTATGTATAATCTTTTCAGCCTCTTTTAAAGTCAAAGGCTTTTCTCCTTTTGGCAATGTCTTTTTTGTAAAAGCGGCTATACCATAGGCCATAGGAGTTATCATATCATCTGTATATAAGGCTTTTCTTGCATCTATCCATTTTCCGGTTTTAGCATCTGTTATCCAGATAACAGCTTTATCCTTCCATGGTATTTTATTTTCATCCATCCACAAAACCGCACAACCTATATCATCAAAAAGATAATGCTTGCCTGTTTTGGGATTTACCACTTGTACTGCATATTTTCTCTCGCTGATAGCCATGTCACATCTTTGGCATATATCTCTATCCCAATGCATTTTTTGCGGTTTTAAATCTATCTTTTTATCGCACCCCGTAAGACCACCCATAAACAATAAAGACAAAAATACAAATATATACTTCTTCATTTGCATCATCTTAAGATTCTATCTTTTTATCTTCCGTAACTTTTCCAATATCAAGATATACAAGTCTGTTTGTAAGTCCTTTTAAATCTTCCAAACGATGAGTTACGTAGATAACCGAACTTTTTTTATCAAGCTTTGTTAAAAGTTTGGCAAAATTTTCCCTGCCTTTGGGATCAAGATTGGCAGTTGGCTCATCAAATATATAAAGTTCACTTTTTCTTGCCAGTGCAATCGCAATAAGCAGTTTTTGCTTCATTCCGCCAGAGAGTTTGAAAAACGGCTTTTTCATATTTTTTACAATATCCAATTCCATATCAACAGCTTCTTGCACAATCTTCTCTTTTGATACTTCTGAAGTTGTACATATATAGCCTATAAGATCCTCAACACTTATCTTTATGGGAGGAGGAAGTTGAGGGATAAAACTTATCTTTTTCAAGATATCCACTCTCTGCTTTACGGGATCTTTCCCGTCAACTTCTATACTGCCCTGATTTAATTTATAATACCCCAAAATTGCCCTTATAAGAGTTGTTTTACCGGCACCGTTGGGACCAAGCATTGCTATCTTGTCACCCTCCTTGATACTTAGGGTTATATTATCAAGGACATTAACTTCACCAAAATTTTTAATCACATTTTTTATATCTATGGTCATACGAGATTCTTTAACCTAAATTGAAAGTTGTAGGCATCAGTATGGCACACATCAAAACATCTACCGCACATTATACAATCACCGTTTACGACCATCTGTTTTGTTATACCCTTTTCTCGTCTTTCTCTGTCATGTTTTGGTTTTGTAAATTCTAACACATGCTCTTCCGGACAAACTTGCAGACATGCACCACAGTGATCGCATTTGTCATTATCCCATTGAACTTTTGTCGCGCTGACCCAACCTACAAGGTTGTATGTTGTTCCTACCGGACAAATGTATTTACACCATGCTCTTCTTGAAACAAAAATTTCAAACAAAAGGATAACCACAACCCAAACGATTGCAAGGCTCCACCCGTAAACGATAAATCTGCTAAGTATTCCTATGGGATTTATGACTTCAAAAACAAGGTATCCGTCAATTGCCGCAGCTATAAGAAATACTGCCCAAAAGAAAAATCTAACTCTCGGATCAAATTTTCTCTCTTTAATAATTTTTTTTCTGACGAGCATCAAATGAATATGTTCTCCAATTTCACTTAAAAATCCATACGGACACACCCAGCCACAGTATGCTTTACCGCCGACTAATAGATAAAAAACCAACAGTGTACTGGTACCTATAATGACATTGGTATGAACATGGTGTTCTGCAGCAAATATTTCAAGTCCTGTAAAAAGGTCTATCAGATGAAAACCCAAAAGTCTTGAACCGTTTAGTGTTCCCTCAAGTACTTGTACATCAGCATTGAACGATAGAAAAAAGAAAAGATTTATGATAATGACACTAAGCCATCTCCAAGCTCTCCATGTAAGCCTTGTTTTGCCGTTTTTATTTTTTTCTATCAAAGTTGAAAGCAAGGAAGCTCTTACAAGCTCCCTTCCACTATCATGATATCTATCCATAGGTTTTACCTTTATTGATTATTGTATTTATCCCATTTCTCTTTAAAAGTCGAAATTTCAGTAGCTAATTTATCCAATGTTGCATCATCCATTTTTTGTAAAAGTCCATACATAACATAATTTCTTCTTTTACCTGTTTTAAAGTCATGTAATTGTTTTAAAATAAATTCTTTGGACTTACCCACAAGATTCGGTCCTATAATACCCCTGCCGTTTACACCATGACAAGAAGAACAATTTTGTTTATAAAGTCTACTTACTTTAAATGCCGCAATATTGCCTGCTTTATTTTTTAAAGCTTGAAGTTTTTTATCTAACTCTTTATTTTTGTTTTCCAACTGTTTTTTGGCTTCTGCAGCATTATCCACACTGTTTTGCACCTCTTTTTTTGCAACTACAGGTTTGTTAAGATGCACCTTTATCTCAGAAGATTTTATAATCCTGTGAATAGTTTGAAGCTTGTGAACTTGCTTGTCAAGTGAATACATATAATATGAAGCCCATAAAGCCAATATTGTTGCAATCGCCGCTATGATATGTTTTATCATTTTCCATTCCTTAATTTTAGTAATTTTGCATTGAAGTCAGCTATCTCATTAGCGATAGCTTTTAGTTTTGCATCATCCATTTGTGATACAAGACCTTTCATAAGTACATTTTTTCTTTTGCCGGATTTAAAGTCCATCAATCTGCCATATACAAAATCCCCGCTCTTTCCAAGCAAGGACGGCCCTATGATACCGTTACCGTAATCATCATGACAGGCAGAGCAGTGAACTATAAAATCATGGCTTAATTTATTTACCATAAGATTTATCTTTATCCTTTCATAAGGAGATCTGACATGCAAATATGCATCTATGGTCGTTCTTTGCTGTTTAGTATCTTCTTGATACTTTTCAATTGCCTTAGCCTCTTTTGATTTATCCTCTTCATTATAAGAGTAGTAATATTGACCTCCGTTTTGTTTTGAAATCTCTTTTGATTTATCCTCTTTTTTAACTGCATTTTTAGTAACTTTAATACCCGAGATATTGGTTACTACTTGATGATTGTCGGCTTTTTCTTCTTTCTTTTTTTCTCCGCATCCGCTTAAAAATACAATACTTGCCAAAGATAAAGCAATTAATCCTGTCTTATGCATTTTTGCTCTCCCCGTATATTTGTTTATATGTAGCTCTTGGTACGATTTCAAGCACATTGGTAGGACAAAGCTCTACACAAGCTCCACACCCGACACATGCTTCTCTTATTTGAGGTAATTTGCCGGTTTTATGATCGACCATACCTATAGCTAAAGAAGGATCCGGTATAAAAGGACACATGTCTGCACATATCGTACACTCCTCTCCTTCAAATTTTTCAAGTTTTTTAAGTACCTTTTTTTGAAGTACATATTTTTCAGGATCATTTGGATTGTCTATAACCTTTTTATTTTCTCTCTCCTCTTTGGTGAGAATTTTGGTATGATCGTAAATTCTGTCTATTGCACTTCTTGGAACTTTTTCATTTTTTTGTGCAAGACAGGCATTTGGTCTTTTAACTATGGCTACACCCATATGAACTTTATCTATACTGTCACTTTCATGATCAAGAGCACCTGTAGGACATGCCAATATACAAGGAAATGCTTTGCATAGGTAGCAACCTCTATCCCTGGGAATGATAAATGCAGTTCCCAAGCCGGCTTTTCCTTCCACATCTTCAAGTTTTATACAGTCATAAGGACAAACCTGCAGACACTGTCCGCACTTGATACAAAGAGATAGATAGTTTTTCTCCGGAACCGCTCCCGGAGGTCTTAATCTCTTCTCTTTTGGCTTAAAATCAGGTGCTACGGCAATTCCGCCGGCAGCAACAACTCCAAGTATTCCCAGGCTTGTAGCCTTTTTTATAAAATCTCTTCTTTTCTTTTCTTCTGGTGTCATAGTATTTTACTCTCTTCCATAATAGGGTGTTTATCTTCCAACAATTTAACCGGCTCGGATATAGGAGCCAATTTTGCTATAAAGTTCAGTATGGATATTACCGGAGATCCATAAAAAAACCTTATATTTGGATTTAAAAGCCAAACTTTATCCGCATACTGATAGTATATATAAGGATTATCCCCTATACCATCACCATTTTTGTCAAAACCTTCATAATCATCCCAATAGTTTCCATCCCATAAATTTTGAGTTACTTTTCTATTGAAAGAATCATTTACAATATTATCCATGTTGCCTTTTATTATATTTTTTTTAAATATATTAGCGATACTCAAAGAGTGGAACTTTACCGCAATAGAATTATACAACAATCTGTTATTTTCTATATAGTTATGTGTTCCGGGCTCAAAAGGTGACCTGTCTATAAAAAATCCTCTTGAACAATATATAATAGTATTATCTTTTATAGTAAAATTCGAACTGTCTTTCAATCCTATCCCAAGTCCTGTGGTTCCCATAGAATTTTCTATCAGATTTCCGTATGCTTCACTGTCTTTGGAATACATAAAGTAAATCCCTACGGAGTTATGCTTATAAACATTATCTTTTACTATATTTTTACCCGCATACATAAAATGTAAAGAGTATCTTCCGTATTCGCCTCTGTTTTTTTCTATCAAATTCCCATGACTGTACCAAACGACAAAATCTCTTGATTTGTACAGATAATTGCCTCTTAAGATATTGTCATTACTGTACCAAAGTCTTACTCCGTCTCCTCTAAGTCCAAGAGAAAACTTTTTGGAAGTAATATAATTATCCAATATCCTGGAATTGCTTACCATTTGAAGGTCGATTCCAAACAGACAATCCAATATTCGATTGTTTTTAATCAAAACATTTCTTATCAAAGTATCGTTTGAGCCATGTGCATTTTTAACCGATATACCCGCATCTACTCTTTCATGCTCCTTTCCGCTGTGCCTTATTGTTAAATTTTCAATAGTCACATTTGAGCTTTTTATAGATATAACAGTACCTTTTCCGTCACCTTCTATTATTGCTTTTTGATTCTTTCCGTCAATAATTATAGGTTTGTTTATAACTATATTGCCCTTATATATACCTGCCGGCAATTCAAGTTTTGAACCTGGCTTTGCATTATTTATAGCTTCTTGCAATACATTTTTTGCCAATAATTCAAGTGACAACAACATAAGAGCAATAACTATATTTTTCAATTTATGCCTCTTGTTTTTCAGCTTTGATTCTTGATATTATAGCCAACAGTGAAAGAAGGCTTATACCTATAAGCACCCAAAAACCCCATGTAGGATATGAATGTGTTGTAAACTGGGCAACTTTACCATCACCAAAAACCGTAGGAGTAAACGGTTTTATTTTAAAGGCTCCCCATGCATGCATATGATGACCGAACCAATAAAGCCAATATGCATAAAATCCCAAAAATATAACTGGCAATGCAACAGGTATAAACATCAGTATGTTCAATATCTTGCTATCATAAAGTATAAAATATACCAAAAGCAGTGATAAAAATACCAAAGCATAAGGAGCTAACATTCTAAGATAAGGTGCTCCTCTTTTCATAGGATCCATACCTATAAAGTGATTGATAGTATTCATCTCATGAACATCTCCGCTAAATCCGTCAAAATGATAATATACGGGAATTCCCTCGGGAAATGCCTCTTTAGGATAGTTTGGAGCTTCAAGTGCAACATACCATATAGGAGCTGTTACTACATTCAACTCTGCATCATTTTTTATCATGTTCATCAAATGAACTTCACCTGTTTTCTTAAGGTCCTCTTTTACTGCATCAGGTGCATTGGGACTTACATATCTTCCTTTTTGGTAAAAATTCCATGTTTTTGCCATCATAGGTGTTATCTTATTTACTTGGTCAGTTTCAACCAAGTCTTGAATATTGTGTGTCAAAACTGCTGGTATAACAAACCAATACAGCAACATACCAAGAGCGATAAGTGCAAAAATCCTTGATTTGAGAAGGGTTTTGTTCATCTTAGTTTCCTTTATAAAATTTGAAAAGTATTCTATCATAATATTATTTATTCTTTATTGATATTCATCAAGTCATAAAAGTGTATATTTAAGTAAATTATAAGATTACACTCCGCAGTCTGCGGAGTGTAATTATTTTAGAATAGATTTGCGTTTTTATCTACCCATTTGAAGTATTCAATGATATCTTTAACTTGTTTCTTGCTCATACCCTGGTTAGGCATTCTAAGATTGAAGTAATGAATCATTGAGCTAACATAAGGCTCATTATACATTTTTTCAGGATTAAGTATCCACTCAGTTACCCATTTTTCACCGTTAGGATGTCTTTGAAGAACACCTGTCAAGTCCGGACCTGAACTTACTTTTCCTATAACATGGCATCCGCCGCATCCGCCTTCGTCAAATGCTATCTTACCTCTCTTGGCCGCTTCACTCATAGGAGTAGCTAACTTACTAACAAGAAGATCTCTGGCTCTAATACCAACATCTGCAGTTTTAACCATATATTGCCAAATCATATTTTCAAACAGAATTGCTTTTTCAATATCTCCGGCTTTTAGAGCTTTATCGGACAACTCTTTTTGTTTTTTGATTTTACTGTACTGATCAAGTGCATCAACAACCAAGTTTTTAACAACCGGATATTTCTCATAGTGATTCTCTTTTAAGAATTTAACGACACTTTGGATAACTTTATCGGTTGCATTGTTAACGGCAACTGTTTTCTTGTACTCTGCCATCAACTGTTTCTTGCTCATTTTTGCTCTGTGAATTTTCTTAGCACTTACATATTTTTTGTTTGGATCTTTAACAAGCAAGTATCCCATCATTTCAAGGTGAAGTGCAGAACAGAACTCAGTACAGTAGTAAGGGAAAATACCCTCTCTGTCAGCTTTAAATGTAAGAGCTACGGTTTTACCAGGCTCTAAAGAAGCATGAACATTGTACTGATCTACTGTAAATCCGTGAGTCTCATCTTCAGCTCTTTCAAGGTTTGTTAGATAAAATGTTACCGTATCTCCGAGATTTACATTTACATGTTCAGGATTGATATGGCTTCTTACCAAAGTTCCATAAACATAAACATGTTTACCTTTTCTCACGATTCTCTCTTGTCCTGCAAGAGTTTTACCTCTATGAGGCTTGTCTGTAAAAGGATTGTATCCCATTTTATATCTAACATAAGGCTTGATCTTGCTTGCTCTGATGGCAACTGCCTGGTGAGGCTCACCAAGACCTATTGGTAGATCGTAAAGCATTTGCATTTTTTTGCCTCTTATATCAATAAGCTGATGGTTTTGAGGATGCAAAGGTCCGATTCTATCAAATCTGTCTATTGATAACTTGTTTAATGCGATTATATAATCACCCTGAGGATCTTCGGATTTACCTTCCATACCGCAAAGGTGACCTATGTTGTAGTTAACATTTATTCTATCTGCAACTTTACAAGTTAGATAACTCCATTTTACAACTTGGCTGTCAACATAAAGTGAAGTGTATATTTCACCGGTTTTTTTCCAATGTTTACCTATTTGGTTATGCAATGGTCCAAGTCCCAACTCTGCTTGACAATGTAAAGCTTTTTTCATATCAAGAATCGGAATACCAAACGGGTCTTTTCCGACAAACTCTTTATTTTTAAAAAGTTTCATCATTTTTGCAAAATCATAAACTGAAGCATGGGTATCAAGTTTACCGCAAACTACTACATACTTTCCATCAGGTGTAACATCAACACCGTGTGGTGATTTTGGCTCAGGAACCAAGAAAAGACAGTTGTTTTTTACAGCTACATCAATAGGTATAACTTTCATACCGTTAATGACTTTTACATTTTTTGGATTTTCTGCAAGTTTTGCAAGTTTTTTCCAGTTATATACTTGTAAAAAGTCCGTATCGTTTCTTGAACATCCTGCTTCAAAAGGAGGAAGACCTTTTTCGATACCGCCTGTATACATTTCAGAGTTAAAACTGTTTGTAAAACCCCATCCGTAACTTGCCTCTTTACCTGCATCTGAAAGATCTTGCATATACGGAGGAAGTTCAAGTGTAAAAGATTTTTTTACATTTATCTTTCCTGTTTTGTTATTAAACTTCCAAATTGTCACACCGCCTCTGTAAGAATCAACATACTCACTCATAGGATGCCAATTGTTATCCAACGGTGCCGCATACTGACAAGCTTCCAAGATATATTCACTATTTGGAGTAAAGAAAGCTCCACCGTGATCACTTTTGAAAACCGGGTTTACAACTATTTGCTTTGTAACAAAGTCTTTCAAATCAATTACAGCGATTCTCGGATTGGCTTTATCATTGATAACAAGCCATTTTCCGTCATATTTTCCGTTTGTTTCAGAGAGTCCCGGGTGGTGAGTATCACCCCATGTTATCTTTTTGCCCCTTATATTACCTTCGGCAAGAATCTTTTTGGTATCATCATCATAACCCCATCCCTGCCAAGGCTCCGGAGTAAATACACCTATATACTTTAGTATCTTCATAGAAGGTACGCCGTAAACCATCATTTGTCCGGCTTGACCGGTCGAACTGAAAACCAAGTACTTGTCTCTACCGCCGCTTGGCAGATAAGTTTTTGCTGCCGCAAGCAAATCTTGCTGGGTAAGATGCCTCTCTTTCATAACTTTCTCAAGTTCACTTTGAGCTGAAAGCAAGGTCATACCCACCATTGTACCTAATGCAACGGTAGCTACTTTTCTAACCATTTGCTTCATATATCCTCCTTAAAAATTTTTGAATTTCTGTTTTTATAAACCAAACATAATTCTATGGTGAAATTATAGTTAAATTTATGTTAAATTTCCTTGATTATCATCAAGTCATAAATGTGTTATTTTAAGTTTTATATTTATGCTATTTTAAGCTTTTCTATAAAAATACCTAAATACCGGGATCCGTTTAAAAGAAATTATTTATTGTGATATTTAAAATAATTACAAAAAAATTGTAAATTTTATACATTTATGCTAAAATACGCCAAATTCTTCATATAACCTTAAGGAAACAGTTATGCAAAGCAATGATGATAATAATAAAAACCTAAGAGAAGCTGCAAAAAAAGAGTTGGAAGAGCTTGCAAAAGTTAGAAACGAATTTTACAAATATTTAGATACTCATTTACCAAAGACCGAAAACCGGTTTGATTTTAGCACCAATCCGCAATTAGATGCAAAAAATATATATTCTCTTTTTTATAAACTTGATTATCAAGCAAGAAAATTAAGACCATATATGGCAAAAGCTTACAATCTTAAATTAGAATAGGGTTTAAAGTGTCTTACATTACAATAAACAAATCTAACTTTTTTCATAACTTAAATATAATTTCCAAACAAATAGGCGGTATTGAAAAACTTTTTGTTGTCTTAAAAGACAATGCCTACGGACATGGGCTGGAAGAGATGGCAAAACTTTCAAAAGAATACGGGGCAACAAGATGTGCTGTAAAAACTTTTAAAGAAGCACTTCGCATACAAAAATTCTTTAACTACATATTGGTCCTTAGCGACATTCCGCAAGAAAAGATAAATTTTATCGGAACAACCATAAATCATATATCATCTATAGCAAAAATACCAAAAGGCTCTTTTGTAGAGTTAAAAATTGATACTGGAATGCATAGAAACGGTATAAAAGCAAATGAAATTGGCAATGCACTAAAACTTATAAAACAAAAGGGGCTGATACTCAAAGGAGTTTTTACACACTTTAGAAGTGCTGATGTCCTAAGTAGTGAATACTTTTGGCAGCGGGAAAATTTCAAAATTATCAAAAGTAAAATAAAAAATCTTTGCAGGCAACACAAAATGCCAAAGCCTTACTTTCATTCTCATAATTCAGCCGCAATTTTTAGAAATTGTAATTTTAATGAAGATTTTGCAAGAAGCGGTATAAGCATATACGGATATCACTACTTAAATCCGCCTCTGCAAAATCCTTCTTTAAAACCTGTTCTTTCACTTTGGGCGGAAAAAATGAGCCAAAGAGAATTGAAAAAGGGAGAAAGAGTAGGATATGGCGGAGTTTTTGAAGCCAAAAAAGATATGATAATCTCAACTTATGATATAGGATACGGGGACGGTCTTTTTAGATATAACGGACTTGGCAATTTAAAAATACAAAATGGAAAATCCATACTCGGAAGAGTTTCGATGGATAGTTTTTGTATAGAGGGAAATGATGAGAAAGTATGTGTATTTGACAATGCAACATATCTTGCTGATTATTTCAAAACTATTACTTACGAAATAATCACAAATCTTTCACCATATATAAAAAGAATTATTGTTTAAAAGTGTAAAATTTTTCTTGCAAAATCTTATACTTTATTTTAATTATCTTTAAAAAAATCTTCTATCGTTTTTGAATACTCCTCTTTTTGGGAAATTTTGCCATGTATCTCATATTTCAATTCTTCAAGTCTTTTGATTCTATCTTGAGTGCTTGGGTGAGTTGCAAAAAGTGAAGCAAAAGATATGTCTTTGCCTGCAAACGGATTTACTATGAACATATGGGATGTCTCTTCGGTAGCACCGCGAACAATACCTTCTTTGTTATAATTTTCAAGTTTTACAAGTGCACTTTGAAGCCACTCGGGATGGCCTGTCAATTTTGCTGCTCCGGCATCTGCTTCATATTCTCTGCTTCTGCTTATAGCCATTTGGATAACAGAAGCGGCTATGGGTAAAAGTATGGCAAGAAGTATCATTACAAAAGGATTTGAGCCTCTCTCGTCATCTCTTCCGCCGCCAAATATCGCTCCCCACTGCATTATATTTGCTATCCACGCAATGGCTCCTGCTATGGTGGCGGCAATAGTACCGGTAAGTATATCATAATGCCTTACATGGCTTAATTCATGAGCCAAAACTCCCTCTATCTCTTCTTCGCTTAAAAGATCAAGTATCCCCTCAGTTACCGCTACTGCGGCATGAGAAGGATTTCGTCCTGTTGCAAAGGCATTTGGAATCTTATCCGGAATAATATAAACTTTCGGCATGGGAAGTCCGGCTTTTTTTGCAAGTTTTTTAACAATGGCATAAAGACCGGGTGCACTTTTTTCATCTACCTCAACTGCATTATAGTGGGCTAAAACCATTTTGTCAGAGTAAAAATAACTAACAAAATTCATAAGCCCCACTACGACAAGTGCAAAAAACATACCGCTTTGCCCGCCAAAAAATGCACCTATCCACATAAACAAGAGTGTAAGACAAAACATTAACAAAAAAGTTTTTAACTTTTCCATTTAATTCTCCTTTTGATACACTACCCCGTCAATTCCTTTAAATACTGCCCATTCAAGCTCTTCATCATTTTTTACCGGCAGTATAATTTTCATATCAAACATATATTCATTTGCAATATTTTGAGCATCTTTTGCAAATTCTCTCTTTACAAATGCAAAATCACACTCCAAAGCATTGGCATAAACCAACTCTTTTATGGTTTTTACTCTCATTGCATATGACACATTGTTTGTTTTGCAATATTTAGCAATTTTTATATCATAATCAAATAAAACAGTTGAGTTTGAAGGGGTTGATTTTATATCTTCTATCGTTATTATTTCAAAAAAAGGTAAATGATCATTAAATATATCTCCGAATATCAGCATTTTATCCCTTTGTCATGCACTCTTTGGAACAGTAGAATTTTCCATTTTTTATAAAAGCTTCTTTTGAAGATATAAAAGTTCCGCATTCACAACACTCAACCATCTCTTCGCTATCATTATCATCTTTTTTGAAAGATTTGCTATCTTTTGATGCTATATTTTTTTCTTTAAAAAACAGTATATAGACCGCATAGACAATCACACCGAAAATTAACCATTTTAATATCATTACACACCTTTTATATAAATATATCTTCTGTTATTGTTTTGTATCATATCATATTTTATATTATCCAACTCTTTTGTGACACTACTTCCTTTGTAAAGAAGAAGTTTTGTTTTTTTATTCAAAAAATTTTTTGAAAGCTTTAACAATACATTGGTATCCGTTACCGCCCTTGAAACTATCAAATCCACAAAAAACACTTCGCACTCTTCTACTCTTTTGCTTAAAACAGTTACATTTTTCAACTCAAGTCTGCTTTTTGCCAAATGCAAAAAAGAACTTTTTTTCTTTATGGGTTCAAGCAAAGTTACTTTTTTTTCAGGATAAAAAAGAGCTATGATAAGCCCGGGAAATCCTGCTCCGCTTCCTATATCAAGGATATTTTGATGATTTTTCAAAAATTTTACAGGATAAATACTGTCTTTAATATATTTTACAATATCTTCTTTACTCTTAACTCCGCTGATATTGTGGACTTTATTGTATGAAAGCAAAAGTTCGCAAAAAATATCTATCTTTTCGTCAAGCTTTATATCGGTTATCAATTCTCACCTCTTTTTTAAGTACTCAACCAAAAGAAACCCCGATTAATAGAAGCTCAAAAAAGCTGCATTTACAAGGTGAAAAACTCGCAGTCGTATTTGTTATACTTCAAGAGTTTTGAGCGTTGTAAATGCAATTTTTTTGAGCTTCCCTTCGGGCACAAAGATAACGGCACGATTACAATGCTCAGATTTGCTTGAATTACCTACGGGTAGTCCTGCACAAATCTGCTTCGTACTCATACCGTTCTTTTTATGCTATTAATCGGGGTTTCTTTTGGTTGGGTACTTATAGCAAATGACCCATTTTCTCTTTTTTTGTCTTAAGATACTCTTTGTTATATCTGTTTGACTCCATTATGATAGGTACTCTTTCGGTAATTTCTATATCTTTTAAACTTTCTATCTTTTTTGGATTGTTTGTTAAAAGTTTAATTTTTCCGATACCAAAATAATTCAATACAAATTCAACCATTTCATAACTTCTTTCATCATCACTAAAACCAAGTTGATGATTGGCTTCAACCGTATCGTAACCGCTATCTTGCAAGGCATAGGCATTTACCTTGTTTAGCAAACCTATATTTCTTCCTTCCTGCCTTAGATATATAACCAACCCCCCATCTCGTGCAATCTTTTTTAATGAATATTCAAGCTGATCTCTACAATCACACTTCAGGCTTCCTATGGCATCTCCGGTCAAACACTCGCTATGTACTCTAACAAGAGGAGTATCACCAAAAGGCTCTTTAAATATAACCAAATGCTCTTTTTCCCTCTGCTTAAAAGCTATTATCTTAAATATGCCGAATCTCGTCGGAAGATTTGCCCGTTTTGAAACTTTTATATCTTTCATCTTTTTTTATACTCTTTTTTGTTAAAATGTTTGCAATTTTATCTAAAATAAGGAAAAAAGATGTTTAAGAGATTTAGAAGATTAAGAATTAATGAAAATTTAAGAAATCTTGTTGCCGAGACAAAACTTGATACAAATGATTTTATATATCCGCTTTTTATAAAACCGGGGACCGGAATAAAAAAAGAGATAGACTCAATGCCGGGAGTTTATCAAATGAGTATTGACAATATCCTAAAAGAGTGCAAAGAGTTGCAAAAACTGGGATTGAAATCAATCATACTTTTCGGAATTCCGGAAGTTAAAGATTCTATAGGAAGTGATGCTTTATGCGATCACGGCATCATGGCAACTGCTATAAAAGAGATCAAAAAAGCTTATGCGGATATGTTTGTTATAACAGACCTTTGTTTTTGCGAATACACCGACCATGGACATTGCGGCATACTTGATATGCAAAATAAAACAGTTGATAACGATAAAACATTAAAAATCTTAGGTGAACAAGCGATCATACATGCAAAAGCAGGAGCCGACATGATAGCGCCAAGCGGTATGATGGACGGTATGATAAGTGCTATCAGAGAATCTTTGGACAAGGCCGGCTTCATAAATCTTCCCATTATGAGTTATTCTACCAAATTTGCAAGCTCATATTATGGTCCCTTTAGAGATGTCGCCGAATCTGCTCCGAGTTTTGGAGACAGAAGAAGTTACCAAATGAATCCTGCCAACAGAAGAGAAGCTATAAATGAATCTCTTGAAGATGAAAAAGAGGGAGCGGACATACTGATGGTAAAACCTGCACTTGCTTATATGGATATTATAAGAGATATAAGAGAAAAAACACTTTTACCCTTAGCTGTTTATAATGTGAGCGGAGAATATTCGATGCTTAAAATGGCCGGAAAAATGGGGCTTATTGATTATGAAAAAGTTATGATGGAAACTCTTACAGGGTTTAAAAGAGCCGGAGCTGATATTATCATAACTTACCATGCCAAAGAGGCTGCAACAATCTTAAGCTGACTTGTTTTTATGCAACTTTTTGTATTTTGCATAAAGTGTATCTCTATCAGCCCCATATAATCCATAGCAACTTTTTTTATATAAATTTGTTGCTATGGAACAAATCTAAACTTTAGTAGAGTTTATAAAATTCATCAAGAAGAGTATCTATACTCAAGTCATGCTCTTCCAAAAGATTTGTAAGATATTTTTCACTACCTGTCATACCTTCACTCTTTTCTATCTCAACAAGTTTTTTGTATATAGGCAAAAGTACATCGGTTATCTTTTTTGAAATTGTTTTTCTATAAGCCACATAACCTGTAATTTCACCGCTGTTTATATCTTTTTTAAAATCAAAATGTGTAAAAACCCAATAGTATCTTCCATCTTTTGCCAGATTTTTTACTGCAAGATTTATATTTTGTCCGTTTTTTAACCTGTCCCAAAGGATTTTAAAGGCAATTTTCGGCATATCAGGATGCCTTACTATACTATGAGGCTGACCTATAAGTTCCTCTTTGGAATATCTTGAAATTTCTGCAAAGTAGTCATTGCAGTCGGTAATCACACCTTTTAAATCCGTACTGCTTTCAATGTATTTGGTATTATCAAGTATAATTTCTTCATCAATCGGCTCAGGTCTTTTCATTTGTTATCCTTAAAAATTTTTTTGTATTATAGCAAAAGATGCTTACAAAAATGATTATTTTCATCTTTAACTTTTATTATCAACTTTTTTTTATATAATTTTAGGTAGTATATTATCTTTTTTAAAAAGGATACAATAATGAGACACTTTCTTACACTTGATGATTTTACAAAAGATGAATTAAATGAGATAGTAGATATCGCGTTGAAGATAAAAAATGAGATAAAAAACGGTAACATAGTACACAGAATGAAAGATAAAAGTTTGGCAATGATTTTTGAAAAGTCAAGCACAAGAACAAGAGTCAGTTTTGAAGTAGGCATGACTCAGCTTGGAGGTCATGCATTGTTTCTAAGCTCCCGTGATACCCAACTTGGACGAGGAGAGCCTATAAAAGATACTGCCAGAGTTATAAGCCGTATGGTAGATATGGTTATGATAAGAACTTTCAAACAAAGCGATATTGAGGAATTTGCCGCTTTTTCCAAAGTTCCTGTCATAAACGGTTTGACTGATGAATTTCATCCCGTTCAACTTATGGCGGACTGGATGACTATGAAAGAGTATGCAAAAGATAAAAATCCAAAAGTAGCCTATATCGGAGATGGAAACAATATGGCTCACTCATGGCTTATGTTGGCATCTAAAATGGGATTTGAGATTAGGATTGCCACTCCGAAAGGATACGAAGTAAATGAAGCAATTTTAAACAAAGCATTAAAAAATTCTAAAATAAGCAAAGCAAAAATATCCATTGGAAACAATCCTGTCGAAGCTGTAATGGGAGTTGATGTTGTCACTACCGATACTTGGGCATCAATGGGACAAGAAGATGAAAAAAAACAAAGAGAGCTTGACTTTCAAGGATACAAAGTGGATACAAATTTAATGCAAAATGCAAAAAAAGATGCTATATTTTTACACTGTCTTCCGGCATACAGAGAACAGGAAGTCAGCGAAAGTGTCCTTGAAAGCAAACAAAGTGTTATTTTTGAAGAAGCGGAAAACAGACTGCATATCCAAAAGGGTATAATGGTTTGGCTTGATGCTCACAGGAGTTAACAATATGGATGACAATAAAAAAGTACAAAATGCCATAGACAAGATAAAAATACTTTCAAAAAAAATCGGTATGGATAACAATCAGGAAAAAACTATACTGAACTTAGAAGATACCGATAATCCCGAGAGAAAACTTCTTACTCTTCAAAGCGGAACTTGGGAAAATGATGAGCCATGGTTCGTTATAGATAAAAACGGAAAAATTCATACAATGCTTTCTTTGGATACACTTTTACAACTCATAAAATCTCTCAGAATAGCCCAGGAAGAAAATTTCAATTTAAAACTTGAAAAAAGTATTTGGCAAAATGTTCCTATAGATTTTCAGGATGTCTGGATAGTAGCAATGGATGAGATAAAAAAAGAGTTGGCAAAATCAAAAGATAAAAAGTCATTCGGAATTGATATAGACAAAATTGTAAAAGATATAAAAAAGAAATATCCAAATCTATTTTTAAATCTTGATAGATACTTGTCTCAAACAAATCAAGAGGATATAATATGAGTAAAAATAGCACTATTGAGATAAATTTTGATAAATTTTCCAAGTATTCAAAACCGGGTCCAAGATATACAAGTTATCCTACGGCACCGGAATTCAATGAAAATTTTGATGAAAAAGCTTATATCGAAGAATTGCAAAGGCAGGATAAAAATAGACCTTTGTCTTTATATTTTCATCTTCCATTTTGCAGGTCTGCATGCTATTTTTGCGGATGCAATGTAGTTTATACTTCCAAAGAAGATAAAAAAACAAGATATATCTCATATCTTAAAAAAGAACTTGCAATTCTAAGCAGATACCTTGATATGCACAGAAATGTCATACAGCTGCATTTTGGCGGAGGAACTCCTACATTTTTTGATGACAAACAGTTGGATGAAATTATAACTCTTATAAAAAGCTATTTTAAAAACTTTACTCAGGATGCAGAGATAAGTTGCGAAATTGACCCGAGATATTTAACCCGGGATCAACTAAATGTACTTGTCAAAGGCGGTTTTAACCGTATAAGTTTCGGAGTGCAAGACTTTGACGCAAAAGTTCAAGAAGCCGTACACCGAATCCAACCATACGAAGTAACACAAAATACAGTTAAAATGGCAAGAGAAATGAATATAACATCAATAAATATGGATTTGATATACGGTTTACCGTATCAAACTTTAGATACTTTTAAAACTACACTTGAAAAAGCTCTAACTCTAAACCCTGACAGATTTGCCATATTTAATTATGCTCATGTTCCATGGATGAAAAAAACTATGAGAAAAATTGATGAAACTACTCTTCCAAAACCCGGCACAAAACTTGAGATACTAAAATACACCATTGATTATCTAACTTCCAACGGCTATAAAATGATAGGCATGGATCACTTTGCAAAACCAAGTGATGAACTTTTTAAAGCTATAGAAAAAGGTGAACTTCACAGAAATTTTCAAGGATACACCACAAAAGGCGGAGCTGATTTGATTGGTGTCGGATTGACCAGTATCGGGGAGGGGGTATCATATTATGTTCAAAATCAAAAAGATATGAAAGCATATGAAAAGGCGATAGACGAAGGGAAACTGCCTGTTTGCAGAGGTATCAAGTTAAATCAAGATGATATTATACGAAAGGCTGTTATCATGGAGCTTATGGCAAACTTTAAGCTTGATATAAAACGGGTGGAAAATGAGTTTCATATAGATTTTAAAGAGTATTTCAGTGATGCTTTAAATGATTTGAAAGATTATGAAAACGAGGGACTTTTAAGCATAGATGACGAGTCTATAAAAGTAAGTCCTACCGGAGCAATGCTTATAAGAAACATATCTATGCCTTTTGATGCATACCTTAAAAAGATACCGGAAAACAAAAGAAGGTTTAGCAAAACAGTATGAAAACTACAAAAGATATATTTAGCAAAGTCGGTGATGAATGTATAAAATGCGGAAAGTGCATTCCTGCTTGCACCATACACAATGTAAATGCAGATGAAGTAACATCTCCAAGAGGTTTTTTGGATCTTTTGAATGCTTATCAAAAAGGGGATTTAAAACTTGACAAAAATGCAAAAGATATATTTGAGAGTTGTTTTTTATGTACAGCCTGCACAGAAATTTGCCCGAATGATTTACCGGTAGATATGGTAATTGAACAAGTAAGAGATGATATAAGACAAAAGTATGGTCTTGCATGGTATAAAAAACTCTTTTTTTATCTGCTTAGACATAGAAAAATCATGGATCTTCTTGCAAAATTTGGTTATGTATTCCAGACCTGCGGATTTAAAATCCATAAAAAACAAAATGCTATGGAGCCAAGATTTTCACTCCCGATTATAAAAAAGGATAGATTTTTACCAAGTGCAAAAGCAAAAAGTTTTTTAAACTCTTACCCCGAAGTGATAAAAAACGGCGGAAAACAAAAAGTGGCAATTTTTATAGGATGCCTGGCAAACTATACTTATACCGATACGGGAAAAGCACTTTTGAAAATTCTTAAAACTTTGGAAATTGATGCATATCTTATCAAAAATCAACTTTGTTGCGGTGCTCCGGCATATTTTACCGGCGATTTTGATACGGTTGATTATCTTGCAAAGCACAATATAAAATACTTTGAAAGCTTTATAGATGAAGTTGATGCCATTATAGTTCCCGAAGCTACATGTTCAGCAATGCTAAAACAGGACTATTTACATTTTTTTCACGATAAGCCCGAGTGGAAAACAAGAGTGGAAAAGCTAAATGAAAAAATTTATATGGCTACACAATGGTTAGAACAAAAAACCAATCTTAAAAATATTCTTGAAAAAAACGGTAAAAAAATGAGTGAAATCATAACTTACCACGATCCATGTCATGCAAAAAAAATGCAGGGAATTTTCAAAGAACCAAGAGAACTTATTAGCAAAAATTACACTATCAAAGAGATGGACGATCCGAACAAATGCTGCGGATTTGGCGGAGTTACCATGCAAAGTGAGAAATTTCATCTCGCAAAGGCCGCCGGACTTCCGAAAGCCGCTATGATAGATAATACCGGAGCCGATATAGTCAGTGCAGAATGCAGTGCCTGCAGAATGCAGATAACAAATTCTCTTCACTATAACAACTCCAAAATAATCTTTAAAAATCCTATTGAACTCATTGCAGAAGCATTGTAAAGGAAAACTATGTCCTGCTGGAATCATATATACCAAAATTTTTCACCTATTGCTTTTAAGATAGGTGATATTAGCGTACATTGGTACGGTATAATGTATGTTTTTGCTCTATTATCAGCATTATATATAGCTAAATGGGTAGTAAAACACGATAAACTTCCTATAAAACAAGAAGAGTTGGACAATTATTTTATATGGGTTGAGATAGGAGTCATACTTGGAGCAAGATTGGGATATATACTTTTTTACGACCCTCATACGACATACTATCTTACTCATCCATGGCAGATACTAAATCCCTTTATGGATGGTAGATTTGTGGGAATCAGCGGTATGAGTTACCATGGTGCGGTCATTGGTTTTTTGCTCGGAAGTTATCTTTATGTAAAAAAATACAAAACGGACTTTTGGCTTTTGATGGATATTGTTGCAATTGCTATCCCTTTTGGATATATTTTTGGAAGAATTGGCAACTTTTTAAATCAAAGACTTATAGGAAGAGTAACTGATGAGCCTTGGGGAATATATGTAAATGGTATTTTAAGACACCCTTCACAACTTTATGAAGCATTTTTAGAAGGTTTTTTGATATTTATACTTCTATTTATATACAGAAAACATAAGAAATTTAACGGAGAACTCATTATATTATACGGTATATTGTATGGTATAGCCAGATTTACTGCTGAATTTTACAGACAACCAGATATACAACTCGGTTTTATATGCTGTGGCTGGATGACTATGGGGCAACTTCTTTCAATCGTTATGATCGTTTTTTCAATAATATTTTACTACTATAAAAAACAAAAATGTTTAAACAATGTTGAATAAACATAATAACTAATCACCTGACCCCATAAATATTAATTTTGCAAAAAAAAGCCTTGAACTTAAAATAAAATTTATATTTTAAAGAGTAAAATACTCTTAAGTTATACCGCAAACTCCCTATACTACAAGAATGTATAGGTTATGTAAGGTAAAATCAATATAAAGGATTTGCTTTGGAAAAGGCTGATATCATAGAAAGCTTAACAGGTGTAAACCGGGAGAGAAAAAAGAGTCGAATTCCTGCGAAACTTGATTTTTATCAAAGTGCAACAGGATTATTTTTAGGACTTTTTATGTGGGCTCATATGATCTTTGTATCGTCTATACTTTTAGGCAACAATGCTATGTATGACATTACAAAAATGTTTGAAGGACAATTTATATTTGGTGAGGGAAAACCTGTTATTGTAAGTATTTCGGTATTTATCGTGTTTGTAATTTTTATCGCACATGCAGGACTTGCAATGAGAAAATTTCCCATAAATTACAGGCAGTATAAAACTTTTAAAACAAGTATGAATCTGATGAATCATGATGATACGAAAATGTGGTTTATTCAAGCTTATACAGGATTTGCCATGTTCTTTTTGGGTTCTGTGCATTTATATACAATTATGACAAAAGCTGACAAAATAGGACCTTATGCATCAAGTGACAGAGTTGTAAGCGATTGGTTTTGGCCACTTTACATACTTCTTCTTTTGGCTGTTGAATTTCATGGTGCCATCGGGCTTTACAGACTATGTGTAAAATGGGGATGGTTTGATGGCGACAATCCAAAACAGACAAGAGCCAATCTAAAAAAAGCAAAAAAAATCGTAACGGTTATATTTTTAACCTTAGGAGTACTATCTTTGGCAGCATATATTAAGATAGGTATAGCACACAAACATCAGTACGGACAAAGATATGTTCCAACATCATCTATATCTATACAATACAACAAAAACAGAAAGGTAGCATAATGAAAGTTATTTATCATGATGCTTTAATCATAGGTGGCGGATTGGCCGGTCTTAGAGCCGCTGTTGTTGCTCAAAAAAGAGGACTAAATGCGGTAGTCTTATCACTTGTGCCGGTTAAAAGATCGCACTCCGCAGCAGCTCAGGGCGGTATGCAGGCAAGTTTGGCAAACTCAAAAATGGGTCAAGGAGATAATGAAGATGTTCACTTTGCCGATACCGTAAAAGGAAGCGATTGGGGATGCGATCAGGAAGTTGCAAGAATGTTTGTTACTACAGCTCCCAAAGCCATAAGAGAGCTGGCATCTTGGGGAGTCCCGTGGACAAGAATCAAAAAAGGCCCCAGAAATGTTGTCATAAATGCCCAAAGAACCACTATAGTTGAAGATGAAAATGCTCACGGACTCATACAGTCTCGTGACTTTGGCGGTACAAAAAAGTGGAGAACATGTTTCACTTCAGATGCAACAGGTCATACCATGCTTTACGGTGTTGCAAATGAAGCTATAAAAGACGGTGTAAACATAGAAGATAGAAAAGAAGCAATTTCAATTATCAACAAAGATGGCAAATGCTATGGTGCAGTTGTCAGAGACCTTGTTACCGGCGAACTTTCTGCTTATGTAGCAAGAGCGACTCTTATAGCAACAGGCGGATACGGAAGAATTTATCAAAATACTACAAATGCCGTTATATGCGAAGGCATAGGTCAAGCTATAACACTTGAAGCAGGCGGTTATCTTGGCAATATGGAGGCAATACAGTTTCACCCGACTCCGATTGTTCCTTCGGGTATCCTTTTGACAGAAGGCTGCAGAGGCGACGGAGGAATTTTAAGAGATGTTGACGGACATAGATTTATGCCTGATTACGAACCGGAGAAAAAAGAGCTTGCAAGCCGGGATGTTGTAAGTCGAAGAATGATGGAGCATATAAGAAAAGGCAAAGGCGTACCTTCACCTTACGGTCCTCATTTATGGCTTGACATATCTATCTTAGGCAGAGAACATATAGAGAAAAACTTAAGAGATGTTCAGGATATAGCAAAAACATTCAATGGTATTGACCCTGCAGATGAAGGTAAAAAAGGATGGTTACCGGTTCGTCCTATGCAGCACTACTCCATGGGTGGCATAAGAGTCAAGCCTACCGGTGCCGCTTACAATATGGAAGGTCTTTTTGCCTGTGGTGAAGCAGCATGCTGGGATCTTCACGGCTTTAACAGACTTGGAGGAAACTCAGTCTCTGAAACTGTAGTATCAGGTATGATAGTGGGAAATTATATGGCCGATCACTGTGAAAAGGTAGATATTGATTTTGATACGGATTTTATCAAGAAAGAGATCAAAAAACAGCAAGACTATTTAGATGGCATTATTCACAATAATGGCGGAGAAAATCTTTATGACATAAGAAGAAAAATGAGAGAAATAATGGATGAAAAAGTCGGTATCTTTAGAACCGGAAATGAGCTTGAAGAAGCCGTAGAAGAGTTAAGAGAATTATATATAAAAAGTAAAAATATTTCTATTAAAAATAAAAATACCGATTTCAATCCTGAACTTGTAAATGCCTACAGACTTCCGAAAATGCTTAAAATTGCATTATGCGTTGCCAAAGGAGCGAGAGACAGAACTGAAAGCAGAGGTGCACACTACAGAGAGGATTTCTTAAAAAGAGATGACGCCAACTGGCTAAAAAGAACTCTTGCTTCATGGGGAATGGAAGATGACAATGAACCTATACTAACCTATGAGCCATTGGATATTATGAAGATGGAAATGCCTCCTGCTTTTAGAGGCTATGGCAGAAAAGGTATGATTATAGAAAATCCTTTGAGTGCCAAAAGACAAGAAGAAGTTGATACCATAAGAGAAAAATTAGAATCAGAGGGGAAAGACAGATGGGAAATTCAGGATGCTTTGATGCATTTTGAATTACAGCCTGAATATAAAAGAAAAAATGAAAGATTAAATGAGCCTTTAGGAGATGACAATGAGTAATGAAGGAAGAGAATTAACTATAACCGCATTAAAGTATGATCCCCAGGTAAAGGCTTCAAAGCCTCATTTTGTTGAATATAAAATAAAAGAGACCCCGGGCATGACCCTTTTTGTGGCACTAAATTATATAAGAGAGCATCTTGATTCTGATCTGTCTTTTGATTTTGTTTGTCGTGCCGGAATTTGCGGAAGCTGCGGTATGATGATAAATGGCAAGCCAAGACTTGCCTGTAAAACTTTAACAAGTGATTTTAAAGACGGAAAAATCCAACTCTTGCCAATGCCGGCTTTCAAACTTTTAAAAGACTTATCGGTCAATACCGGAGAATGGATGCACGGAATGTGCGAAAGAGTTGAAAGCTGGATACATTCTACCAAAAAAGTTGATATTGCCAGACTTGAAGAAAGAGTAGAGCCCCAATCGGCTCAGGAAACTTTTGAACTTGACAGGTGTATTGAATGCGGTATATGTGTTGCGGCCTGCGGAACAAAAGTTATGAGACCTGATTTTATCGGTGCCGTAGGTCTTAACAGGGTTGCCAGATTTGAAGTGGATGTACATGATGAAAGAACTGCTGAAGATTTTTATGAACTCGTCGGAGATGATAACGGGATTTTCGGATGTATGACACTTTTGGGATGTGAGGACAACTGCCCTAAAAATTTACCTCTTCAGACTAAAATTGCCTATATGAGAAGAAAATTGGTTGAACTTAGATAATTACCGCACCATTTGGTGCGGTAATCAAAAGGTCATTTTTTACAAAGCGGTTTAAGAATATCTCTAATCCTCTATCTTTTTATAAACACTAAGTATCGATATAAAAAGCGTAGTTATGGCAGGTCCTAAAACCATACCCCAAAAACCAAATGTTGAAAGACCTGCAAGAATGGATAAAAATACCAAAAGTTCATTTATGGTAGTTTTTGTTTTAAAAAATCTCTCATTGATATATTTGATAATCATAGGCTTCAAAAATGTATCTGCAATGATAGAAATAACTACAATAGAATATACGGCAAAAAACAAAGCTTCTTTCGTATGCCCCAAAGACAACTCATATAAAGATATAGGAAGCCACATTACAGCTCCGCCTATAACCGGAATCAACGAAGAAAACCCATATAATATCCCGAGCAATAATCCGTTATATCCATATATTTTTCCGATAATACCAAACAAAAACCCCTCAAGTATCGCCGTTGTCAATATAGAATAAAAAACAACATTCATAACATCAGTTATTTGAGAAAATATTTCGTCAACCTCATTTTTTTGCATCGGCAAAACTGTTTTAAAATATCTTACCAATTCATCTGCATAAAGATTAACAAAGAAGAAAAAGACAACTATCAAAAACATATCTTTTAAAAATCCGGCACTCATCTTTCCAAATATTGTTGCATAAGGAAGTATAAAACCGCTTATATTTTCAACATTTATTTTGGAAACAAAATCATCAAAATATTTTTGAAAATAACTCAAAGCATCCGGAAGCTTATAGTGCAGATTGGTCAAATATGTTGAAATTTTCTCTATATAGCTGATATCAAAATGATTGATATCCTGCACAAGGGTATTTACCGAGTAAATAATAGGTACAAAAAACAGTATGGACATTATAATTGTTGAAGCCAATGTACCTACAATTTTACTTTTTGTAACTTCTGTAAATTTTTTGGTAACACTGAAAGTTGCGATACTGAGCAAAACCGCGATGATGATAGTCATCAAAAACGGTTTATACAGATATATAACCAATACTGCCATAAGCAGTGTCATAAGTGTTAAAAAATTTTTATCTTTTTGATGCAACTATCATCCTTTTAAAATAGTGAGTTTTTTATACCAAGCTTAAACAAATCATAAGTCTTTGGTGTAGCAATCCTGCCTCTGGCTGTTCTTTGTATATAGCCGTTTGCAAGCAAATATGGCTCTATGACATCTTCTATGGTTACCTCATCTTCGCTTAAAGCAGCCGCGATGGTATTTAATCCCAATGGTTTTCCTTTTGATTCAAGCAAAATTTTTAAAAACCCTACATCAAGTTCATCAAACCCCATATCATTTACACCGAGTTCATCAAGACCGTATTTTGCAGTATCAAGCGTAATACTCTTTTTTTTATCTACTTCTGCAAAATCTCTTACTCTTTTTAAAAGTCTAAGAGCGATTCTGGGCGTTCCTCTGCTTCTTCTTGCTATCTCCAATGCCGCATCATTTTCACATTTTATATTTAATTTTCCTGAAGCAATTTTAATTATCTCTCCAAGCTCGTCATTGCTATAAAACTGAAGTCTAAAATGCATACCGAACCTGTCTCTAAGAGGCGAACTTATCATACCTGCTCTGGTTGTTGCTCCAATAAGTGTAAATTTAGGAATATCTATCTTTATCGTTTGTGCCGCCGGTCCGCTTCCAATGATAATATCAAGTCTAAAATCCTCCATCGCCGAGTACAATATCTCTTCAACCGCAGGAGAAAGCCTGTGTATCTCATCTATAAAAAGTATATCCAGCTCTTCCAAATTTGTTAAAATTGCAGCCAAATCACCGGCTTTTTCTATCATAGGAGCAGTTGTCACTTTGATATTTGCTTCCATTTTATTGGATATGATATAAGCCAGTGTTGTTTTGCCAAGCCCCGGAGGTCCGAAAAACAGAGTATGATCAAGAGCTTCCTCTCTTTGTTTGGCAGCCTCTATAAAAACTTTTAAATTCTTTTTAATTCTCTCCTGTCCTACATACTCTTCCCAGCTTGAAGGTCTTAAAGTAGCTTCATACCGATTTTCCTCTTCAAACTTCTCAATTTCCACAACCCGTTTCATCAGTACCAGTACTCCTCGGAAGGAAAAGTGCTGTTTTTTACATCCTGTACATACTCTTTTACAGCTTTTTTAATTATTTGTGCTCCATTTAAATATCTTTTTACAAATTTCGGTTTAAATTCATCAAAAAAGCCCAGCATGTCGCTCCACACAAGCACTTGACCATCTGTATCTTTTCCTGAGCCTATGCCAATGGTAGGTATATTTACGGACTCGGTTATTTTTTTTGCCGCATCTGCTTTGATTCCTTCAAGCACTATACAAAAAACACCTGCTTCTTCCAAAGCCTTTGCATCTTCTATAAGTTTTTCTATCTCTGTCTCATTTTTTCCTTTGACTCTGTAACCGCCTTCAGCTCTGACAAATTGTGGCATAAGTCCTATATGTCCCATAACGGCTATCGAGTTTTTTGTTAACTCTTTTACAATATCGACTCTCTCTTTTCCGCCTTCAAGTTTAATTGCGTCTGCTTTTGTATGCTTATAAATTTTGATAGCATTTTTTAATGCTTCTTTTTTATTGTGATATGTGCCAAAAGGCATATCGCAAACTACCAAAGCTCTTTTTGTACCTCTGCATACGGATTTGGTATGATATATCATTTTATCTATGCCAATTTCCAATGTATCATCAGCTCCTCCGAAACTCATACTTAAACTATCTCCGACCAAAATCACATCTACTATCTCATCAAAAATTTTTGCCATCAGAGCATCATATGCAGTAATCATACTTATCTTTTCTTTAAATTTTAAAGATTTTATGCTGTTTATGTTTATCTTTTTCACTTTTCCCCTTTTTTCTTTTTGGGTTATCAATTTTATCCAAAAAATGATATAATATCAATCAATCTTAAAAAGAAGGTAGTATTGTGGGTATAAAACAAAATTTATTTGACAATTACGACTATGATATCGTGGATGAATTTATACTGCATTACAGTGTAATGACTTATCAAATGGAAAACCTTATAATATACTCCGCCAAAGAGGACGAATATAAAGAAAATATTGAAGAATTATTTAGAATTGCCCACAATATAAAATCAGCTGCAGGATTTTTAAAAATAGAGCCTATTTTAAAACTTGCAACTCTGCTTGAAGAAGTTTTGGAAGAAGCAAGAGAGCTTAAAGGACCTTCAAATGATGACTTTATAGACTGGATGCTATCAGTAAAAGATCAATTTGAAAGATATAAGGAAGATTTAGAAAATGATGCCGAAGAGTTTGGCGATCTTGATACAAATATTATCAAAATACCTACGGATTTGGAAAAAAAATAGACAAAAAGAGAAATATGATGAAAAAATTGGTTGCTTATATAACTTGTGCATATCCAGATATAAATTTTACAGAAGATTTGATACTTTCACTCAAAGACAATGGTGTGGATTTTGTAGAGCTTGGGGTTCCTTTTTCCGACCCTGTTGCTGATGGACCCGTTATAGAAGAAGCAAATTTAAAAGCACTTCAAAACGGCTTTAAGATGAAAGATTTGTTTGAAGTTTCCAAAAGAGTCGCCAAAGAAATTGATACCTTGTGGATGGGATATTTTAACCCTTTTTATAAAAACGGAGTTGAATTTCACATACAAAAAGCAAAAGAATTCGGTATAAAAGGTTTTATCGTACCTGATTTGCCCTATGAAGAAGCAATAAACTACAAAGACAAGTTTGAAAAAAGCAATGTTTCACTCATAGATTTTGTTGCACCTACGGATTCTCAGGCAAGGATAAATCAAATAGTCAAAAATGCAAAAACTTTTATATATCTTGTTGCGTATGCAGGCATAACCGGTTCGGGAAAAAATGAAGATTTGACTTTGATTGTCAACAACATAAGAGAAGCAACAAATACGGATATATTTTTGGGTTTTGGTGTCAATGAAAAAACTGCAAAGAAAAAGTCAGAAAATGTTGACGGAGTTATAGTCGGAAGTGCCTTTGTAAAAGTACTTCTTGATGAAAGCTTAACAAATATACAAAAAATTGATAATATATCTCAACTTGCATCTTGTATAAAAAACGAGATTAATTAGAAGAGTGGGGGTCAGGGCTTTACTTTTAACTTTTTTCTTGATACAACGCAAAAAAATGATACTATGGTGAACAAATTGGTTGGATGAGCAGAAAACAAACAGAAAAACAGAATTTAATAGCCTTGACAAAGGTTATCAAATATGATAACATACCACATGAATTGGATAATTGAGTTTTTTGATGAGAGTGTAGAGGCAAAAACCCTTGCCCTGCCTCCAAAGATTTTGGCAATAATGCTACACATTTTTGAATTGATAGAAATGGCAGGAGCTCAGCTTGGAGAACCCTACACAAAACCGCTTAATGATGGTTTGTTTGAAGTACGAGCAAAAGCCAAAGAGGATATTGGTAAAAGTATCTACTGTTATCAAAAAGGGCAAAAGATCATCATCTTACATTCATTTGTAAAAAAGGACCAAAAAATACCAAAAAAAGATTTACAAATCGCTCTTAAACGCAAAAAGGAGATAGACAATGCAAACAACTAAAAGACCTACATTTGCCAACTTCAAGAAAAAAGCATTGCAAAACGAAGCGGTTGAAAAAGAATATAATGCACTCAAACCTCTATTTGCCATTAAGAAACAGTTGGTTGTGGCACGCCTTGATAAAGGGCTTACACAAGATGAAATTGCAAAGAAAATCGGAACTTCCAAGTCAAATATATCAAGGCTTGAGAGCTTAAATAACAGCTATATGCCCAATCTCGCAACACTTATGAAATATGCTGAAGCACTTGGTATGAGGCTTGATATAGGATTAAGATAGAAGTGGAGGTCAGTTGCCACCTTAATTTTTTATGATCCCCTAATTTTTCAATTTTTCTTGATGAAAGCTTGACAAATATACAAAAAATTGATAATATATCTCAACTTGCATCTTGTATAAAAAACGAGATTAATTAGGGAGTGACTTGGCTTCGACAGGAACAGACAAGCTTGAGGTTCATGCCGGTTTGAACAATACCGCAAAAATGTTCCGTTAAAAATAAACGCAAACAATACAAATTACAGACCTGCGCTCGCTGTAGCGTAATAGCCTAACGGCTCGGTCAGTCATTTGGGTTTCCTGCTATCGGAAGCCTATTTGGCTTAACACTTTTGATAGCTTGAGATAAAAGGTGTCCTACTTTTATCTGACATTTTGGACTGAGAGTTTTCTATCTTGCAAATGGGTAGAAAACTTGAAACTTTTTCATTTGCACCAAGCATGTAACAAGACCTCTTGTGAGTCTGTTTTTGGACAGGGGTTCGATCCCCCTCACTTCCACCAATTTTCTATCAAAATGGAGCAAATTTTGTATCTTAAGACTATATTTTCTTTATCATTGATAATCATTTTTAGCGGATGCCAAACCTCTCAAAACACACTGACATTACCCAAAAAATATCAAAACCGAACCCGGGATAAAAGTTCTCTTCAAAATAATCAAAACTATACATATACCGAACAAACTGCTTTTTATGCTCCAAAAATTAAAAAAAATATTTTACTACCTACAAATAAAAACTTACAATTTTACGGTAGCGGCTACATAAAAGGAATTCTCAAAAGTATATATTATGACAAAAATAAACACAAGTGGATTTATTATATAAAAGGTACGGACTTGTCAAACGGAAAATTAAATAGTGCCAAAGTCTATGCCATAAAAAAATCAGGACACATAAATGATTTTGTATATGCAATTATAAAAGACGGATATATAAAATCAATCTACATCTATAAATCTTCAAAAAATTACACATTAAAGAAAAAAAGAAAAATAATTAGAAAAAATAAGAAAAAAAAGATAATTCACAAAATTTATAAAAAAAGCCCTAAAACAATGCATAGAAAGCAAATTATAAGTGCTCCGAAAGTACAAACGGTTACTTTTTGATTTACTTTTTGTTAACTTTTTAAAGCTACAATTACCTATTAGCTTAGAAAAAGAAAATATCTTTAAATCTATCAGCTCTCTTGTGTGTTGTTTTCATGAAATCGGGTGGCGAGAGTCACCCTTTTTTATTTTTTATACAGCTTTATGCAAAAAACTGCCCCGTCTTCGTCATTGTATGCCTTTAAACTGCCTTTCATATTTTTTTCTATGATAAGTTTTGACATATACAGTCCTATTCCCGTACCCGAAGAAGTATCTTTAGTGGTAAAATACGGTTCAAATATCTTTTCTATCGGTTTTGTCCGTATTCCGCCGGCATTATCTTTGATATATAGTTTTATTATATTATCATTATTTGATTCTAATGATATGACAACTTGTGGATTTTTTATGCTATTTTTCATAAGAGCATATTTTGCATTTGAAAGAATATTTAAAACAACTTGTTCAAACTCACTCTCATAACCGTATATTTTGATATCTTTGTCTATATTGATAACAATTTTGATATTTTTATCTTTTAAAGATGATTCCATGATCGAAAGAACTCTCATAACAGCCTGTTTTATGCTAAAAAGTTTCATTTTTTTATCCGGAATAAAAAAGTTTCTAAAATCATCTATGGTTTGAGACATAAATTCCAAAAGCCTGTCTATATCATCTCCTTTTTTTTGCATATATTCACTATCAAGCAAACCTTTTTGATATCTCATTTTTATATTCATCATAATTGATGAAAGCTCATTTAACGGCTGTCTCCACTGATGAGCTATATTGCTTATCATTTCACCAAGAGCTATAAATTTTGACTTTTGAATTAAAAATTGATCTTTTTCCCTATTTTTTTCTACTTCTTTTTTTACCCTTTCTTCCAAATTTCTGTTTAGATTTTCAAGTTCAAATGCTTTGTGACTTACTTCGTCTCTGTAATTTTGAAAAAATCTGTCTATTCTATTGCCAAGAAATATAGCAAACAAAAAAGCTATTATATAAAATACTAAATATACTATTACTGTTAAAATTATCTCTTTTTTTACACTTTTTAAGAGTTCACTTCTTTTTTTTGCTATAGATTTTTCTATATCATCAAGATACACACCTGCCGCCACAACCCAGTTGTATTTTTTATACAGTTTAAAATATGACAGTTTCAATATCTTTTTAACTGTTTTTGGTTTTTTATATCGGTACATTACAAATGATTCACCCTTTTTCTTTATATCTTTTAAAAACTGTTCTCTAAACATTTTCCCGTCGGCATCTTTGTATTTTGAAGAGATATATTTACCTATAAGATCCGCTCTATTTGGATTGATAAACATTTTGGCAAATTTTTCTCCGCCATTAAAATTGATAATTTTATAAACAAATATATAATTCAGTCTGTTTTCTCCAAATCTTATGGAACTTATATAATCTTTTATCAATTTCAGTGATTTTTTATTGTCAATATATTCATTTTTATCCATAAAATCTATAAAATGCACAACCGAGTCAACTTCTCTTTTTAAAAATATTTTTTGGTTGTTAATTCTCTCTTTTTTTAAATTATCCAACTCTTTTTCAAACTCTTCATACTGCCTGTCGGTAGAAAAATATACTGTAAAAGTCATAAGAGCAAAAAGTATAACGGTAAAAGAGATGATTATAACTTTTGCTATATTGTTTTCTTTGATAATTTTCATTTTTTTCCTATTTTTATTGATTTTATTGGTAAATTATTATATCATACATTGCTATAACATTTTATGAACATCTCTAAAAGGTAAAATATGAAAAACAAATTGGAACATTTAAAAAATTATACTGTTTTATATGCTGAGGACGAACCGGGTACAAGAGAAAATATATCCGAACTTTTAAAAATGATGTTTAAAAAAGTATATGTTGCTGACAATGGAGATGATGCATATGAACTTTATCTTAGACATATGCCTGATCTTGTTATAACGGATATAAAAATGCCCGGACTTGACGGAATAGAGCTTGCAAAGGAGATAAGAAAGATAAGCTCTTCTACCCAGATTATAGTTATTTCGGCTTATACTGATGTTGATTATATGCTTAGTGCGGTTGAGCTTTCACTTATAAGATACATAGTAAAACCTTTGACGCAGACAAAGTTAAACAAAGCTTTGGAACTTTTCTTAAAAAATAAAGAAAAAAGAAAAATTTATGAACTTGAAGACGGATGGCGATATGATGAAGATAAACATATCACTATCGACCCTGAAGGAAATGAACATAAACTTACAAAAAAAGAAGACAGACTTTTAAAACTGCTTTCCGAAAAAGATAGAACAGTAACTTATAAAGAGATAGAAACTTATGTATGGGGATATGATAATGCAATGAGCCAAAATGCCCTAAGACTGCTCGCAAAAAATCTTAGAAAAAAACTTCCTGATGGTCTTGTAAAAAATATACATGCTACCGGATACAGACTGTAAGACCACTTCCAATCAGGTGCTTGACTATAAATTTATTTTTTGTTTAAAGGCACCTGCAAGTTTCCAAAATATTTAAAACTTTCATTTTGTTTCAAAATTAAATACCTTATTAAAAAAATTTCAATTTTATTATAATTTACATATAATTTACATACAATAATATTACAATAGATGCAAAATTTTACAAGGAGTTATTATGAGAAAAAGCCTCAAAGCTATAATGATAGCAAGTTTATTGGCTTCAAGTACATTTGCAGCTGATTATGTGCTTAAGTTTTCACATGTTGTTAGTCCAAATACACCAAAAGGCAAGGCAGCTGATTTTTTTGCCAAAAGATTGGAGGAATTAAGCGGCGGAAAGATAGATGTTCAGGTTTATCCGAATTCTCAGTTGTATAAAGATAAAGCCGTTTTAAAAGCTCTTAAGCTAAACTCGGTCCAAATGGCATGTCCTAGCTTTTCAAAATTCGGAAGATTTGTGCCTCAGCTTGCACTTTTTGATCTTCCTTTCCTGTTTAAAGATATGGATCATGTTCACAGAGTTCAAGACAGTAAAGTCGGAGCAAAACTTAAAAATATGGTAACCAAAAAGGGCTATGTAGCACTTGATTTTTGGGATAACGGCTTTAAAGAGTTAACTTCATCAAAAAAAGCTCTTCTTTGGCCAAAAGATGCAGCAGGACAAAAGTTTAGAATTATGAGTTCAAAAGTTCTTGAAGCACAATTTAAAGCAGTAGGTGCAAATCCTCAAATGATGCCTTTTAGCGAAGTTTACTCTGCACTTCAGCAAGGTGTTATTGATGGAGAAGAAAACACAATCTCCAATATATATACAAAAAAATTCTATGAAGTTCAAAAGTATATGACTATGAGCAACCACGGATATTTGGGATATCTTGTAGTTATGAGCAAAAAATTCTGGAATTCACTTCCGTCCGATCTTAAAAAAGATGTAAAACAGGCTATGAAAGAAGCTACTGCAAAAGAGAGACAATATGCCATTGAGCTTAACAATTCTCAGTTTGCAAAGATCAAAGCTTATGCAGATAAAACAGGAAAATTAAAGATATACAACCTAACTCCTGAACAAAGAGCGGCATGGGAAAAAGCTGAGAGCAAAATATATCCTCAGTTTTACAGTCCTAAGAAGATAGGCAAAGATCTTATCCAAGCAGCATTAAAATTAAAATAGCACAACAGTTATGTTTAGCCT